>Ga0335078_10009572_pt1 | contig 14356 bp, 12 predicted proteins | sample Lox_Sample_32_FD_206711 | JGI IMG/M metagenome (GOLD analysis project Ga0335078, IMG submission 206711) | Soil microbial communities from Loxahatchee National Wildlife Refuge, Florida, United States - Lox_Sample_3.2 | ecosystem: Environmental > Terrestrial > Soil > Wetlands | place: USA...
ATATCTAATGTGAGATTTTGTCAAGACTCATGCTTTCGGTTGCCGCTCCCGATCCGGCAACGCCGTTCTACCCCTGGCCGCCCTGGCGGGGGGAGGCGCGGATGGCCCGCTCGAAAGCCCAGCTTCGGATGTGATTGATCTGTTCCTTCATGGTGCGGGAAAGGGGCACGATGCTCACGGCGACGTGTAAGAGATCGTCTCCGCCGATTTCGCGGTCGGCCAGCTTGGCCTTGGTCAGGGCGGACACCACACACTGCTCGATCTCGGCGCCGGTCCAGCCGATGGTGAACTCGGTCAATTGGGCGAGGTTGAAGCGGTCCGGATCGATGCCCCGCCGGTTGAGATGGATCTTGAAGATCTCGATGCGTTCGTCCTCGAGCGGCAGGTCCACGAAAAACACTTCGTCGAAGCGGCCTTTGCGAATCATTTCGGCGGGCAGCAGGTCGATGCGGTTGGCGGTGGCGGCGACGAAGAGGCCGCGCGATTTTTCCTGCATCCAGGTGAGGAAGAAGGCGAAGATGCGGCCCTGCTCGCCGCTGGATTCGGTGGAGGTGATACCCATCTCAATCTCGTCGAACCAGAGGACGGCGGGGGCCATGTCTTCCAGCATCTTGCAGGCGGCCACGAACGCGCCTTCGGGTTTGCCGTGCCTGCCGGAGAAGATCTCGATCATGTCGATGCGGTAGAGCGGCAGATTGAAGTAGGAGGCAATCGCCTTGACCGACAGACTCTTGCCGCAGCCGGGGATGCCCATCATGAGAAGTCCCTTGGGGGCGATGTCGGCGCTGAGGGTGTCGCGCATTTGAAAGAGCTTGCGGCGCTCGGTCAGCCACTTCTTGAGTATTTCGAGTCCGCCGATATTGTCCATGCTGCCGCCCTCGGCGATGAATTCGACGGTGCCGCTGCGGTTGACCAGGAGACGTTTCTCTTCGAGCAATGCGGGTATGGCTTCCGGCCCAAGCGTGGGGCTGGCGGCCAGACCGCGGCGCAGCGCGTAGCGGGCTTCATCGAGCGTGAGGCCGAGCAGGGAGTGCGCGAGCGGGCGCAGATGCGCGTCGCTCGAATCGGGCGCGGCGCCCAGGGCGGGAGTGAGCGCCAGTTCGTCGCGGAGAAAATCGACCAACTCCACCAGGTCGGGCGGGCGGAGTTCGAGATACAGGAGGCTGCGCTCCACCTCTTCCGGAATGGAACGTACCGGCGAGCTGATGACGATGAACTTGCGCTGCCCGAGGCAGCTCTCGTAGAGGTCGCGCAGGCGGCGGCGGATTTCCGGAGATTCGCGGAGGGGCTCGTGAAAATCCTTCAAGTGAAAAATGGCGGCGTCTTTGAATGCGGCGATGAAATCGAGCGCGGCGCGCGGGGAGTGCGTGCCGGGCTGGGCGGCTTCCCCATCGCGGTGCATGCCTTCCGTAAGGCTCCAGATCCAGACGGGCGTGGGTGGGGAGGAAAGCCGCCGGCTGACTTCACGCAGCACGCGGGCGATGCGCTGTTCTTCGGAGGAGCGGATGTAGGTGAGAGGGCGTCCGGAGTCGAAGGCGTCGCGCAGCGTTTTAGCGGCGCGGCTTTCGTGTGCGATGGGCATGCGAAGTGGCGTGGTCCTCCACTCATAAGGACGCTTGATCCGGCGAGAAAGACCGGACAAGGAAAGCCGGCTAAGCGGGGCTGAAGCCCGCCCTCCAGTTAATTCAGGAAATAAGTGCGATATAGGGTGTCGCGCTGCTTGGGGATGAAGCCGGCGTCGCGGATGATGCGGCGCAGCTCTTCTTCGCTGGCGCGGTGGTGCGCGCCGGCGGCGGAGACCACGTTCTCCTCGATCATGATGCTGCCCACGTCGTTGCCGCCGAAGCGCAGGCCGAGCTGGCAGGTCTTCAGTCCCTGAGTGACCCAGGAGGACTGGATGTTTTCGATGTTATCGAGGTAGATGCGGGAGATGGCCAGATTCTGTAAATACTCGACGGCCGTGGCTTCTTCGTGTACGAAGCGGCCGAGCGAGGTGTTCTCGCGCTGGAAGGTCCAGGGGATGAAGGCCGTGAAGCCGCCGGTGTCTTCCTGGATCCGGCGCACGATCTGCAAGTGATTCATGCGCTGCTCCAGGGTTTCGCCGCAGCCGAACATCATGGTGGCGGTGGTGCGCATGCCGAGGGCGTGCGCGGTGCGATGCACATCGATCCATTCCGAGGTCGAGCACTTGAGCCGGCTGATGCGGTGGCGCACGCCGTCGTCCAGAATCTCCGCGCCGCCGCCGGGAATGGAGTCGAGACCTGCGTCACGCAGGCGGGCGATGGTGTCGCGCAAGTTGAGGTCGCTGACTTCGGCGATGTTGGTAATCTCAGGCGCGGAAAAGCAGTGGAGGTGAATGGTGAAACGCTGCTTGATGGCGCGCAGCAGGTCTTCGTACCACTCGATCTTCAGGTCCGGATGCAGGCCGCCCTGCATCAGGACGCCGGTGCCGCCCAGGTCGATGGTTTCCTGGATTTTGGCGAAGATGGTCTGGTGGTCGTGGACGTAGCCTTCGGTGTGGCCCATAGGCCGGTAAAACGCGCAAAAACTGCAATATTCCGTACAGAAATTGGTGTAATTAATGTTGCGATCGATGATGTAAGACACCACCCCCTCGGGATGGTACCGCCTGCGGAGGGCGTCGGCGGCCATGCCGATGCCGATCAGGTCGCCGGAACGGAAAAGGTCGAGAGCTTCAGCGTAGGAGATCATCAGGCGGTCATGCTCAGGATTTGCGGCTGGGCGCCCTGGGCGAAAACGTATGCGCCGAAGAGAGGCTTGGGTTCCCCCTTGCCCCAACGCTGCAGCTGATATTTCGCGCGCAGATACTGCACGTCCGGGTGAGCGCGCAAGTCTAGCAGGATCTGATACGTGCCGCAATAGAATTTCTGCGGGAAGGAGACCATGGGTTTGGCGCCCCACTCGACATTGTCCGCGGAACCCCAGATCGAGACGTCCAGACTTTCCTGTTCAATGATGCGAGTGATGCCGAGAGTGAGAAGGAGCAATCCGCCGCGGGAATCTCCCAAGTCAACATGGGGACCGACGCCGGCCTCGCGGATGGTCGCTTCCGGAAGTAGGAAACCTGGTAGCATGCAAGACTCCTGTTCGTCAGTTATAGAATTTCGGCTCCTTTATATAGTGCTTACCTCACATTAAGGTTCGCACATTTTTCGTTAAAAAGAAAGGCGAATTGCGTGAACATGTGGTTACGCGGCGGGGGCCCTGCGGGCCGTGACCGCGGCCGGCTTTGGGCGACGGGATGGCTTCCGGGTCACAGGAGCTTTGGAGGCATAGAGTTGGCGATAAACCGTTGCGTTTCTCAGCACGGCTTCCACATATTCGCGCGTTTCGGAAAATGGGATGGATTCCACAAATTCGGCGGGCTCCTGGTACTGGTTCCAGGCGATCCACTCGATCACCCGGGATTTACCCGCGTTGTAGGAGGCCAGGGTCTGCTCCCATTTGCCGCCCCATTGATCGAGCAGGCCGCGGAGGTAATAAGCGCCGAGTTTCAGGTTAATGGCGGGCTGGAACAGGGAACGGTTGCTGAAACGCCGGATGCCCGCGCGGCGCGCGAGGGCGCGGCCGGTGGCCGGCTCGACCTGGATAAGGCCGTACGCATGTTTGGCGGACAGGGCCTGCGGATCGAATTCGGATTCCTGACGGACGATGGCTGCGATCATGTAGGGATCTAGGCCCTGCTGTTTGGCGCTGCGCACCAAGTCCTGCTCGTAAGGCAAGGGGAACAGGAGTTGCCAGAATGCGGGCGGGGCGTCTTCCAGAGACAGCGAGAGATAATCGGGCGCGGCGCTCTTGATGTTGTGCAGCCGCTGGTGAGGCGTATTGGCGGTACGTGCCAGTTCCATCGCCAGCAGGTAGGGCTGGCCGCCGTTGCGGGCGCCGAAGCGCAACTCGGCCACCGCCAGATCCGCCAGTCCGGCAGACGCCAACTGGCGGGCGCGGGCAATCCGCGCCGCGGTTTCCGCATCCGGACCGGTCGGAATGGCGGGCTTATGCGGCGGGAACGCGATGGGGCGCAGAAATTCGACGGTCTTTTCCGATGGAGCCGCAGCCGCGATTTGCGGCTGAGTCATGCGCTCGCGCGCCAGGATACCGTAATAGTAGTTGGGAAACTGCGCTGCGAGCCTGGTATAGAAGACGCGTGCGGCGGGGTAATCGTTGTGATCGGGGCCGGCTTCGGCGAGGCGGCCCAGGAAATAGAGCGCGGCGCTGGCGGAGGGATGTCCGGGGTATCTTCGCAGGTGCTCGCGCAGCAGTTCGCGCGCGTCGTGCCGCCGGCGAATGTAGGCCGCCCAAGCCACGCGCCAATGGCAAGCTGGGGCCAGCGGCTGATCCGGAAACGTCTCGTAGACCGCGCTGTAAAGCGGCACGTATTTGTCAGGCTGATTGGCCACCAGGAACCGGTTGGCGGCGGCCACCAGCGCCTTGTAGCGCCACGGCGATTCGCGGTACTTGCCCAGTTTGCCGACCGCCTCCATCATCTGGTCGTCATCGTTCAATTTGCGGGCGCATTCGGCGAGGTAGTAGAGGCGCTCGGCATTGGCCTCGGAGTGGGCGCCGTTATCGGAGATTTCCAGCGAGCGCAGATGCGAATAAGCGGCAGCCACATCTCCCGCCAGGAACTCGGCAGCGCCGATTCCCACGCGGGCCTGGTCGCGCTCGGGACCACTGAGCTGCGGCACGAGCGCTTCAAACTCGGCGCGCGCGCGCGCATATTCGCGCTGGGCGAGCAGCTTGCGGCCGCGTTCGAGCATGGCTGCGGGCGACGGCGCGGGATACGCCGCGCCCATGGCGTCGCGCAGGGCCATGAGGGCGGCAGCCGCGCGCGTGGCCGGATCGCCGGTGGGGTATTGGTAATAGACCCGCTGATAATATTGCGCGGATTGCGGCAGGTCGCGGGCGGCTTCGCTGGCGATGGCCATGGCGAGATCGCCATCGGGCTGCGGAAGATCGGCGTAATGTTCGCGCAGCATGCGCACCGCTTCGGGGGCGGATCCCGAGGCCGCCAGGCCGCGCGCTTCGAGCACCAGGGATTTCGCGGCGAACGGAGACGCCAGAGGTACGGTCCGTACGCGGGCCGCATCGCGCGCGGCGGCGGCGTAATCCTGGGTTTCCGACCGGGCGGCAGCAAGATAATAGGCCGTATAGTCGGCCAGCTTGGGAAGCCGTAGCTGGGCCGCCTCGAAGTGCACGATGGCATCCGGGAAGCGCTTCTGTTCGAATGACACGATGCCCAGGGTGAAGTGCGCCAGTGCGCCAGAGACGTCTTTGTGGCTGGAAGCGAACCTCTGCAGCGCTTTAGCGCGCGCCGGGGTGGGCGATTCGTGGTAGGCCCGGCCAAGGGACTCGGGGGCTTGGGCGGACGCGGCGGCGGTCAGCAGGAGCGCAGTCAACAAGGCGGCCGACCGCTCCCTGACGGACCCAGAGGGTACCCCGGCTCGGTGGTTACACCAGGCGACCAGGGTAGTTACCTCCCAGCCAGGCCGGATTGTCATGGGCCAGCGTGCGGACCAACTCCAGATGAAAGTAATCGACCATGGTTGGAGTGGCGGTTAGAAACGTCTGCCGGAAAGACTCTCGGCCTTCGTCAATGGCGTCCTGCAGGGCGGAGTATAGATCCTGCCGCGCGCGCCCGGCTTTGACGGCGTCGGGCCGGTACAGCCGCATCTCGGCAACCGTCGTCCGCGCGAAGCGTTGCGCGCGCAGATGCAGCTGCCGGTCGGCCACGCTGAGATCGTTCCAGTCGGGCGCGAGGTTGCCGGGCGCGGCGGGAGGCAACTCGATGCGCACCAGATTGGCGGGGCGCGCCACAGTGCGCTGCCGCGCTTCCATAACGGCGGAAGCGGCCTGGGCCAACAGCTCCAGAGCGGCGCTCTCCACCGCGCCGGCGGCGTATAGCATGCCGACCGTGGATTGATCGACGGTCAACGGGAACAGGTGCGCTTTATCGCCGGGCGGGTGGGCGAAAGCTTCCACCACGGCGGGCGATACCTCCGCGGCGGACGAGAGCGCGACCATGGGTTCGCGCGATTCGATGGCGGCGGCGAAGGCGGCGGCTTGGGAAGCCGCAAATCGGATTTCGCGAAAGCGCGCGGCGGCCTCGACGGACGCGCCGCGTAGGCGCTCGCCGCCCACCGTATCCTCGTTGACGTGAAACACCGCGCAGGCGTTGGCGAAAGGGGCGGAGGCGTCCGACAGGATCGACGCAATCTCGGGGAAAGCGGCAGCCTGACGCAAACGCCGCACGGACTGATTCAAATGTTCGGCCAGGGCCCGCTCGGCGGCTTGGACGCTGGTGGAAACGCGCGCTTCCGTTTCGGATTGGAACAACTGTTCCAGTTCCGAGAATAAGCTTCGCAAGGATGGCGAGGGCGCGGCAGTGGACATCCTGGAACGATTTTAGCAAGCCAGGGGTCGGGGCGATTGCTATGATGGCGGCTGGACCCTTTGGATCCCTCCATGATCGGCGAAATCCTCGACGGCAAATATCGCATCGACAAGCAGCTCGGCGCGGGCGGCATGGGTAATGTCTACTTGGCCACGCACCTGGGAACGACGCGCGTGGTGGCAGTGAAGGTAATCGCGCCGCGGTGGGCGGCGGAACCGCAGTTTCTGGCCCGCTTCCAGCGCGAAGCACAGGCCTGCGGCCGCCTGCGCCATCCGAACATCGTCAACGTCACGGATTTCGGCATCGCCAGAGCCGCCGGCGGCGACATGCCGTACCTGGTGATGGAGTTTCTCGACGGGCAGACGCTTTCCGATTTCCAAAAATCCAATCCGCGGATCGCGCTGCCGCTGATCGCGGACCTGCTGGATCAGATTGGACTGGCGCTGGGGGAGGCACACCGGCATGGCATCGTGCATCGCGATCTGAAGCCGGACAACATCTGGCTGGAGCCAAACGGCCGCGGCGGATACACGGTGAAAGTGCTGGACTTCGGAGTGGCCAAGGTGAACTTGCTGGGCGAATGGGCGCCGCGCTTGCAAGAAATGCCGGCGGCCAGCGCTCCCGAGACCGGCGCTCCTCAGCCGGCGAACGCCGGCGACGGAACGGAGACGGTCGCCATGGATCCTACGCGTGAGGAGACGGAAACGGTGGCCATGGCGCAAATTCCGTCCGGCTCTTCCGGATCGTTCGACAGCGGCGCAGACGCGCAGACCATGCCGGGCAGCCTGATCGGAACCCCCGCTTATATGTCGCCGGAACAGGCCTTGGGACACGAAATTGATTTCCGTTCCGATATCTATAGTCTGGCCGTGGTGGCCTACTCGCTAGTCTGCGGCGAACTGCCCTTTACCGGAAGGCACAGCGGGCTATTCGAGTTTCACCGGACCGGCAGCCCTCCGCCGCCCGCCAGCATCCGGAAGGTTCCACGCGACGTATCGGACGCGATTCTCGCCGGACTCGCGCGCAATCCCGCGGACCGTCCGCCCTCCGCGATGGCATTCACGCGGCGGTTCCACAACGCCGTGGACGCCGAGTTTCTGGCGCTGCGCAGGTCGAAAGCATTTTTGCTGCAGCATTTGACCGCTTATGCTCTCCTGCTCATGCCCATCTACTCGACCGTTTTGACGCTGGCGGCCCTGCTGGTTTCATTCAGCAGGAAACTGCTGCCGGTGGCCGCGGTGCGGGTGGTGCTGGTGCCGGTGGCGGCGGCCATGCTTTTCGTTTTTTCCGACAACGTGCTGCGCGCGGCCGCAGCGCTGATGGCGATGGACGAACAAGCCCGCGTGCGGAGGTTCCTGTCGTTCCGGGTGTTCTGGAGGCTGGTAAGGACGATGCCGGTTCTGATGGTCACGCAGGCTCGATCGGTGTGGTTCTGGGGGCCCGGTTGGGTGATTGGCGATTGTCTGTGGCCGGTGATTTGCGTGGTGGAAAAGCGCTCGGGGAAGGCGGCCATGGAGCGCTCGCGCGAGCTGATGACCGGCTTGCGGTCGGCCGGGCGCGCCCTCGCCATTCGCCATTTCGCACTCGCGGCATTCGCGATTGCGGACGTGTTCAAGTCGATCGGCTTTCTTTGGCAAAGCGGGCCCATCGAGCACGCGAATGTGGTCATCACCGCGGTCTGGTTTCCCGTGTTTGCGCTCTATGCGGGGGCGCCGCTATTTCTGTACGACAGAGGTGCGCACCACCGCGCGCGCGTTCTCGGTCAGCTCCATGATCTGGCTGGCGGCGGGGGCGGTGTACCTGTTGTATCAGCCGATCAAACTATGGCTGTTCGGTACGCACTGAGGAAGATAGGGAGGTGGTGTGGCGCAAAAGCACATCGGATTTGGCCGGGCGGCGGATGCGCTCTTCGGTCCGGGCTGGGCGCTGTTCTCGCTCGCCATCATGGCCATAGGCATCGAGACGCTGGTTTGCGCCCGCTCGGTCAGCCACGCGCTCGGCCCCCACTCCGAGGTGCTGCCGATCATTCCCTGGCTGCCGGCGAATCCTGGGGTGGCCTATTTGGGGGAGCCATCACGAACGGTGGTGTTTGAGACCTTTTCGCTGGCGAGCCTCGCCTGGCTGCTGCCGGGCATCGGCGCGTCACCGGATTGGCTGGCACGCGGGAGCCGCTATCTGTTGGCGGTGTCGCTCATCGTATTTGGCATCGATCATTTCCTGGCCCTGGCGCCCATCGGCACGCTGTTACCGGCCTGGATTCCGTGGTACGTGTTCTGGGTGGCCCTGTTCGGCGTTGCATTCGTGGCTGCTGGGTTGAGTATCGGCGGCAGTTTTCTCGAACGCTGGAGCGCGGCCGGCATCGGCCTGATGTTTGGGATTTGGGTGGTCACCCTGCATCTTCCCAGCGTGCTGGGACTCTACGGCATTCCAGGAGCGCCGGGCGATCCCGACGAGTGTTCAAGCCTGTTCATTGCCATCGCTCTGTGGGGAAGCCCTTGGACGCTGGCCCGTTGGGCCGCCGACGACAGGCCAGGAGGCCCGTCCCGCCTGTAGAATCGGAGTATGGAACAGACATTGTCGGGCAAGATTGCGATCGTGACGGGTGGCACGCGGGGGATCGGGCGCGCCATCGCGGAGCGGCTGCTGCGGGAAGGCGCGGCGGTGGCGGTCTGCAGCCGGTTGCACGAGAACGTGCAGGCTTTTCTGCGAGACCGCGAACCGGGTGCGGACGGCCGGCTGCTGGCGGAGACCGCCGACGTCTCCAGGCTGGACGACGTGCAGCGCTTCTTCGCGCGCGTGGACGCGCGCTTCGGAGGCCTGGATCTGCTGATCAACAACGCGGGCATCGGCGTGTTCAAGAGTGTGGCGGACCTCACACCCGAGGAGTGGCATCGCACCATCGACTTGAACCTGAGCGGTGTTTATTATTGCAGCCACGAGGCGCTGCCGCGGATGCGGAAGCGGGGCGCGGGATACATTATCAACATCAGCAGCCTGGCGGGAAAGAACGCTTTCGCGGGCGGCGCAGCTTACAACGCGTCCAAATTCGGACTGAACGGATTCAGCGAGGCGATGATGCTGGATCACCGTTACCAGGACGTGCGCGTCAGCTACATCATGCCCGGCAGCGTGGACACGGATTTCAGTGCTGCGGTCGGCGCGGCGGCGTGGAAGATACAGCCGGAAGATATTGCCGAAGTTGTGGCGATGCTGCTGCGCATGCCCGCGCGTACGTTGATCAGCCGGGTGGAAATAAGGCCTTCCAAGCCTCAGAAATAGAAGGAATAGCGCGTGCCATAAAATTGGCAGGCGACGTGCTGTTGCCACTCTCGAATGCACCTCGTGGTACGAGGGCTGACGAGAGGCAAAGTCATGGGCCGAACGAATAGACAGCTTGACCCCACGCTGACGGGAACCGAAGCGGTGAAACTGGAAAGCGATTTACGCCGGCGGATCGTGGGGCAGGACGAAGCGATCGATCAGATCGTGAATATCTATCAGACCTATCTGGCGGGCATGTCCAGCCCGGGGAGGCCCATCGGCAACTTTCTCTTTCTGGGGCCCACCGGTTCAGGCAAGACGCGCATGGTGGAAGCCACCGCAGAGAGCCTGGTGGGCGATATGCGCGCGGTGATCAAGATAGACTGCGCGGAGTTCCAGCACAGCCACGAGATAGCGAAACTAATCGGTTCGCCGCCGGGATATCTGGGGCATCGCGAAACGCACCCTTTGCTGAGTCAGGAAGTGCTGCAGCAACATTACACCGACAAGATCAAGCTGAGCTTCGTGCTGTTCGACGAGATCGAGAAGGCCAGCGACTCTCTGTGGAACCTGCTGCTGGGGATTCTGGACAAAGCCACGCTGACGCTGGGCGACAACCGGCGCGTGGACTTTTCGCAAGCCATGATTTTCATGACCAGCAACCTGGGCGCGGGAGAAATGAACTCGATCATGCGTCCCAACTTGGGATTTGCGGCTTCCGAAATGGAACGTAAGTGTTCCGAGGGCGTCGTGGACGGAACCCTGAACCAGAAGATCGCGCGGGCCGGAGTGGAAGCCGCGCGGCGGAAGTTCACGCCGGAGTTCATGAACCGGATCGACAAGGTGGTGGTGTTCCGGCCACTGGGCGAACCGGAGTTGCGGAAGATTCTGGGCCTGGAGTTGAATATCCTGCAACATCGCATCTTCCATGCGGCGAATGGCGCGCCGTTTCTGTTCTCGCTAACCGAGCCGGCCAAGGACTTTCTGCTGCGCGAGGGCACGGACCTCAAGTACGGAGCGCGGCATCTGAAGCGCGCCATCGATCGCAGCCTGGTGCATCCGTTGTCCAACCTGATTGCCACCGATCAGGTGCGCAGCGGAGATCTGGTAAAGGTGGACTACGACGCCGAGCGCGCGGGCATGACGTTCTTCACCGAAGCCGAAGACATGCCGCCGTACGCCATGTTGCAGATGATGGAGGCGCCGGTGACGGCGGCGCTGGGGTCATTCGCCACCGGCGCCGGAGCGGAAACGCTGCGCAGCACCAACGCCAAGTCGTCGCGCCGCTAGGCGAGCTTCGCTCGCCGAAAGAGCGGGTCTGGAGGCCCGCCGCACGAGCGAAAACCCACCGTAAGTTATTGAAAATTGGAGCTCTGCCAAGAGCCGGCTGAAAGCCGGCTGCGGGCAAGATTGCCGCCCTCCAATTTGGTTTTCATCACTATTCCTGGGCCGCAGGCCCATCCCGACGGGCGTGGACGCCCGCCCCACAGCACCTGCCAACTGCTACAATTCGGCTGCGAATGCCAATACCAGCCGAAAAGCAGGACCTGCGTCTGATGCGCGCGATGTTCAGCACGATCGCGCCGCGCTACGACTTCATTACGCGCATTTTCTCGTACGGGATGGACAGGCGCTGGAAACGGCGAGGTGTCGAAATGGCGGGTTTGCCGGAGAGCGCGACGGTCCTGGATCTGGCATCCGGAACCGGCGACTTTTCCCTCCTGGTGGCGCAGCGCTGCCCGCAGGCCAAATCTATCGCGGTGGATCTCACCGAGCGCATGCTGCGATTGGCGCACGGGCGCGGCATCCGCGACGCGGTGTGCGCCGATGCGACCATCCTCCCGTTTCCCGAACACACCTTCGACTGTGTGTTCATCGGCTACGGCCTGCGCAATTTTCCGGACCTGAACGCGGCGCTACGAGAGGTCGCACGCGTGACGCGGCCTGGCGGCCTGCTGGTGACGCTGGATTTTTTCCTGCCGGCGAATCCGGTGCTGCGCCAGTTGTGGGTCGGCTATCTGTACCTGCAGGGCGGGTTTTGGGGGCTGTTGCTGCATGGCCGCGCGCGCATCTACACGTACATTCCGGATTCGTTGCGCTCCTTCCTCTCCATACAGGATTTCTCGAACCGCCTGCGGAGCTTCGGCTACCCGTCGATCCAGGCGCGTGGGTTCATCTTAGGCGGCATCGGGCTGCACCGTGCGGCAAAGACGGAGAATCCGGGGCCGGTCGCCGCACTTTAGAAGAGATCCGGGTACAATCGCCGACATTGTGTGCGGGCGGTGTACAGATGTTAAACACCTGGTAATAGGACCGTTTTCCCTGCCGGGACGAAACGCATCAATCACGTGTGCGTCTGGTGATAAAAGAATCGCGATTCGGCACTAATGTACCAGCCGATTGGACGAGAGGCTGGCCGAGGGTTGTTCAGGCGACCGTTTGAATGTAACCTTCGGTATAGTACTTGCGCCTGTCGAAATAGTTTTGCAATTTGGTATGCGAATTGCTATCGTAGTTTCCCGTGCAGGGGCGTTCTCGAAAGGGACGCCTGGACTTGAGCCGAACAGGCTGAGATTTTTTGAAACTTTTGGAGTGAAATTTCGTCTATTCTCTGTCGGGCAAACGAACCCGGCAGGATAGAACGAAAAAAGATAGGAGAGAGATCATGAACAGAACCGAGCTCGAAAAATACAAGGCGATGCTGTTAGCCAAGCAAGCCGAACTCTCAGGGGGGCTGCGCAATCGAGACGACATCCTGATCGAGAAGACCCCGGATGCTCTGGATGAGGTGCAACTTGCTGGAGAGAGGGAACTTGCGATTCGCAACCTGGACCGTGAAGCCAGCTTGCTGCGCAACGTGCGGGCGGCTCTATTCCGCATCAACGAAGGCAGTTACGGCGTTTGCCTGCACTGCGAGGAAGAGATCAAGCCCAAGCGCCTGGACGCAGTGCCGTGGGCTGGCTTTTGCATCCGTTGCCAGGAAGCGGCGGATCGCAATGAGTTCGCCGCCGCGGAGTCGATCGACGATATGCTACGGGCCGCCTGATGGCGGCGTGATTCGGCACGGTTCGGCACGATTCTCGGCACGGGCGCGGGAGCAATCTCGCGCCCTTGGCATTTCAGGTATGCGCAGGATGTGTGAAGTCGCGCACCTGTCGCACAATTCAGCGGTGCTGGGGCAGTTTCCACAATGGAGTTCTTGATCCGATCTCTGGGATCACCTGCCCGGCTGGGAATTCTCCCCGGCACCTTCAACCCGCCAACTCGGGCTCACCTGGCGCTAGCCGAGGCCGCGTTGGCGGAAGTGGATGAAGTGGTGCTGGTCCTGCCTCGCACTTTCCCTCACAAAACCTACGATGGCGCCAGCTTTGCCCAGCGTGCGGAGATGCTGCGCAGGATAGTGGACCGGCGTCCACGACTGGCGGCGGCCGTGAGCGATGGCGGCTTATTTGTCGAAATCGCCGAAGAGTGCCGCTCGGCTTATGGGCGGAGCGTCGAATTAGCATTCGTTTGCGGCCGGGATGCGGCTGAGCGGACAGTTGGCTGGGACTATGGCAACCCAAATGCCATCAATCGGATGCTGGAAACATTTCAACTATTGGTTGCTTGCCGCGAGGGGGCCTATGAGCCGCCTGCGGATCTCCGGCCACACATCGGCTCGCTGGCAGTGCCGGCCGATTTGAACGCCATCTCAGCCAGCGACGTGCGGCGGCGCATTCGCGAAGGAGTTGTCTGGCAACACCTGGTGCCCGACGCCATCGTGCCGCTAGTGCGCGCGGCTTATTGCCCGCCGGCGTAGTCCTGGTAAAGCCGGGCGATGTGCCCGCTGCGGACGTCTCCCTGATGAATCACGACGCGATAGCGGAAGCGTAGGGTTTCGCCGGGCGCCAAGGTCAGGCTGCCGTCCTTGCTTTTGTCGTGTTCGAAATCGCGCAGGCCGAAAATATTCGCCGCGAAAAGGCCGTAACCGCGCGCGTGCCAATACGTTGGATGTCTGGGGTTCGAGGGATGGTCGAATATCGCGATGCCCAGCGGTTCCCCTTCCACCACGCCATAGTAATCCACCCAATCGGCGCGCTTGCCCCAGATTTGCTTCTCTCCCTCGCGTCCCCGGGAGTCCACCATATGACCCGTGCGCGCCGGTTGCGCGGGCGCGCCGCTGTGCGGTTCTTCCAGGGCGGAGGCCACGCGCAGAGCGAACGTGCCTTCCTTGGTGTCGCCAAAGACGACCTTTGCGCGCGCGGTCAGGACGATGTCGAAGTCGATGGCGCGGGTCTTGGAGTCGCCACGGAATGTCATGCGGCGCGTCTCGGCCAGCAGTACCTTGCCGGTGGCATCGCGCCAGTCGAAGGTGGCATCGATGACGCCCGAATCCTTGCCGCCTGATAGGTTATCGATCTTGGCCAACACGATGCGCCCGAATTTGGGGCCGCGCGTCTCATTGCCCCAGAAGTCGAACCCGTTCACGTCGCCGTGGGCGAACCACAGGCCGCGATGGTGGGGATGGTCGTGCGTTTCGCCCGGTATGTCTTCCATGGGGTAGCCACGCGTCACGATTTTGCCGCTGGCTGAACGGAGAGGGTGCAAATAGGGTTTGTTGGTTTCCGGCCCGATGAAGAAGTCGGTGAAGGGTTTGCCCTTGATTTCGACAGAGATGTATTCGATGCCGTGTTGCGAGATGCG
>Ga0335078_10009573_pt1 | contig 14356 bp, 13 predicted proteins | sample Lox_Sample_32_FD_206711 | JGI IMG/M metagenome (GOLD analysis project Ga0335078, IMG submission 206711) | Soil microbial communities from Loxahatchee National Wildlife Refuge, Florida, United States - Lox_Sample_3.2 | ecosystem: Environmental > Terrestrial > Soil > Wetlands | place: USA...
GTACCGGAGCCGTTCGGAAGGGTATACCGGCGCCGCCTACACTCCCGGAAACGACCAAGGCTACCTGCTCAGCCGCTTCCAGCTCAATATGGATGTGCGGTATTCCTGGTTCCGCGTGTTTGCACAGATGGAAGACGCTCGCGTGCTGGGCAACGACGCGATACCCGACGCATTCCCTTACCAGGATGCCTTCGATCTGCGACAGGCCTTCGTCGAGCTGGGCAACATGGAAAAGAGTCATTTTGCCGTGCGCGCCGGCCGCCAGGAGCTCAACTTCGGCGAGCAGCGCATCCTCGGTTCGGCTAACTGGTTGAACACGCCGCGTACCTTTGATGCGGTCCGCGCCGGCGTCAGCTACGGCAACGTGCGGGTGGACGCCTTCAGCGCATCGGTGGTCAATCCGGTCGACGGCGCGTTCGACCATCACAAGGAAGGCGAAGACTTGCATGGCCTCTACGGAGCCATCACGCACGTTCTGCCGGGCGCCTCGATCGAGCCGTATTTCCTGTGGCATCTCGGCGGGGGATTCAAGGACGAAGAGGGCGCCCCCGCGCGCCGCAGCTCGAAGACCATTGCCCTGCGCATCGCGGGTAAGCCCGGCAAACATGTGGACTATGTCGTCCACCTTCTACGCCAGTTCGGCAACCTCGGCGCCGATACCATCAGCGCTTATGCCATGAACTTCGATCTGGGTTACAAATGGCCCGACGCCTTTCTGCAGCCGCGTGTCTTCGCCGACTTTGCCTATGCCAGCGGCGACGGGAACGCCCACGATGGCCGGATCAATACCTTCGACCAGATCTATCCGTCGAACCACGGGTTGTACGGCATCGTGGATCTGTTCGGATGGCGCAACCTGCAGGACTTGAAAGGCGGTCTGGATTTGAATCCCGCCAGGAAGCTGCGCTGCTCCACGGTGCTTCACAATCTGTACCTTGCCAACTCTCACGACGGACTCTATAACGGCGTGGGTAACCTCGTCGTGCGGGAAGCCGCCGGCGGCGACGGCAGTCACATCGGGCAGGAGCTCGAGGAAACCGGCGCCTACTCCTTGACCAAGTACCTAAGCGCGGGCATCGGTTTCGGACACCTTTTCCCGGGCCGGTTCATTAAGAACGCCACTAAGGGCAGTCCGTATAACATCTCTTACTTAGTGTTTACCTACGCGTTTTAGCCCGAAAGTCAGGATAGCAAAGATGGAACCGATGTTTCTCCCCGGCGTCGAAGGCAACCCGCAGCCCGGACCCTATCGCGACCTCATCCGCATGATGCAGGCCAGCGGCGCGGAGTATCCCCAGATCTGGCATATGTTCGCCTACTTGCCGAAAGCCACGGAACACTTGGCCCGATTCACGCAGGAGATTCTGCGCGGGCCGGCGCCTCTCAGTCCGGGCATGCGCGAGCTGATCGCCGCGTTCACTTCCTATCGCAACGATTGCCCGTTTTGAATCAAGTCCCACGCCGCGGTCGCGGCGGTGCTGCTGGACAGCGAGGAGCTGGTCTGGGGCGTGCTCCGGGACCTGGAGCATTCGGACCTCGACGAAAAGCACAAGGCTCTGTTCCGGTTTGTCGCGAAGGTGAATCGCGACTCCCCGCGCATCACAACGGAGGATATGCAGCCGCTATATGCCGCCGGCTGGGATGACGAAGCCATCTACTTCGCGATTACGGTGTGCGCGCTGTTCAATTTTTATAATCGCTGGATCGATGCCAGCGGCGTGCACGCGCTGTCGGATGAGGCGCACCGGCAAGGAGGCCAGCGGATGGCCACGCAAGGCTACGCGCGGGGCTCCTGACGGGCATCGGAGCCGTGACGGGGAGGGAGCGTCTTCACGGCCACGTCCGCGGTTCGTCGCGCCGATCCGGGGGCGGCGCTCGCGTGGCCACAGGCTCCGTCACCTCGCGCCAGGGCAGCGCCGTTACCGGCACAAAGGCTGGCTGCCTCGAGTTACTCCGGCGTTCGCGGTGCGGGCTCCTTCTTCCCCGCCCCGCGGAGCAGGGCACGAGCCGCTGGAAACGCGATCCATAGGCGGCGGGCCATGGAATTGGTCCTGGCTCGGAGGCGGCGAATGCGAGAAACTGAAGCCATGCCGGACTGGCTTCGCATACCACGCAAGGCCGTGCCCGCGGACGGAGCGTGGAGATTCGGGCACCCTCTTGCGATCGCCCTTGCGGCCGAAGTCTTGAAGCGCGTGTCAGCCGCTTTGGAGCGTGTGCGCGCTTGCCTGCGCTCGCGGCCCCTTGACTACCTCGGGATCGGCGCGGCCGCCGCCGTGCCGGCAACCTCCAACACGATCAAACGCCGTCCCGCGATGGGCGTGGCCGGACTCCTGATCGCAGCGTTGTGCAGCGTTGCCGCGCATGCCGCGGTGATTAGCGGCGTGGTGCTCGACAGTGCCACGGGGCGTCCCCTGGCGCGGGCTCTTGTGGCGTTGCGGCCCGTGGAAGGCGCCGGCAGCAAGGCCTCTTCGGCCCGCGCCAACCGTTGGGGCCAGTTCATGTTCACCGTCAGCGCCGGTATCTACCTGCTGCGCGCTTCGCGTGCCGGATTCGCGCCCTTTCAGTATGGCCAAAGGGAATGGAAATCCGCGGGCAAGCCGGTGACGGTCGAGCAGGATGGCAAGTTGTTCCTGAACATCCGGTTGCACCGGTTCGCCGCCATTTCTGGGACCGCGCTGGACGAGAATGAGATCGGCATCCCGGACCAGAAGGTGATTGCGTATCCCTCCAAACAGCCGCTCGCCGTGGCCGCCTCCGCCTTGACCGACGAGCGTGGAATTTACCGCATCCACGGCCTGGAACCGGGCAGTTACTTCGTGCGTACGGCAGCCAAACAACTCGAGGATGGTTCGGGCCTGCTGCCGACGTTTCACAAAGAAACCGCCGCCGTGGATCAAGCCCTTCCCGTCGATGTCGATCTGGACCGGCAGGCGGAGGATATCGACATACGCCCATTGCCCGGCAGGCTGGTGCGTGTGAGCGGCAGAGTTGTGCCGCCGGTCCCGGTGACCCTGTCCTTGATCTCGGATACGGGCCGCGTCCAGACCAGGACCGCCGCAACGTTCACGTTTGAACAGGTCGCGCCGGGCAATTACGAACTGATCGCTGACGCGAACGGCGACGCGCCCGGCCGCGGAAGGCTCGGAGCTTACCGGGAAATAAGCGTGGATAACGATATCGACGGCTTGCAGGTGCAGGTCACGACCTGGCGCGAGACCGAGTTCCGGATCGAGGACGACAAGGGCGCGCGCATCGATCCGGCGCGGGTACGGCTGACCGCGCGCCGCAAGGATCTGGGCGGCGGTGGCCGGGCGGAAGTCCTGAAGCTCGAAGACGGCCGCGCGGCGCTCGGGCCGGGACGCTGGGAGATGGCCGCCGTACCGCCGTCCGGCTATTATGTTGCTTCTTTCAGCGGCCCGGGATTTCCAGACTCGGAGCGCGGCCGCGCGGATGGCTGGAACGAAGTGGTCCTGCGCGACTTCAGCGCCATCAGGATCAAGCTGTCGTCGCGGCCGGCCTCCGTGCATGGCGTCGTGACCAGCAGCCAGGAACCGGTCGCCGGCGCTCCCGTCTATCTGGAAGCGTTCGATCCGGGCGCCCACAAGCGCCTGGATCTGCGCAGCATGCGCACCGATGTGCACGGCAAATTCCGCTTTGGCGATCTCGCCCCAGGCGTGTATCGCATCCTCAGCACCTTCGAGTACGATAAACCGGATATGCAAGCCATGGAAGCCGCCGGGGCACGCTCGCTGACGCTCTCCGAGGCGGCCGACGCGGCGCAAGATCTGGATTTGTACGCGCCTTGACAAGCTTCAGCGCGCAATGGCGGTCTTCAGTTCGCCTTCGAGTAGGCGTCTCCGCCTGCCAAGCGGACTTCCGTCCCGCCGGTCCACAGCTTTTCTTGCCGGTCTTCTGAAGCGCACCGTCGCATGCCTCCGCCTGCGAGTCGAAATCCGCGAACCGAAATCCGCGGGCGGCGAACTGAAGTCAGCCGCTGCAAGCAGCTTGCGCCACGCGTCACCCGCGTGGGACTTCGCTCATCAAGGCCAGCAGGTTGCCATCCACATCGCGGAAGAACGCCATCCATAGGTCGTAAGCGGGCATCGCAACGAGCAAATGGGGCGGCGTCTCGAACTCCACACCGCGGGACTTCAGGGTTTCCGTAACCGCCTGGATATCGCTCACTCTAAAATAAAAGACCGAGCTCGGATGGTCGAACTCCGGCTTCTCGGCCACGGCCAGCATCAGCCGCACGCCGCCGCAATCGAAGAACGCCATTTTCGGCGGCGCCTGGAAGAGGAACCGCAGGCCCAGCGCGTCCCGATAGAACGCCACGGCCTTGTCGACATCGCGCACGTTGATGGAAGCTTGGCCGATCTGCGCGGAAGAGAGATCCGTCTGGTTTGCCATGGTGGCTCCTGATCCTTTCATGCCGCCGTAAACGAGGCGGATATCGAGTCCGCGGGCGCGTGCGGCTCGAGCCAATTCGCCATTTTCGCACGGCTAGCCCGGCGTCGCGAGGCCGACGCGGGGGCGCGGCCAGGACCGCGCGATCGGCGCAGCGGATTCGGCTGCTCCGCATCCATTTCGGTGCTCCACATTGAAACGCAGATTCCGAATCGAACCGTCCTAGCGTGTTCCCAGACAAAACATCTGCTGAAACTAAGGCGATTTGTGGATATTCAGCTCTGGTGATTCCGTTGCATTCTACCGAATTGCCGGACGAAAATCCGGCCGGATTAGCAAAGGAGAACGCGAGAATGAAGTCCAAGAACGGCACGGCAAGGCGAAACGATCGAAACGCGAAGGCGGCGCGGGACCAGATCGTTCTTGAAAACCTGTCGCTGGTGAAGGCCATCGCCGTGCGCGTACACGAGAATTTGCCGGTACACGTGGATCTGGACGACTTGGTGCATGCCGGCGTGCTCGGCCTGTTCGACGCGGCGTCGAAATATAATCCCGACAAGAAGGTAATCTTCCAGAGCTATGCCAAGCACCGCATCAAGGGCGCCATTTTGGACAGCCTGCGCCAGCTCGACTGGGCTTCCCGGGATCTCCGCAAACGGCAGAAGCAACTGGATTCGGTGACTCACGATTTGACGGCCCGGCTGGGGCGGACGCCCACGGAACTGGAGATTGCAGAGACGCTGGGGCTGGGCCTCGATCGCTGGCGCCGCGTGGCGCTGGAATTGAAAAATCTGGGCCTGGTATCGGCTTCTTCGCTGCGCCCGGATCCGGATAATCATGCGCCAGTCGAGTTCCCGGCGGGACCCGATACCCAGCCGGACCGCATCTGCGCGCGGCGCCAGTTGAGCTCCGCCCTGGCGGTCGCCATGCAATGCCTGCCCGAACGCTACCAGAAAGTCGTATTCCTTTACTACACCAATGAGATGACGATGAAGGAAATCGGTGAGATCCTCGGCGTCAACGAAAGCCGCGTGTCGCAGATTCACAAAATCGCTCTGGAAAAGATGGCGGTCAGCCTCCGGTCGGCGGGGATTCAGTCGGCAGGCGCGTTTTAACGAAAGCCGCTGCCCGCTGCCGTACACCGAACCTCCTGCGCGCGCCCCTGCTCTGCGCGCCTCCCGCTGCGCCGCGGCGCCATCGCCGGTCCTCAACCGAAACCGCGCTTGCCGGCGGCTGCCTTCCGCCACACCCTACAAGTTGCCGCGCATTCCTGCCGAGTCTTCCGCCCGTAGCGCGCCGCCGCCCCGCCTGTCGTAAAATCGAAGGTTGCCCGACACCCTCGTCACGGTCGCGATTCCCACTCTGGCCGCCGGCGCGAGGCTGTGGGAATGCGTCTCCGCCCTCGAAAACCAGACGCAGCGCGATTTCGAAGTGACGATTGTCGACAATAGCGGCCAGGGCCTGGTGCGCCGCCACGGCGCGGCGGGGCCCGGGGTCCGCATCATCGAGCCGCGCGGCAATGTGGGTTTCGGAGCGGCCATCAACGAAGCCTTCCGGCAGTCGCGCGGACCTTACCTGGCGACCCTGAACGACGATGCCGTGGCCCATCCCGGATGGCTTGCGGCGCTGGTGTCGGCCATCGAGACCCGTCCCGACGTGGGTATGTGCGCCTCCCAGGTGCGCTTCTTTGGCGAAGATGCGCTCGATTCGGCGGGCATGCTGGTTTCCGGCGATGGCGTCGGCAAGCAACGGGGCCACCTGCGCCCGCCGAAGTTCTTCCCCGTCGCCGAAGAAGTGCTGTTTCCCAGCGGCTCGGCCGCGCTCTATCGCCGCGCCATGCTCGACCAGATCGGACTGTTCGACGGCGACTTTTTCCTCTATGGCGAGGATACCGACCTGGGCCTGCGCGCGCGCTGGGCCGGTTGGCGGTGCCTCTATGTTCCGGAGGCCGTGGTGGAGCATCATTATTCCCACTCGGCGGGACGCGCCTCGCCCCTGAAGGCGTATTACGTGGAGCGCAACCGGCTGTTCGTGCTGGCGAAGAATTTTCCGGCGCGCATGCTGCTCCCAGCCCCCTTTGTTTCCCTGGCGCGGTATGCTTGGCATCTCCGCCTGATGCTCGGCGGGCGTGGCGCGGCGGCGCGCTTCCGGCTGGAAGGCGCGTCCGCGTGGCGCCTGCCTTTTTACGTGCTGCGGGCGCATGCGGCCCTGTTGCGGCACGCGCCTTCGCTATGGCGGAAACGGCGCGCGATCCGCCGCACGGCGCGGCTCTCGCCTCAAATCTACCGCCGCCTGCTGCGCGCGCATGCCATCTCGGCCCGCCGGATCGCGGAGCTCTGACGATGCCCACCGGGAAGGATTCCCTGCTCATCATCGTCCCGGCTTACAACGAGGAGGCCGCCGTGGGCGGCGTGGTGCGCGCGATTCACGCCGCCATGCCCGCTACCCCCGTGCTCGTGATTGACGACTGCTCCATCGACGCCACCCAGCAGGCCGCCCGCCAGGCCGGAGCGCGCATCCTGCCCCTGCCCCACCACCTCGGGCTTGGCGGCTGCGTGCAGGCCGGCTATAAGCTGGCCTTCGAGTTGGGCTTTCAATACGTCATCCGGGTGGATGGCGACGGACAACACGACGCCGGCGATATCCCGCGCATGTTCGAGGCGCTGCGCACTTCCGGTTGCGAGATGGTGATCGGGTCCCGCTTCCTGGGCGAAAGCGGATGGCGCGCCAGCGCCGTTCGCACCCTGGGCATTCGCTTCTTCCGCGCCGTGTTGCGCCCCATTTTGGGAAAGCCCGTGCGCGATCCCACCTCCGGCTTTGTGGGGGTCAACCGCGGCGCCCTGCAGGTCTTCGCCAAAAGCTTTCCGCTCGAATACCCGGAAATCGAAGCGCTGGTGGTGTTGCAGCGCAAACAGTTTCGCTTCCAGGAGATTCCCTGCAAGATGCATCCCCGCACGACCGGCCGCTCGTCGATTACCGCGTTCCGGTCCATCTACTACATCGTCCACGTCCTGCTGGGGGTGTTCGTCAACGTGCTCAAGTTCGATCAGCGGGCGCGGCGGGCCGGCAAACCGGGGAATGCCTGAGATCGACGGTTGGCGGGCGAATTCGTCCGTCCTACACGGCAATGGAGGAAATCGATGGACCGCCTTTTGAACGTCTTGACGGTTACCAGCGGGCTGCTGCTGCTGTTCGTGCTCGTCTCGGTGCGGCGCGCGCACATTCGCGTGGAATATTCGGTAAGCTGGTTACTGGCCGCGGCCGCTTTGCTGGTTCTGTCGCGCTCCCGCGGGATGGTGGAAGCCGCCGCGCACCGGCTCGGACTTTCCTATCCGCCGCTGGTCCTGCTGCTGGTAATCGGCGGCGTGTTTCTGCTCATGTTTTACCGGTTCTCGGTGATACTTTCGAAGCTGCGCGACGATAACATCGCGCTGGCGCAGCGCCTGGCCATCCTGGAATACCACTTACAAAGCCTGCGCGAGGGGAAGCGCCATGCCTGAGGCGCGCGCCAAAGCCCGGGCCCGCGGATCTCGCGGCAAGAGTCCCCGCCGCAAGGAAATCAAGCGCGCGTCGGCCCCGCGGCCGAAGTCCGGCACGCGCTGGTGGATCTATGCCGCGGCCGGCGCAGCGGCGCTCTACCTGGCCTTTCAACTGTACGGGCCCGCGCTGCACGGACCGTTTGTCTTCGATGATATCGATCTTCCCTACCACTTGCCGAATTATCCCAACGGGCTGCGCGCCTGGATCGGCGGCGTGCGCCCGGCGCTCATGATCAGTTATTGGATCAACTATCGCCTATCTACGGAGACATTCTTCTTTCATGTGTGCAACGTGATTCTCCACGTAGCGAACAGCTTCCTGGTGTTCTTCATCGTGCGGAAGCTGCTGCAACTTGCTGACCGCGCGGCCGCTGAGTCCGCATCACCCGCCTCCGCGCCCCCTTCCGCCGCAACCGGCGCTTCCCGGGCGAACCTCCTGCCCGGCTTCGCGGCGGCGGTCTTCCTGCTCCATCCCGTCCAGACCGAGGCGGTGTCTTATGTGGCCGGCCGCTCGGAAGATCTCAGTGTCCTGTTCTTCTACGCCGCGTTCACGGTATTTCTCTACCGGCGGCTGCCCGCGGCATCCTGGAAAGTGGCGCTCGCCGTCCTGGCGTTTTTCGGCGCGGCAGTCCTCACCAAGGAGCACACCCTGGTTCTACCCGGACTGCTGCTATTGACGGATTACTATTGGAATCCCGGTTTCTCGTGGAGCGGCATCCGGCGGAATTGGCGGATCTACGCGCCCATGGCGCTCGCCGGCATCCTTGGAATGGCGCTCGTCGCGAAAGTTCTGGCGCACGCCGGGACCGCCGGCTTTCGCGTCAAGGACTTTACCTGGTATCAGTACTGGTTCACCGAGTGCCGCGCCTTCTTCGTCTACTTGCGGCTCTTGGTGTATCCGGCCGGCCAGAATCTGGACCACGACTACGCGATCTCGCGCAACATTCTGGATCACGGCGCCATCTTCGCGATGGCCGCGATCCTGGTTCTGGCAGCGGCCGCCTTCTATTTCCGGAAGCGTTATCCGCTGGCCTCTTACGGCTTCTTTGCCTACTTGCTGCTCATGGCGCCCACGTCGTCGTTTGTGCCGATCCAGGATCCCCTGGCCGAGCGGCGCCTGTACCTGCCGATAATCGGAATGTTACTGGTGGCGGTCGCGGCGTTGCAGCGGATTCGCCTGGATCCCCGCAAGCTGGCGGGCGCCATGGGCTGCGCCGCTGCGCTGCTCGCGGTCCTGACGTACCAGCGCAATGAGCTGTGGGCCAGCGACATCGCCTTGTGGGAGGACTCGGTGCATAAGTCGCCCGCCAACGCGCGCGCACACTTCCAACTGGCGCATACTTACTACACCTATGGACGCTTGCCGGATGCCTTGACGCAGTATGCCGAAGCGGCGCGGCTGAAGCCGCCCACCTATGAGCTGCTCTACGACTGGGGTCTGACCTACTCCGACGCCGGGCAGCCCGAGGAGGCTCTGGCGAAGCTGCGCCAGGCCGCGGCGCGCGAGCCAACCGCACAGGTTTACACCCAGATCGCCACCGTCTACGCCAAGCAAAAGCGCTGGCCCGAGGCGCTGGAAGCGCTGGCCGAGGCCGAGAAGCGGGATGCCGCCTACGATATGATCTACGACAACCGCGGCGGGGTCCGCGCCAATACCAACGACCTCCCCGGCGCCGTAGCGGACTACCGGCGCGCTCTGGCCCTCAATCCCTCCAACACCCATGCCCGCCAGATGCTCGATATCGTCGAGCGGCAATTGCATCCCACCCGCTGACATGCGGCCCCTGCGCATCGGCGTCAACGCCCTCTACCTGATTCCGGGCGGCGTGGGCGGCACCGAAATCTACTTGCGCGAGCTGCTGCGCGCCCTGGCGGAGATCGACACGCGCAACCGGTATGTCGTTTTCACGAACCTCGAAACGGAATCCGGCCTGGTCCCCGCGCAGCCGAATTTCCACGAGTCGCCGCAGCGCGTTCGAGCCAGTTTCCGCCCCGCCCGGATTCTCTGGGAGCAGACCGTGCTGCCGTTCCAGGTGGCGCGCGCGCGCCTCGACGCGCTCTTCAATCCCGGCTTCACCGCGCCGGTCTGCTGCCCGTGCGCGGCCGTCACCGTCTTCCACGACATGCAGCACAAGCGCCATCCCGAACACTTCCGCCGCCTCGACCTGCCCTTCTGGCGCATTCTGCTGTACGCCTCGGCGCAGGTGGCCACGCGCGTGGTGGCCGATTCCGAGGCCACCCGCCAGGACCTCCTCCGCTACTACCGCCTGCCGCCCGCCAAAATCCGGGTGGTGGGGCTCGGTGTCGATCCGGTCATGTTTGGATTGGCGCGCATGCCGGAACCGTTCCTGCTGACCGTCTCGACTCTGCATCCGCACAAGGGCCTGGATTTCCTGCTGCGGGCGTTCGCCCGCTTCCGGAAACAGCGCCCGGACTTCCGGCTGATCGTTGCCGGCATGCGCGGCTTTCACGCCGCCGCCCTGGAGCGCCTGCGCGAAGAACTCGGACTGGCCGGCGCGGTCGAGTTCACCGGCTGGATTCCGCGCCAACAGCTTTACGGTCTCTACCAGCGGGCCTGGGCATTCCTGTATCCCTCCACCTTCGAGGGGTTCGGAATGCCGGTGGTGGAAGCTCTGGCTGCGGGGATTGCCACCGGCTGCTCGCAGATCGAACCGCTTTCGAGCCTCGCGGGCGATGCCGCACTGCAATTCGATCCCCACGATCTGGACGCCATCTGCGAGGCCATGGACCGCCTGGTCGCCGACAGCGCCCTGCGCGCGCGGCTGGCGTCCGAAGGGCCCCGGCGCGCCCTGCGTTACTCCTGGACGGCTACGGCGCGGGCTACCCTCGACACCATTCAGGAAGCGGTAAGACGTAAAGAGCCGGCCGGCTCCGAGTATCGCGAATGAGCGCGACCTCGCCGCTTGCGGCGTTCCGCCCCGGCCCGCCACGCGCCATGCGCCTTTTCGCGGGCGCCAGGCGCAGGGGCTGCGAAAAAAGACCGTGCTTCACCCTTCGACAGGCAGCCAGCCGTGCGGCGGCCTCGAAACGATCCATTCGCTAAAAACCGTACCGGTGAAGACATCGAACCGCTCTGATTCCGGCGTCGGCTCGATCCGCAGCCGGGCGCGCAGCTCAACCGGATGATCTTTCCAGCTTGCCGGCAGCCAGTTGGGAAAAATCGCGTCAGCCGCCTCCCACCACCCGTCCTGGAGGTCGATCGATACGTCCCGGCTTCCTCGCGGCGGCACCACGAAATAAACCGGCCCATTCTTGGTCCAGTCGCGCCATCTGCGCTTGATTTCGATCTGTTGGTCCGCGGCGCCTCGCACTTGAACGGCCAGGGAATACCAACCCCAGGAATTCTGCCATTCCCAAAGTCTCCGTTCTTGAGCGGATGAGTTGAGGATCGCCACAGTCAGGGGGCCGGCGCGCAAGATTAAGTCCAGGTCCAAATTCGCCTCCGGATCTTACGATCGGATTATGACTTACACATTCCAGTCAACGGTAACGGAAGCCGGAGTCCCGATCTCTTTGCCGCCATCGCTGGTGTCCACCGCGCGCAGCTCGAATTTCCACTCGCCGGTCTTGGCGCCAGACCCGTCCATCGGATCGTCCTGCCCCGAGAACACCTCGCCGTTGGCGCAGTCCTGTTTACCCTTTTTGTCCTCGTACTGATTGATCGATGTGCACTCGGAATACGCGCCGCTGCGGTGCCCATAGCGCTTGCCTACGCCATCGCGATCTTCATACCAGGTATTGGCGCTGTAGTTGGCTTTGGGAGTGAACCCGGCGTGATTCGGGATATCCGCGGCTTTCGTCCACTTGATGTACTGCCTGACCTCGCCGGAAGACGGCGCAAAACCGTTCGCCGCGTCATTTTCGAATTCGGCCGACAATTTGAAAGAAGCTGTTTTAGTGCCGCCGGATTTCGTGGCTTTAATGGCGCCGCTGGGAGTATACGTCGGGCCGCTCTTGAGCTTGGCCTTGCTCTTCGCAGGCGCATCCGTCGGTCCCGCCCCGGCGTCCGGCGGCGCCGGCTTGGCAGGCCCGCCGGCCTTCCCGGGAGACTGGGTAACATCCTCGCCGGGAACCGGTGAATTTACGGAAGACTTGGCCTGGTCCGGCGTAGGGCTCGCCGCTAAGTGGGTGGAAAGCCGGCCGAACACGCCTGCGGCGGTTGGTTCAACCTGCTCGCGGCAACCGGGTTTGGCGGCATCGCCCACCCTTGGCTGCATGGCGCTGAGCAGCCGGCCGCCCACCGTGGCTTGCCAGCTTGATTTCCATTCGCCGCCCCCGTGTGGAACCGCGACCGGTGTCGCGGCATGAATCGGCGCCCGGCTGAAATCATGACCGCCGCGGGCGATACTGGTGCTGGTCAAGCCTCCCCCCGCGTCCCCGTCGCTTGCGGATACGGGCCGCTGTGCGGCATTGCCGGCGGCTCGCGTGGGGCGAAGAGTCGAGTTCAGGCCATGGCCTGGAATAAATAGAGCCCAGCCGCGTGTCGCGGTTTGGTTGCTCTGCGGAGGAGGCTTCCGCTTCTCTGCGAAGGTCCGCATGGTGAATCTCCCTGGGTCCGAACCGTAAGCCCGGCCTTTCACCGGAAGTATAACAGCAGTCTCCTGATCGCGGCGAGGTTTCGGCGGTGCATAAGCTTCAGTCCCGCGGACGGGCGCGCGCCAGCTTGGACTTCCAGGCTTTAGCTGCACAGCGACGCCTCGCCGCTCCCTGCCCTGTGCCGCCACAATTCTTGCCGTTCCCTCTAAAGATCGCCACTCTCTCGCCGATATTCACGGTGACGGATGAGTTTCACCGGCCAACGGTATTCCAGGGTGGGCTTGCCGCAAATCCTCAAGGAGAAAAGACCCAAACATATGTTCCTTACCAGTACTTCAGACGCCGCGAAAGCGGCCTTCAAACGTGGCTTTGCGGGCTGCCTGCTTGCCGCCCTGACAATTGGGGCCGCAGGCGCAACCGAGGGCTCGGGCATCGTCTATCCGGTAGGCGCCGAAACGGTCCTCTCGGGCGTCGCGCCAGGCCCCGGCGGCACGATGTTTCTCCAGTTCGACACAAGCTATCTGGCGAACAAGCTGGCCGATTCCCACGGTGTCAGCGTGATGCCCGGGTTTCACCTTCGAGTCGCCGCCATGGCGGAAAAGGTCGTGCATAACTGGGGCGTTCACGTCCTGGGGGGCACCCTCGTCAGCGCTTTTGCCCTTCCGCTGGTCTACGAGCACGTCGATGGTCCTTTCGGCAAGGGCAACAAGACCGGGCTTGGCAACCCCGAACTGGGCTTCGCCTACGTCGCGTACGCCCGCGGAGCCTGGCACTGGTGGTACGGACTCGATACATATACGCCCGGATTCGGATACCACAAGAACGACCTGGTCAACATAGGGCAACATAACTGGGCCACGGTCCCGGTCGGCGCCATTACCTATCTGCCCGGCAACGGCCGGACGGAGGTCAGTTCGCGGTTCCAGTACATCGTTAACTATACCGATCCCGCGACGAATTACCACTCCGGCGCCGAATTTACCTGGGAGTACGCGGCCATGCGGAACATCACCAAGAAGTTGGCGGTCGGCGCCAACGGCTACTACTACCAACAGGCGACCGACGACTTCCAAAGTGGCATACGCGTCGCCGGCGGCCATCGCGGGCGCGATTTTGCGATCGGTCCCCAGTTGCGCTACCACGTGGGCCGCTGCGCGCTGATTGCGAAGTATTCGCGCGACACGCTGGTCGAAAACAGGCCCGTCGGGAATTCGTTTTGGTTCCAGTTCGGCATGCCCGTTGGCCACCGCGCCGAGAAGTGATGTCCTCTGGAATTAGCGTACGGATGGACCCAGACCAGCGCCAGGAAGCCGCTGAACCTGCCCGGCAGGCTTGGCACGCGGTCACGGCGGGGTCCCTGGATTCACCCTCGGGATTGGCGGCGGCGCCCGGCGCCGTCTCCCCCGAGCGCGGCCGTGGCCTTCGTCCGGCCGCCAAGCCAGACAACCGTTCGCCCCTGGAGGTACTGCTCCGGGAATTGATCGCAGACGCGCCCCGCCTCAGGCTCTTGCCCCGCGGCAAGCCAGCCAACGGCCAGGGGCCAGAGATTACGGCGCGCAACTGCCGCCGATAGGAGTGAATCATGAAGTCTTCGAGACTCAGCCTGCGGGGCAGGCTGGTTGCATGGATATCGATGGTAATGACGGTTTCCGGCGTTGCCCTGGTGACGATCGTAGGGATCGTGTCGTCCCGCGCCGTCGTGGACCAAGCCCGTGACGGGTTGGAGCGCATCGCCAACAAAACGTCGGAGGAGCTCGATCTGTGGATCGCCAGCCGCGAACGGGATGCCGCAAACCTCGCCGACTTGGAGGTGTTCGCCGCCGCCTGCAAAGGAAAACGATTGGCGGATGCCG
>Ga0335078_10009574_pt1 | contig 14355 bp, 11 predicted proteins | sample Lox_Sample_32_FD_206711 | JGI IMG/M metagenome (GOLD analysis project Ga0335078, IMG submission 206711) | Soil microbial communities from Loxahatchee National Wildlife Refuge, Florida, United States - Lox_Sample_3.2 | ecosystem: Environmental > Terrestrial > Soil > Wetlands | place: USA...
TCTGGTGACACTTGAAGTGTGAGCCGATGCAACTCTCGCATGTCACTGCGTTTTGGCTCCCGTTGGCTGGTAATATACTTCTTGATTTGTTCTTGTACGTTCATTGTTCTGCTCCCCAGTTGCGCGCACGAGATTATACGACGTTTAATCCTTCTCCCCTTGCAAGGGCGGGCGGCCCTGACCGTTGAGGTCAGTCGACCGCGATGGCGCCCCGCAAGCCATTGTTGCGCGGGGGCTTTTCAGAATTCCCAAAGGCTTGAAATGTTTGGAGCGCCAAAAAGCGGGCAGAGGGGCTGGAGTACATGCACCCCGAGCCGAGTTCACATTCCGGACGCCTAGCGACAATCCGGAAGTTATCCAGAGACACGCTTTTTGGGACAGCAGTCAGGCTGGGGGATGCGTCGCCTTTGCGCAACTCCTGCCGGCCAAAAGAAAGTAAAAGTAACAGACCCGCGCGCCCAACAACTCATGATGATTCAGCACAGAAGGGAAGTGGGGCATCGCCGGCCAGCCCTGGGCTTGGGGAGGCATAGACCAGCCGGCGACCGCAACGCTCGCCACTACAATCGTTCGCGGCTTGAGGCCTGGCCGGGCAGATGAAACCGGTCCGGTACCGCAGCCCCCTCAACCGCCGCAAGGAGCAAGATCGCAAGGCGCGCGCAGGGAAAAATTAATCCCGGCGGCGGTACCTGTCCAAGTCTTATGACCTATGCCTGCCATAGGGGAAGTCGCACGCGGAGCCTTCGCACTACCCACACGCAGAGCAGCAACTCCTGAGCCATAGGTCTGTGATATTGTTTCTAGGCATTCATAGGGAATACCTATCATGGAACTGCATCAGCTGCGCTATTTCTGCGCCGTGGCCCGCACCGGAAACTTCACCCGCGCGGCCGAGCAGGAGCATGTGGCGCAGCCCTCGCTTTCGCAGCAGATCCTTAAGCTGGAAGACGAACTGGGTGCCAAGCTGTTTGACCGTCTCGGCCGTAAAGCCGGCCTTACCCAGTTTGGCGAGGCTTTTTTGCTGCGCGCGCAACGCATCCTGCGGGAATTGAGCGAAGCCAAATGCGAAATTCAGGAATTGGCCGGTGGCAACAAGGGCACACTTACGCTGGGGAGTATCCCTACCATCGCGCCCTACTTCCTGCCGGCGCGCCTCGCGCTGTTTTCCAGGCAATATCCGGATATTCAAGTGAGTGTGGTGGAGGACATCACTTCCGTGCTGCTGGCGCGCCTGCACGAGGGCAAGATTGACATGGCCCTCGTCGCCCTGCCGATTGCCGGCGATGGCCTGGTCTGCACCGAGCTCGCGCGTGAGCCGCTTTATGCGGTGATTCCTGAGAACCATCCTCTGGCAAACTCCGCCTCGATCTCACTGCGCGATATTCAGGACGCACCCTTCATCTTGCTCAAAGATGGTCACTGCTTCCGCGATACCGCTGTCGCTGCCTGCCGCCGCGCCCGCCTTCGTCCCAACGTGGTTTTCGAGAGCGGGCACTTTTCGACTATTCTGGCTATGGTTGGCGCCGGAATGGGCCTATCGATTGTTCCGGAGATGGCGATGGAAAGCCGCCCAGGCTGCTGTTTCGTGCGGCTCAGCGACGACCGCTCCTACCGCCGCATCGGGTTGGTGTGTTTGAAGAACCACTTCCAGACGCACTCGCAGCGCGCTTTGGTCGAGTGCCTGCGCAACAAGGCATTCGCCACCGCGGCCTAGCATCGTGGGCCGCTTCATCGGAGCATGCCTCGAATGGAGCCCATTGTCATGGCCGCTCGTTTCAGTTAGTGGGTAGTGGCTCCTGCTCTTCTGGGCTCGTCTTCCGACCCATCCGGAGCGATGCCGCGCCCCAGGTGGAACAAACGCTCCACGGCTGCGGCCATTTGTTCCTGGTCGGCTCTTTCCGGCAATTCCTTCAATTCCCGGGCAACGGAGTTGGCAATCTTCTGTATGACTTGGGCCGCCAGCGCGTGCAGGGTGTGGTCCTGTTCCCGGGTAAATGGCCCATGTTGCTGGGTAAAGGCCTCCAACTCCTGGCGGCAAATCTGGTCGAGGCGCTGCCGCAGCGCGATGATCGTGGGCACTACGCTCTCCGCCTGCAGTTTGCGCCGGAACTCCCGCGCCTCGGCGGCTACGATTTTCTCCGCCTCGGCCGCAGCAGACTGGCGCTCGGCGGCATTGCGTTGCACCACATTTTCCAGATCGTCCAGGTCGCGCAGCAGAATTCCCGGCACCTCGCGCACCGCGGGATCAATATCCCGCGGCATGGCGATGTCCAGAATCACTAGCGGCGACTTCTGCCGTTCGCTGGCGATGATTTCAGCTTCCTGGCGGCTCAACACCATGTGGGGGCACGCCGTGGAGCTGATTACAATGTCGGATTCCAGTAGATGCTGCCACCGGTCCTCCATGGAAACCGCTGTCCCTCCCAGCTTTTCAGCCAGTTCGCGCGCATGTTCCAGGGTGCGATTGATCACGCAAACTGAGGCCGCGCCACTCTTCTTCAGGTAGCGCGCCGAAAGCTCACTCATCTTGCCCGCGCCCATCAGCAGAACTCTTCGATTGTCAAGTGATCCGAAAATCTGCCGCGCCAGCTCGACGGCGGCAAACGGCACCGAAACCGCCAGATCGCCGATAGCAGTTTCATTGCGCACGCGCTTGGAAACGGTCAACGCTTTCTGCAGCACGGCGTCTAAAAACCGTCCCGTAGTGCCGGCAGTGCGCGCCTGCTCCCATGCGGCTTTCACTTGCGCGATGATCTGCGGCTCGCCCAGCACCATGGAATCCAGGCTGGAAGCCACCCTGAAGATGTGCACCAGGGCGGCATCGTCAATCAGGCGGTAGAAATGCTCCCACTCGCTGAGTTTCAGGCCATGCTCGACGCTGAGGAAGTGCAGCAGAGAATTGGCCGCTAAGGTCGGTTCGTCAGCCCAGACCAGCAATTCCGTCCGGTTGCAAGTAATGAGCACGACTACTTCCTGCACACCTTCGGCCTGCGACAGTAAGCGCAGGGCGTGGAAACGGCCGCTCTCGCTCATCCAGAAGCGTTCGCGCATAGCTACCGGCGCCGTGCGATGGTTCAAACCGATCACCATGAGTGTGGGATCCATGGGTGCACCTCGAGCAGCAGGTCTCACGGTGGGGTGGGCAAACGCCCTGCCAAATCGCGGAGACATGGGGGGGCTTCATTGCGTCCTGTTTTCAGAGACTTATAACAAGGGGCGGAATTTCCACGCCCGCCATCCCCGCCGCTGATGGGGAATCTCACGCGCATGGCGCGTGTTTTGACGCCAACACCACACACAATGAAAGGCTGGTATCGCGCTCCGCCGTGGTGGGGGTCAATCACGGCCAGCCGTGACCCGAATCACAGCGCGCCACTTCCACAAAAGTGGAAACTAAGCGACGTTAGAATATTTTCATCGAGCGGAACAACGCCTTGTGCTATACGGATTTTGAAAGCCTCGTGCGCAAACCGCGGTTCGAAATTTTATCTTTCTGCGAAAGGAAAGAACGCAATCATGAAAACCTCTAAGCTCGTGATGCTGATTCTGGCGATCGCGGCAGGCCTTTTCCTTATTGTTCCTAATCTCGCCTGGGCAGGCGATGATGGCGGAACCCTCTACAAAGCCAAGTGTGCGGCCTGTCACGGCGTGGACCTCGCCGGAAGGCCCGCAGCCAAGATCCCCAGCCTGGTTTCTGACGATGCCAAGAAGGCCTCCGACGCCGAACTTACCGACATGATCGCCAACGGCGGCAAAGAGAAGAAGGCCATGCACGCATTCCAGGCCAAAGGCGTATCGCCTGACCAGATCAAGATGGTGTTGGCTTACATTCGCGAGCAACAGAAGTTGAAGAAATAAGCTCGCTGTTCCCTGGAGTCGCGAGCCATGGCCGTCATGCCGCTGCCACGACGTGGATTGGCCTGACGGAAAGTGCCCAGAGCCACCGGAGCAACTCCGCCGATAACGACGCTGGAGATCCGGTCCCTCCCAGGTTCGCCGATTGTGGAACAGCCCGCCCGGGCCTTGTCGCTCACCCCCAAGGCCCGGGCATTACTTTGTTTGACCCTAATTGTGGGTTGACCGTTCCCAAGTGTGGCGCGGGCGCCTCGCCCGCGAGAAGCCAGCGGCCTCCGGAAAAACTCCCTCTGAAAATCTTCCTAACTCCGGATCCGCGCCCAGCAGGCCGCGCAAAGCGTACTGTCTTTCAAATCAATCCACTCCACGGCATGTGACGGCGCCATCACGCAGCGGTAATCATCACAATGCGTCAGCTCCAGCGTATGCCCCAGTTCGTGGACTGCCTCCTTCAGCAATCGCTCGCGTAGAAGCTCGGCATCGGCCGGCAACCCGTAAAACTCCTGCCGCAAGCGATGCGCGGAAACCACCGCGCAAGGGCCGCCCATCTGCGCCTCACCGAAAACAAACGTGAGGATCGGAATATAGAGGTCCATAGCGGTAACCCCGAGCAGGCGGCCGCAGTCAGGGCCGACGAAACTCTGCATCAGATGCAGGATTTCCGAGGAGTGGTACTGCTGGCGTTCCCCGTGAAAAGTAGAAGCGGGATCGAGCACCGCGGGCACCACCGTGCAGGCGGCGGGGAAGCACCGCGGAATGGCAGACTTCAGGTACCGAAGCAAGCCTTCGTCCACCGGTCCAACCGGCAGCAGTTGCAGCGGCTTCATGCGGTCTCGACAGGATTGCGGCTCCAGCCGTATTTCTTGAGCTTGTGATACAGCGTGACCCGGTCAATATCGAGCACTTCGGCGGCGCGGCTTTGATTCCAGCCGCACTCCTCGAGCACCCGCAGAATGTGCACCCGCTCGATGTCTTCCAGGGTCTTGCCTGCATCATTCGTGGCGGCCTCAACCTTGAGGATGAAGTCCTGCTCCTTCAGCTCCGGCTCGCGCCCCACCACCATGGCGCGTTCGACCGCGTTCTCCAGTTCGCGAACGTTCCCCGGCCACGGCTGCTGCTGTAACCGGTTCATGGCCTCGGGAGAAACGCGGTTAATACGCTTGCTCATGGCCAGGGAAAACTTCCGGATGAAATGGTCCACCAGCAGCGGAATGTCCTCGCGGCGCTCGCGCAGCGGTGGCAGTTCGATGCGGAAGACGTTGAGCCGGTAGAAAAGGTCCGGCCGGAATTTCCCTTCCTCGATCAGCTTTTCCAGGTTCTTGTTGGTGGCCGCGACGCAGCGAAAATCCACCTTAATAAGCTGATTTCCCCCCACCCGCGTAATCTCCCGCTCCTGCAACACGCGCAGCAGGTCAGTCTGCGTCTTCAAGCTGATGTCGCCAATTTCGTCAAGAAAAACTGTGCCGCCCTCGGCAATTTCAAATTTTCCTTTCTTGCGATATTGGGCCCCGGTAAATGCGCCTTTCTCATGCCCGAAGAGTTCACTCTCCAGCAGAGTTTCGGTGAGGGCCCCGCAGTGAATCACCACCAGGGGATGAAACCTCCGTGGGCTCGCCGCATGAACCGCCCGCGCCACCAACTCTTTCCCAGTGCCGCTTTCTCCGTTGATAAGCACGCTGGCGTCGGTCGGGCCTACAGTTTCGATGGCATCAAACACCTTCCGCATGGCCGCGCTCTGGCCAATGATGTCATCTGGTTTAGCCACCGCGGCGACGGTCTCGCGCAGCAATACGTTTTCGCTCTCCGTGCGCTTGTGCGCCAGCGCGTTCTTCACCAAGTGGGCAATCTCATCCGGGTCGAGCGGCTTGGTAACGTAGTCGTAGGCGCCATTCTTCAACGCCGTGACCGCTGTTTCCACTGAGGCATAGCCGGTCATCATGATGACAATCAGCTTACTGTCAATCTCGTGCATGCGGCGCTGCAGTTCAATGCCGTCGGTGCCCCGCATCTTGATGTCCACCAGGGCCACATCCCAGGGATGTTCCGCCAGCCGGGTGAGCGCGTCGCTGGCGTCTTCCGCGGCGCCCACTTCGTAGCCTTCTTCCCGGAACCATTTGGTCAGCGAATCGCGCACGCTGAGTTCGTCGTCCACTATCAGAATCTGTCCTTGTGCGCCCACGTTCATCACCTCGCTTTGCCTGCGGTCGTGATGGCCGCTCCGTTTTTCGCTGCCGGCAGGTCGGCGCCGCCCACCGGCAGCGTCACCGTAAAACACGTGCCTTTGCCCGCCTCTGACCGCACTTCAATACGCCCGTGGTGTCGCTCCACAATGGCATGGCTGATGGCCAGCCCGAGTCCCACCCCGTGGCTGGCCTCTTTCGTGGTCAGGAAGGGCTCGAAAATCTGCGGCAGGATCTCCGGGGCAATGCCGGTGCCGTCATCGCGAACATCAATTTCTACCTCGTGTTGCTGAGAACCCCGCCGCGTCTGCAGCCACAGATTGCCGCCATGCGGCATTGCATCTATGGAATTCATCATCAAGGCCAGGAGCACCTGCTCAATCTGCGAAGGATCGCAGATCACCTTCCCCACGCCGCTTGCCAGTTCGGTGTGCAGCTGGATTCCCCCAAGCTCGCATTGGTGCTGCACCAGGCGCCGGCAACGGTCGATCACGAGGTTGAGATCGGTTGGTTCGGTATTCATGGGCGCGGTGCGCGAAAAGGTCAGAAGGTTCTTCACCAGATCGCCGCAGCGGCGGCTTTCTCCGGCAATCAAATCCAGGCACTGCAAGGCTTCATGCCGTTTTTCTTCCGCCAGGTTTCCGCGCTCCAGCCATTTATGCAGCAGCTTGGCGTAAGTCAGGATTCCGGAGAGCGGATTGTTGATCTCGTGCGCCACCACTGCCGCCATTTTCCCTACCGAAGCCATCTTCTCGGCGTGCAGCATGTGATCGTGGGCGCGCCGCAGTTCGCGCGTCTTTTGCTCTACTCGCTCTTCGAGGGTTTTGGTCCAGGCCAGCACTTCTTCGTTGGCGGCGTGCAACTGCAAGCTCATCTCATTGAAGGAGTGCGCCAGCTCCCCAACTTCGTCGCGCGAGCGCACCCCCAGTTGATATCCCAGATCGCCCTGCGCCAGCCTTTCAGTTCCGCTCTCCAGAGCCTTGATCGGCTTGCCCACCACCCACCACACCGAAATCCAACTCAACGCCCCAATGAAAATCATTCCCGCAACCGTATACGCCAGCATGCGATCGGTGCTCTGCGCGAGCTGCTTATCGGCTTTGGCCAGGGAGATGTTCGTATCCAGAACGCCCAGCACCTGCTGGCTGGCGGGGTGAGCATGGCAATCGGCGTTGGAGCACGACGGCTGGTTCTCAATCGGGGTAATGATCCCCAGCACGCGCTGCCCGCCCGCGTTGCGGTAAATGCGGAACCGGTCAGGACGATTAAGCCGCGCCAGCGGCTGCGACTGTGAATGGCAGCCGTAGCAGGCTTCAGCGCGTTTGTCCACGACATGGTTTACTTCCGCTGGGTCGGTGGAATAGCTGATTTGCCCTTGCTGGTCGAAGATGCGCAGCCGCTCCATCCCCGGTTCGTCGCCGATGGTGTGCATCACATGGTAGAGGCCCTCGCGGTCGTTACGCAGCATGTAGTAAGTAGTGCTGCGCTTGATCACGTCGCTGACCCGTTCAGCGCTGGCCAGGGTGCTTTGTTCCAGGTGTTCGCGATGCAGTCGGATGTTGAAATAGCCCAGCAGGCCGAATACCACGGTCATCGAGGCGACCAGGGAGAAGACCAGCTTTGCGCTGAGACTGCTTGCCTTGTGCTTCCAGCGTTTCAGGAACGGCGAACTGGAATCATGAGCGGACATCAGTAAGCTCAGGCACAGCCAATTTCCCGGCCAGCACCTGCACGGCCGGCTTGGGGCTGACGGCGCGGTGGCCGCCGGCAACTGGGCTGGTCACTGGGAACACCGGCAGATATTTCACAGCCAGCGCAAAGAGTGCGAACGCAGATGCCACCAGGGTCAGCGTGATGGAGAGTTCCGTCCACTTCGGAAAGTAGTAGGTGCCGGAACTCGCTTCCATGCCGGCAACTGCCACATTCATCCGGTTGGCGACGACGCCGAGCAAGGTCAGCACCGAGCAGAAATAGAGCGCCGTCAGGTTCTCGTGGATCTTCCTGAAGAACAGCAGCACCATCGGAACAATCAACAGCACTGCTTCGAGAAAGAACAGATACGTTTCGGTGCGCGGCAGCTTCAGCAGATGGAAAACATCGCGGTGCAGCAGGTCGAGCGCTCGCACGGTCAAATAGAACGCGAGAAGCACGGCCAGCACGCGCCCAAGGCCGGTAAGCAAAGGCAGTTCCAACTGTTTCCCAAAGGCCTTGCTACTGTGCCACGAGGCAAAAATCGTCATCGCCACCCCGGCACAAAGCGCGGAAAGAAAGAAGAAAACCGGCTCGAACGGCGAATACCACAGCGGATACAGTTTGCCGGGAACAATCAGATACAAGCTGCCAAGCGATGACTGGTGAAGCGTCGAGAGGATTACACCGGCGATCACAACCGGAATGGTGATGCCATGCACCCAACTCAGCGCTTTTTTCCACTGCAACCGCTCGAAAAGCGCGGGAATGAACTCCAGAATCAGCACCGTGGTGTAAAGCATCACGCACCACGCGATCTCGAACATCACGGAGTGCTCATTCCACATCACCAAGGGATGCCAAACCCGGTACGGCCTGCCCAGGTCAATAATCAGGGACACGATGAACATCGAATATCCGAGGAATGCCGTAAGAATGATGGGCCGAAGTACCGGACGGTAACGCCGAAGGTTGAAGATATGGACCACCGCCGCCAGGGTGAATCCTCCGCCCGCCAGCGCCACAGAAAACAGTTTGAAGCCGACCCAAAGTCCCCAAGGGAAAGCGTCGCTAAGATTGGTAGAAGCGCCCAGGCCTCGGACAAAGCGCAACAGCAGGGAATAAAAACCGGCGAGCAGGATTACGGCGAGAACGAATTTCCAGAACGTGAGTCTTGGCCTACCTAACTCTGGCTTATCCATTTTTTTTCTGGCCTCTTTCCTGTTCCTTGCCTTGAATCGGAGATGCGTGTCCGTCTCCCTCCGCCGCAGCCACTTCAGCGCGGCGATTCGTGATCCACCACACGCCACCCAGCAAGACTCCTCCCAGAGTCACTACATCGGGCACCTTGGAAAGAACTCGATACGTGAGTTCCGGCATGGCCTCAGTCATCAGCCCGCTTTGGTATCCAAACTCTTCAAACGGCACGCTGGAGAGCAAAAGCACTGAAGTTCCGCCGACTTCATTCAGGCCATAAATGTGGTTCACATAATTGCCGGGATTGTCGTGAATCCGCTGCTGCGCTTCCGCAATGAGTTCGTCGCGCTCGCCGAATTTCGTGGCCCCGGTCGGGCAGGCCTCCGCGCAAGCGGTTTGCAGGCCCTTGGACACGCGGTCCGGGCACATGGTGCACTTGCGAACCTTGGGCAGAAGCTTGTTCCATTCGTAGCGCGGAACGCTGAACGGACACGCCACCATGCAATACCGGCAGCCCATGCAGCGTTCTTCTTCGTAGATCACCGGGCCGGCTGCGGTTTTGCGGAGCGCCGCTACCGGGCACGCGGAGGCGCAGGCGGGGTCCTGGCAGTTCATGCACAGGCGGCGCATGAATTTATCGTCCTTATTCAATACCACGGTGAATTTGTGCTCTGACTGCTTCTGTTCGGCGGCGACCGCATCGTCGTATGGCAGGTGGTTGTGTTCAGCACATGCCTGTTCACATCGCTTGCAGCCTATGCAGAGGGTCGCGTCGTACAGGAGTGCCTTGCTCATGAGCGTGCTCCTCCAGCCGGGGCATATCACAGGGCCGAATGCGGGGGAGGGCCCGAGGCGAGGTCTTTCAACCCGGACTCGTCTCGTTGAAATTCTCAACGGTTAGAGGCTCTACCGGCAGTGACCGCAATCACTTTTAACCGTGATGTTAATCAATAGCAAAACACCTGCAAGTGCCCCTTCCGCGTTGTCTTTCACAGCATCGCTAGTGCAATTTGCAGCACTCGTAGATTTCGGCTCGTAAGTGCCTGAGGGCAAATGCGCTGGCCACGCTGCTGCCCTCCTCTAAGCAACGCCGGGAGGCATTGCAGCATTGCAATCTTCAGCAAGAGCGTTGTTGCATTTTTCGGTGGCCGAAATTGATCCAACCGCGTCGAGCTCCGCATGTAATTCATTCGGCACTACATGCAGTCGCGCACGGCACTTTTCGACGAGCTCCGTTTCGCTTGGCATTGCGATTGCCTTTAGTAAAGGTGCGAGCTGCCAGTGGATGGCGCTCCCAGCGAGGTGCTTTATGACAGTCATTCTGGTTCTCCTGACTTTCGCAGGCTTCTTACTCATTGATTATTTCCGCAGCCGCAAACAGGTTCTCGTGCAGGCCGCAGTGCAGACCTCGAGGCACGAAGCGCCTCCGCGCCTGGCCCCGAGCCTGGTTGGCGGCTTTCAAGTCCCCGACAATCTGCGCTACCATCCCGGCCACACCTGGGCGCTCAGCGAGAGCCCCAATCTGGTTCGCGTCGGCCTCGACGATTTCGCTTCCAAACTGATCGGCAAGATTGAGCGCATCGCCCTGCCGCAGCGCGGCCAGTGGGTGCGCCAGGGTCAGAAAATCTGGACGGTCTATCGCGACGGCAGTTCCGTAGACATGGTCTCCCCGATCGAAGGCACTGTCGCTGAGATCAACGAAGCGGCGGCGAGCAATCCGGAATCGGCCCGCACCGATCCCTACGGCGAGGGCTGGCTGCTGACCGTTCACTCCCCCGACGCCAAGACCAACTTCCGCAATCTGCTCGGTGGCGCGCTGGCCCGCTGGTGGACGGAAGAATCCGCCAGCCGTCTGCAGAAGAGAATGCCCATGGCGCTCGGTGCCTTGGCCCAGGACGGTGGCGTAGCCATGGACAACGTGACCGCCCACATGCCCGACCAGGATTGGGCCACGCTGGCAAAAGAATTCTTCCTAGCCTAGCTGCAACACCTCGCGACGGGAGTTGAAACGCAAGTTGGGCCCTCCACCGACAGAACGATGGAGGGCCCAACCACATAGACGCCCAGCGGTCTTCCTTGGTGCCCCTTAGTGCACTTTTCCTTAGTGCCCTTAGTGTGAAGCTTTAACAAACCCCCAAACGAACCCACCCACAGACCCGAAACCGCAACCACCGCCTGACCCCGCCAACGGAACCGCTTTTGCTACAATGTGCATACCTCGCTCGCACTGTCTTCCATCCGCTTATGAACATCAAGGAAGTGGCCAAAAGAGCGAACGTCTCGACCGCCACGGTTTCACGGACCATTAACAACTCCGCCAAAGTCAGTCCGGAAACCGCCACCAGGGTCCACAAAGCCATTGAGGAACTGAACTTCTACCCCAACACTCACGCCCGCACTCTGGTCTCGGGCAGAAGCCGCATGTTGGGCCTGATTATTTCTGACATCACCAACCCCTTCTTCCCGGAGCTGGTCAAGAGCTTTGAAGACCAGGCGGTGCAGCAAGGCCAGGAAGTCATCATCGGCAACACCGATTACAAGCCCAAGCGTATGGCCGGCTGCATCCGCCGCATGCTGGAGCGCAAGGTAGACGGCGTAGCCATTCTCACCTCCGAAACCGATCCCGATCTCCTGGCGGAACTCACGCGAAGGAGCATTCCCACCGTTCTCATGGATAACCCCAGGACCGGCCCGCGCAGCGCCACCATTACCATTGACTACGCTCAGGGCATTCACGAGGCCCTGCAGCATCTCTTTTCGCTGAACCACCAGCAAATCGCCTTCATTGCCGGACCGCAGGAGTTCCAGTCGGCTCGCATTCGCAGGGATGCTTACATCTCCGGCATGAAATCTCGGGGCATCTCTGGCAAAAAGGCGATAATCGAGAAAGGGAATCACCGCATCGAAGGCGGATTTGCGGCGATGCAGAATCTTCTGAAGTTGCCGGTGCGCCCCACGGCGGTGATTGCCTCCAACGACCTCACAGCGATCGGCGCCCTGGATGCCATTCATCAGTCAGGATTGAGAGTTCCTGACGACATTTCGCTCGTCGGCTTCGATGACATTTCTTTTGCCCATCTAACTCAGCCGCGGCTTACTACGGTTCTGCTGTCGCGCACGCAAATTGCTACCACCGCCTTCACCGCGCTGCAAAGGCTCATCGGCAACGAAGAGGACCAGGCCGATTGCATTGTGCATACCCATCTGGTAGCAAGAGCCTCGACTAGGGCGATTTAATCTCCGAAAAATGACCACACGTAAGGCTCCCCGTGAGTGACCAACCCGCCGCTTCTGATTCCAAGCCGCACCTGGAGCGGCAACTGGGCCTGTTCGACGCCGTCATGGTCGTGATGGGAGGCATAGTCGGCGCGGGCATCTTCATGAACCCCTACGTAGTGGCGCGGCAAGTCCATACACCGGCGCTCATCTTGAGCGCCTGGCTCTTCGGCGGCGTCATCGGGCTGGGTGGCGCTTTCATCTGGGCCGAGCTTGCGGCCACGCTTCCTGAAGTCGGCGGGCAATATGCCTATCTCCGCGAGGCGTACCATCCCGCTGTTGCGTTTCTTTATGGATGGGTGCTGCTGCTGGTAGTCCAGACCGGCGGCATGGCGGCTGTAGCCATTACTTTCGCGCGCTACTTCATGGAACTCACCGGCCTGCATGCGCAAGACTGGCTCATTGCTGCAATTGCCCTCGGCATCCTGACCGTGATCAACTGCCTCGGCGTGAAGACCGGCGCGCGAACACAAAGCCTGCTGATGGCAACCAAGATCGCAGCCATCGCCGTCATGGTCATAGCCGGCGTGGCCCTCGCCGGCGTGCACCGCAGTACCGTTCCCGCGGTCGCTGACTCCTCGCCGCTGGCCTCTTTCGGCGCTGCCATGGTGCCGGTGCTTTTCGCCTACGGCGGCTGGCAGACAGCGAACTTTATCGCCGCAGAGATCCGCGAGCCAAGAAAAAACCTGCCGCGCGCGTTATTAATCGGCGTGGCCGGTGTGGTGGCGCTGTACACCGCCGTAAACTGGGTCTGCGTGCGCTCGCTGGGTCCACAGGATCTCGCAGCCACAACCACTCCTGCCACTGCGGTAATGCGGCTGGCGCTGGGCAACCGTGGCGCCGTTTTTATCGCCGCCGCAATTGCGGTTTCGACGCTCGGATTCCTCAGCCAATCCATCCTAACCGCGCCCCGCGTCTATTTCGCCATGGCCGACGACGGGTTGTTCTTCCGCCAGGTAGCGTGGCTGCACCCACGCACCCATGTGCCGGTGGTGGCCATAATCCTGCAAAGCGTGTGGACCATCGTGATCGCGCTCTCCGGCCGTTACGAGCAGATCCTGAACTACGTCGTTACCGTGGATTTTCTCTTCTTCGGCCTGACAGCGACTACGATCTTCGTGTTCCGCAGCCGCGCCCGGCGTGGAATGATGAATGCCAGCCCCGGTTATAAAGTGCCGGGCCATCCGGTCACTACGGTGGCATTTGTCGCGATATGCTGGTGGGTGGTAGGCAGCGCGATCTATCGCTACCCGCAAAACAGCCTCATCGGCATAGGCCTGCTGCTGGCCGGAATCCCGGTGTATTGGCTTTGGAGCCGGACGAGGCGAGGACACCAAGCGGAGAACCCAACATGACAGCCCGCACCGACGCATTCTCGCGATACCTGGAGTGGGCCAAACTGCGCTCTACTGCGCGCTTCAATCTGGCAGTCAGCGGTATGGTTGACTATCCGATGGCGGAATTGCCGGTCCGAATCGAAGACCTGGAAATCGGCGGCACCGGTCCGTACGGATACAAACCACTCATGGAACGCCTGGCGGCAAAATCGGGCGTGGCCGAAGACGGTCTCGTGTACACGCTGGGCACCTCCATGGCGAACTATATCGCGCTGAGCGCGCTCGTCCATCCTGGCGACGAGGTGCTGGTCGAAAAGCCGACTTACGATCCCTTGCTGACCGTCCTCGAACATCTCGGGGCCAAAGTCCGCCGCTTCGAGCGGCGTCCGGAGCGTGACTTTCGCCTAGGGCTCGGCGAAGTGGAGCGCCAGATCACGCCGCAAACCCGGCTTGTGGTCCTCTGCAATTTGCACAACCCCAGCAGCGCCCTCACCGACGACAACACCATGCGCCAGGTGGGGGAAATGGCGGCAAAGGTTGGAGGGCGCGTACTGGTGGATGAAGTATATCTTGAAGCTGTATTTGATCAGCCCTGGCGCTCCGCATTCCACCTGGGTCCTAATTTCGTCGTGACCAGCAGCTTGACCAAAGCCTATGGCCTCAGCGGCATTCGCTGCGGATGGATTTTGGCCGAGCCGGAGTTGGCGCGCCGCATGTGGCAGATCATAGACTTCACCTACGGTTCGCCGGTGCATCCCGCCGAGCGTATCGCCATAGTCGCGCTCGATCATCTCGACGTCATTCGCAATCGCGCCCGCACT
>Ga0335078_10009575_pt1 | contig 14354 bp, 12 predicted proteins | sample Lox_Sample_32_FD_206711 | JGI IMG/M metagenome (GOLD analysis project Ga0335078, IMG submission 206711) | Soil microbial communities from Loxahatchee National Wildlife Refuge, Florida, United States - Lox_Sample_3.2 | ecosystem: Environmental > Terrestrial > Soil > Wetlands | place: USA...
TGATACGGACATCGACACTCCACATCATCCCAGTTCAGGAGCATTTTTCCGTTTAGGCGCGCCACTCAGCAGCCAGGCTTCGTGAAAGACCAGGGCTAGGCGTGTTCGTACCGCCACCCTCTCCCGAGCCGCTGCCCCGGGCCATCAGGCACCGCCAACCGTGGTCGAGCGCTCGTCCGAGCAGACCGGCGAAAGGCAAGGGAGGCTCTCGGTCGGCTGTCCGCAATGAACCCCTCAGCTGGCGCCGTTCCCAGCGGGCCGGAGGCAGAACCGAGTTCGTGAATTTGCCATCAAACCGGAGGCTCAACGCGGACCCTCGCTACTGCCCCGCGAGGAGCAGGTCGGACACGGGTTCGACGTCGTTCGCGCCGGTCACCGTCAGGCGGTAGCACCCCGGTGCGGGCGGTGAGATCCGGATGTCCCGCGGCCCGTCCTGGACAGGCAGCGTTACGGAGACAGGAGGCACGGCCCGGCCGGGCCCTGTGACCCATTCAAGGGTTGCCACCAGGTCAGCCGTGGCCTCCGAGGGCAGCACGGTAGCCTGAACGCCCATGGCGGCGGGGTAGGCATCCTCAAGGTCGAGGGACAGCGAGACGGCGGCGCCCGCCCGGAAGTGGCCCAGCTGGGCACCGGTCAGCCAGCCGCGCACCTGGGTGAGCACTGCGTCGGCGTTCTGCAGGCTCGCATGCCTGGTGCTGGCGTACATGGCCGCGGATTCCTCCGCGGCCTCCAGCGGGAAAGCGGATACCCGCGGCACGGTTCCGTCACCGCCGAGATCCTCCCCCCGGTAGCTGCGGAGGGCGGTCACCTGCCCGTCGCGCCAGATGGCGGATTGCCGGGTTGGCTGATCGATGCCGACGACCGGGAGGAGGCGGTAACGATTCTCGTCGTAGCTGGGATCGTCTATGTTCCGGTTGACCGCCGCCTCCATCTCGGCATGGAATTCGCGGGCGGTGGTGACCTTTCCCGGGTCAAGGGTGGGGATGAGGCCAGGTACGTCGGTCAGCCGGACGAGTTTCCCGTCTCCCTGGTCGAGGCAGGGATAAATAGGCAGCAGCTGGTAGACCGAGGTGAAAGAGCGAACCAGGCCGGAGAGGCTGGCCAGCCCGGGCACCGCGGGCACGCCGCTGGCCAGGCAGCGGAGAGCGTTGACCGAGCCGCGGTATGGGGTGCCGAACGTGACAAGAGCGCGGGCATCCCGCCAGCCGCCGAGGACCTCCAGGTAGTACCGCGCGACGAGGCCGCCCATCGAATGCGCCACGATGACCAGCCGCGCGTCGGGGCAGTCGGCCCGCCGCGCGTTGAGCCATTGCCGTGCGCTCACATCGAGTTCGTGCGCGGCGACCCGGTTGTCGCGGCGCCAGTCGTAGGCGAACTCGAAATAGCTCAGCCCCGGCTTGAGCCCGAGCCGCTGCCGCAGATAGCCGCCAACCCTGTTGTAACCGTCGATTTTCCACAATCCCGGGATCAGATGGGCGTCGGTGGCCAAACGGCTGGCCCGGATGCCGTCGCCCAGGTCGCCGACGTCCGGCGGGTCGTCAACCAGCGATAGCTGCTGAAGGCTGCCGCCGCCGCTGAATAGCGCCCGCAGGCCTGCGGCCGCGGTGAGCCCGAAAACGTCGCGCCCATCCTTCTGCAGGACGCTACCCATGATGCCGGGGATCAGCACGTACACGTCGTGGGTCACGGGACTCCTCCGTTCACCGGCAGCCGTACGCGGCCATGCCCGCCCAGCGCCATGGCGCATACGGACCGGCGAGCATCTCCTGCTGCGCGGCACGGAAGGCCTGCAGCGGTGTGGCCTGGGCGCGGCGCTGACGGTGCCAGGCGACGGTGAACGCGCGAGTGGCGTCCTCATCCGCCAGCGGCACGCTGACCAGCACGAACCGTGCTCCTGCCTCCAGAAATGACGCGGTGAGCCCGAGTGCGTCGTCGCCTGCGAGGTCCAGGTTGTGCGTTGCCTGGGGACGCCAGCCGGTGCAGCAGGCGCTGAGGATCACCTCGGGAGTGCCGACCTGGCGGGTGACGAGCTCGCCCGCGTCGACCTTCGACCGGGTCAGCAGGAGCCCCGAGGTCATCGGTTCAGCGGCCTCGAGCGTTCCGTGGCAGGCGATATGCAGGATCGTCTGTCCGGCGTCGCGGCGGCGGGCGAGCTCCCAGAAGGCGGCTTCTGTGGCCTGTTCGCGCCGCCGCGGTGCAGTGCGCAGCAGCGGCCCGTAGAGCGCCTCGACATCATCCAGCTCCGGCCCGGCCTGCCTGAGGTCGTGATACCGGGTGAGCCCGGCATAGCTGGGATCGCCGAGCAGCATGACGCCCGGATCGGCCACCGGCTCGGCGTCGAGCAACGGAAATGAGGCGACGTTCGGCAGCATGCCGACAGCGGTGCGCTGAAACAGCGGCTCACTGCCGAGGGTCAGGGCCGACCAGGGCAGCAGATGCAAGATCCCGTGGGGGGCGATCAGCAGCGCCGGGGCGGCCGCGGCCCGCTCGATGATGGCGGACGGGACAAGGTCGGTGATCGTGATGCCTGTCTCGGCAGAGACATCGAATAGAAAGTAGTCCGGCTTCAGCTTGCGCAAGTTCACGGCCACCGTGTGCAGGCGCTCCTCGACGCCGGGGTCGAGGATGCGCCGGTCCACCGCCATGTGGCCGTCACCGAGTACGCCCGCGATGATCTGGCCTGGCCGGTAAAACAGGGTGAGAACGGCCCGCTCGCTGCCGCTCAAGCGCGCCGCCAGGGACGTGATATCCAGCGGCACCGGCTGGGTCATGTTCCGCCAGCGCGGGTCGTGGATGCGGATGCGTTCGAGCAGGTCGTCCCGCTCGGCGAGAAGCTCCTGACGGCGCCGGACCGTGGCTGCGCTCCCGGCGCCCGAGTAGGCTTCGAATTCCAGTGCGTCAAGGCGTGCGCTCAGTGCGTCGAAACGGTCCGGGTCGGCTGAGCGCCCGGTTCCGGTGCGGGGCACGCTCAGCGTCGCGGACAGGGCGCGTGCCTTGACGAGCTCGATGAACCAGATGGCCGACGCCGCGTCGCCGCGCTGGACCGCAAGGTCGATGGCGGCGTGGAACATCGGCAGTTTGTCCCGCAGGTAGGTAGTGTCGAGCCGGTAGCCCAGCGGAGCCTTGCGCAACTCGTCGGCGGCCGAGCCGCCCGCATGGTAGGCGGCCAGCGCGGTGGCAGGCTGACCGAGAGCTGTGAGCGCCCGGCCCCGCCGCCACTGCAGCTTCCACGCCAGGTCTAGGTCCGGATGGCTGGCGAGGTCGGCGACGCCATCGTCGAGGCGGGCCACCGCGGCGCCGGGGCGATCGCGGCCGAGCAGGATATCAGCCTGCAGCAGCCGTAGCGCGGGACGGCGCGGGCGGATCATGGGCCGTTCGAAGTCCGGCGCGATCCGGGTCAGCAGTGCCTCCGCCTCGTCCAGGCGGCCGACGGCACAGGCGATCGCGGCCAGGTGGTAGTCGATGCCCGCGAGCACCCCGAACGAGGCCGCGAACTCCCGCACCTGCCGTAGCAGCCCCTCGGCTTCCGTGTAGTGGCCCAAGAACCGGTTAACGCGGCCCTCGCCTTGCAGGATCTCGTAGGCGATGCGTCGCAGCGCCATGGCGTCTTCGCCTTCGCGGCTGGCCTGGCCCTGCATGATGGCCGTGACCTGACGGCCAAGCGCGGACCCGACCTCAGCCTCCGTCGGCGGCCCGGCCCGCAGCGACGCCGCGACTGCGTCGTGGACCGATCGGAACGCGGCCAGCGCCCGCTCGTAGTCGCCGAGCCATTCGTAGACGTTGGCCAGCTCAAGGACCGTCTGGGCTGTGGCCAGTGTCTCCCCGGCCGCGGTGAACGTGGCGCGCACCTCTTCCAGCGTGACCAGGGCCTCATGGAAGCGCCCCACGGCGGCGGCATCCTTCGCCTGCCCCCGGGCCACCTCGGCCGCGGCGACAGGGCCGAGGTATCGCGATGTGAGCTCGCCGGCCTCGTCGCGGCAGCGCTGGGCCCGGATAACATTGCCGTCCGCCTGCAGGTGATCGGCATAGATCAGCAGCTGCTGCACGAGTGGCCTGGCCGCCGTCTCGACCGAGAAACTTCCCGGCCAGCGCTGCTCGAAGGCGGCGGTCTTGGAAACAAATCTGCGGGTGTCCGTGCAGAATTCCTCATAAGCCCGGTCCGGGGGCCGCTCCCCCGACTTCATCAGGACCGTCAGCGCGGCCCCAGATCGTTGCTGCAACTGCGCCAAGGCCAGTAAAGCCTGGGCGCGATCCCGAGAATCGTCCATGCCCCCGTCCAGTGACCCGTGACGATGATGGATGACCAATGTGCCCGATTCTTACGGCTACGTAGCGGCCTGGCAAACAGTCAAGGAGCCGACCCGCGGCTCGATCGGGCGCCGGCGCATCGCTCAGGTCAGGAGCCGCGTACGGACGGTCGATCCGCTCGGGGCAGATCCGTGCGTGCCGGCCGACGCCGATCTCACCCGGCAACGGTCCGCAGCCCGCGCAGCTCGTGGTCGGCCATGTCACGCCCGGTATCTGCCAGCTGCGCAACGACAGCTGCCCGGTCAGCGGTTCCCGATGCCGGCACTACGGCCGGTCGGCCCTGCTTGGTTGATGATCACTAACCGCCCGAGGTCGATCTCGCGGAAGTAGTCTTCGATGCCGCTCCTGCGCCCCCGCGGGCACGCAACGCCCGGCGGCGCTTTTGCCTAGCGCCGGAATTATCCGGCCAGGGCGGCGCCATCCCCGGCCGGACCTGCGCCGCTCTTCGGCCTCGTCGAACCTGACAGGCATGCCGCCATCTCGCCCATGATGACGGCTCACTGCAGTGATGGTTGTTATTAGCTACTGTTTTCGATTTGGCGCGCAAATTATAGTACGAGATTGGGGTGGGGGGTGCCGTGAGGCTGAACGCGCGTTTAACAAAGACGCGAGGTTCCGGCGAAGCCGGGGCGGACGATTCCGTCAGGGCGGCAGGGGCGGCGCTCGGCCGACTGCGCCAGCTGGTGGCCCAGCTGCTACGGACAGCGAATACAACTGACGCGGCCAGGGAATGGTCGCCGCCTCTCGCCACACCTGATGAGCTGGACCGGGCCAGGATCGCGATCGAGGGCATCCGCAGGGCCCTGATGGAATACGCCGCGGCCAGCGCCCCGGTCCGCACCGCCCGCCTGACCCGGCTCAGCGAGAGCCTGCTGCCGGTGCTCCGCGACCTAATCCTCAAGGTACTCGCGGACGAGTACGCGGCGCCGGGTACCGCCGGGCAGGATTCCCTGGCGGCCGCGCAGCAGCGGACCGCTCACCTGCTCGCGGACTGGACGCAGCTGGTGCAGGCCAGCGGCGTGACCGCCCGGCCCAAGTTCGCGACCTCCCACGTGGATGAGGTTTCTTACTCCGTCGACAGCGACGTGGCGGCGATCAGGGAAGCCCTCCTCGCGGAGCCCCGCGAGGAGATGTGGCAGTTGTGCGGGCAGGCGGACGTGACCGCCCTCGACGTCACCGTGATGCCGCTGTTGATCCGGTTCGCGCCGCGGCTGAACAGGGAAGTCCTGGCGGGCTTGCCACAGTGGCGGGAGACGGTGTGGACCTCATCCGGATCGCACGCGGGAGTGCTCCGCCTCGTCCCGCTGCGCCGCGAGATCATCTCCGGGGACTCCGCTGAATCGCGGCCTGACGATGAGGAATCACAGCCCGATGGTGCCGCGGTACCGGAGCCTTGGTGCTGCGCGGGCTGTGCTGGCTCGCCGCCGCCGGCATCGCGCACCGCGGGATCGGCCCGGACACCGTGCTGTGGGACAGTCACGCGGGCTCGGCTCAGATCATCGGTTTCAGCCGGTGCACCGTCTTCGGCGTGCCCCGGACGGCGGTCAAGGGACCCGCGGCGTGGCCTCCCGGGTGCTCATTGGCGACGCGAGAGCGCTGTCCCCCGACGTGGCCGCGGTGCTCTGCAGGAGCGGGCCGCCACCCGTGGCCGGGCCGCGGCCTGGTGAAGTGACGCCTGAAGGACAGCTGCCGATGATCGACGCCGCCGCCCTGGCGGAGCTGGCTCGCGACGCGGCCGAGACGCTCGACGACCAGGCCGCGCTAGAGCCCGGCCTGCCGGCGGTGGTCGCCGCGGCGCTCGCCGATCCCGACACCCCGCTCGCGATCAGCGTCCGGGAGCCGCAAGTCTATCTGCCGCTTGCCCGCGGCAGCCAGGCCCTGCTGCTCTGGGGGCTGCGGCGGATCGCCTGGCCGATCCTCGGCGTGGTGCGACGCAGCTGGTCGTTCTCCACGTTCGAGCCTCCCCTTGGCTATGTCGACCCCAGAACGCTGCCGGGCATCGTGTTCCGATCGGCGCGGACGACGCAGACCGCGCCGCCCGCCACGCCGCGCCGCGAGATCAGGGTGCTGATCGATGCGGTGCCGGGCCCGGCACCCGAAACATTCACGATGAGCTGGCCGAACGGCTCGTCGGCGAGTACCGGGAGGTCGGCGGCGACACACTGGGGCGGCGTATCGCGGAACTGGTCGCCGGCCAGCCACCCCAGGCCTGGCTCATGCTGGTCCACGACCGGCTGGCCGCCAAATGGTCCCCGGCCAGCGCGGCCGTTCTCGCACCCGAGGAGGCCGAGAAGGAAGCTGATCAGCTATTCGGTCAGGAAGTCGATCAGGAGCCGTATCACGACGCATATCACGAACCGGACGTCCCCGGTGGTGCCGGAAGAGCCCTGCCGCTCGCCGTCGGCCCCCACCGCGACGACCAGAATAACGCGGAGCCTAGCGGTAGGAGCCAGCCGCCATTCGCCCTGAGCGACCTGCTTGCGCGGCTGGCCGTGCCGCGAGACGCGGATCAGTTCGAGTCGCTGCTGCACGAGGTCCTCGCGCCGCCTTTCCAGCCGGATAGCGGTGATCGTCAGCACGCTCGGACGCTGATGGGAGATAACAACTGCTATGTGCCGGTATTCAGACGCTACAAGCACGAACCGCACACCGACGAGCTGGGCAGGATTATTTGCCTCATTGTGATTCCGGATCTGGACCATAAGACGGTGCGCGATGAGGTCGCGTCCTGGGCTTACCGGGGCGAGCGCACCGTAGTGGCTGGGCTGCTGGCCGCCGCCAGGAATTCCGGAGACGAGACCTGGCGGGCAATGAGAGACATCTTGGAGCCGGTGCTCGCCGAGTTGTGGATCACCGACAGAGGCCTGAACGCGAAATGGTGCCCTGGACCGGCTTCGTCGCCGGACCGGGAGCCGGGCTGATATTCCCATTTCGTGCGTGGGCGCGCAATCCGGCTCTCCGTAGCTGGCCAGTGCTGATTTTTGTGGCATTGGTGACCGTTCCGCCAGCTGCCTTAGTAATTTTTTATCAAAACCCTACGCAATCGACCTTCGACGATGCCGCCTGGATTTTCGCGGCCTATTTCGGCGTGGCCTGGCTGCTGCTGCTCGGGGTGATCGTACGTCCGGGCCGGGTTACCCGGCAGATGCTGGTGATACTCGTGCTGATCGCCCTGGTCACCCAGGTCCCGCTGGCGCTGGCGCTGGAGAACGCGCTGCGCGGGAACCTGGCGAACCTGCCGTCCAGCATCCTGGCTGTCGGGCTCCCCGAAGAGCTGGCGAAAGCGCTCCCTGTGGTGGCGATCGCACTGCTGATGCGGCGGCACTCTCTCTCCCCCGTGGATTACCTGTTCCTCGGCGCGGTCAGCGGCCTGGTATTCGGGGCGAGCGAAGCCGAGCACTACCCGTCCAGCGGGGTGGGGATCAGCTCAAGCGGCGACGGTGCGCTCGTGGGAGTGCTCATATACGTCTGGAGGTTCCTGACCGACCCGATCACGCACGCCTGCTGGGCGGGGCTGACCGGCTACTTCATCGGGCTGGCGGTGAGCGGGCAGTTCCGCCCGCTCCGGGTGGGGTGGATCGGCCTCGCGCTGGCCAGCGTGCTGCGCGGGCTCAACGACTGGCAGAGCATCAACGACCACGCACTGTGGGTGGTCGTCGTACTGGTGAGCGCGATCCTCCTGCTCGGGTACGCGAAGGCGGGGGTGGCGGCACCTGCGCCCCCGCCCGCGGCACCCGCGCCCCCGCCCGCGGCACCCGGCCGACCTCAGCCAGCACCTCCGCCCGCCCGGCCGGCTCAGCCCGCACCCGCGCCGGGATCCGTGCCGCCCTGGTGGGCCGGCGCGGCCCGCACGCCTTCCTCCGGCCCGCGGCCACCGTCGGCGGCCCCGGGAACGGTGCCATCACCGAACACGGTGCCAGCGAAGAAACCGTGGTGGGAGGAGTAAGGCGGCCTCGGGAGAGCGGGAATTGCGATGAAGGCTACGGGAAAGCGGCTTCTCGCGGCGGTGGGCGCCCAGGGCGGGGCCTTCGTCGTGGTGCTGGTGCTGGGCGGGTTCGCCCATGTCGGCACGCCCAATGGCACGCCACCTACTCCCGCGCCAACCGTACGCAACCGCTGCCGGTGCTGCCGTCCGGCGGTTACCAGAGCCCGGTGGCCCAGCCCGCCCCCATCCCGCCCAGGCCGGCCCGGCCGACGGGCACCGGCCCCAAGTGGTGGGAGGCAACCGCGCGTGCCCCGGGCCCGGGGACGACGGGCTCGTCATCGTCGGGCCCGGGGGCCGCGAGCGCGTCGTCGGCGGCGGCATTCGCGCCGCAGCGCCCTCCGGCGAAGAAAGCAAAGTACCCGTACCGCCCGCTCGCGGTGCTCTGCTTCATCGCCGGGATCGTCTTGTTCACCGCGCTGGCGACGGATCATTCGAGTTGGGCGTGGGCCGGAATGGTGCTGGCGGGAGCCGGGATCCCGCTCTTCACCGGCAAAAAGTGACCGCCGTCGGCCGGGATGGACCCCGCGCCGCGGCGGACTGCGCCCACCTGACCGCTGTTCCTGCGCTCCCAGGCCGAGGCGATCCTGGCGTGCGACTTCTTCACCGCGGAACTGCTGGACGGCACTCAGGCGTATGTCCTGGCCGTGATCGAGCACGCCACCAGGCGCGTCCGCATCCTCGGAGTCACTTTGCATCCAATCGGGGAGTGGACCGCCCAGCAGGCCCGGAACCTGATGATGGACCTCGGCGAGCAGGCGCACCGGGTCAAGTTCATGATCCGCGACCGCGGATCAAACTACACGGCTGCGTTCGACGCGGTCCTCGCCGATGCCGGGATCCGGACCGTGCTCTGCAACGTCCGGACGCCGCGGATGAAACCTCGGGTTGCATACTGCACCTCTTCGGGGCGATTGGCGGCTAGGTGGCTTTCAGCCAGCGGGCAGATCAGCTACGACCTACGGCGGCTCCGTATCCACGGCCTTATCCAGCGCATCCCGCACAGCTTCCGCTGCCAGGTCACCGGGACCGGCATCCGCCAGGCCCTGTTCCTGACCCGGCTCGCCCAGCGCCTGCTGATCCCCGGCCTTGCCCAGCTCACCGATCCCAGCCGGCCAGCACCCACCCAGCTGCGCACCGCCGCCCGCGCCTACGACGCTGCCCTCGACGACCTCGCCCGCCAGGCCAGACTCGCCGCCTAACCTCATGTCCCGGCTACCAGCGGAAACGACCCGTCATCACCAAACTTGACTCACCAATAACATGATCAACGAGTCAAGCCTCCCAGCCAGAGCACATATGTCATGCCGTTCCAGCTCCGCCGGGGCGGCGACATGCCGGGCCGCCTGGCGTTCCGCTGGGCGACGAAGCCGAACTCGGGCACGCAGTAACGCCGGGGTGTCCCGGTGTGCTGGGCGTCGCAGGACGGGCACATGGGGTCGAGCGGCTCATCGGTTTCCCGGTAGCCGTCACATGAGGGGCACAGGCGCGGAAGTGGTGGCGGAGAACGTCGGCCACCTGGTCATCACGACCTAGGAGAACCGGTCCTTCGACGAGTACTTTGGTCCGTAAGGTAGTTCACGACGTGGGAGGCACTGGTGCCACTATGGACGACGCGCAGAAGCAGCCGCGCGCTGGTCCAGAAGCTGGGTAGTCACGACGGCCCCATCGCGGCGCTGGCGGTTCTGCCGGACGGCCGCGTGGTCTCCAGTGGCGCTTGGGATGGTCGGCTAAGGATATGGGATCCGGCGTCATCGCGGGCGGACCCGGTGGAGTTGACCAGCCCAGATGGCAATATCCTCGCGCTGGCCGCCCTGCCAGATGGCCGGGTGGTCTTGGGGTGCGCGATCCCTCAGGAGAGCCTGGAGCTGCCGGATCGCTCGGTGTTTCTCAAGGGCTCGATCCGTGGGGATCCGTTCCGTGGGCGTGTACTTGTCTGGAATCCTGGGACGCCTCAGGCCAGGCCCGTGGAACTCGGCCGCCACGATGGCGGCGTCCTGACGTTGGCGGTACTGCCGGACGGCCGGGTCGCCTCCGGCAGTGAGCAGCTGCAGGGAGTGTTTCAAAAGCCAGAGGGCGGCTTTGTCACTGGCGATGTATTCGAGGGCCGGGTGCGCGTGTGGAACCCGGCGGCACCGGGCGCCGCGCCAGTGGCCAGCCTCGGCTATGACAGCTTTCACCTGGGCTACGGGTCGGTGCGAGCGCTGGCCGTGCTGCTGGACGGTCGCATCGTCACCGGCGCGGGCTCGGTCATCCGGGTCTGGGATCCCGCCAGGCCCGGCGCACGGCCGCTCGAACTCGGCGATGCGGGTTCCAGTGCGCGAGCGGTGGTTACCTTGCCGGACGGCCGCGTCGTCTCCGGCGCCGGCATGGACGTCTCTGGCGGGCCTTCAGGCCGACTGCAGATCTGGGACCCAGCCAAACCGGATGCCGGACCAGTCGAGCTTGGCTGTACAAACTGCCAAGTCCAGGCGCTCGCCGTGCTGCCTGACGGAAGGGTAGTCTCCGGTTGCATCGACCGACGGCTCCGGATATGGGATCCGGCGGCGCCGCGCGGGGCCGCGCCGGTCGATCTTGGCAGCCACGACGACTGGGGCGAGGCGCTGGCTGTACTGCCTGGCGGCAAGGTGGTATCTGGCGGTGCCGAGGGCAAGCTGCTGGTCTGGGACCCTGGTCTATCCCGCCGGCGAGTTGCATGATCTCCTGTCCCACCGGGTGGGGCCGCGCTCAGCTTCCTCAGGGCCGGAAACTGGCTGTCGATCAGGTCGCAGATGCGGTGTCGCCGACCCGGCGGCGTCTGGGCCACCTGGCCGTACGCCGGGTGGCCCAGACGGATTGCTATTCGAGTCCTGCCCGTCAGACGTGGGTGTTCGTCGCCCACCGGGCGGCGTTCGGGTCGCCGATGTCATAGGCCGGGTAGATAACGACGTTACCGTCCCTATGCACTACCAGCACGTTGTCGCCGGTGGTCATCGTCGACCACTGGGCCGCGGCGGGATCGCCGATCGCGGCTGATGGGTAGATGACGAAATTCCCGTCGCCTTGCATCACGGCAGTGTTGTCGCCGTGGGTATTTGACGCCCATAGTGCCCTGGCGGGGTCGCCTACGGCCCAGTAGGGGTAGAGCACCAGGTTGCCGTCGTCTTGCATGACGAGCGTGACCGTCCCCGAGTGCAGGGCGGCGCCCGGTGCCAGTTCTCCCCCCGGGCCCAGTTCCTGGCCAGTCGACTGCACCATGCCGGCCAGCCTGGATGTCCCGGCCGCGATGCGGGGCGCGCTGTCATGCGTGACAGCGGCCAGCGCTGGCCCGCTACCCAGCGTGGTAAGGGCGAGCGTTGCCCCCGCGATGAGCGGCACAGCACGCAGTTTGATTGATGGCATGAACCGAACCCCCCTTAGCTTAGGTGAGGGCACGTCGCGCGACTTTACCCTCACAACGATCGCGGCCACTGCCTGTTGACACCGCTGGCGCAGCAGACATAACCACCGCTCTCTATACTCAGAGTGATCATGCTCTCACTTCTAGTGTTCGGTATCTAGCATCTGCAGGCAACGATCACGGAGCGGAGAGCTGCAGGTGCTCGCGGTGCAGACGGGCGGGAGGTGATCAAGCGGCGGGAGAAGGAGCCTGAAGGTGACGGTCTCCCGCCTGGCCATGCCCGGATCGCCTCCCCCTATGACACCGATGCCCGGTGGGGTGTCAAGCGGGACACCTTCTGGCTCGGGTACAAGCTGCACGTCACCGAGACCTGCGATGATGAGCCGCGGTGCGGCTGCCCCGGCGGCGGGACCGGCCGGGCCGGCCATGACACGGACTGCGCGGCCCCGGCGTTCCCGAACCTGATCACGTACGTGGCCACCACCGATGCCACGGTGACTGACAACCAGATGACCAGCGTCATTCACGATGAGCTGGCGGGAAAGACCCTGGCCCCGGGACGGCACTACCTCGATTCGGGGTACCTCAGTGCGGCTCTGCTGGTCAGCGAGGCCACGAGGCACGGCATCGCGCTGATCGGGCCGCTGCTGGCGGACACCTCGGCGCAGGCCCGGGCCGGCCACGGCTACGCCCGCGCCGACTTCGCCGTCGATTATGACAGCAAGACCGTCACCTGCCCGCAAGGCAGGACCTCGGCGTCCTGGACGCCGTGCACCCAGCACAGCAAGGACGCGATCGTGGCCACCTTCGCCGCCAGCGACTGCGGCCCCTGCCCGGCCCGCAGCCTGTGCACCACCAGCGGCAGGAAACGGCGGCAGATCACCGTGCCGCCCCGCGGCCTGGCCCAGGCCCAGGCCGCCGCCCGCGCAGTGGAAAACACGATCCCGTTCCAGGCCGACTACGCCCGCCGCGCCGGCGTCGAGGGCACCATGCACCAGGCCACCAGCCACGGCGCCCGCTACCGCGGCCTGCCCAAGACCCGCCTCGACCACGTGTACATGGCCTGCGCGCTCGACCTCCTCCGGCCGCACGTCTACTGGACCGGCACCCCGCTGGACCGGAGGCGAACAAGCCACCTGGCACGCCTCGAACTCGGCCTCGCCGCCTGATCCGCAATTAACCACCAGTCGCCGGTGGCCGGGGGGACGCCGTGTGGCGTGAAAATTTGCGCGGCGCTGACCGTGGTCGCGGGCTGGGTTCGCTGTCGCGCGCGTGGCGCGGCGGGCGGGCATGGTGCCGGCCGGAACCGCACCGGGCTATGGCCTTAGGCCCGCCCGGCACACCCGCGCCGTCTCGGCCGGGTAGATGCCACTGACCGATATGGCCAATACGGCAGTGCAGATCCGGTGCCGCATCGGCCGTCGTCCCGGCTCCGATTGTCCAGCTCCTGGTCGCCGCCCCAAGGCCGCGTGCGGCATCGCTGCGTGATCGGCTTCGCCGAGCCTTGTCCGCGCACGGGATTTTGGCGCCTGTGAGGAGGACGGGAGAAGGCTGGATAAGGCCTGCCCGATCACCGGGCCGCCGGCCGGGCTGATGGTAGCCTTCAGCGATGACCGCTGATGGCAGGCGTGTGTGGTGCTAGCAGCCATCGGGCAGTCATTCCCAATCGCCGTGGGCTTGCTGCTCGCCGCGACACCGATAGTGATCATCGCGGTCCTACTCGTCATCAGACGTCCGGCGAAGGTAATGGGGGCCTTCCTCGTCGGCTGGATGCTCGGTTTGACCGTGGTGGGCGGCATCGTAATTCTCTTGGCGGATCTGGTGATGCTGGCCACGGAGCCGACCTGGTGGGCGAGCTGCATCAAGATCGCGCTGGGGGTCCTGCTGATCGCTCTGGCTGTCCGGAAGTGGCGGGCGCGGTCCCGCGACGGCGACGAGCCGACAGTGCCGAAATGGATGGCCGCGGCCGACACCATGACCACTGGCAAGGCTTTCGTGCTTGCCCTGCTTCTCGCGTCGGTGAACCCCAAGCATCTCGTGATGGTCGTCGCGGGCGCGACCGTCATCGCCGACGCCACCGCGCGGGTGCACGAACAGGTCATCGCCCTGGTGGTGTTCGTGGTGGTAGCCAGTTTCGGCGTGGCCGCGCCCGCAGTCGTTAGCCGAGTGCTCGGCGACCGGTCCGCCCCGGTCCTCGCGGCGGCCGATCGATGGATGACCGCGAATAACGCGGTGATCATGGCGGTGGTGCTGCTAGTGCTAGGAGCGATCCTGATCGGCAACGGAGTGGCCGCACTCTGACCCCGAAGTCCGCGAACCAGCGTCCGGCAGCGAGATCGCGTGGCCGAAAGCGAGCGTCCTGGCCTTCAGGTCGATGTCGGCCCAGCGCAGCCCGAGGACTTCGCCGCGCCGCAGGCCATACAGGCTGAGCCGCCACCCTGGGTGCAGCCGGTCCGGGGCCGCCGCCGTCAGGAACGCCCGGACCTGCGCCTCTGACCAGGTGTCGCGCTCCTCCGGCGCGTATTCGGGCGGCGCGACCAATCGGGCGACGTTGCGGACGAGATGCCCCGATGCGGGACAACTCGGCCCGTGCGTCCTTCAGCTTGTCGTAGGTGCGGGTGAGCTGCTGTCGCTTGCCGCTCGGGTCTCGGCCGATGTCCACCACCAGGCGGTACCTGGCCGTCC
>Ga0335078_10009576_pt1 | contig 14353 bp, 10 predicted proteins | sample Lox_Sample_32_FD_206711 | JGI IMG/M metagenome (GOLD analysis project Ga0335078, IMG submission 206711) | Soil microbial communities from Loxahatchee National Wildlife Refuge, Florida, United States - Lox_Sample_3.2 | ecosystem: Environmental > Terrestrial > Soil > Wetlands | place: USA...
GAGCGCTGGACGGACGCGTACTGGGTGCGCTTGTACGACGACGCCAGCGGCGATCACGAGGCCATCTCACCTGAACTGTGTCCGCCGCGCGAGCGTTAGCGTGCGGCGGCTGAGCGGTCCCCCCTGCGCGGGCTCGGCCTTCGGTTCGCGTGGCGACCACTATCGTGAGTTCACAGCCCACCGAACCAGCCTGACCGCCAACTTGCAAGGACCCGCCGAAGCATGTTCGACGAACTACGCCACCAGATCCAGACCTACCTCGACGAGCTGCTCGGCGAGGTCGACAAGCTCCGCCGCGCCCTGGCGGCGCTTGGCTCGCGCGACGACGCCGCCACAGCACCGAAGAGCGCCGCGCGGTCTGCAAGCGCTGAGCGCGCCCGCTCGGCTCCGGCCTCCCGCACGCCGAGCCGCAAGCCCCCGCGCTCGCGCGCGGGCGCGCGCGCAGCCACGCCGAGCGCTTCAGCGAAGCCTGCCGCGCGCCGGGCCCGGACCGCGTCGCGCACAGCCCCGGGCGCGACGAAGAACGCCGTCCTTCAGGCGCTCGCCGGCGGCGACGCGATGACCGCCGGCGAGGTCGCAAGCGCGACCGGACTGGGCCGCGGGACGGTCAGCACCACGCTCTCAAAGCTCGCCACCAGCGGCGAGGTGACGAAGGCCGCGCGCGGCTACCAGCTCGCCAGCCCGACAGCAGCCGAGGTGCCGGCTGACGTCGGCGCGAGCATCGGGCGGGGGAGCTAGGCGAGTAGCAGCACGTCGGGCCGCTGGACGGCTGGCTCCCGGGCGCCTCGCGTCACACGCGGCGTCGGGCCGTGCTCGGCAACCGTCGCCCTCCAATCAACAAGACCGCGAACCGCACCGCCCGCCCCCGCCCCTCCTCTCGATCTCGACGCCCGCCGCGAGCTGCGGCACGCGGTCATGCGGCCTCGGCGTCGATGATGTCGGTGCTGGCAAGCAGCTGCAGGTTCGGGTCGAGTGCCTCGGGCGGCTCCTCGAGCCCGTCGATTGGGTACTCGCCGAAGCGCTTGACGCGCTCGGTGATGTAAGGAGCCATGTCCGCGAGGTGATCGAGGTCGACCGGCCGGCGCTCGGCGATCATGGCGAGCAGGACGGTGGTCATGTCGGCCGCAATGTGGAAGATCACGCAGTTGGCCAGAAGCGTGTTGAACTTGATGATCTTCTCCTGCTCGGCGGGGTCGTTGCGCTCGATTCCTTCGGCGCCGAACGCCAGCCAGGCGGAGAAGTTGTTGTAGGACTCGGCCTTGTTGGTCGCGGCGTCGATCTGCGCGCGCAGTTCAGGCTCGGAGATCAACCTGAGCAGCGTGATCGTGCAGATCGCGCGGCCGAGCTCGCGGAACGCCTTGTAGAGGGTGTTTCTGCGCGACTCGCTGCTCAGGCGACGCAGCAGCAGGGTTGAGGAGAGGCGGCCTTCGCGGATCGATATGACGATCCGCATCAGGTCCCGCCAGTGGGTGCCGATCAGCTCCCAGTCGATCGTGTTCTGCCCGAGCTCGCCGAACAGCGAGTCGATGTGCCGGTAGACCACGTCGCGCTCTGCCCGGTAGAAGACGCGGTCGCGCCAGTTGCGGATCCTCGTCAGCAACTCAAATCCGAACAGGTGCGCGAGCGCGTGCACCGGGAAGCTCTGGCCCTGCGTATCGGCGTGGATCGTGTCCGGATCCGCGTCCGAGCCCTGCTTCAGGAGCCCCTCGATGATGTACACGGCCTCCCATACGCCGCACGGGATAAAGTGCGAGAACAGCGCGATGTAGTTGTCGGCGACGTGGTGGTAGGCGATCCCGCCGTAGGCGCCGTAGCGGATGTGCCGCTCGGCGAGCAGGTTGTCAAGCAGCGTGTCCACCTCCGTCCCGTCCGCTGCGACCGACTTGGCCTCGCCCCACGCCTTGGTGATGTCGAGCCCGAGGTAGGCGTTGATCACATCCGCGATACCGCGGTCGAGCTTCTCAACCGTGAAGTGGCGGTGAAACGTCGCACCGAGTTCGTGCGCGGAGACGCCGCGCATGTGCCTGGCGGCCTGCGCCGGTCCCATGAGGCTGCCGTAGGTGAACGTGGTCAGCACGTAGCGCAGCAGCGGGTTGGGAAGCTTGGGATCAGACCCCGACGCCGGACCGAAGTGCCGGTGCCATCCGATCCAGTACGCGGTCCGGGCGAGCATCTCAAGCACGGTGCGTTCCGGCATCCGCTGCTTGAGCGTCTCCTCGAACAGGATCGCCGACTGGGCGCTCTGCTTGCCCTTGCGGCGCTTGAGCGTCGGGCGCCCCTGATCGTCGATCGTCAGATCCGTGTTCTCCGGGTAGCCGGCGTCGACCTCCCGCGCCTTCGCCGCCAGCCGTGTGCGGACCGACTCCACGAACCCCGCGGCGGTGGCGGGCAGGCCCGCCTCGGCGCAGAACTCCTCGAGCAGCGGCTCGCACTCCTCCCAGCCCATCAGCTTCGCCTGCCAGTTCGCGTACGCCTCAGACCCCCAGACCGCGACATCCCCGGTGCGCAGTTGCTCGGCCAGGTAGGTGAACACGCACGCCTCGAAGTGCCGGCGATCAAGCCGGCCGGGATGCTTGCGAGAACGAACCAGCCGCTGCCACTGCTCGCTGGCGAACGACAGATCAAGCGGCCTGCCGTCACGGCGGTCGGGGATCAGATCACGGGTGCGATGCTGGTGTGAGAGCGCGTGCTCCAAGGCGTCCAGCACGGACCGATCGGCGCTCGTCGGCTCGAGCTCGACCGTGCGCGCAAACGCGAACATCGTCGCGCGATCGCGGCGCATCTGCCTGTGCACCAGCGGCATGTAGTTGTTGGCATGGTGCGCGGCGACCGACTCGACGTTCTCGAGCTCCGCCTCGAACCCGCCCGCCCGATCGACCGCCGCCCTGGCCAGCGCAAGTGCCCGCTCGGCACCGCGCGCCACAGAGCGGGGATCCAGGTGGCCGAGCACCTCGCGGTAGTGCTCGATCAGCCGCTCGGAGAGCTCCCGCGCCCGCTCGCGGATCGCCTCAAGCTCGGCCCTCGCGCGCCTGGTGATCACCGCGATCCGCTTGTAGAACATGTCCGCCAGCTCATCCCGCGCCCGCGTCTGCGCGACATGAACCAGACACGCCAACAGCGCGGTGCGCTTCGGCTCGGAGACGTCGCGCATCACCGCCGCGTCACCCGCAGCCGCCTCGCCGGCGAAGTCGGCGATCTTCGACTCCGCGACCCCCTCAACCCAGCGCGCCGAGTCGCCGAGCGAGTCGACCGACCGCATATGCGCCACCTGCTCGCGGAAGTTCGACCACGACGCCTTCCCCGCCGCCCGCTTCAGCGCGTCAAACTCGCTCTTCCCAGACGCTCCAACCTCGAGCAGCCGACCGGTCCGCAGCACCTCCGGCTGCGACACCCGCGCCAGGATTCCGGCGAACATCCCAGCGTTCACCTCCGCCCGGACCCGCGCGGCGATCTCGTCCAGCGTCGAGAACCCCGGCAGCTCAAGCGACTCCCGGACCAGCACCTCCAACGCCACGTTGATCAGATCCGGCGGATGATTCTTGACCTGCGCCTCCTCCCGGATCGCCTGCTCCGCCAGCGCACGCGCGCGCTCACGATCAGACACCACCCCCAGCCGGTCACGCACCAGATCCTGCTGCCAGCGAGCCGTACGGTCCCGCGCGTCCCGGACGGTGTCTCCGGGCAGTTCCAAGCAGGCGCGAATCCGCTCCACGACAACCTCCGGAACCTGATCGTCACGCGGGAAATAGCCCAGGCGCTGAAAGCACTTCAACCCGAGCACCAGCCCCAACAGATGCTCGTCCGAGCGGCTTCGCTCCCTGGCCCACACGATCTCATCCGGCAACGGGCCCAGCGCGTCCAACTCCCGCGCGGTCAGCACCCGCCCGAAACGCGGATAAGCCGTCCGCTCGATCGAAGTCACCGCGCCACGCCTCCCACAACGCGGCGAGCCTATCTCAGCCCGAGGACAACGCGGCTATTGCCAGTTTCCGGCGTATCTTGGCCGTACCCCCTGATCGCCGCCAACGCGATGATCGTCGACTACCACGCCAAACTGCCGCTTGCGATCGAGTGGGGCGGCGGCGAGGTCGCGAACATCGACGGGCTTCGGTTCGTCGTACCGCGGGAGACGATCCACGCCCGCCGTAACCCGCGCTACTTTCCCCGCCGCCGCGGGATCACCGCGATCGGCACCACCACCGACCACTACCTCGGCATCCACACGATCGTCGTACCAGGCACCCCGCGTGACGGGCTCTACCTGCTCGACGGGTTGCTGGATCCGCAGACCAGCGTCCGCCCTCAGCAGATCATGACCGACACCGCCGGTTACACCGACATCATGTTCGGCTGCTACCGGACCCTCGACTTCCAGGTCTCCCCACGACTCGCCGACTCCGGCGGCGCGCGATTCTGGAAGCTCGACGCGCTCGCCGACTACGGCCACCTCAACGCGATCGCCACCAACCTGATCGACCGACGGCTGATCGAGCTGTGCTACGACGACATCCTCCGCGTCGGCGGGAGCCTCCTGCAACGGCAGACAACCGGCTCTGAGCTGATGCGCGCCCTCCGAAGCCACACCCGGCATCTCGCCACGCTCGGCCGCGCGCTCGCCGCGGTCGGGCGGGCGGCGAAGACCATCCACCTGCTCGACTACTGCAACGACCCGATCTACCGCCGCGCGATCCTCGGCCAGATCAACCGCGGCGAAGGACGCCGCGAACTCGCGCGGCGTGGCTGCCACGGCAACAAGGGCGAGCTCCCACAGCCCTACCAGCGCGGCCAGGAAGAGCAGATCGGCGCGCTCGGCCTGGTGTCAACTGCATCGTGCTCTACAACACCATCTATACCCAGCGCGCGCTCGACCAGCTCGTCGCCGAGGGGCACGAGATCCGCCGCGAGGACATCCGGCGGCTATCGCCGCTCGGGCATGAGCACATCACCCTCACCGGCCGCTACCACCTGACCCTCGCCGAGAGGATCCGCCGAGGCGAATACAGACCGCTCAAGAGTCCCGATCTCGCCGACCTCGCGAGCGCTTAGACCGGTTTTCTGTACCAACAATCCCCTGACCCCGGTTGCGTTGGATTTTGCAGACTTGTGGTCGGAACCCCGGTATACGGGCGTGGGCGGGACGCGCCGTTTGGCGCTCGCTCACGCATCGATGCAGAGAGCGCCCGCATTCTGTTCCGTTCCTCCTCAAACCCCAGCCACCACGGCGCGTGGCGCGCACGCACGCCAAGACGCCGAACGCCCCGCCGGTTCTCGGACCGGTGGGGCGTTCGCTTACAGTCTTGGTCTGTTCACCGCTCGCGCCGAGCGCTGACCGACGTTATATGCAATAGGGCTTGTTGGGCAAGCCGCATGGCAGATGCCAGCCAGGGGGAAGGATGTCGGGCCGGAGGGAGCGGGAGGGGGGGAAGGAAGCGGGTCGGATCACCGACACCGGGCTGACGAACACAGTCGAGCGGTGGTAGCCCGGCGGTAGCGGCTGGGGGTTGAGGGCGGCCGCGGTCGACGCGGTTGCCGCGGAACACGCTGCTGCGGTCACGGCTACACACGCCAGTGATTTCCGTACATTCATGTCAAACACTTGTGTAGAACCTTTCGATTTAGGGTGCAGGGTGCCGGATGAGCGGCTTCCAATGGTGAAGAGCACCTGTGAATAAGAGCGGCAGATGATGAACAGCGTTTGGGCGGGTGTCTCGGCGGGCCGTGCCGAGACACCGCGCCACATCGGGCTATGAGCAGCCGCTGGTACCCGGCAACGGCGGGCACGTCACGTAGTTGGTCATGAGACTGAGCTTGTTGCCTCCCAGAAGCGAGCTGTACCAGCCGCTCTCGGTGTTGTTGGCCCCGCCGACGACCGAGCTGTCCTCGCCGCTCGCCGTGTTGCTTTCCCCGCCGACGACCGAGCCGCCTCCGCCGGTCGCCGTGTTTCCGTAGCCGCCGCTCACCGAGCTGCTCGAGCCGCTCGCGGTATTGAAGGCGCCGCCGCTGACCGACCCGTAACCGCCGCTAGCGGCGTTTTTGTAGCCGCCGCTGACCGAGCTGACCGAGCCGCTCGCGGTGCTGGTGGTGCCGCCGCTGACCGAGCTGTATGTGCCGCTCGCGGTGTTGTACTGGCCGCCGCTGATGGTCGCCTCGCCGCCCGAGGCGGTGTTCGAGAAGCCTCCCAGGACCGAGGCGTACGGCCCGCTGATGGTGTTCTCGTATCCGCCGACGATGCCGCCGTAGCTGGTGTCCGATTCGAGGCTACCGATGAGCAGGTTGTGCGACCCGGTCTCGGTTCCGCCGCAGCAGGGGTAGCCGATCACGAGGTTGCCCTCGCCGTTCAGCGTGGTCTCAGACCCCGAGCCGTTGATGACCTGCACGTTCGCGCCGGAGAACTGGATCGTGGGCTTGCCGTCGATCCCCGACGCTTGGTAGTTGATGTCGGGCAGGATCGAGATCAGCGTCTGCTGCGCCGCGCTGCTTGCGGGCAGCACGACCGCGGTGGACCCCGAGCCGCACGTTCCGGTGCTGCTGGCCGAGGTGACCGCCGTGTTCGGGGTCGAGGGCACGCACAACGACACCGAGGACGCCGCCTGCGCGACGGCCCCCCCGCAGAGCAGGACTGCAGTTGCGGTCACCGGCAGCAGCGTTCGCCGGGCCAGTACACGTAGAAGCATCACTACACCTTTCATTGAGAAACCGACAGGTCGTCGAAGGCCGTTTGGCCGATGTGTGAGCCCAGCTTGGCGAGCAGGCGCGTAGCTTCCGTGAAAAGCGCGCGAGAGATGCGTGAAATCGATCAGGGGCCATTCGCGTCTCGTCTCGACCTGCGCGGGGCCACTCGGCGTAGACTGCGCCGTCGATGTTGCGCGTGTGGCTGCTCGGGCCGATGCGGCTCGAGTTGGATGGGGTTGAGGTCGCACCGCCGACGAGTCGCAAGGCCCGTTTACTCTTGGCGATCCTGGCGCTCGAACGGCGCCCCCATTCGCGCGAGTCGCTCGCGGCACGACTGTGGCCCGACGTGCTGGACGCGAGCGCGCGAGTGAGCCTGCGCACGGCGCTGGCGCGGCTGCGCGCCACGCTCGGCCCATCGGTCGACCGGCTCGTCGAGGTGACCCGCGACCATGTCGGCTTGGCTGGATCCGAGCGGGTCTGGACGGACGTCGGCGAGCTCGACCGTCGGTTGGGTGAGCGCGACTTCACGGCGGCGATCGACATCGATTGCGCCCAGCTGCTGGCCGGGCTCGAGGACGAATGGGTCTACGAGCGCCGCGATGAGTTGCTTGGACGACTCGCCGCAGCACTCGGAGAGGGCGCGGCGCAGGCCGAGGCGAGCGGCGATCTGGCGACCGCGCTTGGGCTCGGGCGCCGGCAAGCGGCGCTTGATCCACTCGCGGAGGAGCCACAGCGCGAGCTGATCCGCCGGCTGGCGGCGGCGGGCGAGCGGTCCGCCGCGCTCGCGACGTACGAGAAGTTCGCCGGGCGCCTGCGCACAGAGCTTCGGATCGTCCCGTCCGCGGCGACGCGCGCGGTCGTCGATGCCATCCGGGCGGGGGAGACGGCCCAAGCCGCCCCGCAACCCGCGCAGCTCCCAAGCGAGGATCGCCTCGCGAGCGGGCTCGAGCTGGTCGCGCTCGAGGAGCGCGAGCTGCGTGGGCTCTCACACCTCGAGCCCGTGTTCGAGCTGCGTCCGCTCGCGGTCACCTCAAAGACCGGCATTGCCGGTGCTGCTGCCGCGGTGCGTAAGACGGTCACGGTTCTCTTCGCCGAGATTGTCGATGCGACGAGCCCGGGGTGTGAACTCGACCCTGAAGTGCGCGGGCGCGTGCTGTCGCGCTGCCTCGGCGACCTGCGGACCGTGCTCGAGCGCCACGGCGGCAGCGTTGAGGCCCATCCCGGCGATGTCCTGATCGCCGTCTTCGGCATCCCAGTCGTGCATGAGGACGACGCCCTCCGGGCGGCGCGAGCCGCGGTCGAGCTGCGTCGGTCCCTGTCGACGGTCGACGAGGACCTAGAGCGCGCTGATCAGCTCGTGCTCGCCGCACGGGTTGGAATTGAAACGGGCGAGGTGATCGCCGAGCGCGGTGGCTCGACCGTGACCGGAGAACCCGTCAAGATAGCCCGGCGGCTGTGCGAGCTCGCCGCCCCATCGGAGCTCCTGATCGGCGCGGGCACCCACGAGTTCGTGTCGGCCGCAGCGACGGCGAAGCGGCTGAGTGGGCACACGTCGGCGAGCGGACAGGCGATCGCGGCGTTTCGGCTCGACGACGTTCTCGCCGACGCGTCCGCGCGCGTCCGGCGCTTCGACTCGCCGATGATCGGCCGCGAGCGCCAGCTCGCGGCCCTGCGGACAATGTTCACGAACGTCGTCTGCGACCGGTCGTGCCATCTCGTGACGGTGCTAGGCGCGGCGGGCGTCGGCAAGTCGCGCCTTGTCGAGGCGCTGGCCGACGGATTCGGCGATTCCGCGACGGTGCTGTACGGACGCTGCCTCGCATACGGGGAGGGGATCACGTTCTGGCCGTTGGCCGAGGCCTTGCGAGGGCTCGTGGGCAACGCCGAGCCGTCGGCCGCGGCGATTGCCGCCCTCGCGGTGGATGACCCGAAGGCGGAGCTGATCGGCGAGGGTGTTGCGGTTGCGCTCGGAGCACGCGACGGTCCCGGCGCCACCAACGAGGAGGTCTTCTGGGCCGCGCGCAAGCTGCTCGAGGCGGTCGCGCGGCGGCGCCCGCTGGTGGTCGTCTTCGACGATCTCCACTGGGCCGAACCAACTTTTCTGGATTTCGTCGACCATGTCTCTGAGCTCGTCCGCGACGCGCCGATCCTGCTGCTCTGCATGGCGCGGCCCGAGTTGCTAGACACTCGTCCAGCGTGGGGCGGTGGCAAGCTGAATGCGACCACGGTCCTGCTCCAGCCGCTCGACGCGGAGGAGTCGCGGCGGCTGATCGCGAACCTGCTAGGCGGCCCGCCGCTCCCGGCCGCTGTCGTGACGCTTGTTGCCCAGGCCACCGAGGGCAATCCGCTGTTCGCGCAGGAGTTCCTCGCGATGCTGATCGACAAGGAGCTGCTACGCGCGTGCGACGGGCAATGGGCTGCCCCGCCCGACCTCTCGCGGCTGCCGGTCCCGCCGACGATTAACGCGCTGCTCACGTCGCGGCTCGAGCGCCTGCCGCCGGACGAGCGCGCTCTGCTGCAGCGAGCGGCGGTCGAGGGCGCGCACTTCCACCGCGCAGCCCTCTGCGAACTGTCGCCCGACTCGCCGTCGGCGGCTGTCGACATCGGCCTGACGAGCCTTGTCCGAAGAGACCTCATCCGATCCGACCGCCCCCACTTCACCGAAGACGACGCCTATCGCTTCCGCCACGGGCTGATCCGCGACGCCGCTTACCGGTCGCTCCCCAAGCAAGCCCGTGCAGAGCTCCACGAGCGGTTTGGCTCGTGGCTGGAGCGAACAGCCGCAGAGCGGTTGCGCGAGGTCGAGGAGACCGTCGGCTACCACCTCGCGCAGGCCTCCGACCTGCTGAAAGAGCTCGTCGTGGACGACGCGCACGCGCACGAGCTCGGCGCACACGCTTCGCGGCGGCTCGAATCCGCGGGCCGGCGGGCCCTGGCCCGCGGCGACCGAGCGGCGGCGATCATGCTGCTCGAGCGCGGCAAGTCGCTGCTCAGCGCCGACGACACGCGAACGGTGGGTCTGCTGACAGACCTCGGGACTGCCCTGCTCGAGGCGGGCAGGCTGTCTGCCGCGGAGGGCGCCCTTCAACAGGCGAGCCGCCTTGCGCTCGCCGCAGGTGATGATGAGTGCGCCGACGCGAAGCTGCTCCTCCAACAACAGTTCCTCGCCCTCGAGCGAGCGTCGGACGGCGCGACCGAGGAAGCGGCCGCGACCGTCGAACGCGTGATCCCCGTCCTGGCGCGACACGGCGACGACTACGGACTATGTAGGGCATTCCGCCTGCGCGCGCTCCTGCACTGGTTTGCGGCGCGGACGGAGGCCGCGGCCGACGCATGGGAGCAGGCGGCGGTACATGCCATGCGTGCCGGAGCCGACCACGAGCGCGCCGAGATCCTAGTCTGGATCGCGTCGTCGCTCGTCTACGGTCCGACGCCGGTCGCCGACGGCATCCGCCGTTGTGAGGAGATCGCCACCCAGGTGAAAGGAAACCTGGTCGCGCAAGCGGCAACGCTCCCCAAGCTTGCCGCGCTACACGCGATGGAGGGTCGCTTCGACCTCGCGCGTACGCTGCTGGCGAGCAGCGCTTCGGCGTTCGAGGAGCTCGGCCTCGGCCTGAACTCGGCCGTCTCGCATCACGCCGCACTAGTCGAGCTCCTCGCGGCAAACGCGGCGGAGGCAGAGCGCAGCCTGCGGCTCGGCTACCTCGCACTCGAGCAGATGGGCGACAAGTCGCTCCTCTCGACGACCGCCGCGTACCTCGCGCGGGCGATCTTGACACAGGGACGCGACGAGGAAGCAGGCCGCTACGCGGCGCGAAGCGACGAGCTCGCCGGCGCGGGGGACGTCTCGACGCAGGCGATGTGGCGTGGCGTGCAAGCCCGCGTGCTCGCCCGGAGCGGTCGAATCGAGGATGCGGAGCGGCTCGCTCGGGCGGCGGTCGCGCTGTTGGAGGCCAGCGACTTCGTCAACCAGCGGGGCGAAGCCCAGCTCGATCTCGCTACGGTCCTCGAGTACGACGGGCGGCGAGACGCAGCCGGCGCTGCTCTCTGCGCAAGTCTGAGGCACTTCGAGCAGAAGGGAAACACGGTCGCGGCGGCGCACGTGCGAGACCGACTTGCCCGAATCGCGGCCCTCTGAGTAGAATCTTGCCGCGTGACGCATATTTCGGACTTCGCGCAGCTCACCCTGCAGACCGGGGAGACTGGGCCGGTCGCGACCGGGACCGTGACACCGGATGGCATGGTCGACTGGATTCACGTCTGGATCGTGCAATCGCAGGAGTCGACACTCGCAACAGCCACCGGCTTCGGATCTTCCCCGAATACCGAGTGGAGTGTTCAGACCAATTTGCAGGAAGGCTCAGTCAGCTTCCAGAAGGGCCCTGCGCTCGCGCTGGGGTCGGCCTCGATGACAACGATCTCGGAAAATGGAACACGCGACTCGACCGTGTTGCACTGGTCACAATTACTCCCGATCGAATAGCGCGTGGCTGACAGGAAGCCGGTCTGGCGCGCCCGCCGGCGCGCGTTCAAGCGCGAGGTATGGCACCCCCTGCTTGGCTGGGCACGGCAGCTGCCGACCAAGTGAACCCAGCTTTAACGAACCTACTGAGCATCCGTGGGTTGTGTCACCGGCCTGGGAGGGGTGGACAGAGGCGGCCGAGTGACAGCATCGCGAGAGTGATTATTGCGTTGGGTGAGTGGTAGCCGAAGCCGCGGCGGACGATCAACCTGATTTGCGTGTTGACCTGCTCGACTCTCGCGTTGGATCGACTCGTCGATTGCGCCTGATCCCTCGGATCTGAGCGCTCCGCTCGGGTGCGGGTGACGCACCCGTTCCATCCGTGGGCGGGGCCGGGAGCTGGAGTTCGTCAAGCGCCGGAACAACTGGCGGGCGGACCGCGTGTACGTGCGCGAGGAGACGGGCGCGCTGGTCTCGCTGCCGGCGGAATGGACGGATGCGGTGCCGGAGGATCCGTTCGTCGTGGTGGCCGGCGGTCGCGCGCCGTTCCACCTCGACGGGTTGGTCGCGTTGGCGGAGCTGGTTGCGTCGCTGGCGGGGGCGCGGTAGCTGGAGCGGTGTCGGCGCCCGCGGAGCGGCGCGCTTCGCGTCAAGCCGATTATGCCGCGTGTGTCAGCAGGATTTTGCCGCTCTGCGCGCTGCGGCCAGTCGGGCGCACTGGCATCGCGCGCCGCATTCGGCATGGCCTGTGGGGAACAATGGAACGAAAGGTGCGCCAGGCAGTCTCTGAGCGGACCGCCTGTATGAGGTGCGGGTGGCCGCGTCTGCGCAGGCTCCAGTTGATTCGTGGATCGGTCGCGAAAAGTTCAAGGTCAGTCTTCTTCGTCTTCTTCGTCATCCTCGCCTTCTGAGCTCTCCGGATCGCGCAGTTCTCGCAGGCGCCCTTCGAGCGCCGGCAGCATGAACGAGTAGTCGCCCTGTACGCCGAGATGGCGGCGCATGAATGGATGCAGCCTGACGACGTCCTCGTCGAGCACGAGGTGGCCGGCGGCACGGAGCTGCTGGAGCGCGGCGTTGATGTAGACCGTGTTCCACAAGACGATGCAGTTGAGCACCAGGCCGAGCGCGCCGAGCTGGTCCTCCATCCCTTCCCGGTAGCGCTGATACAGCTCGCCCTTTGCGCCGTGGAACACCTTGCGGGCGAGCGCATGGCGGCCCTCCTGAAGGTTGCGGATCCATTTCACGTCGCGCCGGTAGCTCTCGTCATCGATCAGCTGGAGGATGTGGAGGCTCTTGTGGATCCGCCCGTAGTGCTGGATCGCCTCCCCGAGCGGCGTCGGGTTTCTTTCGCGCTGCAGCACCCGGGTCACGTCGTACGCGCGTACCGTCCCGGTGTAGATCGAGGCGATGACGCGCAGGATGTCCGGCCAGTGGCGGCGGATCTTCGGCAGGTCAAGCCGCCCGCGGGCGAGGGTGTTCAACGGGCCGTAGTCGGCGTGACGGTCGGCTCGCCAGGCGCGCTGGTCGGGCATGTCTGCAAGCTCGGGTCGGTACTCGATTCCGAGCGGGTTACAGAGCCCGAACATCAGATCCGAGTAGGCCCCGGTGTCGGAAATCAGGATGTCCGGCCGTTGGCCGTGATCGAGGCTGAACGCGACATCGAGCGCGTGCAGCGAGTCGCGAGGCGCGCCTGAGACGACCTTGCCCGCCAGGCCGACTGCCTGGTCGGTGATCATGTTCAGGTAGGTGACGCCGCGGTCGGCACCGAAGTACTTGCGGTTCGGTCGCGCGTGGATCGACGGGATCGGGACGACGAACCGCATCCCGTCGATCCCTGCGACCATCCCGCCGCCCAGCGCCTGCGCGTACGGGATCCCGGCCTGATGCTCGACCAGATGCGGGTTGGCAACGGTGTATGTCTCGGCGCCCAGGTAGTTCTGGTTGACGTGGCTGAGCCGGTCGCGCTCGAGCGCTGGGACGCCGCGCTTGACGACATCGCCGAGGTCGATGTTCATCGCGTGCGCCAGCCAGGGAGGCGGCGATTGAGATGTTCAAGTCCTCGAGTCGGCTGCGGCCGCCGGAGACCGACGTGAACGCCCCGGCGAATCCCCGCAGCCAGGACATGACCTCGAGGATCACCTCTGGCAGGCCGACCCGTGGGAGCATCGTCCGGATCAGCTTGCGCAGGGCGATCAGGCTCGGCGGGTCGGGAATCGCCTCCTACGCCGAGAGGTGAAGCTTGCCCTTGTCGTCGACCGTGACCTTGGTGCCTGCGTCGATCCTGCTGGCGACCTCCCGGTAGGCCGCGTCGAGCGTCCGGGCGTGGCTGTCGAGCAGCTTCGTTGGATCCTCGGGCAGTCCGAGCGCTCGAAGTACCGGCCCCTTGGCGTTCTCCCACGCCTCGCCCGAGAGCAGCTGCGCGCGCGGGTCGCGCCATCGCGACGACTTCGGCGCGTAGACGTCGGAGCCGAAGTTAGTAACGGTGCGGATTTTCACGCTAAGCCTTAGACGCGGTTCGGCGTCGTTGGCGTTGGCGTCGCGGTGGCGGGCGTTCTGAGTGGCCGGTGCCCGTCGGGGCGGCTTGCGAGGTCGAAGGGGTAGTGGCCGTAGAGGTGGATGTGCTGATGCGCCAGCGGCGAGATGTGCTCGATCTCGGTGGTCGTGATGAGCTCGCCGGCGGCACGCAGCTCGTCGATGACGTGCTGGGTGTAGGCGGTGTTCCAGACGATGATCGCGTTCACGACGATCGACAGGCAGAGCGCTTGCTCGGCCTGCTGCTCGGGGGTGCGCTGGCGGACGTGGCCTTCGTTGGCGTAGAAGATCGCGCGTCGTAGCGCGTGGAGCTGCTCGCCCTTGTTGAGTTGGCGGCCGACCCGGGTTCGGAGTTCCTGGTCGGCGAGCCAGTCGAGCACGAAGTTGGTCTTGACGAGCCGTCCGTACTCCTGGAGGGCTTGAGCGAGGGGGTTGCGGCGCGAGCCGGCCTGGAGGCGAGCGAGCAGGAGGGAGGCGGGCGCCCAGCCGTGGCGCAGGGATGCCGCGAGGCGCAGCAGTTCGTCCCAGTACGGGGTGATGAGCTCGGCGCGGATCTTGTGCTTGAGCAGCTCAGCGGTCTCGACGTTCGGCGGGGTGCCGTGGCGGTACAGGCGTTGGCGATCGAGGTCGCGGATCCTAGGGGCGAACCGCAGGCCAAGGAGGTCGTAGGCGCCGAAGATCATTTCA
>Ga0335078_10009577_pt1 | contig 14353 bp, 10 predicted proteins | sample Lox_Sample_32_FD_206711 | JGI IMG/M metagenome (GOLD analysis project Ga0335078, IMG submission 206711) | Soil microbial communities from Loxahatchee National Wildlife Refuge, Florida, United States - Lox_Sample_3.2 | ecosystem: Environmental > Terrestrial > Soil > Wetlands | place: USA...
CCTTCCGGCACGGTCGCTTCGTCCATCAGCACGTAGTCGATGGCGCTCACGCCCGTGGTGTTGAAGTAGCCGAGCCACGCGACCTGCACCGGCGCGGGCTTGCGGCCGAACACCGGCAGCCGGTTGCCGCCGGTGTGGCCGGAGAGGTCGACCAGGACGTCGATGCCATCGGCGACGATCTGGGCCGCCAGCGCGTCGTCGCCAACGCCGATCGTCGAGCGCCACCCGTGCGCGTGGGCGCGCAGCCGCGCGGTCAAATCGTCCTCGACCAGGCGCCCGGAGTAGCACCAGGTCTCGATCGCGTCGGGATCGTGCGCCGCCAGCACAGGCTGGATGAAATAGCCGACCGGGTGGCGGCAGAAATCGCCCGATACGTAACCGATGCGCAGCCGGCGATCGGGCGACCGCTCGTTGGCGTGGGCGTTCGGTCGGTGCAGCGGCGCGGTCACCCGCCGGTCGAATTCGCGATGCGCCTCCAGCAGGGCCGCATCGTCGATCGCCGGATCGTAGTTCGCCAGCACCAGGATGTTGCTGTGCACCTCGGCGTAATCCGGCTTGAGGGCGAGCGCCCGCGTAAAGCTCGCGCGTGCCTCATCGAGCCGCCCGAGGTCCTGCAGCGCGCCGCCGAGATTGCACAAGGTCGCGGGCTCGTCCGGATCGAGCGCGAGACCGCGCCGATAGGCGTCGACCGCCTCCTCCATCCGGCCCTGCTGCTGCAACGCCATGCCGAGGTTGGCGTAGATGCCCGGCAGGTCCGACCGGATCCCGAGCGCGACGCGATAATGCTCGATCGCCTCGTCGATCCTGCCGAGGATCATGAGGACGAGCGCGAGATTGGTGTGCGCTTCGACCAAGTCGGGTTTGAGCTTGAGGGCGCGCCCGAAACTCTCGACCGCCGCATCGAGCCTGCCCTGGGCGTGGAACACGATGCCGAGATTGGAGTGGATGCCGGGAATGTCGGGGCGGCGCGCCGCGACGTAGAGGTACCGCTCGGCTGCGGCGTCGAGCTTGCCCTGGATCTGCAAGACGTTGCCGAGATTGGCGTGGGCGTCGATCAGATCGGGCTTGAGGGCGAGCGCGCGCTCGAGGCTCGCGATCGCGGCGTCGAGCTGACCCAACCCCTGCTGCGCCGTCCCCAAGGCGGCATGGGCCTCGGCGAAGTCCGGCTTGAGCTCGATCGCGGCGTTCAGCACGCGGACCGCCATGTCGTGGCTGCCTGCCTGATGGGCGAGCACGCCGTAGAGCATGAGGGCGTTCGCGTTCGTTGGTTGACTGCGCAGCACCTCCTTGTAGCCCTGCTCGGCGAGCGCTAGACGTCCGGCCTGATGATGCTGGACCGCGACGGCCAGCGCCTGATCGACCGATGCGGCGCCGGGAGCCGGCGACGCGGCGATTTCGACAGGCGGCGTGCCGCCGTGTTTGGATGCGGCGCGGCGCTGCTTTCGGTTCATGTCGGCGCCGGCTGGCTGCGCAGAGGTCGATCGAGCACGGGCTGGCCCGCCGTCACGCCGGCGTCCGGGCCTGCACCGCCGCCCGCGTCAGCATGGTGTCGAACGCGCGCTTGATACGCGCAACCGGGGCACGCTTGTAGGCGAACACCGCCTCCGGGTCGTTGGCGTGCACCAGCATCGAGGCGTTGACCTCGAACATGACGAGCCGGCCGTCGCGATCGATGCCGCAATCGATACCGAAGAAATCCAGCGCCACCGCGTCGCGGATCGCGCGCAGCGCCGCGAGATTGCGAGGCTCGAACGCCGCCGCGGCGTCGTTCAGAAAATCCTCCTCCTCCCGGCGCATCCACGCATGGCGCACCATCTCGGTGCGGTAGTAGTGGACCTTCCAGGAGTCGGCGATCGCCAGATGGTAGGGCAGGATTTCATCGCCGATGAAGATCAGCCGGTATTTGCGAAAGAAGCCGTCGGCCGATCGATAGTCGACGAAGCGCGTGAGGTAGAATGCATCGTGCCGGGACGCCGCGACCAGCGGCGCGATCTGGCCGCGCTCGGTCACCAGGTCCATCTCCTCGCCACCGTGGCTGCCTGCCGGGCGCAGCAGCAAGGGCGGGTCGAGCTCGATGCCGGCGACGCCTTCGGCGGTGGCGAGCGCGCTCCTCGGATAGCGGAGCGTCGTCGGCACCACGACGTGGCCGGGTCCCTGCAGCATCCGCGCGATCGACGCGCGATCGGTCGGCCGAATGCGATCGGGGTGATTGATCACGGGTTTGCCGATCTTTTCGATCAGAGCACGCACATGGTCGAGCAGCTCGCCGCCGAGGTCGACGTCGGAGATCAGATTGAAGACCACGTCGCAGCGCGCGCGCAGCAACGCCGGATTGTAGTCGTAGCTCGGCTGGAACAGCAGGATATGGCTGTCGTACGGGGCCTGGTTGGTGAAGAAATCGATCGGGGTGTTACCCCGACCGGGTGCCACGATCAGGAGCACCGCGAACTCGGGCTTGCCGTCGGCGGCCGGGCGCGTGATCAGCGGTTGAAGGCGCAATGCCTCGGCGAAGCAGCGCTCGGCTTCACCGGCCAGGCCCATCCCCTGCAGCAAGCTGCCGAGGCCGCGATGCGCCTCGGGATAGTCGGGCCTCAGCGCTATCGCCGCCTCGAACGCCGCGCGCGCCGCCTCATCCTGGCCGCAATCCGCCAACATGTGGGCGAGATTGTAATGCGCCTCCGGGAAATCGGACTCGAGCTCGATTGCGCGCCGATAACTCTCGGCAGCCTGGTCGAACTTCTCGTCGCCGGCGAACGCCATCCCGAGCAGGCAGTGCGCCTGCGGGTTCGCGGGCTCGATCTCGAGCAGACGACTCAGCTGAGCGCTGGCTTCGGCAAACCGGCGCTGATCGACGAGGAGGTTGGCGAGATTGAAGAGGGCGCGGCTATGCCGGGGTTTGAACGTCAGCGCGCTCCGCAGGCTGTCCTCGGCGCCTCTCGCATCGCCCTGCTGGAGCTGGATCCACGCCAGGCTGTAGTGCGCGTCGGCGTAGTCCGGTTGCGCGGCGATGGCACGACGGTAGCTCTCGGCGGCCGCCTCGCGGTCGCCCGACTTGAACAAGGCGTTGCCCAGATTGCCATGTGCCTCCGCAGAGTCGGGATGATCGGCGATGATGCGCCGGTAGCTCTCGATCGCCTCGTCGATCCGGCCGACGCTGTTGAGGGTGCTCGCCAGGTTGATGCGGATCGCGACCGACCCGGGTTTGATCTCGACGCCGCGCTGCAACGCCTCGACCGCCTCGTCGCCCCGGCCCGCCTCGAAGAGCGCGTTGCCGAGATTGTTGAACGCTTCCGCGTAGCCGGGATTGAGCAGCACGGCCTTGCGGTAGCTCTCGATCGCGAAGTCGAAGACCTTGAGCGCAGCAAGCGCATTGCCGAGATTGAACAGGCATTCCGGATATTGGGGCCGGATCGCCAGCGCCGCCCGGTAACATTCGACCGCACCCGCGAGATCGCCGCGCTCCTGGAGCGCGTTGCCCAGGTTGGAATGGAGCTCCGGCAAATCGGGCGCCAGCTCAAGCCCGCGCCGAAAGCTCTGGATCGCCTCGTCGGCTTGCCCCGCGGTATGCAGCGCGCTGCCCAGGTTGACGAACAAGTGCGCATGCCGGGCGGTCGCGGTCTCGGTGTTCGCGCCGGACAGCTCGATCGCGCGCGTGATGAACGCCGCCGCGGCGCCGGCCTGGCCGATCTGCAGCAGGCCGGTTCCCAGCAGCGACAGCGCGTCGACGTTGGCGGGGTCGAGCTCGAGCACCCGCCGGTAGCCGGCCAACGCGTCGGCCAGACGTCCGGCGCGATGATCGTGCAGGGCGGCGCTGAAGATTTCGGCGACTGTCATCAAACCCAGGTCCTAGCCGAATTCCATGAGTAAGGGGATTGCTGAATAAACCCTTAGGATGATCGGCCGGACCGCGGATCTCCCGGCTCGCGGCGCCGGAATACCGTGTTCGCCTGGTCCCGGTAGACTTCTTCGTAGCCGCGGTCATGGATGGCCGCCCGCACGCGCGCCGCCGCCGCGATCGACTGATCGGCGCTCGCCGGAACACCGCTGCCATCGTGCAGCTCGATGATCATGCAGCGCGGCCGCCACCGCTCGACGTCAAAGCTCCGGAATACCTGCTCCTCCATCCCTTCGACGTCCACCACCAAGAGGTCGAACCCGGGCGCGATTCCCTGCTCGGCCAGCACGCGATCGAGGCGCAGCTGCGGCACCGCGATCTCGCGGGCGTCCGCGGCGACGTGCCCCTGGGCGGCATGGGCCGCCACCACCGCGGCCGAGCCGGTGCTGAACTCGGCGCTGTCCCAGAACCGGATCGTCGCGTCCTCGGGGCCGACCGCGCAATTCAACACGCTGATCCTGGGATTGCGTCGATGGCGCTCGACGCATTTTCGATGGGCGTCCGCCACCGGCTCGACATAGACGCCGCGCCAGCCGAGATCAGCGAGGCAAGACGTGTTGCTGAACGTCTCGCCGTCGAAAGCGCCGATCTCGACGAAGGTGCCGTCGGTGCGCTGCCCGAACAGCGTCTCGAACAGAGCGCCGAGGATCGCGATCTGGCAGCTCGGGGTCGGCTGGTAAAAGCCGTGCTCGCACGTCGCCAAGGTCGCGGCGGCAGACGCCGCCACGGGCTGCCCCATGGTTTGCAACAATCCCGCCATCTCGGCGTAGCACGCGGCCTGGCTGACCGGCAGCTCGATATTGAGCAGATTCTGCCGATGAATGTTGAACACAGTATGGAGACTCAGCAGGGCGCCGTAGTGGTCGCCGTCCGCGATCTGGCGTCGCGCCGTCGACCAGACCGCGGCGAGCGCGGCATTGAGATCGGCGGCGATGCGATCGCGCAGGGCATGAGCTTCGGCCATCGCACCGCGTTTGAACAGCGCGACCAGCTCGATGTAGGCCTTAGCGAGCCCTTCGAGCTGCTGTGCGGTCAGGACCATGCCCGGCCTCTTCAATTACCGGTTGCCTCGTCCCGGGATATTGGATCACATCCGCTAGGGCTTCGGTAGGCGTCATGCGCCGTCCGGCACGGTCGGCTCGACGCCGCAGCGCGAGGACGCGTGAGTTGCATCCATTCGTACTCGCCTATTTCCGCACGATCCTCACGGAACTCGAGATCGATGGGCCGGTGCTCGAGATCGGCGCGGAGCCGAGCGGCGACACGCTGCTCGCCCTGCCGGAGCTCGCGCGGTTCGAGCGCATCGGCGTCAACATCGCCTTCCCGCCCCAGACGACGGCGTGGGGCTTTCGGCTCGAGCGCCTGAACGCCAACGATCTGTCGGCGTTCGCATCCGGCAGCTTCGGGCTGATCTTGAGCAACGCCATGCTCGAGCACGACCGGTTCTTCTGGCTCACGGTCGACGAGATTCGACGCCTGTTGCGCCCCGGCGGGTTCGTGGTGCTCGGCACGCCGGGCTACGGCGATGCGGCGCTGCCGCCCGGCGTCGTGCTCGATCCGAGCCGGCCGGGCGAAGCGTGGGCCGAGGCAACCGTGACGTTCAAACTCCACGACGCGCCCGGCGACTACTACCGCTTCACCGAAGCGGCGATGCGAGATGTACTGCTGCGCGGACTCGAGGTCCTCCACGTCGGCAGCGTGATGATGCCGCCCCGCATCATAGGCGCGGCACGCCAGCCATAGGCGGCGGCGCTCACTCGACGGGTTCTGAGCTGCGGGCCGGCGCCAACGCCGCCTTGGCTAGCGCCGGCAGCACGACCGGATCGTAGGAGTGCGTGCCGACCTCGCCCGCCGGGCGCTTGATGTAATGATGCTGCGTGCCGACGCGCTTGTAGACCGCAACGACCTTCTCGATGTTGCCCAGCGTACCCTTGCAGGCGCAGCCGCCGCGCTTGCAGAAGCGGTTGACGCGATCGATCACAGCGCTGCCGTCGAGCACGTTGCCCATGTCCTCGCGCTCGTCGGTATCGACGCTGAGATACTCGCAGCGTCGAACGCGACCGTCGTAGAGGATGTTGAGACGGTCGCGGCCGGCGGTGCAGCGCACGTCGTCGCGCCGTGCCTCGAGGAAGTAGTACTCCATGAACGGGTTGTTCATCAGCGCGCGGGCGCGGTCGTGATGCTCTGGGCTGAGCGGCTTGATGAGCGCGCCGTAGCCGTTCGCGCTGGAGATCTGCGGATTGTAGGTGAGGAACACGTCGAGCCCGGCGACCCGCTGCTGCAGCGGCTCGAGGTACGGCATGTTCTCGTCGCACAGCACAAAATTGAGGGTCAGGTCGACGACCTCCTGCTTAAGCCAGGCGACGCGCCGGAAAAACGCCTCGTTGTCGCGCTCGAACGACTTGAACTCTGTCGGATGGTAGGTGGCGATGAAGTTGAGCTTATCGCGCGGTACGTGCCTGACGATCGGCTCGGGGTCTCGCGACAGGTTCGACCAGATCTCGAGCCACGCCAGGTTGGGCAGGCGGCCAATCTTGTCGTAGAAGGGCCACACCGCCGGCACGGCCGAGACCTCGCCCTGGGGCACGAATGTGATGCCGAGCGGGCGCCGAATCAGCGCCAGCCGGTCGATCAGCCGATCGAGATCCTTGAGCTTGTCGAGGTCAGGCTTGATGTCGTGCTTCAGGAAGCAATACGAGCAGCGGTAGTTGCACGTCGTGATCGGCAGGTCGAGGTTGATGTGCAGCAGGTGATCCGAGGCGTCCTCGAACAGCGAGACGCGCTCCAGCCGGTCGGCCACGTCGTCGAGCATGACCTTCGGGTACTTGCGCTGCAGCACGTCGACCAGCGCCAGCATGGCGGGCGCGAACACCTGGCCCGGGTGAGCCGCGGCAGCAGCGTTCAACTGCGACTTGAGGACGTCCGCGTCACCCCAGCGCAGCATCACCTGCGCCGTCCGCAGCACCGCCTCGAAGTTCGGGCCGAGCGAGCCCACGAGCTCGGTCAGCACCGTCTCGGCCTGATCGAGCGCGCCCGCCTCCAGTAATGTGGTCCCCCGTCGGTACGACTCGAGCTGATCCATTGGCCCCTCTGACCCAATGGGCATGGTTCAGTTTCAAGGTGAAAAAGCGGTTAATCCAAGCCACCGCCCATGGAAATGAGCGTGAAATCGCGTCAATCCATGCCCCGGCGAGAGACCACAAGTAACTGATCAATCGATCAGAATGGGCTCTTTGTGTGAAGGACGTGCGATCGTCGCTAACAAGCCGCGGCCCTGGGTTCGACGGCGCCAATGTCCCCTCACGCTACGTCGGGTATATATATTCGTGGCGCGCAGGCGGCTGAGCGTCGGAGCCCACAGGGATGGACGATCTTCACAACGTCAAGGTCGAGGCTGCTTTCGATCGCAACGCGTCGACCTGGTCCGATCAGATGGACCGCGTCGAGTATTTTGGCCATCTCATCATCGCGATCCTGCTCGAGCGGGTAGCTGCGGGCGGCGTCCTGGCGCAGCCGATCCTCGATCTCGGCTGCGGCACCGGGTACTGCGGGCCGCTGATCAAGCGGTTTGCGACCCGCCTCGAGGGCGTCGATCTGTCGGCGAAGATGATGGCGGAAGCGGCGAAGACGGGGCAATACGACGCGCTTCACCACGGCGAGATCATCGAGTTTCTACGCACGCATAGCGGCTACGGCGCGCTGACGGCGGCCGGCGTCGTTTATTTCTTCAACCGACTCGAGCCGCTTTTTGAGGCCGCCCATGACGCTTTGGTGCCCGGTGGCTGGTTCGTGTTCACGACGGATACGCACACCGGGCCGGAGGACGTCGTGGTGAGCCCGCGGCTGGACGTCATGTTCCAGCACCGCTTGGACTACGTTCAGGCGGTTGTCGCCGGCACGCAGTTCGATGTCGTCGAGTTCGACGTCTGCCGGGAGCGCCGCGACTATTCCCAGCTCCAGCCGATCCCCTCGATCGCGATGGCGATCCGGCGCAGGAGCGCCTGATGCGCAGCGCCAGCGCACCGGGCCGGGCGGTGGCGCCGAAGGATGTGTCCCCACTGCCAGCGGGCCGCTGCTCAGAATGACCTTGCGCGTGGAGATGTTCCAGGGCGCCGCGGCGCTGCAGACGCTGGCACCGGCTTGGCGCACTCTCGCCGCCCGCCTGTTGCCGCGACGGCACTTTCATTGCGTCGAGTGGTATCTCGCGCTGTGCGACACGTTCGCCCGATTCAGCTTGGACGACATCCTCTTCTTTGCGGTGTCCTGCCGCGACGAGCTGGTGGCCGTGCTGCCCTTCCGGCGCATCGCGATCGATCTCGCCGGGGTCGAGGTGAGGGCCTTGCAGTTGCTCTCCAACGTGCTGGAGGCCGCCACCGTCCGCGACATTGTGTTGCCCGCGCCGTCCGCCCATCCCGAGCTGCTTGACGTTCTGGTGCGCCATTTCGACCGGACCGAGGGCTCCTGGGATCTGCTGTCATTCCCCGGCCTGCTGCAGGAGTCCGGGGCGGTGGGCGCCATCGGCCTGTCGCCGAAGCTGCCGCTCACCTGCACGCCCGCCGGCCTCGGCAGCCGCATCGAGCTGGTGTCGTGCGGTGACAGCGACCAGCCGTTCGCGCGATTGTCGAAGGGGTTTCGCCAGAACCTGCGCACGGCGCACAACAACCTGCGCGGTCAAGATGTACGGTTCATCACGGCGACCACGCCATCCGAGCTCGCGGAATGCTATCCGGCCTTCCTCTCCGTCGAGTCCTCCGGATGGAAGGGTGAGGAGGGCACCAGCGTCGCGCGCCAGCCGATCGTCGACAAGTTCCTGCAGAATGTGATGGCCCATTTCGGTCCGCGGGGTGAATGTGAGATCCACCTGATGAGCGTCGATGACCGCACCGTCGCGGCGATGTTCTGCGTGGTTATTGACGACGTCTGCTTCATCGCACGCACCGGATACGATGAAACCTTCAGCAAAGTCTCGCCCGGCCACCTGATCCTCGAGTACGTGATTCGGCGGCGCGGCGCGGCGGGGCACCTCAAGGCGGTCACGCCCTACAATTCCCCGCGCTGGTTTGAGGCCTGGAAGCCGGACGTCGTGTTGCCGATCCTCAACGCCTACGTGTTCCGCCCTTCGCTCGAAGGTCTGCAGCTGCGAAACCGCGTCGAGACGTCACTGAGGCGGCGTGCCGCCGATGTTCGCGCCTATCTTGAACAAGGCGGTGACGCCGCATCATGACGAGCCGTCGTGTTTCAAAGCCCTGCGCGGGATCTGGGGAGACGCCGTTCGGGGCAAGGACGAGCCGGCCAGGATCTGAGGGACATCGCGGCCAGCCGTAGGCGCGCCCGCAATCCCGCTCGCGGCTCCGCTCATGTCGGCGCGGATCCGGGGGGCGTCGCGACGCCGGTACCGGGGCGCGCGAACAGGAAGCTGCGATAGGCCAGCGTTGCTTGACCGACCGGAACCGGCACGACCTCGGTCGCCGGCAGGTAACCCGACAGCACGAGGCCGGCAGCCTCGACGGTGCCGCGGATGTCGGCCTCGTCGAGCACCGCGCCCACCATCTCGACCTCGGGCAGCGCGGCGAGCGGATGCTCGGGCACGAGATAGCCTTCGGCGCCGTTCGCCGTCGGCACGTCGACCACGATCAGCACGCGCCGCGCCGCGCCGGCGAGCCGGTCGAGCGTCGTGCGCCACTCGGGCATGTATTGCAGCGCCGCGGAGACCACGACGATGTCGTAGCGCCGTTCGAACGCGCGGGCACCATCGTGGAACGTCACATCGGAGAACACCGGTCCGCCGTAGTCGCACACCGCGTTCACCTCGACGACGTGATAGTCGAGAGCGAGGTCGGGCCACAGCTTCCGCATCCACCGGCCGTGCTCGCCGAAGCCGCCACCCCAATCGAGCACCGAGATCGCGCCCCGGCCCTTGGTGAGCAGATGGATGGCGCCGCCGAACTTCAGGAAGTGCCCCGCCGAGCCGTCGAGCTGCGGGTCGGCCTCGAGGCGGTCGCGCAGCTCCAGCGCATGGACCAGCCGGCGGCGACTCAGCATATCGTCCTGCCAACCGCCGCCCGCCGCCATGATGATGGTCTTGCCGATCACGGGCCGCAGCACCTGGCGGGCATCGCGAAACGCCGGAAACCGCTGGCGCATGGCGTGGGTGGCCTCGAGCAGGCGCGCGAGGTACGGGCGGTAGAGCCGGCGCACCACGACCGCCTCCGCGGCACCGTGCCGTTTCGGGTAGAGGATCCAGTAGCTGCCGTCCTCCTGCAGGAAGACACCGTGGAAGTGGTAGAAGATCAACGGGTCGTCGTCGCACCAAAAACCTCCGGCACGCTCGGTCACCGTGTAGCTGTCGACGTTGAAGGTGGCGGCATTCACCCCCTTCATGTCGATGACATGGACGCCGGCATAGGTCTGCGGCCAGCGGTCGAGATAGGCCTGATCGGCGAAGCGCCCGTCCTCGACCCGGTCGTAGCACCAGGCGACGCAGTCGCGCTGATAGTCACCGAGGCACCGCAGCCCTTCGGACGTCGCCCGAAAGGTGATCCAACCGACGTTGTAGAGACCGTAGCACACGTAGCCCGCGTGGTCGGCCGAATAGCGGTTCGGCGCGAGCCCGATCGAGCACGCGCCCATCCGATCGAAGATCGCCTGCGGATCGGCGTAGAAATTGAGATCGGCGTCGAGGTAGGTGATTGCTTCCAGGCCCGGAACCGTGTCGAGGAAATAAGCGGGCAGGAACGGCGTCATCGTGAAGATGTACTCGATCGGCTTCCGCTCGGGCTTCACGCGCAGCAACTCGGGATAGCGGCGCTCGAGAGCGTGGATCGGCGTGACGCTGACCTCCGGCAGCGCGAGCTCCGCGAGCATGCGCGTGCACAGGTCGGATAGGCTGACGATATGGAGATGGAACCGCGCGTCGACCGCCCGCAAGGACTGGATCATCACCAGGGCGCGCGGCAGATAGTTGTGATCGAAATAGACGCAGTAATGATGGGTCATCGACGGTCGGGGACGAGGTCGATTGACCCCGGGTGGCGCCGATGATAGCGAATGGCGCTGGTCGATCAACATCGCGGCGGTGCCGAGCGCGCCGCTCATCTGTCCGATAAGGCTGCGTCGGATGCGCCTTCTGATCTACGCGCTGGAAACCAGCGGCGCGTCCCTGTTTTGCCTGTTCGCAGGCCAGCTCAAGGATAGCGTCGCCATTGTCGATCTGTGGAGCGGCGCACTGACGCCGCGGCTCGACATCCCCGGCGACGTCGTCGTCAAGGCGACCGTGACCATGCGCCACCCGCTGACGCAGCACATCGAGAGCTTCAGCCCGGACAAGACCGTGCTGTTCGTGCGCAACCCGGCCGTCAACTACACGAGCCTCTCGCGGTATCCTTACGCCAACGATTTCGGGACCATCGACGAGAAGTTCGCCAGTTTCGACCAGGATCTCGCGACTTGGCCAGCCGATCTGGTGTTTCGCTACGAGGATCTCGTCGCGCGCGACTCGCGGCTGCCGGCGCGGCTGAGCGCGATCGGCTGGCGGAGCGAGCCCCGCTATTTCGACTTCAAGCGCTCCACGGCGGAAATTCAGCTCTGCAACATGACGCGATCGGAATGGGCACGCGACGAGTTCGATCGCGCGTGGGGCTTCGGCAACATCAAGAGCACGATCTTGTCGGTTCCCAAGCTCCTCCCCGGGCTCAACCAGGTGGCGATCGAACCGGCCGTGCTCGAGCGCGTCCAGCGGATCTGCCCTCACATGAGCGCGCTCTACGCCGCCAGGCCGGCCGGCTGAGGGCGCCCTACCGGATCGCGCCGTCCGCCCGGCGCGTGCAGATGACCCCGATGAAGCGCGCGGGGATGTTCGCGCCGTCCAGCGCGTCGAACCGCTCAGCAAGTGTTATGATACGAAAAGTTAATGATCTTTCTCGATAAGCTCGGCCCGCTCCGGACTCGGCCCGCGGACGGGCTGCCATGTCGACGCCAATGGTCACGACCGCCGAAACATTGCAGCGCGCGCTCACCTTCCACCGCGCCAATCGCCTGCCCGAGGCCGAGGAGCTCTACCGCCACGTCCTCGAGCGCGAGCCCGACCACGTCGATGCTCAGCACCTGCTCGGGCTGCTCGAGCTGCAGCGCGGCCGGCCCGCCACCGCGATCACCTGGATCGCCAGCGCCATCGCCGCGCTTGGCGCCGCTGGCGCGCGGCCGCAACCGGCGCACGCCGCGCTTCACCTCAATCTCGGCAATGCTTTCCAGGCCGCCGGTCGGTCCGACGAGGCGGCAGCCAGTTACCGCCGCGCAATCGACCTCGATCCGGCGTGCGCCCAAGCCCACTCCAATCTCGGCAACCTTCGACAGACGAGCGGCGACCTCGAGGCGGCAGTCGCCAGTTATCAGGCGGCGCTGCGCGCCGACCCCGCGTTCCCCGAGGCCCACTACAATCTGGGCAACGCATTGGCGGCGATGAGACGGGATGAGGAGGCGATCGCGAGTTATCGCAAGGCCCTCGAGTTGCGACCCGCCTACCCCGCCGCGTTGCACAACCTGGCCGGCAGCCTGCAGACCGTAGGTCGGCTCGAGGAGGCGATCGCCAACTACGAAGCGGCCATCAAGCTAGCGCCGCGGACCGCTCGCATGCTGGTCAGTCTCGGTACCGCGTTGCGCGAGGCCGGCCGACTGGACGACGCCATCGAGCAGTATCGCCAAGCGCTCACGCTCGATCCCAACGACGCCGCCGCGCACTACAATCTGGCGAACGCCCGCTACGCCGACGGCGCGGTCGAGGCCGCCGAGGCCGGCTACCGTCAGGCAATCGCGCTCAAACCCGACTATGCCGAGGCGCACTTCAACCTGGGCAAGCTGACCGCCGACCGCGGCGAGATCGACCAGGCCGCAGCGCATTATCGCGACGCCCTGGCAATCGATCCCGGCATGAAGGGTGCGCTGTTCAACCTCGCCAATCTGCTCCAGGACCACGATCGCGCCGAGGAGGCGATCGACCTCTGGCAGCGCCTGATCGCGCGCGATCGCGCATACGCCGAGGCGCACGCCGGCCTGGGCGGCGCGCAGCACAAGCTGGGGCGCCTCAAGCCGGCCTTGGTCGCGTTCGAACACGCGCTCGCCTTGAGGCCCGATCTCGCCGAGGTCCACTACAACTACGCCAACGTCCTCGAGGATGACGACCAGCTCGCGGCGGCCCTCGTGCACTATCAGCGCGCCGTCGAGCTCCGCCCGAACTACGTCGAGGCACACTGGAACCGATCCCTGGCGTTGCTGCGCGCGGGCGATTTCGCCACGGGCTGGCCGGAGTACGAGTGGCGCTGGCGCCGCCCCTATTCGGCGCCACTGCGGCGCCGCTTCGTGCAACCGCAGTGGCGCGGCGAGCCGCTCGACGGCCGCCGCATCCTGCTGCACGCCGAGCAGGGCCTGGGCGACACGCTGCAATTCTGCCGTTATGCGCCCCTGGTCGCGGCGCGCGACGCCGCCGCCGTGATCCTCGAGGTTCCGGCGCCGCTGCTCGCGGTGATGCGTGACAGCCTCGGCGGCATGGGCATCGAGATCGTGCCGATGGATCCTGGCTTCCCGGGCGGCGACGACCTGCCCGACTTCGACCTGCACTGCCCGTTGATGTCGCTGCCACTCGCGTTCGGCACGACACTCGACAGCATTCCGGCACCGTCAGCCTATCTGCGTGCCGACCCGGGCAAGCTCTCGGCATGGCAGGACCGCGTCGCCGGACACAAGCGGCCGCGGGTCGGGCTGGTGTGGGCCGGCGGCATCCGACCGAACGATCCGCAGGCGGTCGCGACCGATCGTCGGCGCAGCATCGCGCTCGCCGCACTGGCGCCGCTCGCCGGCATGCCTGGGGTCACTTGGTTCAGCCTGCAGAAGGGTCCCCCGGCCGCCCAGGCTCAGGACCCGCCGGTTGGTCTGCGATTGATCGATCCGATGGACGCGGTCGGCGATTTCGCCGACACCGCGGCATTGATCATGCAACTCGACCTGGTGATCAGCGTCGACACATCGGTCGCGCACCTCGCCGCCGGGCTCGGCAAGCCGGTTTGGGTGCTATCGCGCTTCGACGGCTGCTGGCGCTGGCTGACGGGCCGGGACGACAGCCCCTGGTACCCGACGCTGCGGCTTTATCGGCAAACCTCTCCAGGCACCTGGGCGCCGGTCATCGCGCGGCTCCGTCGCGACCTTGAGACGTGGGTCGCCGAGGCTGCCGTCGCGGTGCGTCCACCTTAACCGCGCTTGGCCGATATTAATCAAATCTTCACCTATGTTTGCGTACATTTCGCGCGCAAGTTGGCGCCGGAAGGGTCGCAAGAAGATCGCGGTAAAGCCGCAAGATGCGCCCCGCTTCGGCGCCCGTTTTTGTTCAATGATCTATGGAGTGGTTTCCGATGACCTCGGCCGCCCAGCAGCAAGTCGACAAGCGCTTGGCCGCGTACGCCAAGACGA
>Ga0335078_10009578_pt1 | contig 14352 bp, 14 predicted proteins | sample Lox_Sample_32_FD_206711 | JGI IMG/M metagenome (GOLD analysis project Ga0335078, IMG submission 206711) | Soil microbial communities from Loxahatchee National Wildlife Refuge, Florida, United States - Lox_Sample_3.2 | ecosystem: Environmental > Terrestrial > Soil > Wetlands | place: USA...
GGCCGAGCGCCACCGCCTCCGCTCTGACCGCGGGCCTCTTTCCTAGCTCATGCGCAGGAAGAGAAGGCTCGGGTCCTCCAGGTCGCGGATGACCGCGTAGGCGAAGGCGGCGGCCTCGTCCCCGTCCACGACTCGGTGGTCGCTCGTGAGCGACAGGTGCATGACCTCGCGAACTACGACCGCCCCGTCCCGCACCACGGGGGTCGCCCGGATGCGGTGCACCCCCAGGATGGCCACCTCCGGGTAGTTGATCACCGGGGTGGCGAAGAGACCCCCCATGGCCCCGAGGCTCGTGATAGTGAAGGTCGACCCCCCCACGTCCTCGGGCCTGAGCCTCCCCGCCTTGCTCTCCGCGGCGAGCCGCTCGATCTCGCGGGCCAGGTCCAAAACGGAGCGCTCGGCCGCCCGCCGCAGCACCGGGACCGTGAGCCCCTGCTCGGTGGCGGTGGCGATGCCGACGTCGTACCAGCGCTTGAGGTGGATTTCCCCCTTCTCCTCCTCGAAGGAAGCGTTGAGCCGCGGGAAGCGCTTCAGGGCCGCCACCACCGCCTTTACGACGAATGGCAGGAAGGTGACCTTGACGCCCTCCGCGGCGGCGGCGCGGGCCATTCGCTCCTTCAGCCGCACGAGCTCGGTGACGTCCACCTCCTCCACGAAGGTGAAGTGGGCCGCGGTGCGCGCGGAGCGGGCCATCTTGTCGGCGATGCGTCTCCGCAGGCCCCGGACCGGCACGACCTCGACGGGGTGGCCGGCCGCCGGGAGGGCGCCCGCCGGCCCCGCCCCCTCCCCGGCGGACGGAGGGGCCGCCTGGCCGTTCCGGCGGACCTTCCCGAGGTCCTCCTTCGTGACGCGCCCGCCCGCTCCGGTACCGGCGACGGTCCCGAGGTCGATGCCGAGCTCCCGGGCGAGCGCCCGCACCGCCGGCGTGGCGAGCGCCTTGCGACGCCCGTCGCCCAGGGCAGGCTCGGGCCCGTCCAGCAGGGCCGCCGTGACCGCGGCGCGCGCCTCCTGGGCGAGCGACTGGGCTTTACCGGCCGCCTCCTCGGCGGAGGCTTCCGGTCGCCCACCGTCCAACTCCATCTCCAGGAGGGCGTGGTGCACCTTGGCGATGTCCCCCTCCTTCCACAGGAGGCGGGTGACCCGCCCCTTCTTCGGAGAGGGGATGGTGACCGTGGCCTTGTCGGTCATCACCTCGACGAGAGGCTGGTCCTCCAGGACGGAGTCGCCGGCCTGGACGAACCACTTCAACACCTCGGCCTCGACCACTCCCTCGCCGATGTCGGGAAGCACGAACTGGTACGCCATGGCTCTCCCTGGCCGGCCGCTGGCCTAGTAGGCGACCACCTCGCGGATCGCCTTGTGGATGCGCGGGGCGCGCGGCAGGTACTCGTTCTCGAGCGTGTACGGGAAGGGCGTGTCGAAGCCGGTGACGCGGGTGATGGGAGCCTCCAGGCTGAGGAAGCACCGCTCCTGCAGGAGCGCGGAGATCTCGGCGCCGAAGCCGCAGGTCCTCGGGGCCTCGTGGACGACCACGGCGCGACCCGTCTTGCGCACCGAGGCGGTCAGGCTGTCGATGTCGAGGGGCTGCAGGGAGCGCAGGTCGATCACCTCGGCGTCGATTCCCTCCTTCGCGGCGGCCCGGGCCGCCTGGTCCGCCTCGTGCCACATCGCCCCCCAGGCGATGACCGTGACGTCCTTGCCCTGCCGAGTCACGTTCGCCGAGCCCAGGGGGACCGTGTAGTTCCCCTCCGGAACCTCCCCCTTGGCGGCGCGGTAGACCCGCTTGGGCTCGAGGAACAGCACCGGGTCCGGATCCCGGATGGCGCTGAGGAGCAGCCCCTTCGCGTCGTAGGGGTTCGCCGGCACCACCACCTTGAGGCCCGCCGTGTGGATGAAGTGGGCCTCCGGCGACTGGGAGTGGTAGTGGCCGCCCTTGATGCCGCCGCCGTAGGGGGAGCGGATCACCATGGGGCAGGCGTACTGCCCGCCCGAGCGATAGCGGTACTTCGCCACCTCGTTCACGATCTGGTCCATGGCCGGGTAGATGAAGTCCGCGAACTGGATCTCCGGAACGGGCCGCAGGCCGTAGAGGGCCATGCCGAGCGCCGTTCCCACGATCCCGCTCTCGGCGAGCGGCGTGTCGATGACCCGGTCCGGGCCAAACTCCTCCTGCAGCCCTTGGGTGGCGCGGAACACGCCACCGAACTTGCCCACATCCTCGCCCAGGACGACGACGTTCGGGTCGCGCCGCATCTCCACGCGGAGCGCGTCGTTGACGGCCTGGATGATGTTGAGCGTCGGCATGGCTCGGCCCTCCCTCAGGGCGGGGAGGGGGTCCCGGGGGGCTCCCCGGCGGCCGCCGCCCGCGCCTCGGCGAGCTGCTCCCGCTGCTGCCAGAGCGGCTCGGCGTAGACCCCGTCGAAGAGGGTCTCGAGCGGCGGCTTGGCCTCGTAGCGGCAAGCCTCGTCGATGGAGCGAAGGATCTGCTCGCGCACCTCGGCGCGGATCCGCTCCCCCTCCCCGGGGCCCAGGACGCCGCGCACGGCGAGGAACTTCTCCACGCGCTGGATCGGATCCTTCCGCCGCCAGGGCTCCACGAGCTCGGGGGGGCGGTAGGCGCGCGGGTCGTCGGAGGTGGAGTGGCCCTCCACCCGGTAGGTGACGCACTCGATGAGCGTCGGCCCCTTGCCCTGTGCCGCGAGCTCCCGGGCGCGCCGGGTGGCATTGCGGACCGCGAAGAGGTCGTTGCCGTCCACCCGCTCCCCGCGCATGCCGTAGGCCAAAGCCTTCTGCGCGATGGTCTCGGCGGCCGTCTGCTTCTCCCGCGGGACGCTGATGGCCCAGCCGTTGTTGCGACAGAGAAACACCACCGGGGCGCGCTGGACGCCGGCGAAGTTCATGGCCACGTGGAAATCGTTGGCGCTCGTGGCGCCGTCGCCGAAATAGGTGAGCGCCACCATCTCGTCGCCGCGGAGGCGGGCCGCCCAGGCCGCGCCCACCGCGTGCGGGATCTGCGTGGCGATGGGCGAGCTGATGGAGGCGTAGCGCCCCTGGCGCCAGGTCTCGTGGCACGGCATCTGGTGGCCGAGCATGCGGTCCCCGGCGTTGCCGAGCAGATCACAGACGAAGGTGACGAGGGGCATGCCGCGCATGAGCGCGGCGGCGTGCTCCCGGTAGGAGGGGAAGATCCAGTCCTGCTCCTCCATGGCCGCGGCCGCCCCGATGATGGCCGCCTCCTCGCCGATGGCCCCGACGTAGAAGCCGATCCGCCCCTGGCGCTGGAGCGTGATCATTCTCTCGTCGAGCTCCCGGCCGAGCACCATCCAGCGGTGGAGGCGGAGGACCTCCTCGTCTGCCATCCCCACCTCGGCGGGGTGGGCGCTCCCGTCCTCGCGGAGCACGGTGAAGAGCGGGAAATCCGCGCCCGTGGGCCCGGCGGGGAGAGCCGCGTTCTGCTTGCGCTTGCGCGCTTCCTCGATGTCGCGGACCCGTCGCATCAGGGCACCTCCCTCACAGGCTGAGCGGCCTGTGGCGCTCCTCGATCTCGCCCCGGAGAAAGAGCTCGCCCGCGCGGTAGCTCGACCGGACGAGAGGCCCGCTGGCCACGTAGCGGAAGCCGAGCTCCTTCCCCGCCTCCGCGTACTCCCGGAAGCGGTCCGGGCTCACGTACTCCACCACCGGCAGGTGCCAGGCCGACGGGCGCAGGTACTGTCCGAGCGTCAGGACCTCCGTCCCGGCGGAGCGGAGGTCCGCCATGGCGTCCCGGAGCTCCGCCTCCGTCTCCCCGAGACCCACCATGAGGGAGGACTTCGTCACGATGCCCGGGAAATCCCGCTTCATCGCGGAGAGCACCGACAGGGTCTGGTCGTAGCCCGCCCGGGCGTCCCGGACCACGGGCGTCAGCCGCCGCACGGTCTCCAGGTTGTTCGCGAAGACGTCTGGGCCCGCCCGGCCGATGGTGCGTACCGCCTCGGCGTCGCCCTGGAAGTCGGGGGTGAGGACCTCGACGAGGAGCCCGGGGATGGACTTCAGCCGCACGATGGCGTCGGCGAAGTGGCCGGCGCCGCCGTCGGCGAGGTCGTCCCGGTCCACGCTCGTCACCACCACGTAGTCGAGGCCCAGTCCGCGCACGGCCTCGGCGACGGCGCGCGGCTCGTCCGGGTCGAGCGGCGGAGGGCGGGCTGCGCTCTTCACGTGGCAGAAGCGGCAGCCGCGCGTGCAGGTGTCCCCCATGAGCATCACCGTCGCCGTGCCGCCCCCCCAGCATTCGGCCACGTTGGGACAGCGGGCCTCCTGGCAGACGGTGTGGAGCTTCATCCCCTGGAGGGTCTCGCGGACCCGGGCGTAGCGCTCCCCTCCGGGCACGTTCACGCGCAGCCAGGGCGGCTTGCGCGCGTCGAGCGGAAGCCCGCGGCTCTTCAGGGCCGCGAGCTCGCGAGCCGCGGCCACGCTCGCGGCGCCCGGCTCCGCTTCCAGGATGGGCAGTCGCCCGGTGCTCGGCGTTCGCATCGGATGGGCGTTCTGGCCGCGATTTCACCGGCTCCGCCAGAGCCGCGTGCCGCGCGCTTACCTCCCCTTACCTCCTTAGCGCAGCCGGCCGCTTCGCGCATCATGGTATAAAGGGCCCCTTGCCCCTTGTACAGGGGAAACGCGAGGGGGTGAGTGGTTGTCGGAGCCCGTGGTCGAGGAGTCCACACGCGTCCTCATCGTCGACGATGACGCGGTCGTGCGGGACGCCATCGGCATGGTCCTCTCGGAGGAGGGCTACGCCTGCCACGCGGCCACGGGCGCCGAGGCGGCGCTCAACGCCGCGCGCGAGGCCGAGCCCCACCTCGTCATCAGCGACGTCAAGATGCCCGACAAAGACGGGATTTGGCTCCTCGACCGGCTGCGCCGGGAGCACCCGAACACCGCGGTGGTGATGCTCACGGCCTACGGGGACACCGAGGCGGCGGTGGAGTGCCTGCGACGCGGCGCGTCGGACTACCTCCTCAAGCCTCCCAAGACGACGGAGCTCGTGCGCGCCATCGAGCGCGCGCTCTCACGGCGCCGGGACGAGCTCGCGAGGCTGCGCTACAGCAAGAGCCTGCAGCGCACCGTGAAGGAGAAGACGACCGACCTGCGCCGAGCCCTCGTCGAGGTGGAGGCCGCCTACAACAGCACGCTCTACGCCCTGGTCGCGGCCCTCGATGCCCGGGAGCACGAGACGAGCGACCACTCGCAGCGGGTGGTGCGCTACACGCTCGCCCTCGCCGACCGCATGGGCGTGCCGGCCACCCAGCGGAACGACATCGCCCGAGGAGCGCTCCTCCACGACATCGGCAAGATCGGAGTGCCCGACGCCATCCTGCTGAAGCCCGGGCCGCTTTCCCCGTCCGAGTGGGAGGAGATGCGCCGCCACCCCCAAGTCGGCTTCAACATCCTGCGCTCCATCGGATTCCTGCGCACGCCGGCGGAGATCGTGCTCTCCCACCAGGAGCGCTGGGACGGATCCGGGTACCCGAGAGGACTGAAGGGCGAGGCCATTCCCCTCGGGGCGCGCATCTTCATGGTCGCCGACACCCTCGACGCTATGACGAGCAACCGCCCGTACCGGCGCAGCCTGGGGTTCGCCGCGGCGCTCGCCGAGATCTCGCGCTACTCCGGCACCCAGTTCGACCCGAAGGTCGTGGAGGCCATGCACGGCATCGGGCAGGCGGGTCTCGAGGCCATCGCGCGGCTGGAGAGCCGTCCGCTGTAAGGCCCGAGCTCGCCGGCTCTCCCGCCCAATCTCGCGGGCTCGCCCAGAGCGCGGCGGCGCCGCCCACGAGCGACGTTCTCCGCATCGGGGGCGGCGGCGACCGGCAAGATCTCCTTACGTACTGGGCGGTGGCGCGCGGCCCGGATCGCGGTTAGGTCTCTCCCGCTCTCGCCGGAGGAGATTTATGCGAAAGACCTTGCTCGCGCCGCTCCTCGCCTTGCCGCTCGCCGCCGGCCTCGCTCTCGCCGCCGAGCCGTTCCAGATGGTGACGTTGGACGAGGTGGAGAAGATGCTCGCCGCGAAGGACGTGGCCGTCTACGACGCCAATCCGGAAGAGGTGTTCCGGAAGAACCACCTCCCCGGGGCTCGCTTCGTGTCGGGCGAGCTCGAGGCGAACTCCCTCCCCTCGGACAAGACCACCCGCCTCGTCTTCTACTGCGCGAACCCCCATTGAACGGCGAGCCACGCGGCCGCCCGTGAGGCGGCCAAGCTCGGGTACACGAGGGTCTACGTGATGCCGGACGGCATCCAGGGATGGGTGAAGGCCGGGAAGCCCACCCAGAGCGGCGGGTCCTCGTAGGCCACCCCTGGCCGCGGCCCCCGGTCCCGGAGGCGGCGGCGCTCTAGTGGGTCACGATGGGCAGGGGGCCGGGCTGCTCGGCACCGGCCTCGCCCTTCGCCGCCAGGTCGGCCAGGTGCGTGTGGATCTTCATGGAGCAGAACTTCGGCCCGCACATGGAGCAGAACTCGGCGCTCTTGAAGGCTTCGTGGGGCAGGGTCTCGTCGTGCATGGCCCGCGCCGTCTCCGGGTCGAGCGAGAGCGCGAACTGCTGGTTCCAGTCGAAGGCGTAGCGGGCGCGGGACATGGCGTCGTCGCGGTCGCGGGCCCCGGGGCGGTGCCGGGCCACGTCTGCGGCATGAGCGGCGATCTTGTAGGCGACGATCCCCTGCCGCACGTCGTCGGCGTCCGGAAGTCCGAGGTGCTCCTTCGGGGTGACGTAGCAGAGCATCGCGGCGCCGTGCTGGGCGGCGATGGTGGCCCCGATGGCGCTCGTGATGTGGTCGTAGCCGGGCGCCACGTCGGTGACGAGGGGCCCGAGCACGTAGAACGGCGCCTCGTCGCAGAGGACCCGCTCCTTCTCCATGTTCATAGGGATCTGATCCAGGGGCACATGGCCCGGACCCTCCACCATCACCTGCACGTCGTGCTTCCAGGCGCGCCGGGTGAGCTCGCCGAGGACCTCGAGCTCCGCGAACTGCGCCTCGTCCGAAGCGTCGGCGAGGCAGCCGGGGCGCAGGCCGTCCCCCAGCGAGAAGGCCACGTCGTAGCGCTTGAAGATCTCGCAGATGGAGTCGAAGTGGGTGTAGAGGGGATTCTCCTGGCGATTGGCGATCATCCACTGGGCCATGAGCGCCCCGCCCCGCGAGACGATGCCGGTGATGCGGTGCGCCGCCTTGGGGATGAAGTCCCGGAGGACGCCGGCGTGGATGGTCATGTAGTCGACGCCCTGGCGGGCCTGGAACTCGACCACCTCGAGGAGGAGCTTGGGAGTCAGGTCCGCGACGTCCTTCACGTGGGCCATGGCCTCGTAGATGGGTACCGTGCCCACCGGCAGGGGGCTGTGCCGGAGGATGGCCTCCCGGATCTCCGGGATGTCCCCGCCCGTGGAGAGGTCCATGACCGTGTCCGCCCCGTACTTGAGGCAGATGCGGAGCTTCTCCAGCTCTCCCTGCACATCGCTCACCACCGCGCTGTTGCCGATGTTCGCGTTGATCTTGCAGGTGGCGGCCACGCCGATGGCCATGGGCTCGAGCTCGGGGTGGTTCACGTTCGCGGGGATGATCATGCGGCCCCGGGCCACCTCCGCGCGGACGAGTTCCGGGTCGAGCCGCTCGCGGATGGCCACGTGCCGCATCTCCTCCGTCACCTGACCCTGACGTGCGAAGTGCATCTGGGAGACGTTCGGCAGATCGCGGCGCTTCGAGAGCCATTCCTTCCGCATGCTTCTTCCACCTCCGCTTCGAGGGATTGGGAGGGTAGCGATCGACCTCCGCGAAGTCAAACCGCGCCGGCCCCATTCCGCGTCCGCGGCCGGACCCCCCAACGAGCGACCCCATCCCGCGCCCAGGCGCCGCCGCTCCACGCCCGCCGAGGAGCGGCGGGAGCGGGCCCGAGCCCGGCCCTCCCCCGTTCGGGTTCGCGGGCGCCGGCGCGATCGCTCCTCCCGGACACTGGCGGCCGGGGCCGCCCGGCGCCTCTCGCGCCGGGGCCCCCGCTCCCGCGCTTGACCGCGCCGCCCGCCCGGGCTACAGCCCGGTTCCGTCACGCGGAGGAAACATGGGAAAGCTTCTCGACGGCAAGGTCGCGGTGGTGACGGGCGCGGGCGGCGGCATCGGCCGCGCGCACGCCTTGGCGCTCGCCCGGGAGGGCGCCCGGGTGGTGGTGAACGACCTCGGCGGCGATCGCCACGGAGGGGGGCGAGCCCAGAAGCCCGCCGAGGACGTGGCCGCCGAGATCCAGGCGCAGGGAGGCGAGGCGGTGGCGAACCTCGACTCCGTCGCCACCCGCGAGGGCGCGGACGCCATCCTCTGGACGGCCCTCAACAAGTTCGGGCGCATCGACGTCTGGGTGAACAACGCCGGGATCCTCCGCGACCGGACCCTGCTCAACCTGACCGACGACGACTTCGATCGGGTGCTCGACGTTCACCTCCGGGGCACGTTCCTCTGCACCCAGGTGGCGGCCCGGGCCATGAAGCTCCAGGGCCAGGGCGGGCGCATCGTGAACACCACCAGCCTCTCGGGGCTCATCGGGAACTTCGGCCAGGCGAACTACGGGGCCGCCAAGGCGGGGATCTACGGGCTAACACGGGTGGCGGCCCTGGAACTCGAGCGCTTCGGCATCGCCGTGAACGCGATCGCGCCGGTGGCCCTCACCCGCATGACGAGTGACCTCAAGATGTTCGCGGGCGCCGAGGAGCGCGACATCGGCCCCCAGTTCATCGCTCCGGCGGCCGTATTCCTCGCGAGCCACCTCGCCGAGGGCATCACCGGCCAAGTCCTCGGCGTCCAGGGGGGCAAGGTCTTCCTCTACCGCATGGACACCACCGCGGGCGTGGAGAAGGACGTGGCGAAGGGGCCCTGGACGGCGCAGGAGATCCACGACGCCTGGGGACGGATCACCGCCTAGCGCCGCCCTCAGCCGTAGTCGATGATGATGACGCCGCGATCCGGGTGAGCGGGATCTTCAGGCGGCTCCTCTCCGTCGGCCGGCGGCGGGGGAAGCGGGATCTGCACCGAGGGCCTGTCGTCGCGCTCCCGTTCGCGGCGCTTGATCTCCTCGATGACGAAGGCGTCCAGCATCCGCTCGGCTCCGCGGCTCGGGTGTCCCTCCGTGCCTTCCTAACGCACGGCCCTCGGGTCGCAACTCCCGCAATCCCGGCTCACGGATCCGACTAGCACGGCCCGCTCGGGAGGGTCAAGGATGACCCTGCTCGGCACGCGCCCGGAAAGCCTCGAGCGTCCGCGGCAGCTGAACCTTGCTGAGCTCGTCGCTCACCCGGTCCACGATGGCCTGGGGGATGAGGGGCGGCTTCGTCACCTGGACCTCGACCGAGTAGCGCGCGAGGGTGTGCCCGGCGTGCGGGCGAAGCTCCCAGGCGCCGTTCGAGACCTTCATCATGTCTCCCCGGACGAGGGACCAGGTCACCTTCTCCGGGCGCACCTCCACGTGGCGCAACACGTACTGGATGGTCTTCACGCCGAGGTCCACTCGGTACTCCACGTCCCGGTAGCCCTTGGCGACGTGCACCACCTTGCAGCCCCGCACCGATGGCACGAACTCCGGGTAGCGCTCGTAGTCCACGACGAGGTCGTAGAACTGCTCCACCGTCGCCCGGACCACCAACTCCCGCGAGATCCTCGACGACATGGGTCCTCCAGTGGAAGGCTCGCGTTCGAGACTCGGCGCGCGCCGCGAAAAAGGCGGGCGTCAGCTCGCCACTTCCTCCCCGACGGCGAGCCGCTCGAGGAGGCTCTTCGGCAGGCGCCGCACCCGTCCCGCCAGGTCCACGCAGGCGTGCACGGTGAAGCCGGAGGCCACCCGCTCCTCGCCCCGGCGGACCTCGTAGCCGAAGCGCGCCGAGGCCCGCCGCGCCTCGGTGAGGCGGATCTCCACGCCGAGGAGGTCGTCGTAGCGAGCCGGCGCGTGGTAGCTCACCCCGGCCTCCACCACCGGCAGCACGAGGCGTTCCCGCTCCTCGAAGTCGCGGTAGGTGAGCCCCTTGGCCCTGAGGAACTCGGTGCGGCCCGCCTCGAAGTAGCGGAGGTAGTTGGCGTAGTAGACGACGCCCATCTGGTCGGTGTCGCCGTAGATAACGCGGATCTCGATCCGGACCATGAGGATCTCGCTCCCTCTCTCCCGCCGCGGGACCGAGGCCGGGCCTGGCAGCCCCGGCCCCGATTCAGAGGGCCTCGATGCGGATGAAGCGGGTGGGGGCGACGGTGGCGTCGAAGCGGTCGATCTCCTGGATGGCCGAGCGGAGGTCCGCCTCCCGAGCCTGGTGGGTGAGGATGACCACCGCCACCGGCGCCCCTTCCAGGTGGTGCTCCCGCTGCTGCACTCCGGCGAGGGAGATGCGGCGGTCCGCGAGCGTCTGGGCGATGCGAGCCATGACGCCGGGGACGTCCTTCACGTTGAAGCGGAGGTAGTAGGGGCAGCGGATCTCGGAGCTCGACTGCAGGCGGACGAGCGGCTGGACGGGCGGCAGCGGCACTCGCCCCGGGCTGCCCGCCAGGATGTTGCGGGTGAGGTCGATGATGTCCGACACCACCGCGCTCCCGGTGGGCATGGCGCCCGCCCCCTGACCGAAGAGCATGGACGGGCCGAGCGCCTCGGAGTGCAGGAACACGGCGTTCATGGCGCCACGCACCCCGGAGAGCAGCGAGTCGGCCGGGATGAAGGTGGGGTGGACGCGCGCCTCGATGAGGTCCCCCCCGGGGCCGCCGTTCGGCCCGCAGCGCCGGGCCACCGCCAGGAGCTTGAGCGCGTACCCCGACTCCCGCCCCCAGGCGAAGTCCTCCGGCAAGAGCCCGAGGATCCCCTCGGTGAGGACGTCTCCCGGCTTGATGCGGGCCCCGAAGGCGAGCTGGGCCAGGACGCAGAGCTTCTGGGCGGCGTCGCCGCCGGAGACGTCGAGCGTCGGGTCCGCCTCGGCGTAGCCCAGGCGCTGCGCCTCGGCCAGGGCGACCGGGAGCGGCTCGCCCCGCTCCGCCATGGCGGAGAGAATGAAGTTCGTCGTGCCGTTCACGATGCCGTGGAGGGCCTGAATCCGATCCGAGGCCAAGGCCTCCCGCAGGGTCCGGATCACCGGGACGCCGCCGCACACCGCGCCCTCGTAGTAGACGTCCACCCCCTTCTCCTGGGCGATGCGGAAGATCTCGTCCCCGCGGAAGGCGAGGAGCGCCTTGTTGGCGGTGACCACGTGCTTGCCCCGCTCCAGGGCCTGGGCGACGAGGTCGAAGGCCTCGGTGGTCCCCCCCACGAGTTCGACCACCACCGCCACCTGCGGATCCTCGACCAGGTCCAGGGGGCGGGTGGTGAGAAGCGAGCGATCCACGTCCAGCATGCGCTCCTTGGAGACATCGCGCACCGCCACCTTGCGCACCACGATGCGGGCGCCCAGGCGGCTCTCGATCTCCCGCGCGTGGCTCCGGAGGATGGAGAGCACGCCGCCGCCCACCGTGCCGAACCCGGCGATCCCGATTCCGACCTCTCGCATCACTTCTCCTCCGTCCGGTAGCTGGCGAGCTCCGCCCGCACCTGGGGGGCCGCCTTGCCCTGCACCACGGCGAACGTCTCGATGCGGACCGGGCCCACCCCGGGCGCGTAGGAGATCTCGAGGACGTTCTCCGCGTCGGGCCCGGCGCGGGTCCGCGCCCGCACGCGGACGCAGCCGTCGAAGGTGCCCGCCGCCACCCGGATGGTCTCGCCGACCCCGGCGATCTCGTAGTGCTCGGTGGAAGTGACGCTCACGACCGAAGACCAGCTGTGCCCCACCTCGAAGGGGGCGCAGAGGATCCGCCGCGCCCGGTCCTCGAGGCAGTCCCGAGAGGCGCGCAGCACCCCCCGGTCGCTGTCGTGGAAATACCCCTGGGCGTCCCGGGAGAGGATGCGCACCGTCCGCTCGCTCCGCTGGCCGGCCGGCAGCTGGGGAGAGCGGTCCAGGTAGGTCCACTCGTTCCCCACCGCGAGCGGGAAGTACCGGATCGGGTCCTCCGAGGGCGGCCGGCGTTCCGGCGTGTGCGCGCACGCCGAGAGGAGCACCGCGAGGAAGGCAAGGGTTGGCCGGAGCACGAGCGGCATCTTACCCTCAAAGCGGGGCGGAGGCGCGCTCCTCACCGGTTCGCCGTCGAGGACGGGCGCGTCCGCTCGCGGGCCCGCAGCGACGCGAGCGCCTCGCGCGCCGCGCTCCTCACCGCCGGATCGGGATGGCCGGCCGCGAGCGTGTCGAGGTAGGCCTCCGCCTCGGCGCCGCCGATGTCGCCGATGATGAGGACGACCTGGGTGACGAAGGAGCCCTCGCGCCGCTGCGTGAGGCCGATGAGCGGCCCCACGGCCCGGGGATCCCGGATCTGGGCGAGCGCCCCCACGGCGCGCTCCACCACCGCCGGATCCGGGTCGGCGAGGCGCTCGAGGAGCGCCGGGACCGCGGCCGGGCTGCGGCGCTCGGCCAGCACCCGCACCGACAGGTCCCGGGTGCGCGGGTCGCTCGACTCGAGGTCGCGAAGCAGCTCGGCGGTCGGCTTGTCGGCCTCCGCGAGCGCGAGCCCCAGCGCGGCGGCCGCTCGGCCCGATGCGCCCGCGACCGCCCGGCGCAGCGCCTCCGCCGGCCCCTCCCCTACCCGGAGCGGCTCCGCGTAGCGGGCCACCTCCCGCATGGCCGCCTCCTCCTCGCCGGCGACGAGGCTCAGGGCGACCAGGGCCTCGGTCGCCCCGCTCGGGAGGACTCGGGCGTCGAGCAGGGCCACCGTGGCCCGGCAGCGGCGCGCCCCGCGCCCCTCCTCCCCGAGCTCCACCCGGAACCCGGGCGTCCGCTGGAAGGCCTGGATCGCCGCGCGGCGGAGGTCCTCCGAGTCGAGGGCGGCGGACTGCGGATCCGCCACCGACATGCCGGTGACAAGGCAGCCTCCCGGCGCCTTCCGGCAGCCCGCGGCGGCGGCCGTCGTCAGCGCGGCGAGCCCCGCGGCCAGGAGCCGCCGCAGCCGAGCTCGCGCCACGGCGTTCCCCCTACCCGGGCTCCCCGCCCTCTCTCGACTGGACCGGGGGAGCCGTCGCCGGCGGCGCCTCCGCCGGAGCGACGGGAGCAGCGGACGCCTCGGACGCCGGGGCGCCCGCCGGAGGAGCTCCCTCCCCCTCGGGGCGGCGCTCGCCGCGCCCTCTCCCTCCGCGCCGGCGGCGCCGGCGGCGGCGCCGCCGCCTCTCGCCGGCTTCCCGGGAGACGTCGGCCTTGGCCTCCGTCCCCACCTCCTGTTCGCTCCCCTCCGGCGCCTCGACGTCGTCGTCCTCCCCTTCCTCCCCCTCCTCCTCGGCCGAAGGAGGCTCGGGGAGCGCCTCGGCTCGCGCCTGCTCGGGAGCCGGGGCCGGCGCCTCGGCCGGGGCCGGCGCCTCGAGGGCACGGAGGCCCTCGGGAGGCTCCTCCTCCCGTCCTTCCCGGCGCCCCTCTCCCCGCTCGCGTTCGTCGCGCCGCTCCCGTTCTTCCCGGCGCGACCGGCGGGCCGATTCCTCCCGCTGTGCCGCCTCGGCGGCCTGCGCCAGGAAGCTCTCGTCCGGCTCCGGAACGGTGACGAGTCGGCAGGCCACTCCGGCGTCGGCGAAGGCCTCCGCGAAGGCCTCGCCGGCGATGAGCAACACCGGCATCTGGTTCGCGGCCGAGGCCTCGCCGCGGGCGTCGCGCCCCGCGTCGCCGGCCGTGACGAGCATGCCCATCTGCGCGCCGTAGTGCCCCAGGTCGCGCCGCAGCTCGGAGACGTCCCGGCGACCCACGTCCGCTCCGCTGCGCAGCACGCGGATGCAGTGGCGCACCTCGGTGAGGCCCATGCGGCGGCGGCCGGTGAAGACCACGTGCTCTCGGCCGCGCTTCGCCACCTTGAGCTCCCGGAGATCCATCTTCTCGAGGAGGCGCGCGGCAAGCCACTCCATGGTGGGGGCGTCGCAGGCGCGCAGCCGGCGGCGCATGGCCGCCAGGGCGGCCCGGCGCACCTCCTCCGGACCGGCGGAGAGGCGGGGGCCCGCGAGCTGCGCCGGCCTTTCGCCCGGCTCCGGCTGCGCCTCGAGGGTCACCGTCTCCCCCTGCAAGGCGAAGAGCGCCGTGCGCCCGCTCCCGGTCCGCCTCCGGTTGTCCTCCCGGAGCGCGGCCGCGAGCGAGTCCACCTCCCGGAGGAAGGCGTCGGGCATGAGGGAGCGCTCCACCCCCAGGCTGGCGAGCTCCCGCAGCGAGAGGGGCCGCTCGGCCCCGGCCAGGATCTCGTAGGCCACCTCGGCGGGAGGCGGGAAGCGGTGCCGCCTTTCCTCTCCCTCCTCCCGACGGCGACCCCGTCCGGATTCCCGTCCC
>Ga0335078_10009579_pt1 | contig 14352 bp, 10 predicted proteins | sample Lox_Sample_32_FD_206711 | JGI IMG/M metagenome (GOLD analysis project Ga0335078, IMG submission 206711) | Soil microbial communities from Loxahatchee National Wildlife Refuge, Florida, United States - Lox_Sample_3.2 | ecosystem: Environmental > Terrestrial > Soil > Wetlands | place: USA...
GCGAACGTGCTCTCCATGACTGCAAATCCGCTTGAGACCTGCGTGGTTTCACGCAGTGAGCGGACATCGTAGACCGCAAGCTGACCATCGACTTGATGAATTGCATCCTCTACGGCAGGCGCCAAAATCGTTGGATCGCCATTGGTCTGCACCATGATGGTGGTTTCATCGGAGTGCTGGAAATAGCTCAGATAAACCATCGCTTCAGGCCGTTCGTTGATGAATTGATGTTTCGAGTTCCTTGCAACGCCTATCACGGTGAACGGGCGGCCCCATATGGTGAGGTGATGTCCGATCGGATCCGCATCGGGCCAGTAGCGCGCGGCAGCGGTCTGATCGACGATGACGACACTCGGGGCAGTTTCGTTGTCATCGCGCGTAAAGTCACGGCCTGCAACTATCGGAATTCCCATCGCCCCAAAAAATCCAGGGGTGACGTCGGCACGCCGCACCTCGTGCGACTCATGCAACTGTGGCACATAGTTTTCGGGATAGACGTTGACGCTTTTGCCGTTAAAGCTGAGCGGCAGCCAGTCGGTGAGTGCCGCGACTTTAATCCCTGGCAGTGCTGCAACACGATCCAGAATCTTGTGCTGTATCGCATTTTCTTCACTGTGCGAATAGCCGGCGATACCCATGCCAACGCCAACTGAAGCCGTGAGGACATGGTCCTGCTCGAAGCCGGGGTCGGCCTTACTCATGTTTCTGAGCGTGCGCATGAGCAACCCTGACGGAAGCAGCAAGGCAAGAGAAAGCCCGATCTGAGTCACGACCAGTCCGCTAAGCATCCGATTGTGCCGGCTCCCAGAGACGCTGCCTGCCTCATCCTTTAGCACCTCCGCCGGACTGGCCAGCGAAGAGCGCCATGCAGGAAACGCGCCGCAGAGCACGCTGGCAAATAGAGCGAGCAGCAGCATGGCGAGCATCACGTTACGATCGACCCTGCCGCTGAGGTCGATGGGGATGGAACTCGGCGGGAGGAAGCGACCGAGGCGGCTGGCCGTCCACGAGGTGAGGAAAAACGCAAGTGCACCTCCGGCAAGCGAAACCAGAGTGCCCTCGATGATCATCTGACGCATGAGCTGGAAACGTCCGGCGCCGAGCGATTGTCGAATTGCGATTTCGCGGCGGCGCGAAATGAAGCGCACCAACATCAGTGTGGCAACGTTGGCGCAAGTAAGAAGCAGAACGACTCCGGCGATGGCCAGCAAAATGGGCAGTGAGGCCGCGAGGTACACGTTCGCCCCAAAAGGAGAGCGCCACATGGGATCGAGCGTGATGGTATTCACGCCGAGATGGTCGCTGGGGAAGTCAGCCACAATCTGGCGCATGATCGTCTCCAGATCCTGCGTGGCGAGCTTGCGGTTGACGCCGGGCTTAAGTCGGCCCAGCACGTTGAGATAATTCGCGCTGCGATGTTTCGTCCGCCCGCTGTCTGTTCCAAGCGGATCCAGCGCCAGCCACGCGTCCTGCCGAACGCCCGGCATCGCGTTGATGAATCCTTTAGGTGCGACGCCGATCACGGTGATCGGCTTGCGCGCTAGTTCGATTGACTTGCCGACGATAGCAGGATCGCCGGTAAAGCGCGTTTGCCAGAGCGAATAACTGAGCACCACATATGGGACACCACCCTCGCGCGCTTCCTCCCCAGGCAGAAAGAACCGGCCAAGCACAGGCTTGATGCCGAGTACATCAAAGAAATTCGCGGATACATTCGCGACATAAATGCGCTCAGGCGTCGCACCGCCAGTCAGCGTAAGCCAGTCCTGATGATAGGCAAGCATCCCGCTGAAGCTGCGGTTGCGGTCGCGCAGATCGCGATAGTCCAGGTACGAAAAAGGCGGAGCAGGCGTGATGCTCCATTGGCCTCGCATGACGCTGACAAGGCTTCCCGTATCCGTTGCCGCCGGGATCGGGTGCAGCATGGTGCCATTGATCCAACTAAAAATGGTGCCGTTGGCGCCGATTGCAACAGCCAGCATGGTTGTCGCAACCAACGTGAATCCCCAACTCTTGACTAGTTGTCTAAATGCAAAGCGAACATCCTGGAGCAGCCCTTGCATGACCGCCTCCGATCGGAAACTTTGCTCTCGGGGAATTAGAGTATTGCCCTTCTCAGGTGCATGCAGTGTGCCACGACACCCCTGAATGTAAGTCGCCAGGTACCAATAGGATAGCTATCCAGCAACTCGCCCGCAGTAACCCGCCTTGTGTTCGCTCGTGGGTCAGCATGTCCATTTCCGGACGGTTTCTCCTCTTGACATCGTGCTTCCACACCAAAATCCTGCAACCGACTGATCGTCAGCCGTCGGGATCTCTGTCAGTTGGCACTCAGACTAGATCGTTCCCGGTCCGAGAGGCAGGACTAGTTTCGGCAAACGTTAGGTTCCTCTCGGGACTGCCCCGACAGACGAGGTAGGATTGAGCGCCTCCAAACCGTACCGCCAATGCGGTCGGCTTTTACTTCTTGGGGCAGAACCGTATTGGAGAGCCTGCTTTTCATGTCGGTTAGTTTCACCGGGACAAGCTTCTTGCCTGTCGCTCGATCGTCACCACAGTGATATCGTCGGCTTGTCCAAACCGGACCGCCGCCTCCGCAATCGTTGCGGCCGGCTCTCCCGAGATCGCCTTCGCCCTCTCGAATCCAAACAATTCACCTCTCTCGTTCTGTGCTTCCACAACGCCATCCGAGAGGAACGTCAACCGGCTGCCCGGTTGCAGCTCCGCCTTCTTGGCTTCGTAATGTCCTCCACCTTCGATTCCCAGAGGCAGTGCTCCGGAGAGCTCGATTTCATTGCCATCGAGGTAGGGCGATAAATGCCCAGCGTTGGCAAGGGCGATAAGACCGTCGCTCGTGAGGAAAGCAGCGAGCGCCGTGGCGAACCCGTCAGCGGTATGTCCAATAATCTGCTCGTGCAGCTTGCCAAGCAGGACAGCTGGATCATGCGTTACTTCGGCCGTCGCACGAATCGATCCGATCAGCAGCGATACCAGCATTGCTGCAGGCAGCCCCTTTCCAGCTACGTCGCCGATGATAAAAAGCAGACCGCCATCTCCCACCTTCAGAATCTGGAAGAAGTCGCCCCCCACCTCACGTGCGGGCTTGTAGGCGGACTCAACGACAAACCCCGGGAACGACTGGTGCGGGTGTGGGAGAATGACTTGCTGTACCTGACGCGCGGCAGCCATTTCACTTTCGAACAGCACATTTTCTGTGCGTGTCTTCACATACCGCCGCGCTTCATTCACCGAGACGTAGAAGAAACCAGCATAGCCCAGGCTGACGGCGGCGATTGTCGCGATGCTGTCTAAGGTGAAGCGAACGCGCAGGCGCCCCAACTCCACGGCGGTGATGGAAGCTGGCTCTGGCCGATCTGGGAACCGGTGCGCCAGTAAACCCATCCCCACAAACTGCACCGCGAATAACGGTAGAACTGCCTTCCACCACTGTTTTCGCAGCGAGATGCCCGCGACCGCATAGAAGACCGCGAACAGCCCGGAGGATACGGTCCCGAGCAAGAATCGGATCGGATGCTGCCGGCCCATTGCGATAATGTCGTCGGCAAATCCAATCGTAGTGAAGAAAAGAAAAACAGAAAGCAGAAGAACGACGATAGATTTTCGAGGAGTTTCTTTCCATGGATCAAAACTGGGCATTGCGGGATCCTCGGCCTGCAGTGCGGAGTCCTACAGTCGACCGCACGCTTTGCATGGGGGACGGGTGGTCCGGTAATAGGAAATCGCCGCAATCCCCAGCCCAACGCCCCATATCCAATAAGCGGACACGGCGACCCAGAAGAACGCCAAAGGAAAAATGCTGAAGCTCTGTCGCCAGGCGCCGCTCAATGTGTCCGCTGCGAGCATCACCAAAGTGAGCCCGAAGTAGACTGTCATCAAAGTGGAGATTGCGAACGCTGGTCCAAGCGGCAGCCATCGGGGCACGCGCCTGCCTGCCAGCAGCCGGACCCACCGTGGAAGGACCCGCCCCCATGTGTGAACCAGCGCCAGCGGCAGCACAGTTCCAGCGAGGAGAAACGCCGCCTCAAACACCAGGCTCTCGATTTCGAACGCCAATCGAGTCACGCGCGGGGGTCGCTGCATTACGCCAAACCCGATTGATGCCTGGGCGCCAAGGCGCGTCAGACAACCAGCGACTGCCGCGTAAGCAGCCCACCAGGCCCATCGGGGTGGTTGCGCGAGCCGCGCGCTCACTCCAGCTCGGCCGCAGAACAGGCAGGCGCTGTGCCACCGGCGCCGATAGGCTACAGCGACCGCGCCCACGAGGATGCCCTCGATCAGACATGCCGCTCGGCTCGCGAATGCTTTCGGATCAAACGCCACTCCAACGCCAGGAAGTAATCCACCCACCAGATCCAGAAGCAATATCGGGCAGGCAGCCAGATGCGCCGCGCACACCGCCCAACCAGCGACGAGCAGGGACCGATTCCACGGCGCTGTCCTCAATCCGAACGCAACCAGCGCCGCGGCGGCACACAAGCCCACAGCTCCCCAGCCTGTGAACACGATCAGGTCGAGGTGCATCGGACCGGAACCGGGAGCGCCATGAATCGCCCACCAGACGCGTACCAACCCATAGGCAAGCGCCCAAAGCACAGCCGCATGCGGCGTCCATGCCATCCATCCGGGCGCCGCCGGAGGATGCGGCCATTCCGCTGAATGATCGGCATGCCTGATGGCCGGCTTTCCCGCAGATTCAACCACCGCATTGGCCATAACCCACCCCCAGGACCAGACCACCGATCAGGTCACTCCACCTTGGCGGATTTCAACCTCTGCAACTGAATCCGATGCGCATTATACTGCGCGGCAGCTTCGCCAGCTGTGACATCACTGGTCGTTTGTAGTTCTGTTGTCGTTTCCTGCCAACAGGCCAACGCACGTTTCCAGCCCGGACTATGTTTGATCTGGGGAGTTCTGGGTGGTTGGTCGGCGACTCTTACCTTAGCGTGAGCGGGGTCACTCCCTCCGATCAATGCCCAAAATATTGGGCGCTTGCACAAGAATGCAAAGTCAGCCTAGCCTCAGCGCCAAATCAAGCTCTGCAACCTTGATCCGACCTGTGGTTCACCTAACGTACACCATCGAGTTCAGTTATGTTGTGGGCAAAATGCCACCAGACCAATAGGAGAGCGTGTGATCGCCTTCTACACAACATAACCTCAAACGCAACATAACTCCCGTTATGTTGCTCGCCACATAACGGGAGGTTTTGCAATGATTACCGAACGCGCCATGCTGGCAGCGATCCACATCAGCGTCTGGACCGCGATCAAACATGACCGAAAGGTCAGCCGGGAAGTTGCCGAGCAGCACGGAGCCTATGCCGGCGCCGGCCGCTACAACAAGCAGCTGCTTCGGGAAGCGGAACGGCTGGAATCGCTGCGCTCTCTTTCCGGGCAGATTCGTCAGTACTTCTACAAGATCACATTGCCTTGGTCTGACGAAGGCTATCGCCTGCTGCCAGCGCACTTCTATTTCGAGCTGACCACGAAGATGCGGGAGTTCGAGGCGACCTTCTCGCAGCAGGTGGAGGAGTTCCTGGCGGTCTATCCCAGCTACATCGAGCAGGTCCGGCCGGAGCTAAACGGGCTTTTCCGGGAAGAGGACTATCCATCGACAGACAAGCTGCGGAACAAGTTCGGGGTCAAGCTCGAGGTTCTGCCCATCCCGAGCGGCAACGACTTCCGGGTCACGCTGTCGGAGGAAGAACAGGCGCGAGTCGCACGGGAAATCGATGACAACGTCCGGCAGTCGCTCCAGAAAGGGACCGAGGATCTGTGGACGCGGCTGAAAGGCGTCGTTGCGCATATGGTCGAGCGTCTCAATGAACCGGAGTCGCGCTTCCACGCGTCGCTGGTCACGAATATCGGCGAGCTGGTGGATCTTCTTCCACGTCTCAACGTGAATCAAGATGAAGAACTCAACCGCTTCGCCGGGGAAATCAGGGACAGGCTCTGCGGATTCACTGCGCGCGAGCTGAAGAAAAACGAGATTCTGCGCGCAGCGACCGCGAATGATGCCGCCGAGATCCTGACGAAGATGGACGCAGTTTTACGGGAGCGTGGGCAAAACACCGACAGTGATACTTCTGCGAGTGCTGCGAGTGCCGACGACATCTTCGCGCACATGGCGGCCTACATGGAGGCTCCAGTGTCATGATCCATCATCACCCAATCCCAAGCGAAGTCCGCATTCAGAAGGCGCGGACCACGCTCCTTCTCGACCATCCTTTCTTTGGCTCGTTGTTGTTCAGGCTCGGGGGCAAACCATCACGGTCGGTCGCGACAATGGCCACCGATGGAGTGTCGCTCTTCTACAACTCGGAATTTGTGGACACGCTGAATGCGGCAGAGCTGGCCGGCGTCCTGGCCCACGAGGTCATGCACCCGGCACTGCAGCACCACACCCGGCGCGGCGATCGCGATCAGGCACGCTGGAACATGGCCTGCGACTTTGCCATCAATCCGATGCTGCTCGATGCCGGTCTGACGCTGCCAAAGGATGTTCTCATTGACGACAGGTTTCGCGGGATGAGCGCGGAACGAATCTACAACCTGATCGAGGAGGACGAAAAGCAGGAGAGATCCTCCGGCCAGTCTGAGAGCCAAGCGGGAAATGGATCGAGTGCGCCGAAGGACGACTCTGTTCAGAACGATGAGGCCGGAAGCGAACCTCAGGCGCCTTCGACCCGGGGCGGGGTGGGCCAGGTTCTGGACGCGCCAGAACCGGATGGACAATCAGGTCCTTCTGTCGCGGAGCAGGCACGGGAATGGCAGATCGCTGTCGAGCAGGCCGAGACCGTCGCCAAAGTGGCCGGCAAGCTCCCGGGAGGGGCTGTCCGGGCTATCGAGGCATCGCAAGCGGCGAAAGTGGACTGGCGCGAACTGTTCCGCCGGGCCTGGTCCGATACGATCCCATCCGACTACAGCTGGATGCGTCCCAACCGGCGCCACGTCTGGGCCGGGCTGTACCTCCCGGGAATCACCTCAGAAGGAGTTGGAGAGATCGCGATTGCCGTTGACTGCTCCGGATCGGTCAGCTCCCGGCAGTTGGGGCTTTTCGAAGCAGAGATTCGGTCGATCCTAGCAGGACAGCGGCCACAACTTGTCCATGTGCTCTACTTCGACGCGGCCGTCCAAAAAACGGAGACGTATCAGGCCGGACAGCCGGTCTCACTCTCTCCGGTCGGTGGAGGCGGAACGGATTTCCGGCCGTGCTTCGAGTGGCTCCGGGAGCATGGCGTCGTGCCGCAGACGCTGGTGTTTCTCACCGACCTGTGCGGGCGGTTCCCGAGTGAGGCGCCGTCATTTCCGGTGATATGGGCTTCAACTGAGACTCGGAGAGCACCGTTTGGTGAAGTCGTTTCTATGGGCGCGGCATGAGATTGAGTAGACGACTGGACGAGAGCTGACGCCAGCCGGGTCTGGTCCGTTGCTTGGCCTGGAGAAAAAGCAGAGGATTACCGGGCTCCTTTTTGCCGTCTGGGGATTTCAAATTCTCGTAGCTCGGTCGAATTTGATGTGCCATACGTGTGCCGCATTCTAGTTTTGGGCGCGGAACGTGCGAGCAGAGTTGGAGCGCCGGTTGAGGGCCGCCTCTTCATTTCGCTGCGACCGTGTTCGCGGTGATCCGATCCAGTCGGAGGGCTTGGTCTTTCACACCCGCGAGAGTTCTGTACCCTCTCTCGGCGAGGGCGACCATGGAAACGATCATCCAGGCGACCCAGTGGGAAAACTCTTCGAGGTCCGCGTTTACGACGAGATCGAATTCAGCACGATGGATGGCTTTTGACCGCAGTTTGTAGAGTGATTTGAGCCGTCGTTTAAACTTCAGGTAATCCTTGGGCTCGACGATGCCGTAACCGACGAAGGTCAAGAGCGTGGCGATTCCGCGGGCATTGGCTTCGGTGATCTCGGTCTCGTCGATGGCGAAGAAACATTCGACGCAGGTCCACAGCTTGATGAAGCGCATGACCGGGTTGCGGTCGCTGTGGGCGTCGCCAAACCAATACAAGGCGCGGACAATCGCATCCTGAACCTCCGTCCGCTCGACTTCGTCGACCAGTACCATGATGCGGTCGAGGAAGCAGACCCGGCGCAGATACGCAATCGACTCCGCGCTCAGCGGCAGGTTCTGCGTGCCCTCAGCGCTGTTAATGAGACGAGGCTCCGTTCCCCCCTGCTCCCAGCACAGGATCGACCAGGCCGAGCGAGAGGAGGGCGAGGATGCAAGGCGCACGTGCGACCGCCAGATCGCTCCTTTGTAGAGAAGCGCTCCGCAGACTGCGAGCAGCCCAACGGTGAGTGCCGCGCGATGTTCGAATCTTCGCAGCGCCATTGCAGGGCTACCTTCGCTTCTACCGGTCAGCCAGAGTCTGTCCTGGAAGAGCTCATACACCCAGTCCGGGCTGAGGATTCCCCCCAGCTCGACTCCTTCGAGAAGCTTACGGTCGGCCTTGCAAATTCTCATCTTGCCCAGATCGACGGTCTCCTGATCGACGAGATCGATGCCTTCGATTGCAATCAGAAGTTCGTGAACCTTCACCTTGGCGCGCAAAGCGGAAAGCACATCGTCGGTGAATTCCTGACAGTTTGGTTTCCCCGAGCGTAAGACCCAGCTGCAATAACGCTCGAAGACCTCCTCGGCGATTTCTTTGGGGGAGCATGATTCGCGCACTTCGGGCATATCGGCGATGAGAGGGGTTAGCCGACGCAGCGCGGCGAGACCTACGGTCGACAACGGTCGATCGCCTCGTTCGGTTTTTACCGTGGGATTTTCCGTCCACTCTTCCATCGTGGGCCGAGCGGAGAAAGCCCGGCTGGAGAAGAGCGTACTCACGTCGCGCTCGATCGTCCGTTTTTGTTTGGGGTTCATCACTGTTTAGTCTATTCACCCGATCAAATTCGAAGGTACAAACTAACTTCCCGCGGCGGGCGTCCCCGTAATTCTGATCCGACTTCGATCCGTTACCATCGATGTCATGGCGGGCAACATTATCGTGGAGGCAGTTTCGCTCGATACCCAGGTGTTTGTCGCCACCGGCTTTGGCTTCAACGGGAAGTCGTTTCAGGCTCTCAAGAAGCATCTGGCCGAGGGGCGGCTGAGGCTGGTGATGACCACGATCACCGTCAACGAGGTGAAGGCCCGCATCCCGGCAGGCGGTCGGAGACGAACTCGTCAAGCACCGGACTTTCATCAAGGAGGCCAGCGCACTGTTCAATTCTTCACTGCCCGCGGTGCAGACGACCGTCACCAAGCTCGACCCCGAGGCCGTCGCCAAGGATCTCTTGGATCAGTTCGACGCCTTTCTCGCCGAGACCAAGGCGACGATCCTCGATGTCGCCGAGGTCAGCGTGGGCGATATCTTCGAGCATTACTTCACGGCTGCGCCACCCTTCGGCAACAAGGAGACCAAGAAGCACGAGTTCCCGGACGCCTTCGCCATCAAGGCCCTAGGCGAGTACGCCGAAGAGAACGAACTACCGGTGTTCGTCGTCTCGGGCGATGCGCTCTTCCAGGAGGCCTGTGCCGCCTTCGCGCAACTGGTTCCGAAGCACACTATCGTGGAGGTGCTGGATCAGGTGGCCTCCGACGATGCCGGGCTTGCGGCTTTCGTGCGCGCCGAGACACTCAAGCGCATCGGCCCCGTCACAGCCGAAGCCAAGCACGATTTCGAAGACCGCTTCTACTGGGTCGAGGATGAGAACGGCGACGCCACCGTCGAGATTACAAAGCTCACGCCCGCCGACGAGCCTGAGATACTGACCATCGACAAGGAAACCGCCACCTTGCAGTGGAGCTTGGACGCCGAGTACAAGGCCGATCTCTCCTACGATGATTCGGCCACCGCAGTCTACTCCGAAGGTGACCTTATGTACGTGGAACACCGCGACGAAGAGGTCGAGCGGGACGTGGAGTTGGTGGTCGAGATCGAGGTCTCTTTCGAGCCGATGAACCCGGACAGCTTCAAGATCGTGAGTACTTCACTCACCGAGCCCTCAGATGGATTCGGCATCGAAACCCAGAACAATTACGACTGGCCATACAAATAGGCGCGGCGCCGACGGGGAGCAAGTTGGCTGGGCGGATGGTCGCCGGGAGTCGAGGCCACTTTATCCTTCCATTCCTAGACTCAGGAGGATGGAATGGAGCAGTCTTTGAAGACTCGCGGGCACAGCGCGGTGTTGGGCGCGGCTTCTGATGAATGCGTCGACCTGCTTCAATTGGCTCGCTGCCCTCCCAATCGCGTTCACCTCCGCATCGCGAGGGGCGATCCAGTCCGCATTCAGCCTGCTCAAATAAGCCAGCGCCACCAAAGCCGAATTCAAAGAATATTGAAAGATGTCGGTAACACATTCCTCATATTTGTGAAGAATGATTTCGATAGCCGTGTCGTCGTGCTGAGCAGTAAAGCTCACATGATCATCGCCTTCGATGAGAAAACAGTTAATAGAAGCGGAAGACGGATGGGTTAACGCGCACAAATCTGCATAGAGATCCCCGGCCCCTGAAGCTCCGAACCTCTCAAAATCTCGGATGTAATCGGCCTGGGACTTCGCCGTATGATTGGGCATGGATGGGCCGATTCTGGGCTGACGAGTTGCAAATGCATAATGAATCAGCCGATCTTCCAGCTCCTTCATGATGATTGCGGGAGCATCTCTTTGCCCTGCCTCATAAAGGAGCGCATAAAGATGCTCGAAGGAGCCCTTTAATGTCTCCGGCAGATAGCCTATGACGTCGAACCCGTCAGCGGCCGATTCGAGAAAGCCTCTCAATGAAGCTGCGAAACCGAGAACATTCGAGGATTCAAGGGCGGCCCCACAGGCTCTCAGCCAGCGATGCGATCTCGCCAGGAAGGTTGTGCAGGCAAGATGGGAGCGTTCCAGAATCCCAATGACGTAGACGCGCTGGAATTCTTTCCTTTGCTCCACATTTAATCTCACTTCAGGGTTGGGCTGCAGGTAGAAGGCGCGGTACATCGCACCATCTGATTCATCTATTAATCGCGCGAGCAACGGTTCATACCCGGCGATCAATCTATCGAGCTTCATTCTTCTCCGATCACGAGCATCCAAATTTCACAACATCGAGTGTGGTACCCGGAAGAGTGCAGTTTACCGATTCAGGGCGTGTTTATTCGATGTTCACGAGGTTATGCGACCGCAGAGGCGCACTCGAGGCCACGCTCGCGGAGGATTGCGACCAGTTCCTCCCAGGTGGTGGCGACCGGGGGCATGCGGAAAGCGATGGCCCCATCATCAAGTGTTTCGTCCCGATCGTCGAATTCATCCTGCGTGTGGCCCAGAGGAGAGATCGTCCACGGTCCCTTGATGATGCGGTTGTTGCTCTCAATGACGATCCGGCCGCGGTACACCCAGCAGTAGTGCAGATGGCTGCTGATGCCTGCCGGCTGAGCGCGCATCAACAAGGCCGTAAGGTCGTGGCCGATGGAGGTGCCCATTCCGCCGTGATTGCCCACGCCAGCCTGCATGTGAAACATTCTCCGCTCGAAGCTCTGGGAGAATTCATCGATCACGGCACGGCATTGTTCGAACACTGATCCGCTTCCAATCGATCCCATCTGATGCACCTTCACTTCTTCCGCTTCGAAATCCGGCGAGCGAAAGATGTGCACATAGGAGAGCGGCCAGTCGGGATTGCCGTTGTCTTCCTGGGGATCGGTTGAGATCATGAGCACACTTGCCCGGGCGCGGCGTTCGTTTTCCGGAAATTGTTCAAAGACTTTTCGCGCGCTGGCCGGCCATTCCCTCGCCAGCACCGCCGGCACCATCGCATAGGGTTCCTCAATTGCGTTGCCCCATCGGCTCAGGCTGTCGATCAGGGCAAACCCGATCTGGACCGAGCCGGAGAACCCAGCAGCAACCCATCGCGCGACGGGGTAGATCTTCTGCAGGCAATCGACTTCGGTGCCATTTCCCACAGTCACCCGGATATCGGAGAGGCCGAAGCCGTAGCCAAACATGGTGGGGGTACCGACAACCCAAGTCAAATCTCACCTCGCGAGCAGTTCATTCGGAATTAGTATTCCGCCTTAGCTCGGCAACCCGAAGTATTTTTTCAGGTACTCGGTCAGGATGGCCTGGCCCACGGTTGTTCCAATCTTGACACCTCCGCTGATCACCTTTGGTCCAACTTTTTTGATCCATTTCCCAACAGAAGATCCCATCGAACCGTTGTCAGATTGGAGGGCTGCGTTGAGTTCTTCGACTTCAGGCTGCGACACTCCGGAGTTTTCGAGAACCTTCTCCAGTTGATTCCAGTTGCCGATCGAGATGTCTTGTTGATGGACGATGATCGTGGAACCGCCGGATGCGATGTTGAAGTTGCCACCGGTAATCTGCTGAATAAAGATCTGGTCCACGCGCTTTTCGAGCACGGTTGTCAATTTGTCTATGGACTGATCGTTCTGACCGATCTCCGACCGGATCTCCAGAGCGAAACTGAGCACGCGATTTCTCACCGTTTCGAGGAGTTCCACGAGGCTTGGCAATGGAATCTCCTGGTAGGCGCTCACCAGATTCATGCCGTTGTTCAATGGAATACGGTCCTGATAGTACAAGGATAAGTTGGTAGGCCAATTCAGAGTGATCGTTCCGTCCGTTTTCGCGCGCTTAACCAGGTCCTCGTAGGTGCCGATGGCCTGTGTGAGGGAGACCGTGGTTGCCCATCTCTTGTGCTTTTCTTCCAGCACTGCTGGAGGTATCGGGTAGCCATTCACCTGAGAGTGGCCCCAGCCTACGAAGTTTCCCTTCGCCTGCGCCGGGGTCAGCCGATAATCAGGCAGATCGTCGTCTTCCTGATAGCCATTCAGTTCTTTGGTAGCCCATGCCTTGAGATTCTCGTTCTTCATTTGGTGGGCAAGGATCAGACACTTGCGCAGCAGAACCCCGATGGACTGCTTGTTGTCCGCAGCAAGCTCAATGATCTCGTCGAGAAGCATTTGGCATCCAGTTTACGCGCCCTCGATACGCACATGCCATTGGAAACCACAAGGCAGAGCACATGCCGGAAAAGGCGTTGGCAGCCGGCGGCGGAGCGACGAGCACCGCTCGGATTTCGGGGCGCAGCGCGTGTTTTTAATGGGATGCGATTCCTTGTTTTTCTGGTGTGGAGCAAGGGCTGGCGCGGTACTTCTCTGGCTCGAAACGGGTTCACGGAGGCGCAACAACCGCCGTCTACGCGGCTCGGTAATCCGGCAGTCCGGGCGGCGCAAGCGCACCGCGATCGCTTAGCTGGAGATGGCGGGATTCCGGTTCAACGCGACCATCTTGCCCAGTTTGCCTTGCGCAGGCGATCCTTGGTGTGAGAGTTCTGTGCTTCGAATTCTTTGATCTCGTCTTCGAGTTTCTCGATGTAGTTGCGCGCTCGTTCGGGCAGAGCGGCCCGTTCTTCCGGGGAAAGCTCATCGGGATCGCGCAGCGGCTGATAGCGCTGCCGGATTTGGTCTCCAAGGCCGATCGATTCGAGCAAACGCAACAAGACGGAGACCTCGGCGTTAACCGTGTAGAGCGTTTCCGTTTGCAGGCGTTGCATCTCATAGGTGCGGATGTGGCCTAGGTGAAATTCGCACAGCGGGGTGCCGAACTCCGCGGCCCAATACTGAAGGCTGATCTGTTCCGCGGGCGAGAGCAGTGGGAGGGCCTCCCGGACCGTCATCTCCGCGGTGATTCTCTGCATCTGCGCCTCGTTTTCTTCGCGTACAGTGTATCGGGGTTGGTCGGGTCGCCTTGATCAGTAGCGGCAACTTTAAGTCTTGAACAACTCCACCTTTGATAGAAGGCGCACGGCGAGCGAATCCTTCTCCAGCACTTCCAGAATCTTCCGAGCGGTCGTGCGATCCCAGCTGTCGGCCTCGGTAGCAAAAACAACACTGCGGGCCCCCAGACTCACCGCCAGGCTCCGGTACTTCTCGACGAGCGCCGCTTCGGCCGCGCGGGTCTTCTCAAGCCGGTCGGCCGTCTTCGCTTCTCCGATCGTCAGTACCCCATCGATCACGCAATTCAGGTCGCATTCCATCAGCGGTTTCGCGTCATCCAGCTTTCGAAACTCCAGCTCTTCGACATATATAAACGATCCCTGGGCCGAGCGCCGCAATGTGTCGAGCGCCAGCGTGGGGATGTGCATGTCGTTCTCCAAGCCCTGATACACCAGCTCGTCGAGCTGATAGTACACAGAGGGCTGGCAACGGGGCATTTTCCAGTGCTTCGAAGTGAAGACCTGCTCCCGATGGCAGCGGGGACAGGTGAAACGGTCACTCAGATCTTTAAGCGGGTACCAGGCTGAGTTGCGGCAGAACGCGCATTGAAA
>Ga0335078_10009580_pt1 | contig 14351 bp, 12 predicted proteins | sample Lox_Sample_32_FD_206711 | JGI IMG/M metagenome (GOLD analysis project Ga0335078, IMG submission 206711) | Soil microbial communities from Loxahatchee National Wildlife Refuge, Florida, United States - Lox_Sample_3.2 | ecosystem: Environmental > Terrestrial > Soil > Wetlands | place: USA...
GGTCAGGTCGGTGGTGGCGTACCGCGGCACCCGGAAGTCGCTGCGGGTGAGCTGGCGGCCGGTCAGCGCCTCGCCCAGCCGCCGCGCCGCGTACCAGACCGTATCCCCCTCCGGCACCGCCCCTCCTCCTTCCCACCCGCGCGCCCAGTATGCCCGCCCCGCAGCCCACTGCATGAATGCGGCATTCCTGCACACCCGACTGCACCAATGCTTCATTCATGCACTTACTTAACGCCAGCGCGGGGCCGGTGGGGAGCGGGGCTGCGACGCGGGCGGGGCCGGAAGTGTCCGAGGTGGCGCGGACGATAGCGCCGTGGTTAAAACGGTCAAGCTCGATGAGGATGCGCTGCTGGCGCGGCTCGCTACTCAGCACGGGGTCATCTCCCGGGCGCAGACTGCGGCGTACGGGATGACGCTCGGCACGCTGCGCCGCCGCATACGCCCAGGCGGGCCATGGCAGACCCTGCTGCCCGGGGTCTACCTGGCCCATACCGGGACGCCTGGCCAGGACCAATTCGACATGGCGGCCCTCTTGCATGGCGGCCCCGGCAGCGTGATCAGCGGGCTGGCCGCGTTATCCCGGCACCGGGTCCGCGTGCCGCGTACCAGTGTGGTCGACGTGCTGGTGCCGGCGTCCAGAACCCGGCGGGGTGCCTCCTTCGTCCAGGTGCACCGGACAACGCTGATGCCGCAGCGGGTCTGCTACTGCGGGCCGGTTCAGTACACGATGGTCCCGCGGGCGGTGGCCGACGCGGCCCACTGGCTGACCGACGCGCGTGCGGTCCGCGGCATCGTCGCCGATGCTGTGCAGCGCGGAATCTGTCCACTGAACCGGCTGACCGAGGAGCTTGCCGCGGGCTCGATGCGCGGTTCGGCGGTCTTCCGCCAGGCCCTGGCCGAAGTCACTGCAGGTGCGCGGTCGGTGGTGGAGGGTGACTTCGTGCGGCTGATCAAGCGCGCCCGGCTGCCTGAGCCCATGCTCAACCCCCGGCTGTACTCGGGGGATACGTTCATCGCCGCGCCGGACTGCTGGTGGCCGCGGGCTGGGCTGGCCGCCGAGGTGGACTCCCGGGAGTGGCACCTGTCGCCCGCTGACTGGGCGCGGACGATGGCCCGGCACCGGCGGATGACCGGGTATGGAATCACCGTGCTGCACTTCACCCCGGGCCAGATCGCCCGTGACCGCACTGGGGTGATTCGGGACCTGGCCGCCGCACTGGCCGCGGCCAAGGGCCGCCCCCCGCTCCCGATCATTGCCCGCCCCGCCCGCTAACCCAGCCCACCTGCATGAATGTGGCATTCCTGCACACCGGACTGCACCAATGCCGCATTCATGCACTTACTTAACGCGGGTGCGGCGCGGGTCGGGGGGCGGGGGCGCGCGGGTGGGGCTGGGCGGAACGGCAGTGCCGGGCTGGGCGGGTTGCGGGGGCGCGGGGGGGGGGGGGGGGGGGGGGGGGGGGGGTTAGAGGAGTTTGCGGAGGCGGAGGAGGTCGCCGAGGCTGGCTTCGACCTTGACCCGGCCGGTGAGCCAGGCCCGGGTGAACCGGCGTGGGTCGGCGGCGATGTCGATCAGCTCGTCGCTGCCGGTGCGGAACCGGATGTCGGCCGGCCCGGCGCCGGACGGTGCCTCGGTGACCGCGCCCGCCCCGTCCGCGCCGAGCTGGGTGACGAACGTGACGCCGAGATCCGTGACCGTGACGCTCATCGACCGGTCGGCCAGATGCGCGGCCCGGGTGTCCGCGTCCAGCTCGGAGATCCGGCTGGCCAGCGCGTCCAGCGCCTTACGGCATTCCTCGGCTGTCGCCATCTCGCCTCACTTCCCAGGAGGTTCCATTGTGCAACTCCCACCCGTCTGTTACCTACCGGGCGTGGCGTCCCGGCTAGCTGACCCGGGTGGGCTACTTCGGGCGGTAGCGTTCGTGGGGGAAGTGCCAGCCGGCGTAAGCCCCCGCGCGCCGGCGAGAGGAGTGTTTGTGACGCAGAACGAACCGGCCGATCCGGGGACGACCGGCGACCCGCAGGTGGACGCGGCCCTGGACAAGCTGGCCGATCTGGCCGAGCTGCCGCTGAACGAGCACCCGGCGGTATTCGAGCAGATCCACGGGGCGCTGACCGGGGCGCTCGGCACGCTTGACTCCGGCACCGGTGGCCCGGACACGAGCGGCCCGAACACGGGCGGCGCCGGTCCTGGTCACCCAGGCTCGGGCAGCTGACCAGGTCAGGCAGTCCCCTGATGAGCACGCCCTGATGAGCACGCGGCGGCGGCTGGACGCCGAACTGGTCCGGCGTGGCCTGGCCCGCTCGCGGGAGCACGCGGCCGAACTGGTCAGCGCGGGGCGGGTCGCGGTGGCGGGCCAGGCGGCCGGGAAGACCGCCACCCAGGTCGGCCAGGACGAGCCGATCACGGTGCGCGAGGCCAGTGCCGACCCGGGGTACGCCTCCCGCGGCGGCGGCAAGCTGGCCGGCGCGCTGGCCGCCTTCCCGGCGCTGCGGGTGGCGGGCCGCCGCTGCCTGGACGCGGGCGCGTCCACCGGCGGCTTCACCGACGTGCTGCTGCGCGCCGGGGCGGCCCACGTGGTGGCGGTGGATGTCGGATACGGGCAGCTGGCCTGGGCGCTGCGCAGCGACGACCGGGTCACCACGGCGGACCGGGTGAACGTCCGGCACCTGCGGCCCGAGCAGGTCGCTCCGCCGCCCGGCCTGGTCACCGCCGACCTGTCGTTCATCTCGCTGAACCTGGTGCTGCCCGCGCTGGCCGCCTGCGCCGCCCCGGACGCCGACTTCCTGCTCCTGGTCAAGCCGCAGTTCGAGGTGGGCAAGGGCCGGGTGGGCGCGGGCGGGGTGGTGCGCGACCCGGCGCTGCGGGCCGAGGCGGTGGCCGGCGTGGCGGCGGCCGCGGGGGAGCAGGGCCTGGGCGTGGCCGGGGTGACCGCCAGCCCGCTGCCCGGGCCGGCGGGCAACGTCGAGTACTTCCTCTGGCTGCGCCGCGGCGCGCCCCCGCTGGACCCGGCCGAGCTGGACCGGGTGATCACGGAAGGACCCCAGTGAGCGCCATCCGGCACCGGCTCCCGACCCCGGGCCGCCAGGCCCGGGCGAGGGGCCGGTTCATGGGCTTGCGCCGGATGGCGCGAACCTCCCAGGAGACAGAGTGACTGGTCCGCGTACGGTGCTGGTGATGGCGCATACCGGGCGGGCGGCCGCGACCGGCAGCGCCCGTCTGGTGGCGGACATGCTGCTGAGCGCCGGGATCAACGTCCGGGTGGTGGACACCGAGGCGGATGACCTGCGCTGCGCGGGCGCCGAGGTGGTGCCGGCCACGCCGGAAGCGGCCCTGGACACCGAGATGGTGATGGTCCTCGGTGGCGACGGCACGCTGCTGCGGGCCGCCGAGCTGACCAGGTCGGCCGGAGTGCCGCTGCTGGGCGTGAACCTCGGCCACGTCGGCTTCCTGGCCGAGGCCGAGCACGACGACCTGCCGGACGTCATCGACCGGGTGATCAGCCGCCAGTACACCGTCGAACAGCGGATGACGGTTGACGTGACCGTGCGGCAAAATGGCACCGTCACCGCCACGACCTGGGCGCTGAACGAAGCCAGCGTGGAGAAGGTGGCCCGGGAGCGGATGATCGAGGTGGTGACGGAGATCGACGGCCGCCCGCTGTCCCGGTGGGGATGCGACGGCGTGGTGTGCGCGACTCCGACCGGGTCGACGGCCTACGCGTTTTCCGCGGGCGGCCCGGTGGTCTGGCCAGAGGTGGAGGCGCTGCTGATGGTGCCGATCAGTGCGCATGCGCTGTTCGCCGGGCCGCTGGTGATCTCGCCTGACGCCATGCTGGCGGTCGAGGTGATCAGCCCGGCCAGCGTCGGCCAGACGTTCGCCGGGGTGCTGTGGTGCGACGGCCGGCGCCGGGTCGACCTGCCGCCCGGCGCGCGCATCGAAGTCCGCCGGGGCCGCCAGCCGGTGCTGCTGGCCCGGCTGCGCGGCGCCGGGGAAGCCGCCGCGGGCGGCGCGCCGTTCACCGACCGGCTGGTGGCCAAGTTCGGCCTGCCGGTAGCCGGCTGGCGCGGGCGGCCGCCGGGCCGGGATACCGAAGTAGACAGCCGGCACACCGAACAGGAGCCGCGCGCCCATGCTTGAGGAAGTACGGATTACCGCGCTCGGCGTCATCGACGACGCCGTGCTGGAGCTGTCCCCCGGGTTCACCGTGGTCACCGGGGAGACCGGAGCGGGCAAGACCATGGTGGTGACCGGTCTGGGCCTGATGTTCGGCGGCCGGGCCGACCCGGCCCGGGTCCGGCCGGGGGCGGACCGGGCCACGGTCGAGGGCCGCCTGCGGGTCGACCCGGAAGGCCGGGTGGCCGGGCAGGTCACCGAGGCCGGCGGCGAGCTGGACGACGACGGGGCCACCCTGCTGCTCAGCCGGTCGGTGTCGGCCGAGGGCCGGTCCCGGGCCTACGCCGGCGGGCACTCCGTCCCGGTCTCATTGCTCACCTACCTGGCCGACGACCTGGTCGCGGTGCACGGCCAGGCGGACCAGCAGCAGCTGCTGCGGGCAGGCCGGCAGCGCGAGGCGCTGGACCGGTTCGGCGGGCCGGAACTGGCCGCGGCGGCCGCCGACTACCTGCGCGTCTACCAGCGGCACCGGGAGATCGCCGCCGAGCTGGCCGAGCTGACCAGCCTGGCCCGGGAGCGCACCCAGGAAGCGGACGACCTGCGCCGGGGTCTCGACGAGATCGAGCGGCTCGAGCCGGCCGCGGGCGAGGACGTGGAGCTGCGCACCGAAGAGGACCGGCTGGCCAACGCGGACGCGCTGCACAGCGCGGCCACGGTGGCGCACGACGCGCTGCTCGGCGACCCGGCCAGTGGGTCTTACGACCTGCCCGACGCGGTCAGCCTGCTGGGCCGGGCCAGCCAGGCGCTGGAGGCGGTGGCCGGCCATGACCCGGCGCTGGCCGCGCTGGCCGCCCGGCTCAACGAGGCCAGCTACCTCGTCTCCGACGCCGGTGCCGAGCTGGCCTCCTACCTCCAGTCGGTGGAGGCCGACCCGGCCCGGCTGGCCGCGGTGCAGGAGCGGCGGGCCGAGCTGACCCGGCTGATCCGCGCGTATGGGCAGGCCGCCCCGGCGCCGGCCGCCGCCGCTGAGGACCCCGGCGGCCCGGAGGACCTGGACAGACTGGACGGTGACGGCCTCGGCGATGGCGACGGGGCGGGGAGCGACGCGGCGGCGGCACCGGGCGGGCCGCCCGGCGGCGACCTGGCCGCGGTGCTCGGCTGGGCCAAGCAGGCCGCGGCCCGGCTGGCCGAGCTGGACGGGGACGACGACCGGATCAGCGGGCTGGCCGCCGAGGCGGACCGGCTGGCCGCCGAGATGGCCGAACGGGCCGGGCGGCTGACCGCGCTGCGCCAGGAGGCGGCCGAGCGGTTCGCGGGCGAGGTGACCGCCGAACTGGCCGCGCTGGCCATGCCGTACGCCCAGGTCACGGTGGCGGTCACGGCGCAGGATGAATACGGCCCGCACGGTGTGGACGACGTCGAGCTCCGGCTGGCCGCCCACCCGGGTGCGCCCGCGCTGCCGCTGGCCAAGGGGGCCTCGGGCGGCGAGCTGTCCCGGGTGATGCTGGCCATCGAGGTGGTGTTCGCCGGTGCCGACCCGGTGCCCACGTTCGTGTTCGACGAGGTGGATGCCGGGGTGGGGGGCAAGGCCGCGGTGGAGATCGGCCGCCGGCTGGCCCGGCTGGCCCGGCTGGCCCAGGTCATCGTGGTCACCCACCTGCCGCAGGTGGCCGCGTACGCCGACACCCACCTGGTGGTGCGGAAGGCCAACGACGGCCGGGTCACCCGCAGCGGGGTGACCAGGCTGGACGACGCGGGCCGGGTCACCGAGCTGTCCCGGATGCTGGCTGGCCTGGAGGACTCCGCGTTCGGCCGGGCGCACGCCGGCGAACTGCTGTCAGCCGCGGCGGCGGAACGGGCCGCGGCCGGGCCGGCGCCCCGGGCGCCGCGGTGAGCTGACCGCGGACGCGGCGGGCTGGTCCGCAGGTGGCCCCGGCCGTCCCGGTGGTCTGGCAGGATGGACTGCGATGATGGCCCAGTTCCTGAAGCTCCCCATAATCCACCGGAGCAGGCCAGATGACCTGCCGGGGATTACTGGGCGGGCGCGCATGGACCGCAGGACCAAAAACCTGACCAGGCGGCTGGCCATGGGCGACATCGCCATCATCGACCACGTGGACCTGGACAAGGTGAGCGCGGACGCGCTGCTGCGGCTGCAGGTGGCCGCGGTGGTGAACGCGGCGCCGAGCATCAGCGGCCGGTACCCGAACCTGGGCCCGCAGGTCCTGGTCGAGGCCGGGGTGCCGCTGGTGGACAACGTCGGGCCGGAGGTGTTCCGCAAGGTCAGCGACGGCGCCCAGGTCCGGCTGCACGAGGGCACGCTGTACGTCGGGGACATCCCGGTGGCCAAGGGCCAGGTGCAGACCCCGGAGACGGTGGCCGGCGCCATGGCCGCCACCAAGGACGGCCTGGCCGTCCAGTTGCAGGCGTTCGTGGCCAACACGCTGGAATACGCCAAGGGCGAGGGCGGCCTGCTCATCGACGGCATCTCCGCACCCGACCTGAGGACCAAGATCGACGGGCAGCACGTCCTGGTCGTGGTGCGCGGCCAGCACTACCGCGAGGACCTGGCCGCGCTGCGCCCCTATATCCGCGAGTTCAAGCCGGTCATGGTGGGCGTGGACGGTGGCGCGGATGCGCTGCTCGAGGCCGGGTACCGCCCGGACATCATCGTCGGGGACATGGACTCGGTCACCGACCAGGGCCTGACCTGCGGGGCCGAACTGGTGGTGCACGCCTACCCGGACGGCCGGGCCCCCGGCCTGGCCCGGACCGAGCGGCTCGGGGTGTCCTCGGTGCTGTGCCCGGCGGGCGGCACCAGCGAGGACGTGGCGCTGCTGCTGGCCGACGAGAAGGGGGCCAGCCTCATCGTGGCCGTGGGCACGCACAACACGCTGGACGAGTTCCTGGACAAGGGACGGTCCGGGTATGCGAGCACCTGGCTCACCCGGCTGCGGGTGGGCAGCAAGCTGGTCGACGCCAAGGGGGTCAGCCGCCTCTACCGCAATCGCATCTCCGGCTGGGCGCTGTCCGGCCTGGTGCTGGCGGCGTGCGTCACCATCCTCGTAGTCATGCTGGCCTCGCCGGCCGGCCAGTCGGCAGGCAAGATCTTCATTACGTACCTGGGTGCCCAGTGGGACGGTGTGCGGTACTGGCTCAGCGGGCTGTTCTAGACCGGGATTCTCTGTGATCGACTTCCGATATCACCTCGTTTCCATCGTTGCCGTGTTCCTGGCCCTGGCCATCGGCATCGTGATCGGGTCCACCTCGGTGCTCAAGGGCGCGGTGCTCAGCGGGCTGCAGAAGACCTCGGCCGCCGAGAAGAGCCGGATCGACTCGCTCTATGCGCAGAACGGCCAGCTCAAGCAGCAGCTGAACGCGGCCGAATCGTTCGCCTCCGCCAGCGAGCACGTGCTGCTCGGTGGCCTGCTGGACGGGCAGCGGGTGGTGCTGGTCGAGGCGCCCGGCGCGTCCGGCTCGGTGGTCAGCGGCGTGCAGAACGCGCTGACCACGGCGGGCGCCACGGTGACCGGCCAGGTCCAGTTCCAGACCCAGTTCTTCTCCACCGGGGCCGAGGCCAGCCTGGACACGCTGAACCGGACGCTCACCCCGGCCGGGGTGACGCTGCACGGTGGGTCGGCGCAGGCCGACGCGGGTGAGCTGATCGCCAGCGCGATCCTGACCAAGGACAGCGTGGACCACCCGCTGACCGGCAGCGCGGAGAGCACCGACCAGACCATCCTGAACGGGTATGCGTCGCAGGGTTACCTAAGTACCAGCCCGCGGCCCACCGAGCGTGCCACCCTGGCTGTCGTGATTATCCCGGCCGGCCCGCCGACTACCAGTGACGCCAACGTCGCCAGCCAGACCCTGGTGACGCTGGCCCAGCAGCTGAACCTGGCCGGCAGCGGCACCGTGGTGGCCGGCCAGATGGCCGGCTCCGGGGCGGGCAGCGCCATCGACGTGATGCGGGCCGGCGGCCGCGGCGGCCACATGAGCAGCGTGGACAACGCGGACACGCCGAACGGCCAGATCGTGGTGGCGCAGGCCCTGTACGAGCAGCTGGCCGACGGCACGTCGGGCAGCTACGGCAGCCTGCCCGGCGCGACCCAGCCCGGCCCGAGCCCGGCCCCGGTCCCGTCGTCGACCCCATCCACCGCGACGACGTCCAGCTCCCGGGCGACCACCACCCAGCGGCCGGTGACCGGCAAGTGAGCGGACGTGTCACGCTGGCCACCACGCTGGCCGCGGCCGGCCTGGCCGCCGCGGCCGCCCAGGGCGGCTACCGGCTGCTGCGGCGCCGGCCGCCGGGGGGCGACGGCACCTGGACCCGGACCAATCACCGGGGTGAGCCGGTCACACTGCTGGAAGGCCCGGCGGTGGCGGCCGGCGCCGCGCTGGCCGCCGCGGCCACCCCGGGCCTGCCCGGCCGGGCACGCGCCGCGCTGCTGGCCGCCGCGGCCGGGGCCGCCGCGTTCGGCGGCTACGACGACCTGGCGGGCAGTGGCGACCGGCGTGGCTTCCGCGGGCACCTCGGCGCGCTGGCGCACGGCGAGCTGACCACCGGCGCGGCCAAGCTCGGCGGCATCGGCGCGACCGGGCTGGCCGCCAGCGCCCTGCTGGGCGGCGGCCCGGTGGACGCGCTGCTGAACGCGGGCCTCATCGCCGGCGGCGCCAACCTGGTCAACCTGTTCGACCTGCGGCCCGGCCGGGCCAGCAAGGTCACGGTGGCCGGCGCCGCGCTGCTGGCCACCGCGGCGCCGCCGGCCGCGCCGCTGGCCGCGGTGCCGGCCGGCGCCGCGCTCGCGCTGCTCGGCGAGGACCTGGGTGAGCGGGCCATGCTCGGCGACGCCGGGGCCAACGCGCTCGGCGCGCTGCTCGGCACGGCCGCGGCGGCCGGCCTGGGCCGGCCGGCCCGGATCGCGCTGCTCACCGGGATCACCGGGCTGACCGCGGCCAGCGAGGTGGTCAGCTTCACCAAGGTGATCGAGCGAACCCCGCCGCTGCACTGGCTGGACATGCTGGGCCGGCGGCCGGCCGGGGCCGCCGCGCCCGCCCGGCCCGCCCCGGAGCGAGCCGGGCGCACGCCAGCCGAGAACACGGGCGCCGGGCCGAGCGCAGCGCCGACCACCGGCACAACGTGACCCGTCCCCAGGTGGTGGTGACCGAACCCGGGGCGCCGCCGCGGCCAGGCCGGGCCATCGGCCAGGCGGCCATGCTCATCGGCGGGATCACCGTGCTGTCCAACATCGTCGGGTTTGGCCGCCAGATCGTGTTCGCGCACACCGTGTCGGCCAACTGCCTGGGCACCGCGTACGCGACCGCCAACCAGGTGCCGAACATCGTCTACGACGTGGTCATCGGCGGCGCGCTGACCAGCGCGCTGGTGCCGGTGCTGGCCATGCCGGCCGCCCGGCGGCTGGCCGTCCGCACACCAGGGCCTGATCAGGACGGTGCGGCGGACGCCGAGACCAGCCAGATCGCCTCGGCCCTGCTCAGCTGGACGGTGCTGGTGCTCGCGCCGGCCAGCGTGCTCATCGCGGTGCTGGCCGGCCCGCTGGCCTCGCTGCTGCTGGCCGGCGCGCCGCGCTGCCAGCACCCGGCCATCTTCACCGTCAGCGGGCACATGCTGGAGGCGTTCGCGCCGCAGATCTTGCTGTACGGCCTGGCCGTGGTGCTGTACGGCATCCTGCAGGCGCACCGCCGCTTCATGTCGCCCGCCCTGGCCCCGGTGCTGTCCAGCCTGGTGGTCATCGCTACCTATGTGGCCTTCGTCCCGCTCAGCCACGGCTTCCGTAACCATCTGGACCGCATCCCGGCCACGGCGCTGCTGGTCCTGTCCATCGGCACCACGGTGGGGGTGGCCGCACTGGCCCTGACCGCGCTCGGCCCGGCCCTGCGGCTCGGGCTGCGGCTGCGCCCCACGCTGCGCTTCCCGCCCGGCGTGGCCAGCCGGATCCGCAGCCTGGCCGCCGTCGGGGTGGCCGCGCTCATCGCCCAGGACGCGTCGGTGGTCGCGGTGATCGTGCTGGCCAACAGCCACCAGGCCCGCGGCGCGCTGGTGCTGTACAACTTCGGCTGGCAGATGTTCTTCGTGCCGTACGCGGTGCTGGCCGTCCCGCTGGCCACCACGGCCTACCCGGTGCTGTCCGCCGCCGAGGGGGCCAGCTTCGACCGGACGGCCGCGGCCACCACCCGCGCCGTCATGCTGGTGTCCTGGCTCGGCGCGGCCCTGCTGGCCGGTGCGGCCATTCCGGCGGCCCGGCTGTTCACCCACCATCCGCACGATTCGCACCTGCTGGCCCTGACGCTCGCCGCGTTCGCGCCCGGGCTGGTCGGCTACGGGCTGGCCGCCTGCCTGTCCCGGGTGCTGTTCGCCGACGGCCGGGCCCGGCCGGCCGCGGTCGCGCTGGTGGCCGGCTGGCTGCTGGTCATCGTGGCCGATGTGATCGCGGTGGCGCTGGTGCCCAAGGGCTGGGTGGTGCCGGTGCTCGGGCTGGGCAACACGGCCGGGCTGACCGCCTGCGGCCTGGCGCTGCTGGCCGTGGTGCGGAGCAGACGCGGGCGCAGCGCGCTGCGCGGCACGGCCCGGGCCGCGCTGGCGGGCCTGGCCGGCGCGGTGGCCGGCGTCGCGGCGGGCGCCTCCGTCTCCACCGCCCTCCCAGTACACGGTTTCCTGCCCAACGCCGGCGCCGCGGTACTCGCCTGCGCCTGCGTCGCGGTGGCGTTCGGGGCGGCAGTCCTGGTTCTCGACGGCGGTGACCTGCGGGCCGTACTGGTGCGCCTGCGCGAGCGCCTGCCCCGGGTGAGACCGGCCCGCTGATGAAGATGCCGCGGCGGCGTGCCGCCGCTCGGCGCGGAGCGGCGATCGGGGGGGCCGGGGGATCGCCCCCCCGGGCTGGCACTACCGAGCTGTCTGGGCTGGCCATTGGGTACCTGGTGGGCAGCACGGCCGGTGGCACCGGCCGGCACGTGCGGATGCTGGCCAGGGGCTGCGCGGCCCGCGGCGCGGCCGTCACCCTCTACGGCCCGGCCAGCCTGGCGGTGCCCGGCCTGGCCCAGTTCCGTGAGGTGGACATAGGGGACCGGCCGCGGCCGGGGCGGGACGGCCGGGATGTGGCCCGGCTGCGCGGCTGGCTCCGGCAGGACGCCCTGGATGTGCTGCACGCGCACGGGCTGCGGGCGGGCGCGCTGGGCGCGCTGGCCCTGGCCGGGGCGGCCGCCCGGCGCACCGCGCTGGTGGTCACGGTGCACAACGCGGCCCCGCCCAGCCGGCCCGCCGCCGCGGTGTACGCGGTGCTGGAACTGATCGTGGCCCGCCGGGCGGACGCCGTGCTGCCGGTGTCCGCCGACCTGGCCACCCGGCTGCGCCGCCGCGGCGCCCGGGTCGCCGGGCTGGCCGTGGTGGCCGCGCCGGAGACCATGGCGCCCAGCCAGGAGCAGGTCGCGGCGGCGCGCCAGGAGCTCGGCGGTGCGGGCCGGCCCGTGGTGCTGGCGGCTGGCCGGCTGGCGGCGCAGAAAGGCTTCGGCACGCTGCTCGATGCGGCCACCCGCTGGCAGCGGCGCGACCCGGTCCCGTGGCTAGTCATCGCGGGGGACGGGCCGCTGGGCCCGGCGCTGCGCGCCCAGGCCACGGCGGCCGGCACCGAGGTGCGGTTCCTCGGCCCGCGGACGGATGTGCCGGTGCTGCTGGCCGTGGCGGACGTGGTGGTAGTGCCCAGCTCCTGGGAGGGCCAGCCGCTCATCGTCCAGGAGGCGCTGCGCGCGGGACGGCCCCTGGTCGCGTCCCGCGCGGGTGGCATCGCCGACCTGACCGGCATGGACGGCGCGCTGCTGGTGCCGCCGGGCGACCCCGGGGCGCTGGCCGCCGCGGTGACCGGGCTGCTCGATGACCCGCGTGAGGCCGCCGCGCTGGCCGCCGCGGCCCGGCGGCGGGCGGCCACGCTGCCCGGCGAGGCGGCGGCGGTGGACCAGGCCGCGGCGCTGTACCTGCGGCTGGGCCAGCCTGGCCGCTGACCAATTACCTTTAGGTGACAGTAGGTATTTTCCCGGTGACATCTGGCTATTTCGGTTGAAATACCTGCTCAGCGTGTGCTCGGCTGTCCTTCTGGGCCCGTAGGTCCCCTGGGTGCGCATGGACCGGGCTCGATGGGGGAGCGTGTGGGATCACCTGGCCAGCTGCCGAAGCGGCCCGTGACGCGGCGTTTTGCTGACGACGCCGCCCGGGACACGGTGATCCTGTCCGCGGACGAGATCAAGGTGGCCCAGGAAGCGCTCACGCTGGCCCGGGAGGACCGCGAAGCGGGCCCGCGGGAACCCCGGACCGACCGCCCGCGCACCGGGCCAGGCCAGGCCGGCTCCGGACCCGATCGCCCGGGCACCGGTCCGGGCCAGGCTGGGCCCGCACCGGCCCGGCAGGCACCGGCCCGGGGGGCCCCGGGCGCGGCGCCCCCACCCACCCCGGCCGATACCGTCCCGTCCTGGGGGACGGTGCTGGGCAACACGATCCGGCTGTGGTGGCAGCGCCGGGTCCGGGCGGGCGGCCCGCGCTGGCGGGTGCTCACCGTGCTGGTGCTGGCGGCCGTGCTGCTGGCCGCGGCGGCCCTGGGCGTCACGCTGAGCCGCGGCGGCGGCCACCCCGCGGCCCGGGCCTCCGGCGCCGCCAGCCCCGGCGCGGGCGGCCAGGCGGCCGGGGCGGCCGCGCTCAAGGCCGCCGCCGCGGCCCGGACCGCCGCCGCGGCCTGGATCGTCCAGCAGGTCGCCTCGGATGCCATCGTGGCCTGCGACCCGCAGATGTGCGCGGTGCTGCAGCGGGCCGGCCTCCCGGCCGGGCGGCTGCAGCCGCTGGGCACCGGCCAGGCTGGCCCGCTGAGCAGCGACGTGCTGGTGGCCACCGCGGCGGTGCGGCAGGAGTTCGGGGCCCGGCTGGCCCGGGTCTACGCCCCGGACGTGCTGGCCAGCTTCGGCGCCGGCGGCGCCCAGGTGGCCATCCGGGTGATCGCTCCCGACGGGGCCGCGGCCTACGTCACCAGCCTGCGGTCCGACCAGGCCGCCCGGGTGTCGGCGGGCAAGCAGCTGCTGCGCAACCCGCGGATCCATGCCGCGACGGCGGCCCTGGCGGCCCTGGCCAACGGCCAGGTCGACGCCAGGCTGCTGACCGTGTTCGCCGCGCTGGCCACGCTGCACTCGGTGCGCGTGCTCGGTTTCACCGCGGCACCGGCCGGCGCCAGCCCGGCCCTGCCGCTGCGCACCGCCTACCTCGCGCCCGCCGGGCCGGGCACCCGGCAGCAGCCGAACAGCCTGCCGTCGCTGGCCAGCTTCCTGCGGGCGCAGCTGCCGCCGTACCGCGCGGCCAGCATCACCGAGGTCCGGCTGCCGGGCGGCAGCCCCGCGCTGCGCGTCCAGTTCGCCGCACCGAGCCCGCTCGGGCTGCTCGGAAAGAGCTGACCCGGATACGCACAACCAATCAAGTCACTGGTCGCCAGGACCGGAGTGGGGAGGGCACGATGACAGGAAGTGCGCAGTGATCCGGCTGAGACGGCCGGTCGCGCTGCTGGCGGGCGGCCTGCTGCTCACCGCGGCCGCGATGGCGGGCCCGGTCAGTGCGGCGGCGGCCGCCCCGGCCGCAACCGGGTACGGCTGGGTCAGGCTGGCCCATCTGTCGCCGAACACCCCAGCCGTGGACGTCTACCTGTACAGCTACGGCATGCCGAACGCGGAGATCGTGCTGCATCACGTCAGCTACGGCACGGTGTCGCCGTACGAGAAGGTGGCGCACGGGGAGTACACCGTGGCCATGCGGGCCGCCGGGGCCGCGCCGTCCACCAAGCCGGTGCTGTCCACCAACCTGATGGTGCATCCGGGGCACGCGTACACCGTGGCCGGGATGGGCCCGGAGAAGGAGCTGCGGCTGCAGGTGCTCGACGACCGGCTGAGCACACCCAAGGGCAAGTCGCTGGTCCGGGTGATCCAGGCATCGCTCAGGGAACACCGGGTGACGGTCCGGGCCGGGCACCGCCTGCTGGCCCGTGACCTGGCCTTCGCCAGCTTCACCGGGTATACCGCGGACCGGCCGGGCAGCGTGCCGGTGCACGCGGCCGGCGGCAGCGAGAACTGGTCCGGGACGGTCGACCTGACCGCGGGCTCGATCCACACCCTGGTCGTGCTGGACACGGCCAGCGGCCTGGAGGTGACCAGCCTGATGGACGCGGCGGGCAGCGGCGCGATGCCCGCG
>Ga0335078_10009581_pt1 | contig 14350 bp, 7 predicted proteins | sample Lox_Sample_32_FD_206711 | JGI IMG/M metagenome (GOLD analysis project Ga0335078, IMG submission 206711) | Soil microbial communities from Loxahatchee National Wildlife Refuge, Florida, United States - Lox_Sample_3.2 | ecosystem: Environmental > Terrestrial > Soil > Wetlands | place: USA: Florida...
ACCCCCCCCCCCCCCCCCCCCCCCCCCCCCCCACCCCCCCCCCCCGCCCCCCCCCGCCCCCCCGATCTACTACGGCGACGGACAAATCGGCAACGAACTTGCCTTCACTTACAACGGCGGCAACCGTTTCAATCTATCGCAAGCAACCACCCCGGGGCTGGCTTATCCCGTGGATCTGAACCCAAACGTGGCCGTCGGGACTGCGCCGGATGAGACCGAACGTCACCGCAAGAGCGAGATGAGCCAGCAGTGGACCTTCCAAATCCAGCAGCGTCTTCCGTGGGGGTTCACTTCGCAGGTGAGCTACGTGGGGATAGAGAATCGACATCTATTTACCGAAGCCGCGGATAACGTGATCAACCCACTGACCGGCAAGCGGCCGTTGGCCGGCTTCGACCAAGTGGACTACAAAGGCTACTGGGGTGTTGGGCGATTCGAAGGGCTCATGACCGGGCTACAGCGAACAGCCAGGAGCGGGCTTTTTCTGGGAATGAACTACACCTTTGGCCACGCCAACAACGACACTGACGGCGCTCCCGAGAATGTCGCCTGCCGTTCTTGCAGCAGGGGCCCCGCCAGCTACGACATCCGGCACAACTTGTATATCCAGTCCAGCTATCCCCTGCCGCTCGGTCATTCTCTGCCGCTGCGCAACTGGACCGTTAGCGGCGTCGGCTCGATCCGCAGCGGATTCCCTCTGAACGTCACGGTCTCCCGCAAGGCTACGGTGATGCCCGATGGCAACAACACGAACCAGCGGCCCGACGTGGTGGGCGGCCAATCGCTCATTCCTGCCGGCGGGCAGACGCTCATCGATTGGATTAATGCGACGGCTTTCTCGATCCCAGCCAATGAAACCTGGGGCGATGCCGGGAAAAATCTCATCCGCGGCCCGGGCCTATTCCAAATCGATACGGCGCTGTCGAGGAACCTCCGGACCACCGAGCGCACCAGCGTGATGCTCCGCATGGAAGTCTTCAACGTGTTCAATCACCCTGAGCTCGGCAACCCCAATGTGAACTTCTCCTCGCCCTTATTTGGCCAGATTACGTCGGTCAGCAACACTACGCCCATTGGTACCGGTTCGGCGCGCAGCATCCAGTTCGCCGCGCGCTTTACGTTCTGAGATCGCATCAAAACAAAGGCCAGCTCTCGGGCTGGCCCTTGTTTCGTAACCGTTTATTGAAGCCTCTGTCACGGCTTCGCAATGGAGCGCGGTTATCATCTTGTTTCAAAGTCTTAGTCCGATTCCGAAGATAGGAGTTTCTCATGCGAAGGCTGGTGGGATCCTGTGGCGTGCTCGCAATGTTTTCGGTGTGCCTGTTGGCGCAGGACCGCGCAGCGATCAACGGAACAGTGCTCGATCCAGCGGGGTCGCGGGTTTCTGGCGCGAACATCGATCTGAAGTCAGCGGAAACCGGACTCCATCGGGCTACCGTGGCAAACGCAGAAGGTCTCTTTCAGATCACTGCCCTACCTATCGGGAGCTATACGCTCACCATCGGCAAAGCAGGATTCAAGCCGGTGACCGTTGATCAGATCGATTTACAGTATGGAGAAACCCGGACGATCGACACACACCTGGAGCTCGGGGGGACTGCGGAGACGGTAGAAGTTAGCGGGACGGCCGAGACCCTGAACCGCACCAACGCCGAGGTAGGAGGCGTAATCGAATCCGCCCAGATCAAAGAGATACCTTTGAGCGGACGCAACTGGGCGGGTCTGATGATGCTAGTCCCCGGTGCGATCGACTATGGCGATGGGGCGCAGCGCTCGATTCAGTTTTCCGGCCATTCCCTGGACGACAGCAATTTCACATTCGACGGCATCGACACCAGCGGCGTCCAGGAGCAGACCCAGAAAGCCGACACAAGATTGAACATCGCGTTGGATTCGATTTCGGAGTTTCGTGTCAGCACGGCAAATTACACGGCCGAAAGCGGCGCGGCGGGCGGTGCCCAAATCAACGTGGTGTCGAAGACCGGAACCAACCAATTTCACGGAAGCACGTTTTATGCGGTTCGCAATGATGCGCTGGACGCGCGCTCGCCGTTCGATGGCCCGACGCTTCCCGATTTCACGCTCAACCAGTTTGGCGCCAGCTTTGGCGGCCCGATCGTCAAGGACAAGGCGTTTTTCTATGCGAACTACGAAGGGTTCCGACAGAGCCTCGGCCAGACGTTCATCAACACTGTCCCCAGCGCGGCCATGCGGGCCCAAGTGCTCGCAACGTCCCCCGCGTTGAAGCCGATCCTCGACGCCTATCCGGCTGGACAAATTCCCTTGGATGCGAACACCGATCAGCTCAAAGTGGTCACGGCGGATACGATTCGCGAGGACGCCGGCATGTTCCGCTTTGACTATCGGTTCAACGATACCAACACCGCGTTCTTTCGGTACAACGTCGACAATGCATATATCGACCAGCCGCAGGATGCGCTCGGAACGCGCAATGTGATCCCCCACGTTCCCACCAACGTCGTGCTGCAATTCCAGCGGATCCTCTCTCCAACCACCGTCAACGAAGTGAAATTCGGAATCAACCGGGCCAACTATCACAATTACACGTACGGAACTTCGCCGGTGACCCTCGACGTTGGCGGGCTGTTTGACGGCGTGAACGGCAATTCTTTGGATACCGAAGTAGGCACTTCGTTCTCTTACATTGACAACCTAAGCCTGATACGCGGCCGCCACACGCTGAAATTCGGGATTGATATCCGACGCATCCGGTTGAACAACTCCGGCAATACGTGGACGACTTCGAGCATCACGTATGCCGGATTGAGCGAGTTCGTCAATAACCAGGCCGATTCGGCGAGCTACCTGGTGGGCGAGGGCGTTGTGGGCAACCGCCGCACGTATTATCAGGGCTACGCCCAGGACGAGTTTCGCGTGAGTCCTAGCCTGACCCTCAATCTAGGCCTGCGCTACGAATACTATTCGGTAGCGCACGAGATTCTGAATCGTTCGGCCGTGGTGGACATTCTGGGCTGCGGCGGTTTTTGCCCGAAGGGCACGCCTTACTACGAGCCGAATACCAAGGATTTCGGACCGCGCATCGGGGTGGCCTGGGCCCCGGCCGCGCTGCACGGCAAGACCACTTTCCGCAGCGGTTTCGGCATCTATTACAGTGGCAACCAGAACGATGATTTCAGCGACCCGGCCGAGAGCGCCGTGCCGCGCTATACGCTCTCTTCCAGCGATTTCCCAGCGCTGGCTTTTCCCCTTGTCGCCTTTCTGAATCCAGCGAATCAGCTCTACTCTCCGAAGGCGATCGATCGGCATCGCAAAGACCTCTCCTACGAGAATTGGGATTTCCTCATCCAGCAGCAACTCCCGCAGGATTGGGTTTTCCAGATCGGCTACACGGGTGCCGAGGGCCATCACCTCTTCGATAAATACACTGTCAACTTGATCAATCCCGTGACCGGCACGCGCCCCCTGGCGGGTTTCAGTTCGTTCGGGCTGAAGGCCAATGACGGCAACAACAACTTCAATGCGCTGCAGGTTTCCATGCAGCGGCGCTTTATACGCGGGCTGCTGTTGCAGGCCAATTATATGTGGTCGCACGGTATCGCCGATGCTTCGGACGGCTCCGGCACAGGCATCTCTTTCCAAGACATGGGCTGCCGCGCCTGCGACCGCAGCAGCACCGACATCGATGTCCGGCACAACTTCACCATGAACGCGGTTTACCAGCTGCCGTTTGGCAAGGGCCAGAAATTCCTTACCAGCGGTCTCGCCTCGAAAGCCTTTGGAGGATGGGAACTGGCCGGGATCGCGACCGCGCGAACCGGGCTTCCCGTGAATATCACGATGACGCGGAAAGCGTCGGCGGTCCTCGACGGCAATACGTCCAACCAACGCCCAAACCTGGTTCCGGGCGTGCCGATCTATGCCGAGGATCCGAGCGTCAACGGCTGGTTCAATCCGGCGGCATTCTCGCTTCCGGCCAATGGCACGTGGGGAAATCTAGGCCGCTACATCGCCAACGGTCCCGGGATGTTTGAGATCGACAACTCCCTGCAGAAGCGGTTCCGGGTGACCGAGCGCCTGGCGCTGAATTTCCGCGCAGCCGCGTATAACCTTTTCAACCATCCCGTGTACAGCACTCCTTCGGGAAAAATCGGGGCGCTTACCGGCAATCCGCCCGCGGTCAGTTCGAGCTTCGGACTGATCACCAGCATCATCAACGGCGGGGCAGTCGGAACCGGGGCGCCGCGGCGCTTCGAATTCATGTTCCGGGCAGAATTCTAGCGCTTACTGCTAAGCTTCTCCAAGTATCGGCTCCCCCCCTTGCGGAGTGCGCACTCGTAATCCAAATAGTGGGTAAACATAATTTTTGGCAACAGTTCAGAAATCCGGCCATTCCTTAAGGTTGTTTTTAGAATCGAATGATCTAATCGAAAGAAGAAATCTGAATCGCGATGAGAAGGAACTCGTTCGTTGTGCTTGGATGCGTATTCATCTCTGCGCTCCAGGCTCAACCCGGTTGGCCGGGCTATGGCCGCGACAAAGGGGCACAGCGATACTCTCCGCTCGCGCAAATCAATACAGGGAACGTCTCCAAGCTGATCCCCGCGTGGACATTCTCGATGCAACGCGAGGGCGTGCCTTTCCGGCCGAGTGAGTCCATCCCGCTGGTGGTGGATGGCATCATGTATCTTTCGTGGCCCTTCAATCATGTGGCCGCGATCGAGTCGGAAACCGGCAAAATCATCTGGGAATTCGTTGCGCGCAGCGGCTTTTCCGGCAGAGATGGTTCGATGCGGAGCCTCGAATACTGGCCGGGAGACGCTCAGTCCCCTCCTCGAATCCTGTTCGCTACCGAAGAGGCCGAACTCATCGCGCTAGACGCGAAAACGGGTAAACCGGTTCCCGGATTCGGCCGCGAAGGAATCGTCAATCTCAAAACAGCAGAAGTCATGAACGGGTTTCCGACCTTTCACTATGGCGTCTCCTCGGCTCCGTTCATCGTCGGCGATCTGGTAATCACCGGCAGCCACATCGTCGACGAAACCGGCTCGAAGGGCCCAGCCGGGGACGTACGCGCCTGGGATGTGCGCACCGGCAAACTGGTCTGGACATTTCACACGGTGCCGCACCCCGGGGAGACAGGCCATGACACTTGGCAGGGCGATCAGTGGAAGAATCAGTCCGGCGTCAACGTGTGGACTCTTTTTACCGCCGATACCGGGCATGGGCTTCTTTACATGCCGATCGGTTCCGCCAACAATGATTTCTACGGCGTCGACCGCCAGGGCCCGAATCTGTTCGCCAATTCCCTAGTGGCAGTGGACGTACACACTGGCAAATTGAAGTGGTGGTTCCAGGTGATTCACCACGACCTCTGGGACTACGATTTGCCAGTTCCGCCGATCCTCTTCGATGTGGTCCGCGACGGCAAGAAGATACCGGCGGTGGCCGCCATGTCCAAGATGGCGATGCTGTTCATACTCAACCGTGAGACAGGGAAGCCGATCTACGGAGTGGAAGAACGACCTGTTCCGCAGGGCGATCTAGCGGACGAATACTATTCTCCGACGCAGCCCTTTCCGGTTAAGCCGCCGCCTCTTTCGCGGCTGTCCTTCACCACGGATGATGTAGCTAGGATTACTCCCGAGCACGAGAAGGCCTGTCGTGAATTAATGGAAAAGTTCGGCGGCGGGCGAAACCGCGGTGCGTTCACACCCGCTACGGCCGATGGGGCGCTGGTTCTACCCAACACTCGCGGCGGTGCGGAATGGACCGGCGGCACGTTCGACGCCGCCCTTGGCTACTACATCATCAACACCACCGATTCCGGCAGCTTTCGCTCCATCCGGAAGCAGGACACAGACCCGAAAGCGCCTCCGGAATCGCCCCGCTTGTACGACCGGGATTCGGGGCTCGGCGGGAACAGCAACGCCACGGTCAAAGGCTGGCCTTGCTGGCAGCCGCCGTGGGGCAGGTTGACCGCGATCGATGTCAACACGGGCGACATCGCCTGGCAGGTTCCGTTCGGCACCACGGAGGGAACTCCTGAGGGCATGAAGACGGGAGGGAACAATTCCGGCGGAGGCCCGATCTCCACGGCCGGCGGACTGATCTTCATTGGCGCTACGAAAGACCGCGTGTTTCACGCGTTCGCCGCCAAGACTGGCGAGGAGTTGTGGAGCACAAAACTCGAGGAGATCGCTCAGTCGGTTCCTATCACCTGGCAAGGCCGGGATGGAGTGCAGTACGTTGCCATCGCGGCTGGCTCCAAACTGGTCACGTTCAAATTGCCCGCTTCGGAGAGACCATGATTTCACGTCGGACCTTCGGAAAGTTCGCACTCGGGTCGCTGCCCCTGGCAAGTTCATGGGCTAAGATTGATTCGACCGTTCACGGCGTCCGCATCGGCGTCTCCGGATATAGCTTCCAGCATTTTTCGCTCGACATGGCCATAGAGGCGATGAAAAGCGTCGGATTGGGTGCGACCGAGGTTTGGTTTCGCCACATCGAGCCGAAGGTAGCCCGTGCGGAACTTCGCGCCTGGCGCCTCTCTGTGCCGCTCGACGAATTTCGCAAAATCGGCCAGAAGTACGACGACGCCGGCATCGACAAAATCGCATTTACCCACGACATGAAGGACGACTTCACCAGCGAGGAACTCGAGCGGCCGTTTCAAATGGCGGGAGCCCTTGGCTGCGCCCGAATTGCGACTTCTACGACGCTGACAGTGGCGCGGCGGTTGGTGCCTTTGATGGAAAAATACGGGATGGAAGTCGCCTTCCATGGACACATCAACACTGCCGATCCGAACGAGTTCGCCGGGCCGGACTCCTTCCGGAAGGCGCTTGAGATGTCGCCGCTGGCCAGAATCAATTTGGATATCGGCCAGTTCATGGGCGCGGGTTTCGATCCGGTCCCGTTCATCGCCGAACAGCACGCCAACATCCCGGTTCTTCACATCCGTGACGGCCTACGGGGCCAGCGTGGCAAAGTACCCTGGGGCACAGGCGACGTTCCCATCAAAGAGGTTCTTCAGTTGTTGAAACGGGAAAAGTATTCAATGGTAGCGGATATCGAATACGATTATGGCGGCGCCATGGATCCCCGGAACGAAGTAAGCAGGTGCTTCGACTATTGCAAGAGGGCGCTCGAATAAAAACTGAGAGGCGCTGAATTCAAGCCCAATTCAGCCAATATGCAATTCGGAAGGAACTATGCGTATCCATATCTTCGTTGTGACTCTGGCATTGGCGGTTACTCTGCTCGCTCAGCCATCCTCAACCTATCGCATCACGCATACCTATTTGCTGGGCGGCGAAGGAAGTTGGGACTATGTCGTGCCCGATCCGCCGCATCACCGGCTCTTCATCGCACGGCAAAATCGGGTCATGGTCGTAGACGAGGATACCGGTAAGTTGCTCGGCGAGGTCATGGGCATCCAGGGTGCGCATGGAACCGCCATCGCGGAATCGAGCGGACATGGATTCGCTTCCTCGGGCATGGATGAAAACGTGGTCATGTTCGATCTGAAGACTTTTCAGGTCCTGGGCCGAATTCATGCAGCCGAGGATGTCGATGCGATTCTTTATGATCCCCCTTCCAACCGCGTTTTCACTTTAAATGGCGATGCACACTCCTCCACCGTGATCGACCCACGGGAAGGGAAATTGATCACGAACGTCCCACTCGGCGGCAAGCCGGAATATGGGGTTTCCGCGGGTGACGGCAAGATCGATGCCAAGAGCGCCACCGTGACGCGCCGCTGGTCGACGGAGGCTTGCAAGCAGCCCGTCTCCATGGCGATTGACAAAACCCATCACCGCCTGTTTAGCGGATGCCGGAGCGGCGTGATGGCAATCTCCGATTATGAGGCTGGCAAACTGGTTGCGACTGTGCCGATCGGGATGGGCGTCGATGGCGCCGGGTTCGACCCGGCATCTGGCGACGCTTTTGCGTCCAATGCCAACGGCACCCTCACAGTCATTCACCAGGATTTGCCTGGCATGTACCATGTCATCGAAAACGTCGAGACCCCGCAGAGATCGCGCAACATGGGACTCGATCCCACGAATCACCGCGTATTCGTTGTTTCAGCGAAATTCGGCGACGCACCCGCAGGCGGCAGGGGTAGACCTCCTGTTTTGCCCGGAACGTTTAGTCTGCTGGTTATTGAGCGTAGCCCGGCGATTCACTGATACGAAGAACGATAAGGGGTCATCACGCAGTAGGCGGACCGTCCCCGGCTCCTTCAACAGCCGTCCGCGCAGGCTGGACATGGATTCTGGACTGTTCGGGGGCATGGACAAGAATTCTACCCCGCGCGAACAATACGCGAACATTCAAAGACCGCAATGATCCCAAACGGTCCCAAGCACTAGCATCATCTAAGCGCGGAACCAACATACATACAGCAACTTACGTTGAACGCAAACCTGTTACAGTGCCCGGTAGGAGGCCCTGAAAAGGCTGGCGTCGGCGGTTCGATTCCGTCCCTGGCCACCACTTAGAATGACCTACTTACAAGAGGCTGGTCCAGGTACCGTGCTGCGCAGCGATGTCCGCACATTTTCATCAACTTGCTGAAAACAAAGAAGCATGTGCAGATAGTGGCGCCGGGCCGAAATAAGGCTGGCGTCGCTCGTGAGCGCTTCTGCTCGCCACATAATAATAGGTTAGGATGGGCTCTAAACAGCCAGTTCGGTCCGCGAACCATACGCGAACTTCGTCAATGGAATGGCGGTCAGCATAGGGGTGCTGGGCGCGCCGCAAGAACTTGACGCTCGCTAGCCCCCTGAGCGCAGGGGAATGCGCGGTGGTCACCCTGGATCATTCGAAGCGGTTCATGGCCTACGAGACGGCAGGTTTTGGAATAACGCCGGCTTCATTTGCACGGCCGGCTTCTCCTCGTCAACGGCGGCACAGCAGCGATCGATCGCCCCACTCCATATCGCGTGCCGGCTGACGGACTCTTGAAGGAGTTTTGCGTCGACCCCCAGGCTCTGGCAAGTACCCGCCCACGGCGGGCACCCAGGGTCTTGAAGCGGCTTGGTTCTTCGACAAAGAGACGTTTGGTGAAGACCGGCTGGTTGTGGGAAGTCCAGGGGGCGTGGCGGCCGGGGTCTTCATGTTTCCGCAGCTTCATGGAAGGACTTCCTCGAGAAGACGCCGCTCTCAGAACCGGTGCGTCGAGACATCCTTCAGCTCCAGATCGATTCCATTGCGCGCCTGTTAGTGCGCAATCTTGTCCCGGCCGCCGCGTCCGGCGGCGACCTTGCGGAAGACATTGTGACGGCTCAAGTCGACTATTCGAAGCTCGATCAGCCGGCTGGAGCCTGAGCAATGCCTTCACGCCGGCGTCAAAGCAGCTGGAACCGATACCGCAGTTCCGGACCACCGGAAAACTTGCGGGCTTCCTGGAACGCGCATGATGCTCATTAATCCATCCGAAATTCGGGCCAAAAAGAAAGCGTGGGATGAGAGCTACCGCACCTGAGAGCGGATAGAGCGAACAGCGAATCAGCACTCCATCGATTAGGGCTGCTCACTTCGGGAGTGAAGCGGCCCTTCTTTTTTTATCCTGTTCTCGTTGTCACCAGGCACTTCGAGTCCGCGGAATTTGCGCGGCGCATAGGTGCCAATCGAGGCAGGGCCTCTCCTCTGACCGCCTCTTCGATGACCCCGATTTTCGGTACTTCAACGAGGGCGCGGCATCGAAGGCCCAATGCAAACACTGCGGGGCCCCCAGGCCAGATGGTGGCCATGTGCCGCAGATGTCCTCAGATGTCCCAAATTCCGAGGGCTTAGATTAACCTCTAAGCGCATTTAAAGTACTCAAGTTAGGAGGCTTGACCGATTTCCTGCATATCGAGATTGGTGCAGAGCTGCGACAAAAACAGGTCCAAAACAGCCAATTTATGATGCCTTTCGATCGGAATTCGACGAATCGCCGTTCTGAGTTGCAATGTTTGTTCCAAATGCGACTCCAAATGGCAGTCGATTCCAACGCGGGCCCGCCGACCGGCTACCCTGTGCTTGTCGAGGGCCCAGCACGAAATAGGTGGAACAGGTTTGCCAGAAAAGGCAACGCATTCCCACTCGCGATGATCATTTCGAATTCGTTAATAGCTTGCTGATCTCCTGAGAGCGCACGAGCGTACAACTTGACCTGCCGTTCCACACTGGTGTCACTGAGCCTCTCTTCGAGGCACTCTATTCGGGCCTTTAGCGTTCGGCTTGCTCTCATGCGATTTCAAGCTTCTGGACGTTCCAAGTCGAGATCTGTCCAGGGACGTTCCCTGTCCAAGGGACTTGGCTTAGATGAACTTTGCCTCTGTCCTTCGACTGGCTGCCAAATCGCATCGTAGAGTTCGTGAAGCCGGCCGGTGACAGCGCCGCGGAGTTTTTCAAATTCGGTCACTGCCAACGGGTCGCCGGCCATCGCGCCGCAGAACAAACCGAGTTGTCGATTCTCCAATCCACGACTTGCTGCCGCTTCCAGCGCGGCCAGCCTCCCGCGTATCGATTTCATGTCGAATCCTCCCAGTATCACCTTAGGAACTTGTTGAAAAAGCCATAACGAAGCCACTTCCGCGCCAGAACATTCCAGGCGATGATTGTCGTATGCGCGGCGACGATCAACAGCAGTCTGGAATGTTCAGCTACGTTTCCTTGGAGGAGCGGGTTCCGCAGGACCATCCGCTGCGTGCCATCCGTAAGTCCGTGGACGAAGTTTTGCGGGCGATGGCAAAGGACTTCGACGGCATGTATGCGAAGACGGGCCGGCCATCGGTGCCACCGGAACGCCTGCTCCGGGCGGTCCTGCTTCAGATCTTCTATACGGTACGCAGCGAACGGATGCTGATGGAGCAGATGAATTACAACTTGCTGTTCCGGTGGTTTGTAGGGCTGGAGTTGGATGAACCGGTGTGGAATCACGCCGTGTTCAGCAAGAACCGGGATCGGCTGCTGAACCAGGAGGTGGCGCGGGAGTTCTTCTCCAGAGTACTGGCGCAAGCCAAGCCGCATCTTTCCGACGAACACTTCAGCGTGGACGGGACACTGATCGAAGCGTGGGCGAGCCAGAAGAGCTTCCAGAAGAAAGATGGCGGGGATGGCGACCCGGGTCAGTTTCGCGGCGAGCGGCGCAGCAACCAGACGCATGAATCGAAAACGGATCCGGAGGCGCGGCTATATCGCAAAGGGCATGGCCAGGAAGCGAAACTGGGCTATCTGGGCCACGTTTTGATGGAGAACCGCCATGGTCTGATTGTGGATGCGATGGCGACGCACGCCGACGGAACCGCGGAACGTGACGCGGCTTTGCTAATGCTGTACGGGAAATGGTGCAACCGGCGGCGGCGTGGTCTTCGGGGACCGATGAGCGTGGGCGCCGACAAGGCCTATGACACGCGGGACTTGGTCCAAACGTTGCGTGAAATGGACATCCGGCCACACGTCGCGCAGAACACCAAGCGCAGTGGCGGCAGCGCCATCGACGGGCGGACGAGCCGGCACGAAAGCTATGCAGTCAGCCAGAGTAAGCGGCCGCTGATCGAAAAGGCATTCGGGTGGATGAAACAGACCGGCGGGATGCGCAAAACGAAGTTGCGTGGCTTGGCGAAAGTTGCCTGGCAGTTTCTGATGACCGCCGCAGCCTTCAATCTGTGGCGGCTCCCAAAATTGCAGACGGCCGAAGTGTAGGCGACCGCCGAAAAACGGCGTTTTTCAACGCCGCCCGGCGGTGCTAAGGGACTGATCCGACCACCAAACTTCACTCAGTAGCGGCCGATTGGCTGATTCAAACGAGTGTCGGTCTCTGACGCCGGGCCTATTTCAACAAGTTCCTAAAGGAGGTCGCTCAGTGTGACGCCGTCGTTCTGGTTATCGGTTTCCGAGGCGGTTCCCTCATACCCGCGGCATCGGATCTTACGTATACAGGTGCCGAAATTCAGGAAGCCGAGCGACTGGGACGCCCAGTCTTTGGTTTATCAAGACCGAAGGAGGTTCGTGGCGCAATGACGAGCCTCCTGGGCCGCTGAGAACCACCCTCGACGAATTCAGCATTTGTGCAGACGTTTGCTGCGCCTTCCACGCAATCTTTTGACTTCATCGCTGAGTGCCAGGTTCTTCTGCCTGCGCAGCAGAAAGCCCGTCACAGGTTGCGGCGCTTTTTGACGACCTGCTCATGGAAGATGCAACTAAAGAAAGTAACCGCATTCTTCCTGGCGGCCATAAAGGCGACGCCGAGCACCGAAGCAGGAAAGTCAGATTGATTCAGACCCGAGATCGAGCGCTATTGGCCGAGGCAGTGCAGAGTCGCGAGAAAATCGACCGTGGTCGCAAAGCTGCCTACGCCAACACCAGCACCAACCAACAAGTATTCGGCGCCGATGCCAACGCTAACCGGGCATATGCCAGTCAAAATGCACAAGGCCATAGCGGTGGCCTGGATGGGCAAGGTCCAGGTCGGGCACGATCTGTGTGCCGTCATTTGATACTGTTCCCGTTCCGTAGGGAACCATCGCGCCGTGGGTCGGATCGAGCGTCAAAAGCGCCATGCCCGAACCAGGTGGATTGTTGAGGGGATTCGGGTAGTAAACCGCCACGGGCTGGTTTGCAAAAGCATTCGCCGGCTGGAAAGCGACAATGAACGCCGTGACCATCGTCGGGACAGGCGGTTTGACATCAGGAAGCCGATCAATCGGCACATTGATGGCAGCCAGAGGAAAAGGATTGGGCTGGGTGCCATCCGGCATGGTGAAGGTGGTGCCCGCGTATACGATGGTCGAGCGGGTCCGATACGACGGAGTGACGGGCGCTGTACAGTTGCGGTTGGCCGCCCTTGACTCGGAGGCCTCATGACCATTGAATACACGATTGCGATTCCGCAATCTTCAGCGGACGAAGGCTTTAGGGGCGGCGCCAGCCCCAAACCCGTCCCACCGGCCCGGATCGCGCGCTTACTGGCGCTGGCCCATCGATTCGACGGACTCGTGCGGGCGCGGGCCGAAATTAGCGAACAAAATAGTCCAAGAAGGCCCCGCGGTCTTGCTCCCCGAACTTCGCGCTCCATCCGGTCATTTTCGTTATCTCGCGGTCCCACTGGGCGCGCGTGAGGCGCTGCTGGCGAAGCATGTCGTCGTCGTGTCACACGCCGCAAGCGGCGCGGAACCCGGCGGGCTGGTTAGCGGCGGAAGGCGCCGGCGGCGTGGACTGCGGCTTAGCCGCAGGTTCCTTCACCACGTCCAGGCCCACTCGGGGCACGACATTCCAACTATATCCGGATGGGTTCCATTCCTGGTCGAAGGGTTGTGTGTTGCCGGCCGCATCGCGCGCTTTTGCCAGTATCGTGTAATACGCCACTTCCGTCGGCGTCCAACGGAATTCCCATTGCCGCCAACCGAATTGCGTGCGCTGGCCGGGGTGCAAACCGGCGGCTTTCCAGGTCCGGCCGCCATCCACGCTGACTTCGACCGCGGTCACCGGGCCGGTATCGCCGCTCCAAGCCACGCGACGAATGACGAGCGGCTTTCCAAGCGCTGCCTCGGTTCCGTCCAGGGGATCGGCAATGACGCTTTTGATTTTCAGGCTGGTGACCGGCTGCATCTGATCGGGCGGAATCGCCGCCCCCGGCGGTACGGGCCTTAGCGGGCGGCGATACGCGCCTTTCATCCAGAAGCCGTCGAATTCTTTGTCGAGCACACGTATGCTCGTCAGCCATTTGACCCACGAATCGCTGGCCCAGCCTGGCGCCACCACGCGCAGCGGGAAGCCGTGCTTCACCGGCAGCGTCTCGCCTGATGTCGATTTACCCCGACGGTCGGTGGTACCAAAGCGGCCTTCAAACCCCATAGCTGCCGCGTCCGCCGCAAACGCCAGCGGCTTCCTTCTAGTCTCCTTATCGAAAACGCCTCGGCCCGAAATTCGAGGCTTCGCCCCGGCTCTAGTGCGCCGAGGCGTTTCCGATCAAGGCTAGCGACAATTCGCTCAGCACTCGGGCAGGTCTTCTGAGAAGAGCATGCTGATTTCTGTGGAACAGAGAATGGCGTGGCTCTCTGAAGCGTGTCCGCACGATAGCTCGCGATCTTATCTTTGATGGAATCCTTCTCCAGCGCGGCCACAGGCCCCCAAAACGTGGGCGCGCGACCCCACTCTGATCTGTGGGCTAAAATTAGAAAACCCCAATGACTCCCGAACGCTGGCGGCAATTGGAGGCCCTGCACGACGCGGTGAAGGATCTCTCTCCCGCTGAGCGTAGCGCGCGTCTGAGAGACGCTGATCCAGATCTGCGTGCCGCCGTGGAGGCAATATTCGCCCAGGGTGGATCTGTGATGGAACGTCCAGCTTGGGAGGATCACCGGAGCCTGCTTCA
>Ga0335078_10009582_pt1 | contig 14350 bp, 10 predicted proteins | sample Lox_Sample_32_FD_206711 | JGI IMG/M metagenome (GOLD analysis project Ga0335078, IMG submission 206711) | Soil microbial communities from Loxahatchee National Wildlife Refuge, Florida, United States - Lox_Sample_3.2 | ecosystem: Environmental > Terrestrial > Soil > Wetlands | place: USA...
GGAACCGCGTCACGCATTGATCCCTTCACCGTTCTTAGGTCGAATTTCTCACAGACACATTCAAACGTTGAATCGTGGAAGGCGAACACAAGATGCTGCAGGGTTCGGTATTTGTTCGGACGGTGCAGGGGGTGAACCGAATTCATCCGCTCCAGCTTGCGGATCCAAGATGAATCTTCGATCAGAAACGCTCCATAAGGTTCCAGTCCGCGACCCGCCAGCGGGTGCCCCGCAAAAGCTTCGTCGTTGGGCGAGCCGAACATGTGCGTACTGCCCACGAATCGTACGATGGCGACGGCGTTGTCGCCACTCGTCGGACTGACGCTTCGAGCAACTCCGTCCCATCTGTCTTGATCGGCCATGTAGTAAGCGAGGACTATGTGATGTTCGTCGGCGATTACGAATGGCAACGGCGCGCCGGTGGAGGATTGCGGTATGCCTTGAAGTGGGAGCACGCGATCTCTTTCGTCTACTTCGTACATCACTTCCCCGCCACCCACCCCAATCCATCCGCTCCCGGAGCAACGTCCAGCATCTTTGTGACTTTCCATTGCTTCAGATCGAGCACTGCGACTTTCCCGTCATTCATGGAAGAAACGTAGGCGATTGGCTGATCTGTGCGCACCAGAATCTGCACCGGGTGCTGCCCCACGGCGATCGTCCGGTCGACTTTCATCGCCGACAAATCCACAACAGCCACTTGCGCGGCTCCGGGCATGCTGACCAGCAGCCATTTGCCATCGGGCGTAGGCGCGGTGCCGTATCCCGTGGAGGGCAGTGCGATCCAATTGGCAACCTTCTGGGTGGAAGTATCGATCACCGCTAAGCGCGGCTGCTTCTGGTCCGAGGTAAAGACCCAGCGATCGTCGACCGAAAGCGAAATACGCTGCACGTTTTCAGCGACTGGAATGACGGCGATCGGCTTGCGTGCCACCAGATCGAGAACGCTCACCGTGCCCGATCCAACATTGGCTGTATAGCCGCGCTTGCCATCGCGGGTAATGGCGAGCATGTGCGATTCCGGCTTCTGCGTGTCGATCGAGCCGACTTTCTTGCCCTGGCGCGGGTCGATGATGTCGATCGCGTTATCCAGTTCGGCGGTCACGTAGAGCAAACCGTCAGGGCCAAACTTTGCGCAATGCGGACGGACGGGCCGGCCCAGATCGATGCTTGAGCTCAGCGTTCCCTTTTGCAGGTCGAGAACTTCAACATCACGTCCGCTGGAGCCGGGCAAACCCACGCCGGAGTCACCGTAAATCGGCAGATAAGCCCAACAGTTGTCGGGAGAAATTGCGACCTCATGCGCGCGCACTTCGGGCGTGGTAATAACTAGCAGCTTTGCCCCTGTCTCTGGATCAATCCGCGTCACCGAATTATTTCCCTGCGCCACCACGACCAGCGATCCGGTCGCAGGATCTGCCGCCATTTGCGATGCTGACTTTGACTGGCCCATGGCAAGTTCCGACAGAACAAGAACTATAACTGCTGAGAAGCAGAACACGCATTTCATCATAGCCTCCGTTGCAAGATCGTGGACCGATGCAAGATGATTGACCGCCTTTTCTATAACGCAGGGCTTCAATCGGACCCAGGTTCGCGGCCCGCAACCAGCAGTATCTTGGACGCAACAATCAATCTTGGATCTTCGATTGTCCCAACACTTCGCGAAAAACCCGCATGAACGCTACATGATACGCGAGTCTGGACGCAAAGGAAGAAGGCTGGAGCGATTTTGCCCGCTACTGCCGCGCGATGCGCGCTTCGATCAGGTCGAGCACGTCACTAAAAGTCATGCCTTGGTTGAGCATCGCGCACAGATCTTGCGGCGTGAAGCCTGCTTGCTCGCCGGCCTGCACCAGTCTCTCGATGGCGTCAAACACAGCGAGGTCTCTGACTTCATGCAGACTTTGGAAGCAGCGATCGAGAACGTGCGGCCGGGATTTGCTAGAAATAAATTTGGAGTTCGCCGACATCACTTACTGCCTATTTGCGTTGCAACGATTCCACGTAGTCCGTGATATTTTGCAGCCGCACTTCGCCCAGGTCCTGGTCCCACTCGAAATCATGAAATACCGGGCCCCAAATGGGCATTTCGCGCGAGCCGTGGGCTGTGGGAGGCTCATCAGTTCCTGCAATGACAGCCTTCACACGATTGTACGGGAAAGTGCCGCCGTTTCGCTGAGCGATCGAGGTCAGGTCAGGGACTTTGTGTTTGAGCGAGACTGTTGCCGGCCCATGGCCTCGGGCGTCATTTCCATGACAGGCTGCGCAATGGTTGAGATAAATCTGCGCGCCGTCAAGCGGCACCAGCCGCGGCGAGTCAGATCTGGTCTGCGCAGGCGATGGGAGGGTCAACCAGGTAAGAGCGGCGAAAACCGCAAGAAGAAATAGCGATAGTTTTTTAAGCGTCATCGGAGCACCCCTTTCGGCGAAGCCGTTCGCCCGGAAGCTCCACTGCTTGCATTCTCAACCTCATAAGGATGGCTCCGCTGCGAGAAGGCCACTAGGAAGCCGATCACAGAATGGTGTGACTGCGAGCACTGCGTTCGGTGGTGACGAAGCAGGGCGTTGTAGACTGAAGAGACGGAAGTGGCGGACAGTGGCCCCGTAGCTCAGATGGATAGAGCAGCGGTTTCCTAAACCGTTGGTCGGCAGTTCGACTCTGCCCGGGGCCTCCAGAATTTGCTAATCGACGGCATTTCGTCTATCCCTTAAGCTCCGAATCGAAGCGACCAAACGCAGCCAAAGCCGACTGCCCCAGGCTGATCCCGCCATCGTTGGCAGGAACGGCATGGTTTGTCCAAATCTGCAAACCTTGGCCTTTGAGCAAAGGTTTCAGATCCTCCAAAAGTAATTCGTTCTGGAAGACGCCGCCGGAAAGAACGACGGTATCCAGGCCGTGAGCGAGGCAGATTTCAGCCGCGGCATCTGCAACTCCCTTCGCAATTCCGCGCTGAAACGCACGCGCGATCTCGCCCGGCGCGCGGCCGCGCGGGCGATCGCGAATCATCGCATCCAGCAGCGGGCGATAGTCCAGTTCATTGCCATCAAACGGAAATGGATACGGCTCAGTAATCGGCGCGGCGCGAGCGAGATGCTCGAGCCACATCGCCGCCTGACCTTCGAACGTAATGGGCCGTGTGAATCCCAGCAAAGCAGCTGCTGTGTCGAAAAGCCGTCCGACAGAAGTTGTGGTAAACGTCCGAACCCGGCGATGCACAAGCTTCAGCGAATCCTGAAAACGCTGCGAAAAATTGAATGGGCGGCCGGAAAAATCGGCTGCTCCTTCGACCTGCGCGAGAAATCCCGCCGCGGCTTGCACGGGATACTGCGCCGCCGCATCTCCACCTGGCAAACTTGCGCAACGAAGATGCGCCACCCGAGTAAATCCCTCCTGTACGCTGCCGGCAAAAAACTCTCCGCCCCAAATGGTGCCGTCGTCGCCGTACCCCGTGCCATCAAAACTGATCCCGAGTACACGTTTTGACCAACTCTCTCTCTCAGCCAATACCGAAGCCACGTGGGCGCGATGGTGTTGGACGGCTCGCTTCTCGCCAGCCAAAAGCTCGAGGGCATGGATCGTCGAACGATATTGCGGATGAGCGTCATGCACGACCAATAAATGATTCCAATTCACTTCGTACATCGAAGTCAGGTCGCGGATCGTCTCCTGAAACGCGCGATATGCCTCGTAATGATCGAGATCGCCGATATGCTGACTGACCAGAGCCTCGCCTTCGACCACGAGAGTGATCGCGTTTTTCAGATCAGCGCCGACCGACAAAATTGGACGATGAGTTGGAAACTTCGCCACTGCCGCAGGCGCATAGCCGCGGCTTCGGCGAAGGATCGCGGGACCGAAGGCTCCGGCGCGAACCACAGAGTCATCCACACGACGCGCGATGGGCCGCTCGCCGACTAGAAATGCATCCGCCATGCCGGAGAGGCGGTCGATCGCGTCCTGGTCTTCGTAAGCAATCGGTTCGCTCGAGCGATTGGCGCTGGTCATTACCAGCACATCGGGAGCGCCGGCGGCAAACAGCAAGTGGTGCAGGGGCGTATACGGCAACATCACCCCAAGCTCGTCGTTCTCCGGAGCGATTCCCTCCAACCCAACGCGCGCCGGCGCGAGAACAATGGGACGAGCTTGGGAAACGAGTAATACTTCCGCCTGCGAAGACAACTCGACCAAACCGCGCGCGACGCTGACATCTCTAGCCATGACGGCAAACGGCTTTTCCTTGCGAAATTTCCGTTCGCGCAGCGCCGAGACCGCTTCGCGATTGCGCGCGTTGCAAGCGAGGTGATATCCGCCCAAACCCTTTACCGCGATGATTTTGCCGTCGAGCAAAAGTTCGACGGTTCTGGCGAGCGCCTCCCCATCGCGAAGCGATTCTTCCGAGTTCTCGCGCAAGTAGTAGTGCGGGCCGCACTCGGGACAGGCCACCGGCTGCGCGTGAAAACGCCGGTCGGCCGGATCAGCGTATTGCGAAGCGCAAAGTCCGTTCAATGGCCAGGCCTGCATCGTTGTATGGGCGCGGTCGTAAGGCAAAGAAAGGATTACTGTGTAGCGCGGGCCGCAGTCGGTGCAGTTGTTGTAGGGATACAGATACCTTGGGTCGCCCGGATCGAATAACTCGCGAAGACAATTCACGCAAACTGGGAGGTCGGGCGAAATGCGAACCGTGGGGAGGTCTCGACGCTCGCTCTCTCGAATGGTGAATGCTTCAAACCCAGCCGGCTGGACGGACTTGGTTTCGAATTCGCTTATGCGCGCGGCGGGCGGGGGCTGTTCTCGAAGTTCGCGTACAAATGCCTGTAATTCGCCAGCTTCGCCTTCGGCATGGATTTCGACGCCGCGTTCGCCGTTAAGCACCCAGCCCGTCAGTCCGTGCGTGCAGGCGCGGCGATAAACAAAGGGGCGAAATCCAACGCCCTGGACAATGCCGCGCACGCAAATGGAGAGAGCTTCCCGCACCGGAGCCGTCGGAAAAGTGGGCCTCAGCACATGGTAGCGCACACGGCTCGGCCGACCGCGTGACCAGTCTCGCCGCGCCGTGATACCATGCCCGGCCAGAACAGAGGTACGTTTTGCCGGTTGCCCCGCGGGCACGGCGGACACCGGTCAGTATCCCAATTACAAAATTATGAGAAAGTTCTCAGCGGAAACGGCGCCGGCCTTGCTTTTGACCCTCGCAGGTCTGCTTTTCTTACCAGCGTTGGGTGCCAAAGGGCAAGAGCAAGCGTCTTCGGAAACCGTTCCGTTGTTAACCTTGGACCAGGCGGTGGAGCTTGCCATCGCAGATAACCTGTCGCTGAAAATTGCCGGGCTGGAAGTGACCAAATCGAAGTTCGATTTGTATGCGACCAAGACCAAGCGGCTTCCCGCTTTCAACACGTATGTGTTCGGCTCGGCTTTGCTGACGCCGCTCAGTTTCACCATTCCTGCCGGCGCCCTGGGCACTTACCAGGCTACCGGGCCGATCCCACCAACAAATAAACCCATCACGACCGACGCCGGAACTTTTAACACCTACGTTGTGGGGCAGGCGTCACAGCCGCTCACGCAACTGTATAAAGTGCATCTCGCGGTGCGGGAAAAAGAACTCTCTTCCGAGATCGACAGCGAAAAATACCGCGCCACTCGGCAGAACGTCGTGACCAACGTGAAGCAGGCGTACTACGCCATCCTTCAGTCTCAGAGTTCCCTTCGCGCGACCGAAGCCAGTCTGAAACAATACGAAGAATTGGACCGCGTCATGCTGGTCAGGATTTCCCAGGAGGCCGTGCTCCAGTCAGACAGCCTGGAGGTCAAAGCCAAGCTGGCCCAGGAGCAATACAAGCTCTTGCAAACAAAAAATGAGCTGCAAACCCGCAAGGAAAGCCTGAACGATCTGCTCGACCGTGATTTGGACACCGTGTTTCGCACGGAAGAGGTCCCGGGTATTTCCCTGGAGGAATCGGACCTCAAAGTCGCGCAGAAAACTGCGCTGGCGCAGCGCCCGGAAATCAAGCAGGCCCTGCTCAATGTGCAGCTGGCAAACTATGACCGGCGCCTGGCCAAGGCGCAATACATTCCCGACCTGAGTTTCGCCGTGCACTACATTTCGCCGTTCAATGTACAATTTCTTCCCAAAAATATCGCCTCGGCAGGATTCGAATTCAACTGGGATCCGTTCGATTGGGGCCAGCGCAAAGATCAGATCGGCGAAAAGCAGGCGGTTCTCGACCAAAGCCGTCTGCAACTGAAGGACACACAATCCAAGGTCCTGCTGGATGTCAATAACCGCTTTCGGAAGCTGCAGGAAACACGCGTTCTGCTTTCTGTCGCCACGGCTGCCCAGGCGGCCGCAACGGAAAAGTTGCGAGAAGTCACCCAGCAGTTCGGACAGCAGGCGGTCCTGCTCAGAGACGTACTACAGCAACAGGCGGCGACCTCCTCGGCCAACAACGATTACGAGCAGGCCCTGCTTGCATTTTGGACCTCCAAAGCGGAATTCGAAAAAGCTTTAGGTGAAGAATGATAAGCGCAAGGACAATACCGGCCCGGAGCCTCGAAGCGATGCTGCTGGCCGCAAGCCTGGCCGGGCTCGCGGCTTGTGATAACGCCAGCTCCGCTTCCCGGCCCCTCACGCCGGTGCGCCTGGCGGAAGTGCAAACCGTAACTCTGGGAAATCCCGCCAGATATTCCGCCAATATCGTCCCCTATTCCCAGGTCGACCTGGCCTTCCGCTCGGGCGGCTATATCGACAGCATCCGGCAGGTTCGCGGATCAGACGGGCGCATGCGCAACATCGACGAGGGCGACTGGGTCGATAAAGGAACTACCCTTGCTGTAGTCCACCAGCAGGATTACCAGGACAAGCTGAGCCAGGCCAACGCGCAATTGGCCAACGCGCAGGCAGAGTACGATCACGCCAAATTGCAATTCGACCGTACTTCGGCTCTATACTCGGCGCAGAGCGCCACCAAACCTGATTACGACCAGGCCAACGCGGCGCTGCAAAGCGCGACTGCGGCGGTAAGCGGAGCGAAAGCATCGGTCTCCGAGGCACAAATCGCTCTCGGCTACTGCTCCTTACAAGCGCCTTTCGACGGCTGGATTGTAAAGCGAAACGTGGATGTGGGCAGTCTTGTCAGCGCGGCGACCAACGGTTTTACCCTCGCAGATACAAGCTCTGTCAAAGCCGTGTTCGGCGTTCCCGACTTTGCCATCTCCCGCGTACAGCTCGGGCAGCGGCAAGCCCTCACCACCGATGCCGTGTCAGGAAATTTCGGGGGACGAATCACCGCCATCTCGCCTGCCGCCGATCCCAAAAGCCGCGTCTACTCGGTTGAGGTCACCATACCGAATTCGAAGAATCTGCTGAAATCCGGGATGATTGCTTCGATCACCATGGGCGGCGAGAGTTTGCCGGGTCCCGTGGTAGCCGTTCCCCTGGCCGCGGTGATTCGTGACCCAAGCCAGCCCGGAGGTTTCGCGGTGCTGGTTGCCGAGGGCACCGGCGATAGCGTGACAGTTCGCTCCCGTAGCGTCGGGCTTGGTAACGCCTATGGGAACCTCGTCGCAGTCACTGGGGGACTAAGACCGGGAGAGCGTGTGGTCACTTCAGGTGCAAGCATGGTCAAGAGCGGAGATCAGGTGCGAGTGATCCCGGATTGAAACTGCCTCCAGGCTTGCCGGAAACCAATCATGGCGCTTAAGACCGAAGCCGATCTCGTCGCGCACTCGCATAATACGGCGCGCTACTTTGTCGAGCACCGCCAGATTTCGCTGGTGCTGCTGATCGGCGTGTTTATGTGGGGCTGGTATGGCTACGAAAGCATGCCCAAGCGCAAAGACCCCAGCATTCCTGTGCGCGTTGCTGTCGCCAGCACGCAGTGGCCCGGTGCGACGGCCGTGGAAGTGGAGCAGCTTCTCACCCGCCCCATCGAACAAACGATGGCGCAGAATGCATTCATCCGGCCGCCCGTTGCTTCCGATTTCGGTATTCGTTCGATCAGTTTTCCCGGGCTTTCTTTGGTCTATGTCCAACTCGCGGACAACGTAACTGACACCAAGCGCCAGTTCAGCGACATCAATCTCAAGCTCAATGCCTTGAACAATAATTTGCCCCGGGGCGCTGGTCCCATCATGTTCAACAGCGACTTCGGGGACACCGCCGCACTCATGCTCACGGTGGCAAGCCCGCCGGTCGGCGAAGTGGAAATTGCCTTGCGCGCCAAAATGCTTCGAGAGGGCATCGAAGCCACACGCGCCGCCGAACCCCGCAACGCTCCTCAGCCACGGGTCAGTATCGTTTATTCCTTCCCCCAGTCCGTGGCTGTTGACCTGGTGCGCGGTACCTTTCAGTCCCTGATCAAACTCGCGGTGGAGAGCAAAGCACTCTCCGATCCTTATTTCTTTCAAGGCAGCGGTTTCGTCGGGGTTGACGTGAATTCTCCGTTGAGCGATGCCGAACTGCGGGCACTGGGCGACCGGTTAATCGAGGAGAGGCTGCATCGTTCCGAAGTGCACCCAGACGCCTGGGAGGGTGTCTTCATTCGCGATACCGCGCAAACGCAAGCCAAGTTAACGGCCGTAGCGGGAGCAAAATACTCCTATCGCGAACTCGACGACTTTACCGATTTAATTGGCCGGACAGTCCAGGGCGCTCCCGAGGTCTCCAAGGTGGAGCGCAAAGGCGTTCTGCCCGAACAGATCTACCTCGACTATTCTCAGGACCGCCTGGCCCAATACGGCGTTAACCCATCGGACCTGAAAAACATTTTGGGCGCTCGCAACATTACGCTGCCGGGCGGCGTGCTGGAAGTTGGTCCCAAGAGCATCCAGATTGATCCTTCGGGGAAATTCGACAATCCCCAACAAATCGGCAATGTGATTATTGGCACGGCATCGTCTGCGGCCCACAGTCCCGTATATCTGCGCGATCTGGTAGATATTTCCCGCGGTTACCAGAGTCCTGCCAAATATCTCAACTACCTCACCTGGCGCGATCAAGATGGCCGCTGGCATCGCAGCCGCGCCGTAACGGTCGCGGTGCAAATGAAAGATGGCGAGCAGATCCATCAATTCGGCAAGAGCGTGGATGACAAGCTCAACGTCGTGAAGCAATACCTTCCCGACGACCTGGTGATTGCACGTACTTCCGACCAGCCGCTCCAAGTTGATGAAAACATCTCCCTGTTCATGGACGCGCTCTACGAAGCCATCGCTCTGGTAGTCCTGGTCTCGCTGATCGGTTTCTGGGAGTGGCGTTCGGCCTTGCTGATGGCGATTTCGATTCCCATCACGCTGGCTATGACCTTCGGGTTCATGTACATCCTGGGCATTGATATCCAGCAGGTTTCGGTCGCGACCTTAATCATTGCTCTGGGGTTGCTGGTCGACGATCCCGTCGTGGCGGGAGATTCCATCAAACGCATGCTGGCGGAAGGACATCCCAACCTGATCGCGTCCTGGCTAGGCCCGACCAAGCTGGCCACAGCCATCATGTATGCCACAGTCACCAACATTGTGGCCTATCTTCCCTTTCTGTTGTTGACGGGAAGCACTGGCGAGTTCCTCTACAGCCTGCCCATTGTCATGACCTGCGCGCTGGTAGCCTCGCGTTTGATTTCCATGTCTTTCATTCCTTATCTCGGCTATTACCTGCTGAGGCCGGTGCCGGAAAAACCCGTCGAAGAGCGGCGTACCCATGGGTTCATGGGCTACTATGCTCGCGCCGCAAAGCTTTCCATCGACCACCGCTGGAAGTTCTTCGCCGGCTCGCTGGTGTTCCTGGCCATCGGATTCTTCATTTTTGCCGAGCTGAAAACTGCTTTCTTCCCGGAAGATGTGCAGTACTGGTCTTACATCGATGTCTGGCTTCCCAACGATGTCAATCTCACCGCCACCAATGAGACCGCGCAAAAAGTCGAACAGGTGGTGCGCGAGCAGGCTGAAAAATACGGGCGCGAACATCCCGGCAAGGACGGCAAACCCCGGCAGGTGTTGCGTTATGTGACCACGTTCGTTGGCGGCGGCGGGCCTCGATTCTGGTTCTCCGCTTCGCCTCAGTTGCAGCAGTTGAATTATGCGCAGGTCCTGATTGAAGTTACGGACAAAGAGATCACTCCCGCCTTCATCCGCCAGTTGCAGCCTGTTCTGACGGCCTCGGTTCCCGGCGCGCGGATGGATGCTCGCCAGCTCTTGACCAACCCCATCGATTATCCAATCGAGATCCGCATCTCCAGCACCGCTGACGTTACCGCCTCACAGGAACAGCAGGATAATCGCACGCTGTTTCGGCTGGCGAATCAAGTGGAGGATATTTTGCGTGCCGTACCGCTCGCCGAGCGCACGCGGAACGAGTGGGGAGAGCCCAGTGCCCAAATTCGGCTGGCCATCGACCCCGACCGCGCGAATCTCGCGGGAATCACCAATATGGATGTGGCCAACTCTTCCACTTCCGGACTAAGCGGATCGACCGTAGCGGTCATGCAGGAGGGACAAAAGCAGATTCCCGTGGTCGCACGCCTGCGCATGAGTGAGCGTGCCCAGCTCTCTGACGTCCAGAACTTGTATGTCTATTCCTCCCAAGACAATTCCAAAATCCCGCTGGTCCAGATCTCCAATATTGATCATGACCTGATCCTGGGCCGCATCGTCCGGCTGGAGCAGTTCCGCACCATCAATGTCAGGACCTTCGCCGCCCCCGGCCATTTGAGTTCCGAGGTGCTTAAGGCAGCCATGCCCAAACTGCGGGAATTCCAGGCTGCAATGCCGCCCGGATACAAAATGCAGATCGGCGGCGAGTACGACAAAAGCAGCACCGGATTCAAGAATTTGGCCGTCGTGATGGCGATTTCCATCTTCGGCATTTTTCTGGCTCTGGTATTCCAGTTCAAGAACGCGATTAAACCCTTGTTAGTGCTGGCCGCCGCTCCATACGGCATGGTTGGGGCGTTCGTGGCACTGTGGGTGATGGGCGAACCCTTCGGCTTCATGGCCTTTCTCGGGGTCGCCAGTCTGGTTGGAGTGATCGTGAGCCATTCCATCGTGCTTTTTGATTTCATCGAAGAGCGGCATGCGGCCGGCGATGATTTTGAAAACGCCGTGATCGACGCCGGCATCATTCGCCTTCGCCCGGTCATGATCACGGTTTTCGCCACCGTGCTGGCTCTGTTTCCGCTGGCTCTACACGGCGGGCCGTTGTGGAAGCCCCTCTGTTACGCCCAGATTGGAGGTCTGCTTTTCGCGACTCTGGTTACCAAGCTGCAAGTTCCCGTGATGTATGCGATCTTCGTACTTGACCTGAAGATTTTGAAGTGGGAGACGACGGAGACCAAAGTCGTCGATCCCGCCATATCTCAGCCCATTCTGCAAGCTTCCGACTGAACGGGCTGGCTCGCGATCTCGAAGCGAAGGAGAAAACATCAATGACTCGTTCTCTGAATTTGAAACTCATAGTCGCTCTATTTGTGCTCTGTGCCGGATTCGCCGCAGCCCAGGAGGTTCGTTACAACTACGATCGCGACGCCGATTTCAGCAAGTACAAGACCTATCAATGGGTGCAGTCGAGAGATATGGCGCGCGACCAGCTGCGCGATCAGGACATCAAGCGCGCAATCGACGAGCAGCTCGCGAGCAAGGGCCTGGTGAAAGTGGACAACAATGGCGACCTCGACGTCACCTACCAAACCTCCATGAGTCAGGAGAAGCAATTCAACGGCTGGGGCATGGGTCCGCGATGGTCAGGAGGCATGGCGACGGCAACTACGTCTACAATCCATATCGGCACGTTGGTCGTCGATCTATACGACCCGGCCGTGAAGCAACTGGTCTGGCGCGGCAATGTGACCAAAGAACTCAACCCCAGCAAGGACCCGGACAAGAACTACAAAAATCTGCAGAAGGCGATGGCCAAGTTGTTCAAGAACTACCCGCCTAAAGCCAAGAAATAACGACAGAGCAGATTGAACTAAAAAGTCTTTCAGGAGAAAATGCCGAACATGACAATGAAAGTCTGCAAGCCATCGATACTTCTTTTCTTCGTTTGGGCCGCAGTGACGCTGGCCCCCTCGCTGCACGCCCAAAGCGGTGCGGTCCTGGCCATTGGCCAAAACATGACGGAGAACACCGCGAAGCTGGAGCAATACACCTTCAAGCAGAAGGTCGAGTTTTATCTGAAGGGCGAACTCAAGAAAACCATGGTTAGTCAGGTGCACTTCGACAGCAACGGCCAGCGCGTCTCGGTTCCGCTGGAAAGCACGCCTGCTGCAGGCGAAGCGCAGCAACACCGCGGCCCCATGGCGCGCAAAATGGCCGAACAGAAAAAAGATGAAATGAAGGACTACGTCGAGCGGCTCGTCGGCCTCATGAACCAGTACTTTCCTCCGAGCGAGGACAAAATCAAAGATGCCGCCAAGCGCGCTGAATTCGGCCAGCCCGCTCCCGGCCAGGCCGCCGCCATCTTCTACGACTATCTGAAGACGGGTGACTCCATGACCCTGACACTGTTGGCCGCAGAGAAGCGCATCTCGGAAATCGCGGTTAAGACCAGCCTGGATAGCGACCCCGTCTCGATTGTCGTAGATATGAGCCAATTGCCCGACGAAACAAATTATCCGGCTACGACGAACCTGAAATCCGACGCGAAACAGGTCGAACTTCGCATTTCCACTTACGACTATCAGCCCTTGTCAAAATAGAAATGTCAGCTTCAGGCGATAGAGATAGAGTCGCGAGATGAGATTTACTCATCCTACTGAGAGGAACACGCCCGCATGCCGGCCTGCGTGCTAAAGATGAATCGTTGGTTAGCATTGCCGTTGTTGACCATTTCACTGGCGGCCGCAGCCCAGATCCCGGTAGCGCCGGCGGCAGAAAAAGAAAATCCCGCAGCCGCAGCCCCAGTCTCATCCCCATCCAACGACGCTCTCCGCCAGTGGGATGAAGCGGTCGAAGCCATCGCTCAGCGCGCCTTGCCCGCCATCGTTCAGCTCGAAATCAGCGGCTACGGCCCGCGCGAGAGAGCCAACGGCGATGAAGATGTCGATGTGATCCAGCGGCAGCGGGCCATCGGTTCGGGTGTAATCGTTGATCCCAATGGCTACATCATGACCAATGCCCACGTCGTCGCCGGGGCGCAACGTATCCGTGTTGTCTTCACACAAACCGTCTCTGAAGTGGTCGCCTACAAAGCCAGCCTGGCATCCCGCCAGCGCATGTATGATGCCAAGCTGATCGGGCTGAACCGCGTGGTTGATCTCGCTCTCGTTAAAATTGACGAAAAGGACCTCCCCTATCTTCCCTTGAAACCGGACTACCACATCCGTCTCGGTCAGACGGTTCTGGCTATCGGTTCACCGGAGGGATTGGAACACACGATCACTCGCGGCATCGTGAGCGCGGTGGGAAGGCAGATTGATCCCGACCGTCCCATGGTTTACATCCAGACCGACGCCCCCATCAATCCTGGCAACAGCGGTGGCGCGCTGCTCGACCGCGATGGCAATCTGCTCGGCATCAACACCTTCATTCTCACTGAGGGCGGCGGGAGCGAGGGACTCGGCTTCGCGATTCCCGAGCCCGTGGTAAGGTTCGCCTTCCAGGAATTCAAAGAACATGGCCGCATTCGCCGCACGGTGATTGGCGCCAACGCGCAAACCATCACTCCCGATCTGGCCGCGGCGCTGAAATTGTCCCGTGATTGGGGCGTGATTATTTCCGACGTCCTCCCCGACAGCCCGGCGGAGAAGGCTGGACTGAAGCCCAAAGATATTGTGCTTACCTTGGACAACCGGCCCATCGACTCGCTGCCCAAGTTCACTGCCTGGCTTTATCTACACAAGCACGACGAGGTATTGCAGATGGAGGTGCTGCGCAACGGCCAAATGGTTAAGCTCATGATTCCAGCCATCGAGGCGCCCACGGGGATGGACCGTCTCGCCGATTTGATCGATCCGCAAAAAAACCTGATCTCGAGCCTTGGCGTCTTTTTCCTCGATCTCAACAGCACCATCGCCGACAATCTTCCCGGTCTGCGCTCGACGTCGGGAGTGATTGTGGTTGCGCGCGTCGACTACGCGCCTCGCATCGATGCCGACTTACGCATCGGCGACGTCGTTCGGTCGATCAACGGGATCCCTTTGTCCAGGGTCGACGATCTTCGCTCCCAGCTCGCCAAGTTTAAGCCCGGCGACGCCGTGGCTCTCGAGGTCGAACGGCAGGGGCTGCTTCAATTCGTGACCTTCGAGGTGGAGTAACCTCTGGGCGCCTCTGTGCTCTCCGTGGCTAGCGTTTTGTCATGAGCAACCCCGACGAACTGACCCGCAAACTGCAAGCCGTGGCCGATCCGGCGCGGCG
>Ga0335078_10009584_pt1 | contig 14346 bp, 14 predicted proteins | sample Lox_Sample_32_FD_206711 | JGI IMG/M metagenome (GOLD analysis project Ga0335078, IMG submission 206711) | Soil microbial communities from Loxahatchee National Wildlife Refuge, Florida, United States - Lox_Sample_3.2 | ecosystem: Environmental > Terrestrial > Soil > Wetlands | place: USA...
TGCAGCTCATCAACGACATCCTCGACCTGTCGAAGGTGGAGGCCGGGCGGATGGACGTGCGCGCCGAGCGGTTCGCGCTCGCCGCGCTGCTCGAGGACCTCCAGGCCACCTTCCGCCCGCTGACCGCGGAGAACGGCCTCGAGTTCGAGGTGCGCGTCGAGGGTTATGCGCCCGCCGAGCTGGTCACCGACCGGCAGCGGCTCCGCCAGGTGCTCGGCAACCTGCTGTCCAACGCGGTCAAGTTCACCGAGCGGGGCCGGGTGACACTGCGGGTGGCAGGCGACGGCCAGGGGAACGGGGACGGGGACGGGGACGGGGCCGGGGCCGGGGACGGGGCCGGGGACGGCAAGAGGGACGGCGCTACCGCGGTGTTCTCCGTCACCGACACCGGGATCGGCATCGCGCCGGAGAACCTCGCGGTGATCTTCGGCGCGTTCCAGCAGGGCGACGGGACGCTGAGCCGCCGCTACGGCGGTACCGGCCTCGGGTTGTCCATCGCGAGCGAGGTCAGCGCGCTGCTCGGCGGCTCGATCAGCGCCACGAGCGACCTAGGGCACGGCAGCACGTTCACGCTGACCGTGCCCGCCGAGCTGCCAGACATCCCGGCGTCCCTGCCTGTGCCAGGCTCGGTGTTCCCGGTGACGGCGCTCTCCGAGTTTGACGACGCGCTCGTCCACGGCGGCCCGCTCGCGGACCTGAACAGGATGGGCGCCGCCGGCCCCGACGTCATCGATCACCTGCGCGCCGTGACGAGCCATGCCACCGCGATCGCGGCGACGGCCGCGGACGAGGCCGGCCGCGGCGCCGCCGAGGGGCGCGGAGCGGGCCAGCTCGCCGCGCAGGACCGGCCTGGCCCTGCCGAGGCCGGCCCTGCTGGCCGGCCCGGATCCCAGGACCGGCAGGTCATGGTGTTCGAGCCGGCGAGCGGCGGGCTGCTGACGCTGCTCGCGCACAACGCGGCCTCCGACCTGGCGCAGCTCGACGCGACCGTCCAGGTCAGCACCGCCACGTCGGCTGGCCAGGGGGTCGCCATGCTCGCCGCCGAGCCGTTCTGGTGCGTGGTGGTGGACCTGGGCATGCCGGCCGCCCTCGAGTTCCTCGAGCGGGTCAGGGAGAAGCCGGAGCTGCGGGAGACCCCCGTGCTCGCGCACGCGGCGGGACAGCAGGCAGGACAGCAGGACGACGGCGTAAGGTCCCTCGCGGCGATGCTGCGCGCCGGCTACCCCGCGCTCGAGCTGCTGCCGTCGCTCGACGACCTGCGCGAGCGGATCACGCTGCACCTGTCCGCGCCGAAACCGGGCCAGGTGCCGCCGTTCGTCGCCGACCCGCCCGGGCCGACCGGGCCGGCCGGCCCTCAGCCGACGGCGGCGAGCCAGCTGACGGCGCTCGCCGACCACTCTGCCCTGCGCGGCAAGCACGTGCTCGTGATCGACGACGACGCGCGGAACGTCTTCGCGATCACCAGCACGCTTGAGCTGCACGGGCTGCAGGTGACGCAGGCGGGCGACGGCCGCCGCGGCATCGAGGCGCTGCGCGCCGCACCGGAGATCGACCTCATCCTGATGGACGTCATGATGCCGGGCATGGACGGCTACGCGACGATGACCGCCGTCAGGCAGATGCCGCGGTTCGGGCGGCTGCCCATCATCGCCGTCACCGCGCGCGCCATGCCGGGCGACCGCGAGAAGAGCCTGGCCGCGGGCGCCAACGACTACGTGACCAAGCCGGTGGACACCGATGAGCTGCTGAGCTGCATGGAGCGCTGGCTGTCCAAGGACTGATGTCGCCAGTGACGGGAGAGGGAGACGTAACCGCACCGTGACCCGTGTGCTAGCGGTCCCTGACACCCCTGGAGGCGCATACTTATACGCATGCCAGACGACTGGGGGGAAGACGCGACGCGCCGAGCCAAGGCCGCGCTCATCACCACCACGGTGCCGAACGCGGCACGCGTCGCCGACTACCTGTACGGCGGGCAGAGCAACTTCGAGGCGGACCGCAAGGCGGCGCGGGCACTCGCGGCGATTGCGCCGTCCGTCACCTCCATCCCGCCCGCGGTGCTCGCGTTCCAGCGGCGCGTGCTGCACTTCCTGGTCACCGAGGCGGGGATCACCCAGTTTCTTGACATCGGGATGGGCCTGCCCCTGGTGGGCGCCACGCACGAGGTCGCGCAGTCGCTCGTGCCCGAGTGCCGCATCGTCTACGTGGACAACGACCCGATGGTGCTGTCGCACGCCCGGGCGCTGCTGAAGTCCGCGCCCGGCGGCGCCGTCGGCTACGTAGACGCGGACGTGCGCGACACCGCCGCCATCATGGCGGGCGCGCGGGCGACCCTGGACCTCGGCAGGCCGACCGCGGCCCTGCTGCTCTTCACCCTCGCCTACGTCCAGGACGCCACGGAGGCGGCCGCGGTGGTGTCGTCGCTGACGGCGGCCATGCCGTCGGGCAGCTACGTCGCGATTTACCACCTGGCGAGCGACCTGGATCCCGCGCTCAGGGAAGCGGGCAGGGAGTGGAACAAGATGATGCCCGCGCAGCCCATCACGCCGCGCTCCCGCGTGGAGGTCGGCGACCTCGCGGCCGGACTCGACCAGGTGCCGCCAGGCCTCGTGCCCATCACCGAATGGCGCCCCGCCCAAGGCGACCCCCAGTTCGATCACGTGGTGCCGCTGCACGCCGTGGTAGGGCGCAAGCCGTAGCGGTCCCGCCAGCAGTGCCCGCCAGCAGTGCCCGCCAGCAGTGCCCGCCAGCAGTGCCCGCCAGCAGTGCACGGCGCGTGGCGATGAGTTCGCGGGCCGCGTAGCGTCGTACTGGCATGACGTACGCAACGATCGATGGCCAGCAGGTCTACTACGAGGTCCACGGCAGTGCACTCCACGGCGGTGGCAGGCCGCTTGTACTGCTGCACGGCGGCCTGCTGACCATCGGCCTGTCCTTCGGGCCGCTGCTCGGCCCGCTCGCGGCGGGCAGGCAGGTGATCGCGGTGGAGTTGCAGGGCCACGGGCGCACCGCCGACGCCAGCCGTCCAATGACGATCGAGGCGCTGGCAGGCGATGTCGTCGAACTGCTCGACCAGTTGGAGATCGCCGCGGCCGACCTGTTCGGCTTCAGCCTCGGCGGCCTGGTGGCGTGCGCGGTCGCGCTCCGTGCACCATCCCGGGTCGGCCGGCTAGTCGTCGCGTCCGCGGACCCCTACCGTCCGCCGGGCAGGGAGAGCGCGCCGATCACCGAGGAGCACCTGCCGACGCAGGCCGACTTCGAGACGATGCGCGAGGCCTACCTCGCGGTCGCGCCCGATCCCGGGCACTTCGAGAAGTTTGCGGCACGGGTGACGGCGATGGTGCACGAGGTACCCGGATGGACCGCCGAGCAACTGCGGTCGCTGCGCGCGCCGGCCCTGCTCGTCTTCGGCGACCGCGACTTCTCGCCGCTGCCCGACGTGACGGAGTTGTACGGGCTGCTGCCCGACGCGCGGCTCGCGGTGCTTCCCGGCGCCACGCACATGGACGTGTCACGGCGGCCCGTTGAGCTGCTCGCGCTGATTACACCGTTCCTTGACTTTCCGCGCTAGCGGGGCATCCCCGCTGGCCGCCGCGGCCGCGAGGTGAGAAAATGCGCTCATGGAGGGTTATCAGGAAAACCCGAGAAGGCAGTTCGCCGCGGCGTGGCAGGCTGCCGTCACCGCCCTTGGCGAGTGGCGGGACCAGGTGACGGCGGCGACCTCTGAGGCGATCGACAAGCTCGACCCGGCCGTCCGTGCCGCGCTCGAGGCCGCTCGGGCGGCCCTCGCCGGGAACTGGGGTACCTGTCAGTGCCCGTGCGCCGCGGCGCACCCGCAGGACAGGAACGTGTGCGACGGAGGTGCCGTGCTTGCCAGGCGGCTCGGCGATAAGGACGTGCCGCTATGCGCGCCGTGCGCCGTGGCCACGGGCGTCGCCGAGATGCCCCACTAGGACCGTCCCGCCGCGGGGCACTGGTGTAGCCGTCCGGTAGCACGGCACGGGGCGGCTCGTGCAGTTTCCCGTGTCCGCTGTCATTCCCGCTGGCCGCCGGCACCCCGGCGCGCACCTGCTGAGCCTGCCGGCCTAGCTCGGGACGAGCGGGGCCCAGGCGTTCAGCTGTGCGACGAGAGACGCGGGCAGCAGCAGGTAGCGGCCCACGGCCTGGCCGCAGGCCAGGATGACGCCGCTGACAACGAAAAGCAGCATGACCGCGACGTTGGGGCCGCGGAAGCCGCACGAAACGCAGGGATCGCACGAAGCGCGATGGGCTTTCTTGCTGTTATCCAGAATCGCGATGGTGGCGCCCCTGTGACGCTTCCCGTTTTTGCTGTTATCACGGAGTCTGGCCGCGTGGCGCAAGACAGTGGATGTTTAGGTACACCCGGCTGTATCTAAACATCCACTATCTTCATTCCGGGGGCGGGGCACCCAGGCTTCTTGCTGTTATCCGCCTGGCAACGCTGGTCCGAGGTGTTTACGTGGACCAGAAGGGTCGGGAGGTAGGAGCTTTCCGTCCCCATGGCTTCGCGGCTGCGTGCGGCTTCGCGACCCTTCGCCCCGGGCGGCGACCGTTTGGACCGGGAGCGCGCCGGGGCCCTGGTCAGGCCCGTAGGACCTAGGTCTGGCCCCCGGGGCAGGTGCCCCTTGGCCCTGATCGCGGCGGCCGGCAGACAGCGAAGACCCGCCGGAACCTGGGTCACTAGGCTCCGGCGGGCGGGCGATGGCTGACAGGACGGGGGCGCCGCGCGGTTACCAGCGGTACCAGCGGCTTCCCTCGCCGGCCCGGAAGGCGAAGCCGACCAGCCAGACGATGAGTACGATCGCGGCGATCCACCAGAGGGCGTGCAGCAGGAAGCCGAGCCCGCCGAACAGGATCGCGAGGATCAGGACCAGCAGAATCAGGGCCATGGTTTGGTGCTCCTCGGTTGTGGTTCTGTACTCGCTACACGGCTACCCAGCCGGGGATAGTTAAACGCCGCGGGCACCGCGGGTGTGCGTTCTCGGGCTCCCGCGGGCGCGGCTGGTGGCATAGGGTTCCTATGACCGAAGGCGACGTGCGGGATGGCGAGGATATGCCACGAAGCGGATGGCCCGATGAGGCAGTGACGGACATCGCGGCGCGGCGGGATGCCCTGCGGCAGGCGGCCGGCCTGCCGGGCGCCGACCTGCGCACGCTGATGGACGCGGCGCTCACCGAACTCGACGCCGCGATCGAGGCGGTCGGCCCGGCGCCCGAGGGCGCGGGAGGCCGCGCGGACCAGCCCGCGGAGGTCCTGCCCGAGTCCGTGCGGGCGGAGCGGCGGCTGCTGCACGCGGTTTTCAAGCAGGCCCCGGTCCCGTTGTTCCTGCTCGAGGCGGACGGAACGATCAGGCGGGCGAACAACAAGGCGGCGGAGCTGCTCGGGGCGCCGTCCGGTTACGCGACCGGCAAGACGCTCGCCGCGTTCATCGACCTGCCGGCACGGGCCGCGGTGCACACCCAGCTCGCCGCGGCGCTGCGGACCGGGGAGCCGCGGACGGCGAGCTGCCGGATCCTGACGGCGGACGGCCCGCTCGACGCCGTCATCACCCTGGCGCTTGCCGACCTGCCAGGCGACCCGCCGGTGCTAGTCGTCGCCATGGCCGCGGGTCGGCCCGGCTCCGCTGGCCCAGCCGGGGACGGGGACGCCGCCGCCGCGGACGGCAAGCGCGTGAACCGGATCGCGGGTAAGGCGCAGTCCGCCGCGGTGATCGCGGCGATGACCAGGCGGCTCGACACGGTCACCGCGGTGACCAGGGTGCTGCTCGACAACAGCACGTTCAGCGAGGCGGTCACGCTGCAGCGGTGCGCGCGGCTGCTGGCCGGCGAGGTCGCCGACTGGGTGCTCATCGACATCGAGAGGAACGGGAGGCTGCTGCGCCAGTTCGCGGCCGGCCCGCGCGGCGGGCACGCGGACCAGGTGGCGCGGACGGCGCGGGGCGTCGACCCGGACCAGGAGTCGGTGCCCGCCGCGGTGCACGCGACCGGCAAGTCCGCGCTGCTCGCGCACCTCGATGACCCCGCCGCGCTCGGCCGGGGCCCCGACGGCACGCCGCTGCTGATGATGCTCGGCGCGGCGTCGCTGATCTGCGTGCCGATCTCCGACGGCACGACCGGCTACGGCACGCTGACGCTGACGCGGCTGGCGGACAAGGGGCCGTTCGGCGTCGCGGACCTCGGCCTCGCCGAGGAGCTCGGCAGGCACCTGGCGATCGCCGTCCGGGTCGACCGGGTGTTCCGCCAGCGCTCGCAGGTCGCCGAGGCGCTGCAGGCCAGCCTGCTGCCCGCGCGGCTGCCCGCGGTGCCCGGGCTCGAGTTCGCCGCGGCCTACATAGGCGCCACCCAGTTCCAGGAGATCAGCGGCGACTTCTACGACGTGTTCAAGGCGGCCGACGGCTGGGGCATCGCGGTGGGCGACGTCTGCGGCAAGGGGCAGGACGCGGCGGCGATGACGGCCGCCGCGCGGCACGCGATCCGGGCACTGGCGCATGTGCACGAAACGCCCGCCGACGTACTCGCCGCCGCGAACGAGGTGCTCGTCGCCGAGGACTACGACGACCGGTTCGTCACGACCACGCTCGCGTTCCTCCGGCAGCGCGGCCGCCGGGTGCAGGTGCGGCTCGGCTCGTGCGGCCATCCGGGCCCGGCCGTGGTGCGGGCCGACGGGCGGGTGGAGATCCTGGAGGGCGACGGGCTGCCGCTCGGGCTGTTCCCCGACGCCGAGCCCGGCCGGCTCGAGCTCGAGCTGCACAAGGGCGACGTGCTGTTCTTCTATACCGACGGGGTGACAGAGGCGAGGAGCGCCGACCGCGGCTTCTTCGAGGACCGGCTGTCGGACGCGCTCGCGGCGGTCGCGGGGCGCTCGGCCGCGGACGTCGTGCGCGCCGTACAGGAACTCGTCAGCTCGTTCTCCGCCGGGGAGCTCAAGGACGACGTCACGATCCTCGCGGTACGGGTGGGCTGACCGGCTGCCGCGGTGAGGCGTTGCGGCGGTGAGGCGTTGCCGCGTTCCCCGCGATGCCGCGTTGACGTGTTCCCGTGTTGACGTGTTGCCGCGTTCCCGGGTTGCCGGGTTGCCGGGTTGCCGGGTTGCCGGGTTGCCGCCGCCCGGTTACGGCTGCTCGTAGAGGTCCTCGACGACCTCGGTGTAGGGCTGCGTTCCTGAGGAACCGGGTTCCGGGCCGACCCGCTGCGCGGACCCGGGCTGCTCGCCGCCGTCGCCCGGGAAGCGGTCGCCCTGCGGCTCGGTCTCCCGGATCACGTCGTAGCCGGACTCGGCGTCCTCGATCAGGTCATCTTGCGTATCGAGCAGCGTGGGCCTGGACGGCAGCCCTCGCTGCAGCGTCGAGACGCCCGGGTTGCGCGCGATGTACGGCGGGACCGGGATGTGCTCGACGCGGCCGCCCGGGTAGGAGCGGCGGACAAGCAGCCGCCTGCCCAGCCAGCCGGCCGTGCGGTTAGGCAGCAGCAGTCCGATCACGCCGATCACCATGAGCACCCAGCCGGCCGTGTGCAGGTTGAAGACGGAGGTGTTGGCCGTGACAGCGAAGGCCAGGATCGCGCCGATACAGATGAGCGCCAGGCTTGATCCGATCTTCATCGAGTGTCCTTTCGTGGCGGCGCCTTCGCCGCCGTGCGGGGGATTCGGGCCGGCCGGGCCGGCGCGAGCGGGGGTTCGCGCCGGCCGCACCGGCCGGGCCGACCGTCAGGGGGACGTCACCAGGACGTCCGGGGTGTCGAGCAGCCGGCTGCGCAGGTGGCCGAGCGCCCGGGAAAGCAGCCGGGACACGTGCATCTGCGAGATGCCGAGCCGGGCGCCGATCTCCGCCTGGGTGAGGTTCCCGTAGAAGCGCATGACCAGGATCCGCTGTTCGCGCTCGGGGAGCTCGTCCCAGTGCGTGGACACGGCTTCCATGTCGATCGCGTGCTCCACGTCGGCGTCCTCGTCGCCGAGCACGTCGCCGAGTTGCGCCGGGTCGTCGCGGTCGGACAGCGGTGCGTCGAGCGAGTAGGCGCTGAAGACCAGGTCCGCCTGCCTGGCCTCGAGCAGGTCGTCGGCGCTGCAGCCGAGCCGCTCGATGAGCTCTTCGTCGGTGGGCGCCCGGTTGAGTGTCCCGGTGAGCTCCTCAGTCGCCTTGCGCAGCTCGAGCAGCAGTTCCTGGGCGGAGCGCCGGACGTGCACCTGCCACCGCTTGTCACGGAAATGCCGCTTGATCTCGCCGCTGACGCAGGGCGCCGCGTACGCGGACAGGCCGCTGCCGAACGCCGGGTCATAGTTGTTGATCGCCTTGAGCAGGCCGACATAGCCCACCTGCATCAGGTCTTCCACCGGCTCAGGGCTGCCGCGGTACTGCCTGACGCAAGAGCGGACCAGCCGCTCGTACCGCTCCACCAGGATCTCGCATGCGACCGAGCGCTCGTGGCTGTCCCTTGGCGCCGCGCGGAAGCGGGCCAGCAGGTCGTCGTCGGAGAGTTGCGCGAGTTCGGCACGGCAGCCGAGGACGGGCGCGGGGGAGGTTGCCTTGGTCATGGCCATCTCCGTGAGTCGGGGGATACCGGACGGAGGCAGTTGTGCCCGCACGGAGAGGTCTAAACTCAATCGCATGTGACCTCCATCACAGTCGTTGTGCGGTTTAAGTCCGGCGGAGCCCTTGTTCGGGCTTCTGCAGCAGCCGCGGTTCATGATCATGAATGGCTATTGGTGTGATAACGCCTAAAAGGCTTCATAACACCACAAACCTTCACGGTCATGGAGCGATTCGGCGCCGATGTTTAGTGCGGCCTTGGGGTATTTCTCCTTGCTCGGGCGGAATAGCCTGCCCGGCCGTGGGCAGCCAACTATTTACCAAGATCACCGCCCCAAGCCGACGACGCCCCCTGGGAAGGACGACCTATGATCGAGTACGCCACCGACTGGCGCGACGCGGGCGCCTGCCGCACCGCAGACCCCGACCTGTTCTTCCCCGTCGCCGTCGGCGCCGCCGCGAGCCCGCAGGTGACCCGGGCGCTGCGGATCTGCGATGGCTGCCCGGTCAGGCAGGACTGCCTTGACTTCGCGATGCGGACCCGCGAGCCGGCGGGTATCTGGGGCGGGACGACGCCGGAGGAGCGCATCCGCGTGCTGCGCGCGCGGCACCGCCGCCCGGCGCGCAGGGCCTGGGGACTGGCACCAGAGGTCCGCGCGTCCTGACGGCTGCCTGACGGCTGCCTGACCGCCGCCAGACCGTTTACTGACCGCGGCGACCGCCCAGGACGCGGCCGCCCAGGACGCGGCCGCTCAGGAAGCGGGCGAGATCCGGCCGCCCGGCGCGTAGGTGGCGATCACCCTGGCCGCGACCTCGGTGACCTTGACATGTCGCCGCTGCGACTCGCGCCGCAGGTAGCGCAGCGCTTCGTCGGCATCGCAGCCGAGTGCGTGCATCAGGATGCCCTTGGCCTGGTCGGTGACCGCGCGGGCCGCCACCGAGTCCTTGAGCTGGGTCGCGGTCCGCTGCGCCTGTCCGTAGGCGAGGCTGTTGGCGAACACCGTGCTGCCCAACCGGGCGAGCATCTCCGCCATCGGGACACCGTCGGCGTCGAGCGCGCCCGGCCGCACGCCGAACAGGGCGAGCACGAGCGTGGTGGACGCCGACTGCCTGACCAGGTGGATCGAGCTGCGCAGGCCGCGGCGCAGCGCCTCGGCCGCCCACCACGGCCAACGCTCCTCATCGATCGCGTCTCGGCAGCTCACCGGCCTGCCGTCATGCACGGCGGCGGCGAGCGGCCCGGGACCTGTCCTGGCCTCCAGGTCGATGAGCTCAGCAGGATCGGGGTGGCTGGCCGCCGCCGCGGCGAGCTCGCCGTCCCGCCAGATCGTCACGTGCGCGGCCGCGCAGCCGGGAACCTGCCTGACCGCCAGCTCGGCCAGCTTGCTGAGCGACTTGGCCTCGCCGTTGGCGAGGCTGGCAAGCTCGGTGGCCTCGTGGCCAAGGCCTTCGACCGTCACGTCGCTCCCGCCCTCTCAACTGGCAGCGCTGTCAACTGGCCGCCTGTTCCCCCGCCTCCCGGCGCGGGGCCGCGGCGCCCGTCGCGTGGGTTAACTACTTGCTAGGAGTAGCGTACGCCTGACAGGTCAGGCCGTGCACCGGCGCGAACGCGGCCGCGCCGGGCACGCCGCTGGCCCGCCCGGCGGCCGCGGGCACGGACGGCGGAGCGGCCGACGACAGGACGGATAGCGCGGGCGGCGATGACGCGGGCGGCGACGCGCCTGGCGACGCGGCCGCCGAGACCAGGCAGGGCCGCACGGAGTGCACGTGGGTGCTCAGCACGACGCACAGCGTCGCGATGGCGGCCAGGGTGGCGAGGATGGCGACGTGCGTCGGCCGCGGCCGGGGCCAAGACCGGGACCAGGCGCGGGACGACAGCCGCTCGGCGCCGACGGGCTCCCCGGCGGCCAGGTCGTTGAACATGGCGAACATCGACGCCAGCCGCGGCGTCTCCGTGGCAAGCGCGCGGTCGATCGCGGCCAGCCGTCGTCGGCCGCGCGCGGCAGACCGCGCGCCGCCGGGCCACCGCCCAGGCGGGCCGGGCAGGCCGAGTTCGCGCCGGGCCAGGCGCAGCCGGAAACGCCTGGCCCGGGCGCGGCCCCCGTGGGTAAAGAGATCGTGCAGGCTCATACCCCGCTCCCGTCTGCGCCGCGCCGTCCCCCCGGCGCGCTGTGTGGTTCCTCGCTGAGCCGCTTGGCCGCAGCGCGAGGCAGGCGTTGACCCGCCGCCCGTTGGCGAGCACGGTGCACGCGCCGCACTGGCCGTGATCGCACCCCTTCTTCGTGCCGGTCAGGCCGAGCCGCTCGCGCAGCAAGTCAAGCAACGAAAGGCGGTTGTCGGCCCTGACGATGCGCGGCTCGCCGGTGACGGTGACGGTGACAGTGACGAGGGTTGCGTGTGCGTTGTTCATGACCGCCATCGGGTACCCGGCGCTCGGGCTGTTACTCCTGCCCGCCGGACCTCGTTTACGCGGCCGCTGAGCCGGGAAGCACGGAGCCGGGCATAGCCGTCGTGCGTCAGGCGTTCTCGCACGCTGGACGGACGGGCCGGGCACGGCCCGGAGAGGAGCGGCGGAAATGGCACAAGACGGTCACAGGCAGGTGAGCATCGCCCGGACGGCGGCTGGCAAGTACACGGTGACGAAGGAAGCGGGCGGGACGATCTCGGTCGGCACCGGGTCCGACGGGGAGTTCACGCCGGTCGAGCTGCTGCTCGCGGCGATCGGCGCGTGCACGGCGATCGACGTGGACATCTTGACGTCACGGCGGGCGGAGCCCACGGAGTTCACCATTGAGGTGGGCGCGGAGAAGGTCCGCGACCAGCTGGGCAGCCGGCTGCAGGACATCGAGGTGACCTTCCGCGTGCGGTTCCCCGAGGGCGCGGGCGGCGATGCGGCGCGCGAACTGCTGCCCGGCGCGGTGCGCCGCTCACACGACTCGCTGTGCACGGTGAGCAGGACGGTGGAGCTCGGCACGCCCGTCGCTAGCGTGATCGCCTGAGCCGCGGCCCGCGGCGAGCTCCCGTGGGTGAGCCGCCCTGGTAAGCCGCCCTGGTAAGCCGCCCTGGTGAGCCGCCGCTCGCGGGCCGGTCGGCGGCGATGCGGCCTCAGCCGCGCGCGCTAACGTCACGAGCCATGGCCGGCGGCGCTGAGTATCGCATCGGCGATGACCTGATAGCCGGCCGGATTCGCATGCTGGTTCGGTCCCCGCGGCGGGGGAGCGCACTCCCAGGTCCACTGGCAGATCCGCGCCACGTTGCGGGGCAGGAGGCCGATTCCGGCAACCGTCACCGGGTCGCCGAAATCCGCGGTGCTGAACGCGCCGAAGACGTCGGCGACGCCGACGCCGGCCCGGAGGTAAGCCTGCTCAAGCTGGCGGTTGAGTGCCGCGGCGACCCGCTCGCTGGCCAGCGCGACCGCGCGGCCCAGCGTCCCGGTGCGCCACTGGGCGAGTTCCGGCAGGTAGTAGTTCGCTCCCACGATGCGTACGCCCGGGCCGGCCGCGGCGCGCAGGCTACCGAGGATCGCGGACACGCGGGCGACGGTTCCCTGGACCTGCCCGGCGCAGGAGGCGGCCAGGGCCAGTTCCAGCCGGCTGCCGCACACCTCGAGGTCGTTGGCGCCGATGTCGAGGGTCACCAGCCGCACGTGCCCGCGGTGGGCGCGCAGGAACGCGGCCGCGGCGGCGAGCTGCGAACCGCCGGGGTAGCGGCAGATGCCGCCCCTGATCATCGTTTGCGTGGTCTCTCCCGGGCACCCGAGCTGCACCAGCCGCAGCGCGGGGTCGCCCCGCGAGAGCCGCGCGTACACCACGTTGGGGTACCCCTGCGAGCTCTCCACGTCAGTGCCCGCCGCATCGGGCTGGACGCCGCGGGACAGGGAGTCGCCGAGTGCGAGATAATAGGCCGGCGGTGCGGGCTTGCCTGGCGCCGACGGCGAGGGAGCGGTGCAGGCCGTGACAGCCATGGCGAGCGTGACGAGCGCGGGGAGACGGCGCCGCACGCCCGGCATCCTCGACGCCCAGTCATTCGTCACGCTGGTCTCCTTTGGCCCTAATGCCGCCAACCGAAGCATCCCGCACCTGCACAGCGCGAGTCCGACTTAGGTGGATTTACCGGATATGTTCCGAGCGTTTCCGCAGGCCAGGTCATGATCATGAAGTTTTTTTCGTGCTATCGTACCTAAAGGCCTTCACAACCACAAAAGTCTTCGCGATCATGGCGCTAGCAGGAGGCACGCGGTACGGGCCGTGCAGCTCACGGTGCCTCAGCCGAACTTGACGGTCACCGTGCCGAGGCGTCCGATCTCCGCAGCGAAGCGGTCACCCGCCGCAACCGGGTCATCGGGCCGAGCACCGCGGTGGCCACTGCGGCGGGCGACGAGCCGGCGGGCAACGAGCCGCCAGGCAACAAGCCGCCAGGCAACAAGCCGCCAGGCAACAAGCCGCCAGGCAACAAGCCGCCAGGCAACAAGCCGCCAGGCAACAAGGCGCCGGGCAACGTCAGGTCACCTCGAAGGTCGTGCCGATGCCCATGCCGGTGATCCACTGCGGTACCGGCTCGTAGCTCGTCCACACGAGCGGCCGGTCGGCCGCGGCGAACCCGATGAGCCAGCTGCGGACCTCGTGGCCGCCGTTGCCCGCATGTTCCTCGAGCAGCTCGTCGCCGAGCTCGGCGACCGGGTCGATGTCGGCGGTGACAAGCTGCTTGAGGAACCAGGCGTCCCATGCGGCGTTGACCGGGGCGTCCGGGTTGCCGCCCATGTCGCGGACCCGGGACTCGCGCCCCGCGGACGCTGCCCGGATGTCGCGGCGGCCGTGGATCATCGCGGCACGCCTGCTGGCGGGGACGGAGGCGTCGCGCGGGTCGTTGGACGGCAGCCAGTGGGACAGGCCGCCGCTCGCGATCACAAGCACCCGTCCGGCGTCGGCGGCGCGGACCGCCGCGCCGAGCGACCTGCCGAGCGCCGCGCAGCGGCGCAGCGGCGGCAGCGGCGGCGCGGCGGTGTTGACCACCAGCGGGACCAGCGGGATGTCGGACGTGCCGCGGACCATGTCGTAGCTCTGCACGATGCCGTGGTCGACGGTGAGCGCGTAGGACAGCGCGATGTCGAACCCGTCGCCGGCCAGGCCGTCGCGGACGGACCAGGCGAGCGCGGACGCCACGGGCAGCGGGCCGCTCCGGCTGCCGAAGTCGCCGAAGCCCTCGGCCTCCGCCACCCCGAGCACGAACGGCGGCATCACGTCGTAGAAGTTGCCGTGGAAGTGGTCGGGGCCGATGACCACCAAGGCGTCAGGCGCGAGCGCGCGGACCGTGGCGGCCACCCGGGCCGCGGCGGCCAGGAACCGGCCGCCCGGCGCGTCAGGTGCGGGCGGCGCGAGCATGGACGCAAACGGTGAGTGCGACATGCCGACCATGCCGATGATCTCGCTCACGCCGGCGCCTTGCCCGCGGTGCCCGCCGCCACGGGGCCGCCCGCCACGGGGCCGCCCGCCACGGGGCCGCCCGCCACGGGGCCGCCCGCCACGGGGTCGCCGACGGTGCCGTGCAGCAGGAAGCCGCGGTGCACCCGGAGGAACTCCTCGCGCTTCTCCCACTGCGGCCAGTGCCCGGCGTCCGCGATGACGTGCAGCCGTGCGTCGGGCAGCCAGCGCAGCAGCAGCTCCGCTTCGTCGAGGCCGCCGGTCGGGTCGTGGTCGGTCCACAGCAGCAGCGTCGGCGCGGTGACCTTCCCGACCCAGCCGGGGTCCCACGCGAAGTCCTTGCGAACCTGGGGGTCCTGCAGCACCAGCGTGTTCTCGAT
>Ga0335078_10009585_pt1 | contig 14344 bp, 13 predicted proteins | sample Lox_Sample_32_FD_206711 | JGI IMG/M metagenome (GOLD analysis project Ga0335078, IMG submission 206711) | Soil microbial communities from Loxahatchee National Wildlife Refuge, Florida, United States - Lox_Sample_3.2 | ecosystem: Environmental > Terrestrial > Soil > Wetlands | place: USA...
CATGGCTGCGGCCCCAGCGCCACGGAGCCGCAGCCCGACGGCCGGATTGGGTGCGTTTCGATTTCGCGCCGCGCGGCGTCCGCGGTTCTCCCGTTCATGGCTGCGGCCCCAGCGCCACGGAGCCGCAGCCGGGCCGCCGGATTGGGTTCGTTTCGATTTCGCGCCGCGCGTCAGCCGCTGTTCGTCCGGTTTCATGGCTGCGGCCCCAGCTCGGGTGCAGGGAGCCTCGGCCGGGTCGGATTGGGTGCGTTTCGATTTCGGGATTACACGTTTCCGCGCGCCGCTGCGTCAAACATTCGTGGGTTTATTTCGGCTTTCGATATGCCTGCTGGCGGTGTCGGCATTTGGGGCGGATACCCCGCTGGATCAGCGGCTGCACGACGTGGAGAACCGTTACAATAGCGCCAAGACTCTCCAAGTCCTTTTTACCGAACAATATACGCCGACCGGCAGCGCCCGCCGCACGGAATCCGGGCTGATTCTGCTGCGCAAACCTCTGCGCATGCGATGGGATTACACCCAGCCCAAGGGCAAGCTGTTTGTTTGCGACGGGAAATACCTCTGGCTCTACAACCCGTCCGAGAACACCGTCGAGCAAACCCCCGTCAAGGAAAGCGACGATATGCGCCTGCCGCTCGCCTTCCTGCTCGGTAAGTTGCACTTCGAAAAGGAGTTCCGCAATATCGAGGCACAGCCCGAGGGGTTCGATCTGAAAATCACCGCGGAACCCAAATCGGAAGATCTGCCCTACTCTTCGGTGGAGTTTGTGGTCGCCCCGGACAGCCATATCAGGTCCGTCAAGGTGATGAACTTCGACCACTCGGTCCTCACCTACGCCTTCGATCAGGAAAAGGTGGACCCGCCGGTCAACCCCAAAGCCTTTCAGTTCGAGATGCCCAAGGGCGCCGAGCTGGTGAAATCGGGAACGGACCAATAGCCATGGCCGACTACGTTCTGAAGTATGCGGACGGGCGGGGGCAGATCCACCAGCAGGTGGCTACGGCCGGCTCGGAAAAAGAGCTACGCGACAAATACACCCAGCAGGGCTTCCTGATCTACTCGATCAAGCCGCGCTCGGCCGGAGCGGCCATCTCCGGCGGTCTCTTCAGCCGGCGCAAAAAGCTGGATCTCGAAAAGTTCCTGATCTTCAACCAGCAGTTCGTGACCCTGATCCGGGCGGGGCTTCCCATTCTGAAAGGGCTCGACCTGCTGGCCGACCGCCTCACCGACCCCAAGCTGGGGCCGTACATCAATGCCGTGCGCGACGAGGTGCGCAACGGCACCCTGCTTTCGGAGGCCTTCCGCCAGCAGGAGATCTTCCCCAAGATGTACGTCACATCCGTAATGGCGGGCGAAAAAAGCGGCAGCCTGACGGAGGTTCTGGAGCGCTACATCAGCTACCAGAAGGTGGCTCTCGCGGTCCGCAAGAAGGTGGTCGTCTCGCTGATGTATCCCTGCGTGCTGATCGTGCTGGTGATTCTGCTGATGGTCTTCCTGGTGACGTACGTGGTCCCCACCTTCGCCACCCTGTATACCACCATGGACGCCCGGCTGCCGGCCATGACGGTGGCGCTGATTACCATTGGAACCACCGCGCGCAGCTACATCCTGTTGCTGGCGGGAGGGGTGGTGGCGGCGATCTTCCTCGTCCGCTGGTGGGCCAAACGCCCGGCGGCCCGGGAGACCATCGACAAAATCAAAATGAAGGTGCCGGTGGCGGGCGAGATCTGGACCAAGTACCAGGTGGCGCAGCTTTCGCGCATTCTGGGCACTCTGCTCACCGGCGGCATCCCGCTGGTGCAAGCCATGGAAACGGCCGCCGATTCGCTGAATACGCCCTTGTTGAAGAGGGCCATCGAAGCCGCCGGCAAGCGCGTGCGCGAAGGCCAGCCGCTTTCGGAATCGCTGAAGACTTCGGGGATTTTCCCCGGGCTCGCCACGGATATGATTGAGGTAGGCGAATCGACCGGGGCGCTGCCGGCCATGCTCAACAGCGTGGCCGAATTCTTCGAGGAGGACGTGAACACCCGCATGACCGCCACGCTCTCGCTGATCGAGCCGGCGATCATGATCGTCATGGGAACCTTTGTGGCGTTTGTGCTGATCTCGTTGTACCTGCCGATCTTCTCATTGGCGGACACGATTCATTAGGATCGCTTGCATGGCCTCTCCTGACAAAGTGCGGTTGCCCGATGCCGGCGCGGAGAAGGAACAGGCGCAGGCCGTTGCCGCCCGCTACCGCTGTGAGTACGTGGACCTGCGCGAGGCCTCCATCGATCACGACCTGTTCCGGTCGATCCCGGTGGACCTCATGTTCCGCTACAACTTCGTGCCCATGCAGGCGCGGAACGGGTCGCTCGATATCGCCCTCGCCGATCCCCGCAACCTCGGGCTGATCGACGAGCTCGGCCTGCTGCTCAACAAGAAGCTGCGGGTCAAGGTCGCCACGCTTTCGCAGATCGCCGAGCTGCTGAAGAAGACCGAGCAGTCGCAGCGCGTGCTCGAGGAAGTCACCGAAGGCTTCGCGCTCGACGTGGTGGCCGAGGAGGGCGAAAGCGACGAAACGCTCTCCATCGATAAGCTGACCGCCGGCGATACCGACATCGCGCCGGTCATCAAGCTCGTCGATACCACCATCTTCAACGCGCTCGAGCGGCGGGCCAGCGACATTCACATCGAATCGCGGGACCAGGAAGTGGCCATCAAGTACCGCATCGACGGCGTGCTGCATTACGCCATGCCGCCCATCGCCAAGGACTGGCAATCCACCATCATTTCGCGCATCAAGGTCATGAGCGAGCTGGACATCGCGGAAAAGCGCGTTCCCCAGGACGGCCGTTTCCGCGTGCGCTACAAGGGCCGGCTGATCGATTTCCGCGTGTCCATCATGCCCACCATCCACGGTGAAGACGCCGTGCTGCGCGTGCTGGACAAGGAGTCCATGAGCGAGAAGTTCGCCAAGCTGTCGCTCGACGTGGTGGGTTTCGCCGAAAGCGACCTGGTGAAGTTCCGCCGTTACATCCTGGAGCCGTACGGAATGGTGCTGGTGACGGGCCCCACCGGCTCGGGCAAGACCACCACGCTCTACGCCGCGCTGAGCGAAATCAAGAACGACGAAGACAAGATCATCACCATCGAAGATCCGGTGGAATACCAGATCAAGGGGATCACCCAGATTCCGGTCAACGAGAAAAAGGGGCTGACGTTTGCGCGCGGCCTGCGCTCCATCCTGCGCCACGACCCGGACAAGATCATGGTGGGCGAAATCCGCGACCAGGAGACCGCGCAGATTGCCATCAACTCCGCGCTCACCGGCCACCTGGTGTTCACCACCGTCCACGCCAACAACGTGCTGGATGTGCTCGGACGCTTCCTGAACATGGGCGTGGAGGCGTACAACTTCGTCTCGGCCCTGAACTGCATCCTGGCGCAGCGGCTGGTGCGCGTGATCTGCGAGCACTGCAAGCGCGAGGTGCACCACACCGATGCGGCGCTGGTCGAAAGCGGCCTCGATCCCAAGGAGTGGCAGGACATTCCGCTCTACGAGGGGGCCGGCTGCTTCGAATGCGGCGGCACGGGCTTCCGGGGACGTTCCGCCATCCACGAACTGCTGGATCTGACCGACAAGATCCGCGAAATGATTCTGGACCGCCGGCCCACTTCGGAGATCAAGCGCGCCGCCAAGGAAGACGGCATGACCTTCCTGCGCGAATCGGCCGTGCTGAAGATGCGCTCCGGGATTACCACCCTGCGTGAGATCAACAAGGTGACGTTCATTGAGGGCTAGCGCTCGATTCCGGCAGGAGATCCTCCAGTGTTCCTAGACCGCTTCAAATCGCTTCTCCAGGACCCGCCGCCGGCCATGGCCTTCGAAATCTCGCAGGCCGGCATCGCGGCGGCGCGCGTCGCCTCGCGCACGGAGGTCGAATTCGAGCCGGTGAAGCCCGGGAGCATCGCCGTTTCGCCTTTCCAGGAGAACGTGCTCGATTCCGCTGCCTTCCTGGATGCCCTGAAGCGCCTGGAGATGGTGCGGGGATCGCGCAAGCGGAAGGACGCGGCCGTGATCCTGCCGGATTATTGCGCCCGCCTGGCGGTGCTGGATTTCGACAGCTTTCCCGCCGACTTGAAGGAGCAGTCCGCACTGGTCCGTTTCCGGCTGAAACGCAGCGTGCCGTTCGATGTGGAAACGGCCGCCCTCAGCTACTTTGCCCAACCGGCCGTCGAAAAACGCGTGGACGTGGTGGTGGTCACCACGCCGCTCGAAATTCTCTCGCCGTATGAAGCGCCGTTTCGCGCCCTGGGCCTGAACCCCGGCCTGGTTACGGTGTCCTCGCTTGCGGCGCTCGACCTGGCGCCCGACACCGGGTTGAACGTGATGGCCAAGCTTTCCGGAAACGTGCTCAGCCTGCTGGTGCGCGAGAAGGCGCGGCTGAAGCTGGCGCGCTGCCTGGAGCTGGCCTCGCCTTCGCTCGACGACGTGGCGGCGGTGCTGCTGCCCACCTTCGTCTACGTGGAAGACAACCTGGGCGGGCGCGCCGAGCGGCTCATCCTGTGCGGCTTCGGCGAGCGCACCCAGGAGGCCAGGCACCGTTTCGAGAGCGAATTGACCGTGGAAGTGGAGCCGCTGCATTCGCATTTGAGTCCGCCTGCCGAAACCAACGCCGGCCTGTTGGGGTATCTGCGATCGGTCTCGAGGAACAATTGAGATGAAGATCCCGGTCAATCTCGCCAGCCGGCCGTTCCGCAGGGATCGGGCCGTCGTGGTAGGCTCGCTGGCCGTTTGCGCGGCGCTGGTGGCGACCCTGGCCGTGCTGATTTCGCTCATCATGGCGGACCGGGCGCAATCCGCCGACGTGCGCGGCGAACTGAGCCGCCTCAACCGCCACATCCTGGCCGTGCAGGCGGAACAGGCCAAGGTGGATGCCGTGTTGCGCCAGCCCGAAAACGCCGAGGTGCTCGAGCGCAGCGTCTTCCTCAACGAGCTGCTGCTGCGCAAAGGCATCAGTTGGACCCGCATCTTCGCCGACCTGGAAGAGATCGTGCCGTACAACGTGAAAATCATCCAGATCCGGCCATCGGTTCACGACCAGGTGGTTTCTCTCGATATGGCGGTGGGTTCGGAATCCCCCGGCCCCGTGATCGACCTGATGCGCGCCTTCGGGGACTCCAAGATCTTTTCCAATCCGCAGCCGAAGAGTTACCAGGCCCCCAGCCAGTCGGAGCCCCTGTACCGCTACCAGATCAGCGTGGATTATGCCCAGAAGCTTTAAGCTGCCCGAACTTTCGGTGAAAGACCCGCGCGTGGTGATGCGCGTGGCCATCGGCATCCTTCTGGCGGCCAACCTGGCGGCGGCGGTGCTGGCGTTTCACCCCTTCGGCGGCGGCGCGGACGATCTGCGGCGCCAGCAGCAGTCTCTCACCGCGCAGTTGTCGCAATTGCAGGCCCGCTTGAAGGCGGGCCGCGAGCTGGTGGCCAAAGTACAAACCGCGCGCACCCAAGGCGACGAGTTTCTGAGCAAGTACTTCATGAATTCCCAGGCGGAAGGCGCCCTGATCCTGGGAGACCTGTTGAAGTACGAGCAGGATGCCGGCATCAAATTGCGGCAGGGATCGTTCACGGTCGAGGAAATCGAAGGCAGTACCACGCTGCACGAACTTTCCACGCAGGTCGGCCTGGAGGGCAGCTATACGAGCCTGGCCAAGTTCGTCAACCTGCTCGACAAATCTCCGCGCTTCCTGATTATCGAATCGATGCAGGCGTCCGCGCCGCAGCAGCAACAGCAGGGGCCGCGGGCGCAGCCCGAGCAGGCACTGAACGTCACCCTCAAGATCGACGCGTTCATCAAGGACGCCGGCGGGCCGGCGCTATGACCGGGGGCTTCAAAGACCAGAAGAAGCTGATCGCGCTGGGCGTCCTGGGCGTGGTGCTGGCAGTTGCCATGTACATCAACGTCTTCTCCGGGCCGTCGGTACCGTCGAACCCCGCGCAGCCGGCAGCCTCAACCGCACCCGGCCGCCCCGGCGCCGAACAAACAGCCGGGCCGATGGCCATGGCAAGCGCGCCATCCTCGCCCAAGGCTTCGCCGCGTGCCCGTCCGGCCGGCCGCGGGCGCAGCGAGGAGTTTCATCCGGTCTACCTGTCCAACCGCCCCGAGGAGCGGCCGGACCCTACCAAAATCGATCCCACGCTGCGGCTGGATCTGTTTTCCAAGGTGCAGTCGGTGGATGCGGCCGGCGGGAGGCGCAACCTGTTCGCTTTCGGCGCGCCGCCGCCTCCGCCCAAGGCAGCCGAGCTGCCCAAGGGGCCGGAAACCCGCGTGACGCTCGGTGCGGCGGCCAAAAACGGGCCGGCAACGCCGTCGCTTTCGCCCACCACGCCGCCCGACATCCCGCTCAAGACCAACCTGAAATACTATGGAATCGTGGCCTTATCGCACGGCGGCAAGAAGACCGCCTGCTTCCTGGATACGGGCGACGAGATTTTGCTGGGCACCGAAGGCGACACCCTGAAACGGCGGTACCGGGTGATGAAGATCAGCCCCGCTTCGGTGGTGATCCAGGATACCGAATCGAAGAAAGAGGAGACCATCCCGCTCGCGAAGGAGGCCCAGGGCTGAAATGCGACACACCAAACGGGCGCGCCAGGATTCGGGATTTGCCCTGCTGCTGATCTTTCTGCTGGCGGCGGTGATTGCCATCAACCTGTACATGGAGATTCCCCGGGTGGCCGAGGAAGCGCAGCGGCAGCAGGAGCAGTTGCTCATCGCCCGCGGCGAAGAGTACAAGCGCGCGATCCTGGTTTTCTACAAGACCAACAATCGCTGGCCCGCCAGGATCGAGGAACTGGAAAACACCAATAACCGGCGCTACCTGCGGCGCCGCTTCATCGACCCCATGACGGGGAAGGATGAATGGCGGCTCATCCATATCGCCAACGGCATCTTCACCGATTCGCTGGTGAATAAGCCCAAGTCGCCCATGGGCGATCAGCAGGCATCTATCAACACCGCGGGCCAGTACGTAGGCATGGCGGGGGGGATGTTCGATGCCAGTGCCGGCACCACGGCGCCCGCCGGACCGAATCTGGGCCGGCGGAGGGCCAGTGATGGCGGCCCGGGCGGCGGCATCATCGTCCCGATGGATCCTTCGAGCGGTACCTCGGCGAGCAACGGCAACGCCACGGCTTCTCCGCCGGAGAACCCGCTTCCCGGCGCCCCAGGATCTGCCGGGACGGGCGCGGAAGGCGCGGCCGGAAACTCAGGCGGGACGGGAACCACCGGCGTCACTTCCGGCGATGGCAGCCAGCCCGGCTCGCAGCTTCCGCCCGGCGTTACGCCGGGCCTGCCGGGTACGCCCGGTATGCCGCCCGGTTTTCCCGGTGTGCCGCCGGGTTTGCCGGGTGTGCCGCCGGGCTTTTCCGGCGTTTCGGGGGGCATGCCCGGAATTCCAGGCAATCCGGTGAATTCGCAGACCGGCGGCGTTTCCCCCACAACGTACTCCACGGCCCCGGGGGCCAACGGAATGCCTCCCGGTTTCCCGCAACCCGGAATGAGCGCGTTCGGCGCTAACGGACAGGCGCCCAATGCCGCGGCCAACATGATCCAGCAGATCCTGCAATCGCCGCGGCCGGGCGGCGCTCCGGTCGGCACGGGCACCCTGAGCGGCGGCCTGGTAATCGGCAGCGGCATCGCAGGCGTTGCCAGCAAAGCCGATGCCGAAGGCATTATGGTCTACAAAGACCAGACCAATTACAAAAAATGGGAGTTTATCTTCGACCCCACCAAGTGGAAACCGCCCGCCAATCCGCTCACGGGGCCGGCTGCCGGAGGTACGCCGGCCAGCCAGATGGGCAATCTGCAGCAGACCCAGATCGGCACTTCGGTCAACGATATCGTCGCCCAGCAGAACGGCACGGCCGCCAGCGGCGCTTCGGGCGCCACGGGCTCGACCGGCACGACGGGGAGCACCGGCCCCATCATCCATTGATCCGGTGTTCCGGCGCGGCGCCCCACACGAGTTATCCTGTCGTATTGGCAAACCACACCACAAGACGCGTGGTCGTCGCGATTGACGGCCCGGCCGGCGCGGGCAAGAGCACCATCGCGCGGCGCCTCGCCGGGCGCCTCGGTTTCACCTACATCGATACCGGCGCCATGTACCGCGCGGTCGCGCTCTGGGGCCTGGAGCGGCAGGTCGATCTGTCCGACAGGCACCGCATGGAGCAGCTCGCCGTGGCCGCGGAAATCGAGCTGGCACAGGGCTGCATCCGGCTCAACGGGGCCGACGTCACCGAGGCCATCCGCCGGCCCGAGGTTTCGAACGGCGCATCGAAAGTCGCCGTGATCCCCGGCGTTCGCCGCGCCATGGTGGCCAAGCAGCGCGCCATGGGCGAGCGCGCCAGCGTGGTGATGGAAGGCCGCGACATCGGCACGGTGGTCTTCCCCAACGCCGATGTGAAAATCTACCTGGATGCCGATGCCAGTGAACGCGTGCGCCGGCGGGCCATCGAGCTCCGCGCCAAAGGGCAGGAGGTGGCCGAAAACATGCTCGCGGCTGAAATGCAGGAACGAGACCAGCGCGACAGCACCCGCTCGGATGCACCGCTCGCGCAGGCTCCGGATGCTATTTATCTGGATTCCACCGGTCTGGGGATCGACGAGGTGGAGGAGGCCGTCCTCAAGCTGGTGCGCTCTCGCATTTCCAACGGAAAGGATTTCAGTTGAACCATCTGCTGATCATGAAGTTCGGCGGCACCAGCGTCGGCTCGGCCGAGCGCATGCGCGTGGCGGCCGAACTCGCGGCGCGCGAAGCAGCGCGGCGCCCGGTAGCAGTCGTCGTATCGGCCATGTCCAAAATCACCGACCTGCTGCTCGATACCATGCGCCACGCCGAGGGCGGCGACCGTGCGGGGCTGGACGCCAACCTGGCCGCGCTGCGTTCGCGTCACGCCGATGCCTGCCGGCAACTTCTGCCGGAAACCCGCCATGCGCCGGTACTGGCGCAGATCCACGACATTCTCGGCGAGTTCGAGCGCATTGCCAACGGCATGGCCATGCTCAACGAACGGCCGCCCCGCTCGGTGGATGAAGCCGTCGCCGTGGGCGAACGGCTTTCGGCGCTGCTGATGGCCGAGTATCTGACTACCTCGGGCACGCGCGCCGCGGCGGTCAACGCCTCGACGGTGGTGGTCACCGACGCCATGTTCGGCAACGCCTCTCCGCTGATGGAGCCTACCCGCGCCAGGGCCGCAGAAGTTCTGGCCCCTATGATCGAACAGGGGATTCTGCCGGTGGTCACGGGCTTCAACGGCGCGACCGCAGACGGCCGCCCCACCACGCTCGGCCGCGGCGGCTCGGATTTTTCGGCCTCCATTCTGGCCGCCGCCCTGGACGCCGCCGAGCTCTGGATCTGGACCGACGTGGACGGCATCATGAGCGCCGACCCCCGGCTGGTCCCCGACGCCCAGGTGCTCGAAGAAGTGACCTATGCCGAAGCGGCCGAACTGGCCTACGCCGGCGCCAAGGTGCTGCACCCCCGCACACTCGCTCCGCTGGTCGAAAAGCGCATCCCGGTCTGGAGCAAAAACAGCTTCGCGCCGGAAAAGCCCGGGACCAAGATCGTGCCGGCGCTGGCCGATTCGGACGCCGTCGGCACGCGCGCGGTCACGTCCACGGCCAAGGTCGCGCTCCTGTCGCTCGAGCCGGCCTCTGCCGAGGTGAACGGCGTGCAGGTGATGGCGCGGGCGCTCGAAGCGCTGGCGCGCTCGAACGTCGAGGTGCTGGTGTTTTCCAGCTCCAGCTACCGGCAGAACTTCTGTTTCCTGGTGCGCGAGGAAGAGCTGGAACGAAGCCTGGAAGGCCTGGAGGCCGCGCTGGCGCTCGAGCTGGCGCACGGCTATGTGCATCCCATCCACGTGAATCGCGATGTCGGCCTGCTGGCCGCCGTGGGCGAAGGGATGCAGGGCAAGCCGGGGCTGGCGGCGCGCATCTTCACCGCGATTTCCCGCGTGCAGGTGAACATCATCGCCATCGCCCAGGGATCGAGCGAGTTGACCATTGCGGTGGTGGTGCGCCGCGGCGGCCTCGAAAAAGCAGTCCAGGCCGTGCACGCGGAATGCGGCCTGGGTGTGAGGCCGCCCGTGCCAGTCTTCCGCTTCCCCATGGAGCGGAGGCCGGAGTAAGGAGTGTCCACACGCGAAGAGCACCGCAAGCAGATACTCAGACAGAGGCGTGCGGAAGCGCAGCGCGCCGAGGACCTGCACGAGGCCGACCGCCTGTATCACGAGGCCCACCGCAGCTATGACCGTGGGGATATCCCGGCGGCGGCCCGTTCGCTGCAAAAGGCGCTGGTGCTCAACCCCGATCACCTGTACGGTCTTACGCTGCTGGCGGGAATCCATGCGGAAGCGGGCCATTACGCCGAAGCCATCGGCTATTACCAACGGGCATGGAAAGCGGGCGCGAATCCCGTCCTGCGCTACGACGTGGGCGCGCTATACCAGCGAATGGGGCAGGCGGAGAACGCAGTCCGCGCGATGCGCGACTTCCTGGACGCGACGAAGGTTTTGCCCGATTCGAAACTGCAACGGCTGCGCGTCCAGGCCGAAGCGGTGATCGCGGCAAGCGCGACCCATCCGCCCGCGGAAACACACGCGCCGGCGGCCGGACCGGCCACGGGTGCGTCGCCACGCGGGCAAAAGCCGGCCCTGCCAACGCCCGAACCCGGCGCGCCCGCCCCGCCGCCGCGCGCCGGCCTGCGCTTTCTTCCCACCGGGGCGCCCGGCTTCGAGAGCCGCGGCACGGTGGCGGATTTTTTCCTGCGCCGCCAGTGGATCGCCCTTCGCCTGGAACAGAGCTTCGAGGACCTGCTTTGCCTGCCCTCGCTCCAGGGCGTGGATGCCTACGTCTACCAGCACGAAACCGTGCGCAAGGTGCTGCGCCATTTCAAGGGGCGGGCGCTGCTGGCCGACGAGGTCGGGCTGGGCAAAACCATCGAAGCCTGCATGGTGCTGAAGGAATACTGGATTCGCGGCCTGGTGCGCAGGGCGCTCGTGCTGGCTCCGCCTTCGCTCGTTTCGCAGTGGAAAGGCGAGCTGGTGGAGAAATTCAGCCTGGCCCCGGTCTCGCCCGATACCGCCGGGTTTCGCCGCGATCCGGCGCAGTTCTGGAAGGCCGAAGCGCTGGTGGTGGCCTCCATCGCCATGGCCCGCATGGAAGCCCACGCGCCCCATGTTGCGGCGGCATCCTGGGACATGGTGATCGTCGACGAGGCCCACTGTCTGAAGAACCGCGCCAGCGCCAACTGGCGCCTGGTGGACTCGCTGCAAAAGAAGTTCATCCTCATGCTGACCGCCACGCCGGTGGAAAACGATCTGATCGAGCTCTACAACCTGATTACCCTGCTGAAACCCGGGCTCCTGGCCACCGAAGCGGAATTCCGCAAGACCTACATGACGGCGGCGAAATCGAGAGCGCCGCGGAATGCCGGCCAGCTGCGCGCCATGCTGGGCGACGTGATGATCCGCAATACGCGCGCGGCGGCCGACGTGCAGCTTCCCCGGCGCATCGCGGCCACCGTCACCGTGCCGCCCTCCGAAGCCGAGGCGCAGGCCTACCGGATGGTGTCGAAGTTCGTCGGCGGGCGGTACCGGGAAAGGCACAGCGGCCGCGCGCCGGCCATGGTTCTCGACACCATCCAGCGGCAGGCCGGAAGCAGCCCCATGGCGCTGCGCCAGGCGCTGGGACGGGCGCTCCGCGAGGGGACCTGGGTGCGGGCCGGCGACCGCCGCGAACTCGAGGAGATCTTCGAGGTGGTATCGGGGCTCGGCGAAAGCGCCAAGGCGGCCCAACTGGGCCGCATGCTGGCGGCCCGCGGCGGCAAGGCGGTGGTGTTCACGGAGTTTCTTCCTACGCTCGATTACCTGCGGCGCGTCTGCGAACTGCACCACGTTTCCTATGCTCTGTTCAGCGGCGACATGGCGCGCGCGGAGAAGGACGCCGCCGTGGCCGCCTTTCGCGATCACAGCCGTGTTCTGCTCTCGACCGGGGCCGGCGGCGAGGGGCGCAACCTGCAATTCGCCGACACCGTGATCAACTTCGATCTGCCGTGGAGCCCCATGCGCATCGAGCAGCGTGTCGGCCGCGTACATCGCATCGGCCAGACCCACGACGTGTTCGTCTTCAATTTCTGCCAGGAAGGCACCGTGGAAGAGCAGCTCCTGCGTGTGCTGCACGACAAGATCAACATGTTCGAGCTGGTGGTGGGAGAGATGGACGCCATTCTCGGGTCGCTCGACGATCCGCGCGAATTTGCAGAGATCGTGATGGATTTGTGGATCGCCGGCCAGGAATCCGGCCAGGTGGAGCAGGGCTTCGAAGAGCTGGCGCGCCGGCTGCTGGAGGCCAAAAAGGCGCACCTGAAAGTGCAGGAGCTGGACGAATCGCTGTTCGCCCACGATTTCGAGGTATAGCCGATGACCGGTATTCTCGAATGGACGCGCGATTTGCTGCTCAGCCGGGGAGCGCTGGTCGAAGCCGAAGAGGCGCACGCGCTGCGCGCCATGCTGCCCTCCGACGTAGCCGCGGCGCTGGGATCGAGCGACTGGCTGTCTCTGCGTTTCGGCGCCGGCGCCGGATCGGACGACGAGGGCGACTGGCTGGACCGTCTGGGCCGCCTTCTGCCGCCCGAGCCTCGCGCCAGCGCCGCCCGGCTGCGGCATAGCCAGACACCGCGGCCGATCGATGCCGCCGCCGTGCTGGATCGCGAGCTGGTGATTCAGAACGGCATCTACCGCCTGCCCGAAGAGGCGCCGGCGAGCGCCCGTTACTACTTCTTCAGCTTCCAATATGCCATCGAGTCGGACGAGACCAGCCTCGGGCTGTGGACCACCTGCCTGAACGCTACCGCCCGGGCCGTGGGAAACCAGCCGGACTTGCTTTTGCAGACGCTGGGTGAAGACCTCGAGGAGGATCCGGCCGGCGAAATTCCGCGCGATGAGCTGCTCCTGGCCTTCCGCGTAGCGATGGCCCGCGCGCGTCCGGAAGTGCGCCTCGCAGCCTCCCCGGTCGAACATAACGCCAACCGCCGCCTGGCGCGCGACAGCGAGCGCATCGCCATCTATTTCCGCGATCTGCAGCAGCAGATTCAGAAACGCATCGCGCGCCACGGCGCGGATGAGCAGGCCGCCCGGAAGGAGCGCAGCCGCGCGCAAGCGACGGAACTCGATCGCCTCGCCAAGCTGGAGGATCTGGTGCGCCGGTATTCGGTGAAGGTCCGTATCGAGCCGGGCGACGCTTTGGCCGTCACCCTTCCGGTTCGCCGGATTCAGGCGCGCCTGATTCGCAAGAAGGCCGAGCGGGTGGCTGTGTTTCATTGGAATCCCGTGCTGGGCGCGCTGGACTCGCCGTGGTGCGAGAGCTGTCAAGCTCGCGCGAACCCGCTTTTCCTTTGCGACGACCGGGTGCACCTATTGTGCAAAGCCTGCCTGGCTCCCTGCGCCGGCTGCGGAAAGGTGTACTGCCGCGCCTGCCAGCCGAAGTGCCGCTGCGGCGCGCCCAACACGCAGACCGCCGAAGTGTCATAATGGTCGCAATCTCCCAATTACAAGGACATCTATGAAACTTCTGACTGCCGCACTTCTGATTACGGCCGTGGCTTCCGCCCAGGAAACGCCGGCCAATCCTCTCGTCACGGTTTCGCAGAGAATCTTCTCCATCGCCCAGAACGATATCATGCGTTCCGCCGACAAGGTGCCCGAGGACTTGTGGTCTTTTCAGCCGACCAAAGAAGTCCGCACCTTCGCGCAGTTGTTCGCCCACGTGGCCGATGGCCAATACGAGTTCTGCAGCGTGGCGGCGGGGCAAAACGTCTCCATGGATGTGGAGAAGAAATTCAAAACCAAGGCCGAGATCGTGCCGGCGCTGAAACAGGCCTTTGCCTTTTGCGATGCGACGTATGGCAAGTTGAACGACAAGAGCGCCGCCGACCTGGTCAGCTTCTTCGGCATGCGCATTACCAAGCTCGGCGCCATGGATTTCAACACCGCCCATACCATGGAGCACTACGGCAACCTGGTGACTTACATGCGGCTCAAAGGCATCGTGCCGCCTTCGAGCGAATCGCGGCAGGCCGCCCCATCGGGTAGCAAGAAGTAGCGGGACCCGGCGGATCCTTTGGCGGCTTCGACCTGGCGCGCCCACCCGCGCCGCCATCCGGACAGGAGTTCCTCCTGGTAGTGGCCGGGCCGGAGGGCTGGGCCGCACGGCCGGCCGCTGCCGGATGCCCTGGCGGAAGGCGGTTTTGACGCGGCCTTCGGGGGCGCGGGACGCGACGAGCCGGCAATGCG
>Ga0335078_10009586_pt1 | contig 14343 bp, 11 predicted proteins | sample Lox_Sample_32_FD_206711 | JGI IMG/M metagenome (GOLD analysis project Ga0335078, IMG submission 206711) | Soil microbial communities from Loxahatchee National Wildlife Refuge, Florida, United States - Lox_Sample_3.2 | ecosystem: Environmental > Terrestrial > Soil > Wetlands | place: USA...
ATCGATCAATTTGCTTCTCTGTGATTCCGGGAATCCATCTGGAATCATGCCGGTGTTCGTCGCCCCTCCGGGGAGCAAGAGGTTCAGCGTTATCCCGGTTCCCTCTAATTCCTGAGCCCAGATGGCGCTCATAGATTCGAGTGCCGCCTTTGACGGACCGTATGGAGTAAATCCTTTTCGCTTCATGGTTTCATGGTTGATCGAGATGTTTATTATCCTTCCGTATCCGTATTTGAGCATGTGAGGAATCGCTTCCCTTGTCATCAGGAAAACTCCGCTCACATTTGTGTCTATGACCATCCGCCACATATCGGGGTCCGCTTTCCAGAAAGGTTTCGGCTCCGTCATGAAATTGTCGTCTACGAATTTCATTCCTCGCGCGGCATTGTTGACCAGTATGTCGATTCGGCCGAATTTTGAAACGACGGAATCCACTAATTGCTGTACATCATCCTTGTTGGAGACATCTGCGAGGATGGCATCGCCCCGTATTTCCGACGCCACATTTTCGATCTCGTTTTTCTGCTGTGCCGCTGTGACTACAACTTTCGCCCCTTCGCGGGCAAATGCGGCGGCGATCGCTTTACCGATTCCGCGGCCACCGCCGGTGACTATTGCAACCCTGTCCTTCAGCATCATGGCCGGCTCATCTGTCCTGCGCCATCCTTTCCAGCATCCAATTAGGATAGACCCTCGGTGGCTTGCTCAGTTCGTCGAGCCGTGTGACTTCCGCCGGAGTCATCTCCCAATCCGTGGTCTTAAGACTATCGACAAGCTGTTCTTCGCTCCTCGCGCCGATGATTATTGAAGTGACGCCGGGTTTTCTCAGAAGGTAGTTCAGCGCCGCTTGTGTAATGGTGGCACCATGGCTCTGTGCCGCCCTTTCCAGCTCGTCCACGATATCGAATCCTCTTTCTTCATCAAACTGCAGAAACTGCTTTGCCGGATCGGTTCTTCTTGCTCCTGCGGGTCGTGGCTTTCCGCGTCTGTATTTTCCGGTGAGAAATCCGCCGCCGAGCGGACTCCAGGGAAGTATCCCGAGTTTCTGGTCGAGCGATAGCGGCACCAGCTCGTTCTCCAGATCGCGTGCGACCAAAGAGTAGAGGGCTTGGAGCGTCACAAATCTTTCAAGGTTGTGCTTCTCAGAGATGGCGAGCGCCTTCATCAACTGCCATCCTGTGAAATTTGATACGCCGATGTATCTGACCTTTCCGGTTCTCACGAGATCGGTCAGAGCACGGAGGGTTTCTTCAAGCGGGGTTTTCGGATCAAAGCTGTGGACCTGGTATAAGTCGATATGATCCGTGCCGAGCCTCTTGAGGCTTGCCTCGCACGAATCGAGTATGTGTTTGCGAGAGAGACCGATGTCGTTCGGACCGGGGCCTGTCCTCCCCCTGACCTTTGTCGCTAGGATTATGTCCTTGCGTTTTGTTCCCAATGCCTTTCCGAGAATTTGTTCGGATAAGCCTTCCGAATAAACATCTGCCGTGTCGAAGAAATTGACGCCGCAGTCGATGGCAATATTCACTAACCCGTCAGCATCCTTCTGCTGAACCTGTCCTATGTTTGTCCAGTATCCTTTTCCTCCGAAAGTCATAGCACCGAAACAGAGCTCGGAAACTCTGACTCCGGTATTTCCAAGAAATCGTGTCTTCATATTCTGCATCCTTTTTTAAAGTCAAAATTCAGAGGCCGTATCTCAAGATCGCAACGCAAGAGTCAAAAGTTTTCATGCCTGGCCCGTGATTTGGATTTTGCATTCTTACCTTTGAGAGGTTTTCATTTGGGTTTTGCCCTTGAATATTGTACCGGATATTGCGGGTCGTCGCCCAGGATTTTTGCAGCGTGGAGCGGGAAATACGGATCCCGCAAGAACTCGCGTGCCATGATAATGACATCGGCTTGACCCGTGACAAGTATGTTTTCCGCCTGCGGTGCGTCGGTTATTAATCCGATTGCGCCCGTCATCATTTCCGTGTGCTTCCTGATTTCGTTTGCAAATTCAACTTGATAGCCCGGTGCTACCGGTATTTTCGCTCCCGGTGCAACTCCGCCGCTCGAGCAATCGATCAAATCAATTCCAGCTTTCTTCAGTTCCTTCGCAAATTCGATTGACTGCCGCAAATCCCAGCCACCCTCGATCCAATCGGTGGCGGATAACCTGACAAACACAGGCAGATCCGACGGCCAGATTTCTCTGACCGTTTTCGCAACATCAATCGGAAATCTCATTCTGTTCTTCAGCTCTCCACCATATTCATCTTTGCGACGGTTCGACAACGGTGAAAGAAATTGATGCAGGAGGTAACCGTGTGCCGCATGAATTTCAGCGACTTGAAAACCGGCTGCAAGACTATTCTTTGCTGCGCCCGCGAATTGATCCATGACCATCTTGAAGTCTGTTTGTGACATTTCTCTCGGAAGCGGATGGTTGTCCGAAAATTTTACCGGGCTCGGTGCAATCGTCTGCCATCCACCGCCGCTCGATGGAACCTCGCCGTCGCCTTCCCATGGAATCTTCGTCGAAGCCTTCCGACCGGCATGGGCAAGTTGAATTCCGGCGGCGGCTCCGCGTGACTTCACGAAGTCGGTGATATGCTTGAATGCTTTGACTTGCTCATCCGACCAGATGCCGGTGTCCGCCGGAGAAATCCTGCCTTCCGGCGAAACCGCCGTTGCTTCGGTGAGGACGAGCCCGGCTCCGCCCACGGCTCTGCTGCCGAGATGAACCAGATGCCAATCGTTCGGGATTCCATCCTTTGCAGAATACTGGCACATGGGCGATACAAAAATTCTATTCCTAAATTCTAAATTTCTAATTTTAGCCGGCGATAACAGTTTGCTCATTGTCCTTGTCCAGGGTGAAATCTCAGATTTGAAAATCACAAATCATAGTTAAAAAGTAGCTCATAGGTCGAGTTCTGATTTGTGGTTTTCACATTTGCATATGGGCAAATGAATTCTCTTTATTTCAAATGATACTTCAAAAACTCCAGCGTCATCGGCCAAGCTTGCTTAGACGCCTTCTCGCTGTAAGCGGCGCGCTGGTCGCAGAAAAATCCATGATCGGCATAAGAAAAGGTCACATTGCCGAATTCCTTGCCGGCAGCGCGAAGTGCATCTTCGACGGCGCGTGTGTGCTCCGGCAAGATGTGCTTGTCGAGCCCGCCCCAGAAAAGGAGTATCGGTCCGTGAAGATCCTTTGCGCGGTCAAGCAGGCCTTGTGCAATTCCGCCGCCGTAGAAAGACACGGCAGCTTTCAGCGGCACTACCGAGTCCGCGAGAAACGAAACCCTTCCACCCATGCAGAAGCCGATCGAGAAAATACTTTTGCCGTCCGTGACAGAATCCTTGATCAGCCATTCATATGTAGCCTTGATATCCGCCGCAAGGTTTTCGTTGGTCAGCTTCGCCGTATGCGCCTGAGTCGCGGTGAAATCGGTATAACTTCCCTCAAATCCCGGGCCGGTGCGATGGAAAAGTTCAGGAGCAATCGCAGTAAATCCTTCCTTCGCAAATCTGTCCGCGATATCGCGAATGTACGGATTTACCCCGAATGCTTCTTGAAAAACCATGATACCCGGATGTCTGCCGGTGCTTTTGGGCTTTGCTACGTATGCAGCCATAACCGTTCCATCCGAGACTTTTATGTCAATAAAGTTTATTCTGTTTCTGCGAGTGGGGTCCTCGTGCGACATTTTCTTCCTCCATTTCTCCAAACCTTGCGAAGGTATCGGGGCTCAGTTTATGCAACCTTCCCAAGATAGCTTTGTTTATCTCGCGACCGTCGGGTATAGCTTTGCTCCGATGGCGACGAGCACGATTATTGAAACTACCAATGCGACAAAGTCCGCGAACACTCCATAAATGCTTGTCCCGTGGACGAGCATCATGGCTCTCAGCGCATCGACCTCATAAGTGAGCGGGTTTATACGCGCGATCACTTTCAGCCAGTCCGGCATGATCGAGATCGGATAGATCGCATTGCTCGCGAAGAAAAGCGGCATCGTAAGTATCTGTCCGATTCCCATGAAGCGTTCTCGCGTTTTCACGATGCATGCAACGATCAGTGAAAAAGTCGAGAAGAGCGCGGCGCCTAAGATTACCGCTAATGTGATTCCGAGAAGCGAGAGCGGCTCCCAAGACAATCTCACGTGTAGCAGCAATGCGAGCAGGTAAATGATCACCGCTTGTGAAAAAGCCCGCACTCCGGCCGAAAGCGCTTTGCCGAGAACGAGCGCGGTGCGTGGAGTGGGACTCGCAAGAAACTTATGGACGATCCCCAGATCTCGCTCCCAGATAATTGCGATACCGTAAAAAATGGCGACGAACAAAACGCTCTGTGCCAGTATGCCCGGAGCCATGAAGTCCATATAGCTCAGGTTCCCGGTCGGTATTGCGCGGATGCGCGTGAAAACTTCTCCGAAAACGAGCATCCACAATGCCGGCTGCGCGGCTCGAGTGAAGAGCTCGGTCGGGTCGTGACGGAGCTTTCTTACTTCAAGCTCCGTGATCACGAGAGTCTTAACTATGAAGTTACTAATCCAGTTGAGCGCGTTGATTTTAGGAACGACACCTTCGTCCCAACGGTACCCTTTCGGACTACCCGAGTCTGCGCGCAGTACGCCTTGTTCTTCTGACATCTTTTAATCTTTCTCCTGTTTCACCGTTTTCAAGTGTGCTACCAACGTAGAACTCGAACACCTTATCGAGTGTCGTGCCGTCACCGCCGACTGAGGCCTTCAGCTCGGCGGGAGAGCCTGACGCGGCTATTTTTCCCTTGTTCATGATAGCAACAATGTCGCACATCGAATCCGCCTCCTCCATATAATGGGTCGTCATAATAATCGTCGTTCCCGCTTCGGCGAGTGCAGCCACATATTTCCAGACGGTTTCGCGTGCGACAGGGTCAAGACCGACCGTGGGTTCGTCGAGGTACAGAACATGCGGCTTATGAAGAACGGCCTGTGCTATCTCCAGACGACGAATCATTCCCCCGGAATAGCTTCTTACAAGCTTATCTGCAGAGTCGGCGAGCCCCATGAAGTGAAGCGAATCGTTTATTCGTTCTTCTCTTTCATTTGCCGGAAGATCGTATAGCTTTGCGAAGACGAGAAGATTTTCGTAGCCCGTGAGAGTTCCATCCGCCGATAGGAGCTGCGGGACATAGCCGATGATCCGCCGCACGTTCGATGCACGGCGAACGATGTCGAACCCGCCGACCATGGCGTTTCCCGAAGTAGGGGGCAGGAGCGTGGTCAGCATTTTGATCGTCGTCGTTTTCCCGGCGCCGTTCGGACCGACTAGCCCGAAGACTTCGCCCGATTCGACGGAAAACGATATTGAATCGACGGCCGTAAAATCACCGAACCGTCGCGTAAGGTTTTTTGTCTCGAGTATGATATTGCCCGCTTTGCCGCGTTGGCTGTGTGTAAGAACTGAATTGTTTAGAATTGGCTGTGTCATGGTATTCGACTCTAAAATATCTTTTAATCCTTAAAATGTTCATCCAGATAATAGGCTTCGAGCTTTTCAACGACTGCTTTTATACTGAACATCGCCTCCACTCGTTTTCTTCCTTCTTCGCCAAATTTTCTTCTCATCGATGGATCCTGTGCAAGCTTGATAATGCCTTTTGCAAGAGATTGATGATCTCTCGGCTGAACGAGTATCCCGGTTTCGTTATCGACCACTATGTCAAGCACGCCCGCATTTCCACTCGCAACAACCGGGATCTTCATCGCCATCGCTTCGGTTAGGGTTATCCCGAATGATTCCTCGTGTGAAGGGAACGCAAGAATGTCGAGCGCCGACATCATGCGTGGAATGTCTTTCCGAAATCCGATTAGTTGCACGAATTCCTCAAGACCATGGTCGTGCAGAAGGGTTTTGATATGGAGCTCGTACTCGTTTTCCCCATAGCTTGCTGCGCCGACGACAAGAAAGCGAACTCTTAGATCGGTTTCAGCCACGATCTTTTTTGCCGCTTCGAGAAATTGCTCATGTCCTTTTCCTGGCGACATTCGTCCGACCATCCCCACGAGAATTACATCCTTCGGTATTCCGAGCTCTTTCCGAGTAGAATCTTTGTCATATAAATCCGGGTTGAATTCGTCAAGCGAAATTCCAGGCGGGACGATATGGATCTGGCTTCGCGGAACCGGACAAGTATTGATCACGCTTTCTTCTATGTAATTCGAAATAGCAAATATTCCTTGGAGCCTTCCGTACAGGAGTCGGTGGAACGGGTCGTTTTTCCTGACGCCGCTGGCAACCTCTTTTGTGAGAAAGAGTTTTGCTCGCGAGGACGAGAGCGTCATTGCCGGGACGAGCCACCATAAGTCGTGCGAGAGGTAGGTGTGTACCACGTCGTAGCTATAGCCTTTCAGAAGCCTGCTCAGATCCTTGATGGTGCTGACTGCCTGCCTGTCTTTTCCGAGCAGGCCGACTGAAGGAACACCGGCGGCATAAGCTTCTTTCAAAAGGGTCGTCCTCGGAATACACAGCAGATTGACTTCGTGCCCGCGTTTTTGCAATTCGCGAGTAATGAGAAGCGCCTGCATTTCGAGTCCACCCCACGAGCGGGAGCCGCATGATTGAAGAATCTTCACGGGTTCGCTCCTATGCAAGCATCGCCAATGATAAGAAGAAGCCTTGGTAAGATCAGGGATATTCTCACCATACTTTTTCACCGATTGCCTGATCAAGCTCGTATCTGCTCACGACAAACTGGTACAGTGCCTGAATCTGCATCAGTTCGGCCTGTGAAAGGGAAGTCTCGGCATCGAGCAAATCCAAGTTGGTGACCGTACCGGCCTGGTAGCGTATTCTTGCCTGCTCAACCGCGCTCTTTGCCTGCTCCACGGTAATCTCGGTAGTTCTAAGCCTGTCCAAACTCGACCTCACATCGGATATCCCCTTTTGAACATCGGATTTGATTTGTTCCGAGATGCTGTTCTTGTTGTCTTCTGAGACTCGAATGCCGGCGGTTGCCTCTCCCTTCAGGTTTCTCTCTCGAAAGCCATCGAAAAGGGGAATCGCCAGTTGAACGGCGGCGACAAAGTTGCCGCGCAGCACGTTCATATCGGGAAAATAACCGTTCTTCAGTCCCCACATCATTGAGGCACCAAGCGTCGGATTGTTTGTCGAAGAGGCAACTTCGTATTGCATCTGTGCGCTGTGCAATTGATCGTTGGCAACTTTCATCTCAATGCGGCTGCTTAAAGCCTGCGAAACAAGGGAATCCAGGTTGAGTGCCGTGGGTTCTTCATTGAACTCACCCGAAAGATTTACAGGCGATCCAGGTGCGAGCCCAAGAAGGCGGCGAAAGATAACCTTTGTATTTTCCAAACTGTTTTGAAGATTGATTTTCTCGTTTTGTGCCGCCGCCACCCGAACTTGTGTTGTGAGAACATCGAAATCGGTTGCTGTTCCGGCCTGAACCCTTTTCTGCGTCATCAAAAGATGATCGTTTAGGTTTTTGATTTCTTCGCTTTGAACTTGAATGCTCTTCTCGAGAAACAAAATTGCATAAAAAGTTTGAATGGTGCGATAGGAGAGCCCGCTCTTTGCAAGCTCGAGACGATCCTGTGCCGTGGTCACCTGACTTGCCGCGAGGTCGACCGACTTGGTTCGTCGGTTGAAATCGTAAATCGTGCCTTGAACACCAAGATGCTCGTCCCATGCGTTCAGCGGATAAAGCTGAAAACTTTGACCGAAGAATGAAATGGCCGATGCAGGGCCGAGTCTCGCGTATGTCAGGTCGGCACCCGCATCCGGGTAATAGCTGCTCTTGCTTACTTCGACTCCTGATTGAAAACCTTCAATCGAATGCGCCGCTTGCATAATGTCCGGGTTCGTCTGAATAGCTCTTTGTATCGAGGCTTCAAGAGTCAGCGAATCGGAAACCGTAGTTTGCGAAAACGCCGGTGCGGAGATCATTAAGGAAAAGATCAGTAAAGTTATTTTGGAAACAGATTTCATTATCTCACCATTATTATAAAAATTCATAGTTCACAGCTGACAGTTCATTCCATCGCCACAATTTTCTCTCCCTGTTCCTTCCTCTTCCTGGTCCGGAGGAATAGCACAGGCACAACACAGAGGAGAGTTATTGCTGCGGCAATATAAAAATCGTCATCCACCGCCGATACAAATGCCTGCTGTCCGACATTGTAAGCGATGAGTGCGTTCGCCCGAGCTGATGACAGCGCCGCATTACCTCCGACAGCTTGTTGAGCAAAAGACTTCAGGCCGATCAATGCGTTCTGCACAGCGGGTGAATATTTATTTACAGACTGACCATAGACTGTTTCATGGAACGTGGTACGGTCGGTAAGCAAGGTTCCCATTATGGCCACACCGAAACTTCCGCCTACTTGCCGCAGCACGTTGTACAATCCCGAAGCACGTGCCATTTTCGCTTTCGGGACTTGTGAAAGCGATAGCGAACTTAGAGGAGTAAAAATGAATCCCATTCCGAGCCCGCGGAGGTAAATAGAAATCATGACTGAATGAGTTTCGGAAAAGAGCGATAGGAAATGATTGCTGAATAAGCTCAACGCTAAAACAATGACACCATATAGAGACAAATATTTCGGATTCACTTTGTCGGACAGATATCCTGCAAGTGGGCCCATCGTTCCCTGAAGGAACCCGAGCGGCAAGAACAGCGATCCCGCCTGGAACGCGGTATATCCCAATCCATTTTGCAGGTATAACGGGAGAAGAAACGTACTGCCGAACATTCCCATTCCAAATATGAACAAGACAAGATTCGCCATTCCGAAATTGAAATTCTTCATCAGGCTCAAATCGACAAGCGGCTCAGCTGTGTTCAATTCAATCACAATGAACGCCACGAACCCGATGAGAGACAAGGCGAAGCAGGTGAGAATGAACGGCGACGTCCATCCTCCCGTGTTCCACTCTGCGTCACCGTCCGACAGAGCAAGGAGAAGACTCGTCAGGAAAAGTGCCATCGAGATAAAGCCGGCTACGTCAAAGGAATGCAGTTTCTGAGCCTGATATTCTCGCTGGATGACTATTGTAGCAAATATGGCAAGAACGCCGATGGGTACATTTATGTCGTATATCGAGTGCCATGCAAAATTGTCTATGAGGTAGCCGCCTAACGTTGGGCCCAGCGAGACTGATGCGGCAGCCGCGACCGACCAGAAACCGATGGCCGTGCCTCTTCGCTCAAGTGGAAATTCTCTCATGACGATTGCCATGCCCACCGGCATCAACAATCCACCGCCGATACCTTGAATCACCCGGAAAGCGACAAGTGCGGTAATGCTCCATGATAATGAACAAAGTAGCGAGCCGCTGGTGAACAAAGTCAGCGCCGTGGCGTAAGTCTTCTTGTAACCGAACTTGTCGGCGATCCAGCCGGAAGTCGGGAGCATTGTTGCCAGAGCAAGCAGATAAGCTGTCGCCACCCATTTTGCCGCATCGACATCGACTCCAAATGTTGCCATGATCGTCGGCATCGAGACATCAACGATGCTCGAATCGAGGACGACCATAAACGTCCCGATCATTACATTTATTAGCACCCACCATTTATATGATGGATGCTGATGATGGGGAATTCCTATCGCATTCGAGAGAGATTTTCCGTTCGAGCCTGAAATACGATCTGAATTTTTATTATTGCTATTCATCTTTAAATATTTCAATTAACCGATTTAAGCTACAGCAATCAGCAGGCACTTGTCAGCTAATGCTTAGCAATGATAGCTAACAGCTTATCTAATCCATTGCCGCAACTTTTTCCGAAGACATTCCACGTTCCATAGTACGCTTCTTTCTATTTCGCAGAAATAAAATAGGAATCACGCAAAGAATCGTAATCAACGCGGCGATAAGGAAATCGTCATCGACCGCCGAGATAAATGCCTGCAGGGACAGATTGTAGCCGACCAGCGCCTGTGCTCTCATTGAAGCGAGCGACGATGTTCCGCCAACAGTCTGCTCCGCGAATTGTCTCAAGCCCAATAAAATATTTTGCGTCGTGGGAGAAGACTGGGCGACCGATTCTCCATAGATGATCGTGTGAAAATCGGTGCGCATGGTGAGGAGCGTACCCATTATAGCGACACCGAAGCTGCCGCCGATCTGCCGCAGCACATTGAAGAGCCCTGAGGCCTGTGCCATCTTCTCGCGGGAAATCTCGGAAAGCGCCAGGGTGCTCATCGGAGAGAAAATGAATCCCAATCCGACTCCTCGCAAATAGAGCGACACCATGATGGACGATTTCTCCGAAAATAATGAAAGATACTGGTTGACAAAGAGGCTGAGTGCCAGCATAATTATGCCGAACAAGGAGAGGATCTTCGGATTCATTTTGTCGGAAAGTCGTCCGGCAACCGGGCCGCATACCGCCATTATTATCCCGATCGGTAGAAAAAGCGAACCCGCTTGAAAAGCCGTGTAACCGAGTCCGTTTTGTAAATAAAGCGGCAGTAGAAAAGTGCTGCCGAACATTCCCATTCCAAAAATGAACAGGACGAGATTTGCCATTCCGAAATTGAAATTCTTCAAAAGAGAGAGATCAATGAGCGGATGACGAATGCTCGTTTCGACTGTTAAGAAGACGACAAGCCCGATAAGCGAGATTGCAAAACACGAAAGAATAAACGGCGAAGTCCAACCGCCTGTGTTCCACTCCGCATTGCCATCGGACAACGCTATCAAAAGCGCCGTGAGAAATGTCGTAACCGATAGAAATCCGATCAGGTCAAACGAACGGGTTGCCTCCGTTTTATATTCTCGCTGTATGACCATGGTCGCGAAAATTCCGACGATGCCGACCGGCACATTTATATCGAAGATGGAATGCCACGCAAAATTATCTATCAGGTAGCCGCCGAGAGTCGGACCGAGCGACACGGAAGCGGCGGCAGCGATTCCCCAAAATCCTAGGGCGAGTCCGCGTTTTTCAGGGGGAAATTCTCGCGTAACGATCGCCATCCCGACAGGCATCAGGAATCCACCTCCCGCGCCCTGGACGACCCTGAAAATGATTAGCGCCATCTCGTTCCACGAAATGGAACAAAGAAGCGAACCTAAGGTGAAGAGGAAAAGTCCCAGAGTGTAAGTCCGTTTGTACCCGAAGTGGTCTGCGATCCATCCTGACGCAGGAAGGACGACGGCAAACACGAGGAGGTATGCCGTCGCAACCCATTTTACCGTGTCGATCCCGACGCCGAATGTCGCCATTATCTTTGCAAGCGACACATCGACAATTGTGGAGTCGAGGACGACCATGAAGGTCCCCATCATTACATTAAAGAGGACCCACCATTTATATGATGGATGCTCGTGATGGGGAACGCCGAGCCCCGATGAAAGGGACGAGATATTTTTTTGGAGGATTTTCTTATTTTCAATCATATCCGTAATCCCAAATTGGTTCTTGGTTTTATCAATGTTTATTCTGCAGCGATGATTTTTTCCTTGCCGTTATGAGAAGATTTCCTTCGGCGTAGAAAAAATATCGGCACGAGGCAGGCGATCGAAATGGCGCCGGCAACGAGAAAATCGTCGTTTACGGCGGACACGAAAGCCTGCTGCATCACGTGGCTGATAATCAATGCTTTCCCGCGAACATTACATTGATACATTGAACCCCCGACGGCATGTTGTGAAAACAATTCAAGATGGTACATGGTGTTCTTGAAAGCTGACGAATACTCGCACACAGCATTGCCGTAACTGGCACTATGAAAAATAACTCTGCGAGTAAGCAGAGCTCCAAAGAGCGCGATGCCGAAACTTCCGCCGACCTGACGAATAACATTGAAGAGTCCCGATGCCTGTGCCATCTTGTGCCTCGGAACGTTTGTAAGCGCCAGCGTGCTCAACGGGGTCCACATCATCCCCATAGCGAAGCCCCTCAGGTAGAGCGGGAGCATGATTTGTGAATGCATCGAAAAAAGTGAAAGGAAATAATTCAGATACAGGCTTATGCTTAGAAGGGCGACCCCGATAATTGCAGGGATTCTCGCATCTACTTTATCGGAGACGTAGCCGGAGATTGGAGCCATCATACCCTGAAGTATTCCCACGGGTAAAAATACGAGTCCTGCTTGAAATGGAGTATAGTTTAGCGAATTTTGAAGATACAAGGGCATAAGGAATGTGCTTCCGAACATTCCGAGTCCGAATATAAAAAGGACTACGTTTGTAATTCCGAAATTAAAATCTTTCATCAGCCTCAGTTCTATCAAAGGATGCTTCACGCTAAATTCTACAAGCAAGAATATTATCAACCCCATTCCCGAAAGGGCGAAACATGTTAGGATAAATGCGGAAGTCCACCCCCCTGTGTTCCATGATGCATTTCCATCTGCTAAGGCCAGCAATAGGAATGTCAGGAAAACTGCAACGGACGCGAATCCCAGGAAGTCAAAACTACGCGAATGTTCGGTTTTGTATTCTCGTTGAATGACCATGGTGGCAAAAACGCCGACGACTCCGACCGGGACGTTTACGAAAAACATCTCATGCCACGAAAAATTGTCGATGAGATATCCGCCGATCAACGGACCGAATGAAACCGATGCCGCTGCTGCAATTCCCCAGAAGCCGAGCGCAATTCCACGTCTCTCGTGGGGAAACTCTCGTGTTACTATTGCCATGCCGACGGGCATCAAAAAGCCCGCGCCTGCGCCCTGGATAATGCGAAACGTTATGAGAGCATTCTCGTTCCATGCTAGGCCGCACAATAACGACCCGGTTGTGAAAAGAGTAAGTGCCAGGAGATAAGTCCGTTTATATCCGAAATGATCCGCCACCCACCCGGAGGTTGGCAGCATCACGGCAAGGACGAGCAGGTACGCGGTAGCGACCCATTCGATCTTGTCGACCGTTACTCCGAAAGCTGCCATGAGCGTCGGAAGACCGACGTTGACTATCGATGCATCGAGAACGGCCATGAAAGTCCCGATCATCACGTTTGAAAGCACCAGCCACTTGTAAAACTCATGTGTATGGTGGAGCACCGAGGTCTGACCGGATTGCGATGCGTCACTGAGCGCGAGCGTCATTATATCACTTCACTGTTCTGCACTGCCATTGGTTTTAGAGGCGCAGCCTAATGGTTGCGACTACTTTATCCTTACCGAAACTTCGACCGACATTCCGGGTCTTAACACCGGCTTCGATCCATCTTGCGCGGGCGCGTCTTCAATTGAAATCTTGATTGGAACGCGCTGGGTAACTTTCGTGAAATTTCCGGACGCATTGTTCGGCGGGATGAGCGAAAATTCCGACGCCGTGTACGTCCCGATTTCAAAAACCTTCCCGTAGAATTTGACGCCCGGATATGTATCGACATCAATCTCGACGGGGTCATTCAGGTGTATGTGGCCCAGTTTCGTCTCTTCAAGATTTGCCGCCACCCAGATATTCTGCAAATCGTATATAGTGAAAATTGGCTGCCCCGGTTGAACGACATCTCCGGCAAGGACCCATCTCTTCGCGACGACGCCATTCATGGGAGCTACTATAACAGTGTTCGCAAGCTGAGATTCTATAACGCCGATCTGTGCTTTGGCAGTAGAAATTTTGGAAAGGTCGATGTTGTACTGAGCCTGAACAGCTTCCAAGGCTTTCTGTGCGTGATCGTATTGCTCCTTGGTGGTGATTCCGCCTTTGTACTGAACTTCAGCCCGATTGAAATCATCCTGCGCACGGTTGATGTTCACTTGATCAAGGGGCAGGCTTTCCTGTGCGAGTGCAAGCCCCGCCTTTGCTGAAGCCTCCTGTGCGCGGAGGTCGCTGTCGTCGAGCCGCACGAGAACTTGCCCAGCATTGACCGTGTCTCCTTCGTCGGTTCCAAGATATGTTATTCTTCCGAGCATTTTCGTGCTGATGGCGACACTGTTTGCATCGACATAGGCGTCATCGGTAGAAACATAATCCTGCATGTTCATATAGAAATACAATCCAGCGACGGCAACGATGGTCAGGACTACGAGGATCGGAATTATTACTCTCTTTCGTTTGAACAGTGGCACCTCGTCAATGTCCTCATCACCGCCGCCATTCTCACTTGCTCTGTAATTGCTCATCGATTGTTGGTCGACCGGCTTGTTGTCTTTATCTTTAGTCTCCATTTTATATAGTTCCTTTAATTATTCTACCTTATTCTTTTTCTTGTCCCACCGTAGGGGGAATATATTATTTTCTCTTTCTGATTCCGTTAAGAATGATCTCGACGATTTCTTTAGTTGCTTGCCCGATGAGACGGAAAGTCTGCTCGTCGTCTAGATTGCTCTGCATCTTATGAAGGAACCAGCTTCGTGGTCCATAAAGCATTTGCATAATCACCTC
>Ga0335078_10009587_pt1 | contig 14342 bp, 17 predicted proteins | sample Lox_Sample_32_FD_206711 | JGI IMG/M metagenome (GOLD analysis project Ga0335078, IMG submission 206711) | Soil microbial communities from Loxahatchee National Wildlife Refuge, Florida, United States - Lox_Sample_3.2 | ecosystem: Environmental > Terrestrial > Soil > Wetlands | place: USA...
ATCCCGAGCAGATCTATCGGACCACGGAAATGAACGGCATCATCAGGGAGCAAATAGGTAAGCTGCCTCCCGGGCTTCGTGCGGCGTTTCAGTTAGTCGACATAGACGGTCTTTCCACATCCGAATCCACCCAGGAGCTTGGTATCCGCCTTAGTGCATTCAAATCACGACTTTGTCGAGCGCGGCAGAAAGTCGCTAGTGGCTTGCGCCAATCGCTTCGGCGACCGAGGAACAACATTGCCGCTGGGGCCCAAAGTTGGGAATCAGGCCGGCGCTGACTTGTCCGACGGAAGCCCCAAGTGGCAAGTGGCCCTGCTTGATGTGGAGGTCTACAGGCCAACACCTAGGGGGCCATAACAGAAGTGACCTGGATCACAGAATTGGTCGCGGTGTCCCGGAGAAGATCAGCTCGGAAACAGGCAACCCCACCTCCAGTCGGCACTAACCCTAGGCCAGATTTCAAACATTTCATGTGGGGAAAGGAGCATCTCATGGGCGACTTGAGTTTGATCGTATTGACTACGGATTCGAAAGATGGGGCGGCGAAAGCTCTGGATGTGGCGAAAGGGCTCGATCGCGAAGGTTGGATCGAGCTGACGGATTACGTTCTTCTCACGAAAGATCAGAAGGGCCATGGTACGAAACGAGAGATGGACGATGAGTTTTCGGAGAAGGTCGCAGCCGCGACAGTGGGCGTCGCCGGCGGAATCATCGGTGCGGCCGTCGGCGGTCCGGCGGGGGCTGCCGCCGGAGCCGCCTCCGGCGCACTGGTCGGAAAAGGATCGATTCGGCTCATGGAAAAGCTTGTTCAGGACACCGAGTTGAAGGGATTCCCTCAGGGCCTTCAACCTGACAGCTTTGTGCTCGCGGTCGTTGTAGAGGAGCGCTACGCAGAACGAGTCGACGAAGAGCTCCAGAAACTGGGGCGGACGGCTCGCCGGGAACTGAAACGGGATGAGCGCGAGGCTGAATTCGATGCGTATGTAGAGCGGTCGAAACGCAAGCTCCAATCCATTCAGGATGATGTCCACGCACAGATGGCGAAGGCTGAGGCTGCCACAGGAGCCGAGAAGGCCAAAATCGCAGCGGACGTAGCTGCCCGACGGGCTGAACTGGCGGCCACGCGTGAAAAGCTGGAAGATCACATCCAGGCGATAAACTCGGGATTAAAGTCCGAGATCCGAGAATTGAACTTTCGATTGGAACTGGCTGGAATCGCCGCACGATCCGGAATCGCGACGAGCATCGACAATCTTCACCGTCACCTCAACCACTACAACGACGAACTGGAGACTCTCATTGAGGACCAGATCGAGATGTTGAAACGGGAAACTGCGGAGTTGAAGACGAGGGCCAGCAAGGCGAGCGGCGAGATGAAAGCCGCCATCGAGAACCACCTTTTGACGGTGGAATTAGATCTACGCAAAGAACGTGCCAAGCTTCGGGACAGTTTCGAGGAGCGTCTGCTGCAAATGAAACAGTGGTTCGAGAACCTGCGCGTCCGATCCGTTTTGGCGCAGGCCGAAGTGCGAGACAAGCTGCAAGCAAGCATCAAGGCGGCCCAGCAGTCCTTGGCCGAACTTAAAGCTCACGTACGAATGCGAAAGAGCGAGGACGAACGGGCTTGGAAAGATGTCCGGCAGGGCTTCAACAAAGCCTGGCGGGATCTCGAGAGTGCGTTTGACCAAGCGAATCGCGAGCGGACCTAGAAACTCTGGCGGAATTCCCGGGCCAAACGAAAGACGAATGATCGATAGAAGGAGAAGCATATGAGCGCTACGTCAGCGGCAACATTTGTGAAGAAGTCGGTCGGGTGGTCCATCGGGCTCAGTGTGCTCATGATCGTGGCAGGGATCGTGGCGATCGCCTTACCAATGGCTGCCGGAATCGCCATCAACCTGTTGGTTGCCTGGCTGTTGCTTTTCAGCGGATGCACGCATCTCGTCTTTGCGTGGTATACGCGAAGCGCCGGGGGTCTTCTGTGGGAGTTGCTTGTCGGAGCTCTTTACATTTTCATCGGCTTGTATTTGCTCATGCATCCGGTGGCGGGCTTGCTGTCATTAACGCTTGCTCTAGCGATTTATCTGCTCTTGGAGGCGATCTTGGAGTTTGCTTTGGGATTCAAACTCCGGCCGCTTCCGGGATCAGGTTGGCTTCTTTTTGATGGGGTGCTCACTTTAATCCTCGCCGTGATGATTTGGAGGGCATGGCCATCAAGCAGCGAATGGGCAATCGGCATATTGGTGGGAGTCAGCATGGTGTTTAGCGGCACGTCTCGCTTGATGCTTTCTCTGGCCGCGCGCAGCGTCACGAGCAAGTTGGCCTAGGCCTCGAAAGACATCGACGTGGGCGGATCCAGCGCGTGCGCGCGCTCTTCGGAATTCTGTGTGCACGGCCGGAGCTAGCCGTGATCGGAGGAAGATCAGAGTGGGTGGCTTGATCCCATTAACCGACGCATCGCGGCGCCCGGTGCGTGTTCCGATCGTGACAGCCTGCATCATTCTGACCAACTTCGTTTTGTTCGCGCTTGAACTGAGGGGCGGCGATGCATTTGTACTCAAGTGGGCGGCGGTCGCCGCGCACATAACTTCCGGCCATGACTGGATCACCATCTTGACCGCGATGTTCATGCACGGGAGTTGGTCGCATATCCTGGGCAACATGGTGTTCCTGTGGGCGTTTGGCCCCGAGATCGAAGATGCAATGGGTCCATCGCGGTATCTGGCGTTCTACCTTGCCGGCGGGCTCGTGGCAATGCTGGCCCAGATCGCGGTCAGCCCCCATTCCACGGTTCCGAACCTGGGTGCGAGTGGCGCAATCGCCGCTGTGATGGGCGCATTTCTGGTGACGTACCCTCGCGACCAGATTCGCGCGATTCTAATCATCTTCGTGTTCGTGCGTGTCACACTAATTCCAGCCGCGCTTCTGATTGGGTTTTGGTTTCTCGTCCAACTCTTTAACGTGGGCTCGGTGGCAGCAGTCCAGACCGGCGGAGTGGCCTACATGGCGCACGTTGGCGGTTTTATCTTCGGGGCTGTTACCGCGCGCCTTTTTGAAGGCGGGCGTCAGCTTGCCGATTAGGGTGGTTTCCATGCGGCTTCGTGCAGCGTTACCGCAGCTCCTGTTGGACATAACACGAAACTCTGCAAGTCGAGAATGGATTGTATGGAAGAGGCGAGCCATCGCTTTGTTCGTTCTTGCTGAACTATGTTTTTCAGTGCTTTTCGTCTCGCGACCAGAGGCACATGCGACAAACGCGGCGGGGATCGCTGAAGAGGCAGGGAAAGTCACCAAATCTGCGCCGGGGCGCACGAGGATTGCCGAGGGTCAACACGCCGTCGCAGAGAGGGCCAACTTCGGCGCGACTGGGCCGTTTGGAGAAGAAGTCTATGACTTCCACGAGACATGGACCATTTGGCACACAGGCTCGGGTGAACGCGCGCAAAAACTGGCCAGGAGAAAAGTTGAAGTTGATGCGTTTTCAGAAGTGGGCCGATTTCTGACTCGCAAGAGGCAAGAACCTGCCAGGGCCAATGGCTCATCCGAGCGCGGCTGACGAATCGGCTGCTGACACCAGCCTGGTATTCCGTTCGATCGTCTTGATCACCTCATCTATCGTCTGACTGGCTGGGCTTACATCTTTTTAGGTGTCTAAAGAATGAGTTGCCCCTTATCGGACGACGACATTGTTCGCATCGGTGCATGATTTGTGCGTGCCTGCGCAGGGGCGCAACCCTGCGACACGCAGATTTTCCCGATGTCCGAACCCAATCCATCGAGCTTTGAAGCCATTCCCGCGTCTCTCGATTCAGAAGGTCATATTCGATAAACGACCCATAGTGTCGGCAGAAATGTCTAAGCGACTTTTCCGTGATCGTCGGATCATAGAATTTCAAGACACCGCGCGCAATGAGCGTCTCGACCGTTTTCACAGGCATCCCAAGAGATGTCGCAACCTCCGCCCACACTCGTTTGCCGCGCGAGAGTTTGGCCGGCGATGTGACGGGAAGCTCGCGCGGATCTTGTGAAGTATCGAGCGTTGGGCAAACGTCATTGCTTTGAATCGCCTGCAACTGGCCGGACTGCCGCAAGCAATCGAGCGATTCACGAGTTATACGAGGATCCCGCACTTCCAGCAGACCTTCGACAATGAACCGCTGGATCGTGCGCGTGGAAATATGCAGGTCACTAGCGAGGCTAGACCGAGCGAAACCTTCTACGTGTACGCGGCTGCTCTTACCAAGCGTAGTGAGGTGATATCGAACGGCAGCTTCGGAGCGATGCAACATCTTGGCAATTACGCGAACGTTCTTATAACCTGCGAGGTCTAGGAGCACGCGGTGGTCTTCGTCGGTCCAGGCAAGGCGAGAACGCTCCTGGCCACGTTTTGAAATTTTTTGAACGAAGCCGTTCTTTCTTGCGTGCTGCCAGATTACGTGAGGCCGCCAATCGGGATGGTGTTTTAGAAGTTGGCGGACGGCTTCTCGCTTCCCTCGCCATCCGGCTTGGTACCCCTCGCGCAGGATCCTTTCATCTTCAGGACTCCAGATTGAGTGGGAGTGTCGCGGTCGCTCTGGATCCTTTAGTCGCCGTATGCGCTGCCACAGTTCCGATCTCTGCAGTCCTGGTTCGTGCTTCAGTATTCTTTCGATCGCTGCGTGAGAGCCTTCACGGCCTCGCCGTGTCCCATCACGCAGTATTTCGTCCACCTGTTCCGGAGAGAAAAATCGGAAGGAATAGCCACCCGTTGTCTGTTCCCAACGGTCCGCCATGGAAGCAAACACCTTGATCCGTTCGATCGAGGGACGATAAGGACTCCGCTAAGGCTCACTCGGGATCAGTTCGCGGAGACATTTCACTATCCGGAGCGGCCCACGTATGCTCTCTGCCTCCATCCCAGCCCCCTCGCACCAGCTTGCGCTTTAGCTTGCTCGGAACAGCGGCCAGTGCAGGAGGTCCAGATCGTGCCTTTCAGTGACGAGGAAGCGGTGAAATACTCTGTTTCTGGTCGGAACATCGGCCACCGACTTGGCGGCTTTCCGAAATACTAGAGGAATCGCGGAGTTTCAGCTCCCAACACGCCTGTGGCTCATCCGATCTTAGGTGGCAGGTGTGGTAGGTATTGCGACCGTCGAGAGCAGATCCCGAGGCCGTTTGGTTACGAATCCCTTGAAGTCAGTTCCGCATGCTCGCCTGGGATATTCCAGCGCTGCCGGTTAGGCCTTGGCGCGGCTCGTCCGGGCCATCTTCTGGACCATGTACAGAAGAATCCTCTGGTTCTTCTCATCCGTCTTTCCAAGGAGCCTGCGGAACTGCCCTAGCAGCCTCGCATCCTTGCCCGAATTGCCCCACGCAATGTCGTCCGCCGTCTTGCGCTTCGGAAGGTTCGGAACCTTGGGCGGTTCCTCGCCGTCGTAGAAGAGCTGATAGAGTGGGACTTCCATGGCACGCGCGAGCTTCTCGAGTGTCTCGATCGCCGGCACCGTGTGTCCGTTCTCGACGCGCGAGATGTAGCAGCGGAGCAGCCCCGTGCGTTTCTCGATATCCCCTTGTGACAACTTCTTCTCTTCCCGCAACTCTCGCAACCTGTCGCCAATGATCATGTCCGATTCTCCTCGCCCAACAGTATAACCGAGACAACACGACACGGGCAGATTATCTGGGGACTCTCGTGAGGCTGGATCAGAAGCTACCGAAATAGTTTTTCCACTGTGCCCATCGGCAGGAAGAACCTTCGCTCGATTTTGGGCAGCTCAAGAAACCCGTATTTCCCATAAAAGGCAGCGGCCGCGGGATCCTTTGCGTCGACGATCACTCCAGCCGACGCTATCTCCCGACTATAGCTAAGACTGCGGTGGAGAGCGTCCATCAAGAGTGTTGCACCGTGGCCCTGTCCGCGAAATGCAATGCTGACGGCGAGACGCCCGAGTAGCGTGGTCGGCACCATCGGATATTTGGGGAGCTTCTTCGCGACTTCAGGGGGAATGACGTCGAGGTGCACCGCATATTGAGACAAAGTGTAGTACCCGGCGATCGTGACTCCGTCAGAGGTGAGCACAAACGGAACGGCTACGTGCTTCCTGAGATCCTGTATCGCCTGTTTGCGAAGATAATCATCCAGAATCTGAACACCACATGAAAAACTCGCCCGGTCGTGTTTCGGACCGAGAGGCTCTATCACGAATCGACGTTGTTCAGGATCGCTCGACAATCAGAGCCCCATCTGTTGCCTATACCGCCGGGCAGCCTTACGTGCGGCTTGGTTCGGCGCCGGGGGATTCAAAACTGCATTCACAAAGACTTCGCGGGCCTCGCCATGCAAGGTCAAGAGCTCGTAGTCCTTGATTGCCGCGGTCGCAGCCTCCTGGGCGCTCGCGACGACAAACTCCGTTACCGAGGTGCCGCGCAGAGCTGCCGCTTGGGCGATTAGCTTCTTCTGTTCCGGCGTGACTCGAGCTTCCAGACGTTCCTCTTTCAGGGACCGGCGACCGATTGTCGCAGCTCGCTTCATAGCATGCCTCCACTTCCTAGGCAATTGTACGGCGAATCGCCGTACGCGTCAATGGAAAGCCTCGCCGGTGTATCGCTTCGTCATCGCCTGGGATATGTGTCCCATCTGCCGGCGAAGAACGGCGGGATTGAGTCCGGCGAGTTCCCATCTGCGTTCGCAGCGTGACGGAAGGCGTGCATTCCAGCCTGCGGAAGTGGTCAGTGAACCGGACGAAAGTGATCACCTGAAGACCGGGCGATGCTTCGCATCGCCCGGAACACCTGGGGGGCCCCGATCCCCAAATCCCTACCCTTGTCAGGCTTAAAGGCGTTCTCTGTAAGGACAAGTACCTTGCTGTACGGAGAGCCTTTCTCCAGTGGCCCGCATGAGTTTTTTCTAAATACTTGTTTACTAATACACTAATCAATGATTTATGGCTTGGAGCGGAATCGCAAATCACTGTCGCCGCTCGACACGAAGAGGCGGAACCCGGCTCCGTGGTGAAAGTAGTCGATTACTGTTTTCGCCGGCGCCGAATTCGTTTGTACAAGGGTTCTCCGTAGATTTGTTCTTCGAGGATCTTCCAGCGAACGCGAGCGAGCGAGTGGCGCGCAGCAAATCCCAGAAATTCTGCCCGTTTTGCGAGGCCGGTATAGCTGAGCGTGGTGCGGGTGTCGTGCTTGAGCCGCACCAAGTGCTCCGATGCGCAGCTTCCTTTGGCGATGCCCATGGCTTCGAGATCCGTTTCGAAGTCACGTTCGGGATAAATCAGTTCGGCGGCAAAGACTTCGGCGCCGATCTCGATGGGATTGGATTCGTTCGACGGGTCGCAGTAAGAGAGCGAAAGGTCCCTGTCGACAAAGTGGTGCTTGAGTTCATGGCCCATGGTGAAAACCATGGGGTCGGCGGGCAGACCCTTGGCTAGCAGGACTGCCGGCCCAAGTTCATCGTTGACGTAGGCGCCGCGCAACTTCCGCAGTTTGTAGGGCCATAGATCGATCGTGATTCCCTCATCGCGATAGATGCGCCGCAGATCGGAACGGAGCACACGAGCGTTTTGGAGCCCGTACTGGGCACGCTTTTCGCGTGCCAGGTTCTTCAACGCCTCGTAATACTCCGATCGCGTCATCGTTCGTTCGGTGGTCGCGTCTTTCTCTTGGATCTGTATGTGTGTCTTGCGGTTCGGAACTCCGCCCATCGGCGAAGTTCGTCGACGTCGGATTCATCGAGCTGATTCGCCGCCCTAAGCAAGGCGACCACTTTCTGATTTTTCGCGTCGCTCTTATCGTGGCGTGGGAAAAAATCAAGGATGGAAGCATTCAGAGCCCGGCTCAGCTTTTCGAGATCGTCCAAGGTGGGTTCGTAGGTGCCGGTCTCCCAACGAGAGATGGTATTGGTTCCGACGTTCACTTTCGCTGCTAATTGCTCCTGCGATAATCCGGTTTTGCCGTGTTTGGTTCGAAGCTCGCGAATGCGTCTTGCGACGTAGTCTCGCATGCTTTCGTGGCTTGGCATTGCACCTCCCCTTTTCTAGGTCCGCAAACGGGACGACTATATCCCAGATCAGTTGACACAGGAATCGGGAATATGGTGTACTGTTTTGGGATAGTCACTGTATCGCAGTGGCAGCGTCGCGCAGGGGCGACCGATGATCGAGCTTTTCCAGCACCCCATCTTCGACGGCATGTCGGCAGAAAGCCTAGCACTGCTTTCGTCTGACATGGTGCGTTATTTCCGTTCGGGTGAACGGATCATCGGGGAAGACGAATCGGATCGCACTTGCCTGGCGATTCTGGACGGTGAGGTAGAAGTCTTTTCCCAGGGGACCTTCCTTTCTTCTCGCAAGGCAGGCGAAGTCGTCGGCGAGCAGGCGATCATCGACAATACGAAACGGAGCGCGACAGTCCTTGCCCAGGGAATGGTCAGCTCGGCACACCTGATGCGATTCTCGCAGGGCTCGCGATCTTGAAAGACGATCGGCCAGTTCCGTACGAGACGCACAGAATGCTGGAGCATCTCTTCGTAGAACACCGCCCCTCCGGAGACGCAGATAATCGTTATTACCTTGTTCCGAGGAGTTCAAACGAGGTCAGGCAGAAACTTTTCGAGTTCGTCCTCAACGACCCCAGCCGGCGCCGGGTAGCCTTCGCGATGCTCGGACAAATCGCCGCTTGGCGTCTTGAATATGGGAGACCGACCGCAGAACCAAGACATCCGATGTTCCGATCGGGTGTCGCTTGGCCGCCACTCGAAGTGATGAATGGAAACGTGTGACAGTCTGGTGGGAATCGAAATCGTATGTTTGAAGGCCCTCAGTCGTCGCGATCCTCTCTATCGTAGTCAGCGATGCCTTCGGAACCCTCCAGCGGCACTCCACGGTACCAATCGTAAGCGTAGATGTCATATGAGTGCACTCTGTCTCCCGCGGCGCTAAAGAGTTGCTCCAATCCGTGCGAATGGCGCCGACCGCACATGACAAGCGTGATCTTTGAACCACAGGCTTTGACTCGCTCAAGCATGAATCGTTCGAATTCTCGATAAGCATGAGCCCGAGCCTCAGGACGGCGGTCATATCCAGGTGTCCGAATGCCGCGCCTCTCGCGTTCGTCAAGCGGCATCGTTATGTCGATGTAGGCAGCGTCGTGCTCCTTGGCCAAGGCACTGCCTAAACACCTTCGGACCGGGTGTGCTTCTTCGGCGATTAAATCGACGTGATTTCTCGCGATGATCTCGGACAATGTGGTGCGCAAACCGGCCTTCTGCCTCTCCTTCGCCGAAGATAAGAGTCAACGCTCCCTTCATTCAGAGTGGTAAGTATCAACACCGAGCGGGTGCATGGCACCTGGGAGCAAGTTGATCTCGTCCACAGCGTGATTCATCTTGATGGCGCGGTGAAGACGAGCGAATCGGCTCAACCGTTACCATTGAGCCGGTTAGCTTGCGATGTTCTCAAGGAGTGGAAGAAAGAACAAGGCTCGGACAGCCCATACGTGTTTCCGAGTCCTCGAACGGCGGACAAGCCTATACGCAGTGTTAAACATGCATGGCGAACGACTCTGAAAAATGCTGGCGTATCGTATTTCCCGATCTACAACCTGCGCCACGTATTCTGCACGCGCCTCAGTTGGGTCGCGGCAGATGCGGTGGTGCAGCGGGCCATGCGGCACAGCAGCCCAGAAACGAAACGCCATTATCAACTCGGAATGGTTGATCAGGTCCGCGAGGGCATCGAACTAGCCAACGAACGAGCCCATCACGGAAAACAAGAACTACTACGTTTTTACTACGGTTCTGCCAAAGCTGAAGAAAAGGAAGCCGAGGCATCGTAGTAAATGATTGAGATTGCAGGCAGATAGTTGGTGGACGTGACCGGGATCGAACCGGTGACCCCCTGCTTGCAAAGCAGGTGCTCTCCCAGCTGAGCTACACGCCCACCGTCAGGCTTACGTTCGATTCTAAAGTATTTTTCAGTCCCTCGATCACTCGAAAAGCTTCTCTGCCTCCCGGAAAGAACGTGGCCGAGCGCCCAGTTTTTGATCCTCGACGCTGGCTCCGCCCACGTGATAGGTTAATCGCGATTAAAAACGCGGCGAGGGCTCCTATGATCAAGGTCAGCGTGTTCTATCCCAACAAAGAAGGCGCGCGATTCGATATGGATTACTATCTCCAGAAACACATGCCCATGATCCGCCAGAAAATGGCCAGCGCTATGAAAGGCATGGGGGTCGAGCAGGGCATCTCGGGCGGCATGCCGGGAGCGCCTCTGCCCTACCGCGTCATCGCCCACATGACCTTCGACTCGATGGAGGCCTATCAGGCCGCATTTGGGCCGCACGCGCAGACCATCATGGCGGACATTGCGAACTACACCGACCTTCAACCCGTGGTGCAAATCAGCGAAGTGAAGCTATAGCGGCCAACGCCTAGGCGGTCGCCCTGGACCATTGATCGGTTCATTCCTAATTTTCCTTCGGCCCCCCCTGTTATCCCGTTCGGCACCAACCTGGCGGCGGTTCATAGACCCTCGTTTTCCACGATGCTACGCTTCCAGTTCGAGTCGCGGGGGCAGTCTGTGCACGCTATCCGCAGCAGCGGGCGCACGGGACTACTCGACAACATTCCATGGCCTTCAATAAAACGAAAGCGCTTGAGAGCGCGCTGAAGTTCCTCAACCAGGGCAAGGTCGCCCAGGCCATCGGCGAATACCAGCAAATACTCCGGCACGACCCCAAAGACCAGGCCACCCTGATGACCGTCGGCGATCTCTTCGCCCGCCAGGGTGACATGAGCCAGGCCGTCGAATACTTCGAGCGCCTCGCACAGGTTTATCTGGGTGACGGCTTCAACAGCAAAGCCATCGCGATCTACAAGAAGATCGCCAAGCTCGCGCCAAACGAACTCCCTCCGCTTGAACGCCTGGCCGATCTCTACGTACAACAGGGCGTGTTGAGCGAGGCCCGACCGCTTTTTCTTCAGATCGCCGAAGCGCACCTGAAGGCCAACCACGCGCCGAAGGCTGTCGAAGTTCTTCAGCGCCTGCTCGATGTCGAGCCGGATAATCCCCGCATCCAGATGCGTCTGGCCGAGCTGTACAACGTCATGGGCCAGAAGAAAGAGGCAGCGCAAGTTTATTTCAATTACGCGCAGCGCCTCCACGATCAGTCGCAGGACGACGAAGCTGAGAAATTGATCGAGCGTGCCCTCTCCGTTGACAGCAGTAATCCAGCCGCGATCCTTTTGAAGGCTAAGATCCTGACCGCCGCCAGCAAGGGTGCGCAGGCGATTTCAATTCTCGAGCACCACCCGGAAGCTGACGCCGGCGCTGAAGTCACCCAGCTGCTCGTCGATCTTGAGCTGAAAGCCGGCCAATTCGATAAGGCTGCCGACCGCGGGCGCAATCAGCTGCTCCGCGGGAGCTCCCATTCAGGCCTCCTGCAGAAGGTGACGGAGTCCATGGTCGAGGCGGGCCGGGCAAAGGAAGTCCTGCCTTTGCTGAGAGAACTCCGCGACCCGCTCATCGAGACGAGCGAGCACGACAAATTCGTCAAACTGCTCAACAGCGCGATCGACAGAATGCCCGGCGCCGCCGAGCCTCTAGAAATGCTCGCCGATTTCGCGCGCCACACCAGCGATCCGTTCCAACTATCGAGCGCGCTCAGCAGGCTGGTCGACATTTACGCTGAGACTGGCAAGGTTCCTCGCGCGCAAGAGCTGATGGAAGAGCTGGTCGATCGCAATAAGGACGACGAACGCCTCGTAGCCAAGCTCGAACAGCTTCGCGCCCGCGCCAGTGGCAAACCTGTTCCAGTCTCAAAACCGGAACCCGCGCCCACGATCGCTGAGGTGATCTCGCGAGAAGCTCCGCCCGCAGCCGAACTCCACGTGAAACCGGAGGCTCTCGCTCCTGCGCCACTCGCCGAAGAGCCGCTCGATGAGGAAACTCAGCGCTACATCGCTCAGGCCCTCACCGATGTGGATTTGTTCTCAAGTTATGGCCTCACACAGAAAGCGACCCAGCTCCTCGAGAACGTCCTGCAGAAAGCTCCACGCCACACGCCGACTCTTGAGCGCTTGCTCGATTTCCATCTGGGCGCGGGCGATGAACGCCGCACCGCGGAACTCGCGGCCCAGCTCGAGGCGATTTACCAGCAGCGCGGCGACACGGTCGCCGTCGAACGCTTTACCGAATTACGCCAGCAATTCCAGAAAGCCGCTGGACTGACAGAAGAGGACCTCGCAGCCAGCACCTCAATTCCGCCGCCCGTCGAGACGGCTGCTCCGACAACCGCACCAGCTGCGCCGGTTACAGAAGAGCCCGAATTGAAATCTGCGCAGTCCGCCCCGGCTGCCGCGCCCCTTGAATTCGAGATTCCGCTCGCGCCTGTTGAACCCGAACCGGCTGCTGGTCCAAATGAGCCCGCAATGCCCGTCACAGTTGGGACTCCTGCTCCGCCCGAGCCTCAGCGTGCCACCACGACCGAAGTCGATCTCTCCGACGAATGGGAAGCGATGGTGCAGGAAGTCGCCGAGAGGCCTACTGCACAGCAGGAGCCGCCGCCGGTCCAACCGGAAGCAGTTGCAACTCCGCACGAGACCGAATCCGTATCGCCTGAAGCTGAGCCTGCATTGAGCGGTCAACCATCCGAAGCGGCGCACGAAGCTCCCGAGCCAACATTCGAATTCGACGAAGAGCCCGCAAAAGAAACGCCGGCGGCAGAGGCGGTCCCCGCGGAGACCGCCGAGTTCGAATTGGAGCTAATGCCCGAGCCGGCATCCCCGCAGGCCAAAAGCGGCGCCCAGACTACTGACGATTTTCTCAGCGAGCTTGCCGCCGAAATTGACGGCATGGAAAAGCCCTCGCAGCGGCCGCATGCGCCCGCGCCGGCTGCTCATGAGGCAACAAGCAATCGCGAACCGGTGTCCGTGCCCGAGACCGCTTCTGAATTGACCGCCTCCAACTTGAACGAGCTCGCCGAAGTCTTTCAGGAATTCCGCAGCGAATTCGGCGAAATGGGCGAAGACGAAGATCTCGAAACCCATTACAATCTCGGCATTGCTTACCGCGAGATGGGCCTTTTGGACGAAGCCATCGGCGAATTTCAAAAAGTCGCCAAATCTGTGCAGCAGGGGAGGCCGTTCCCTTACGCCATGAATTGCGCGACCCTGCTCGCGCTGTCGTTCATGGACAAGAACGAACCCAAGATTGCCGCCCTCTGGTATAAGCGCGCTCTCGACCTCCCGGACCTCGAGCAGGAGACGGTTCTCGCCCTGCGCTACGATCTTGGCGTCGCGCTCGACATCGCCGGCGAGGCCGATGCTGCGCTCGACAACTTTCGCCAGGTCTACGCGATGAACATTGATTATCGCGACGTCGCGGACCGCATTGCCACGCTTCAAAAACACTAAGAATTTAGCGCAGTGCCAGCCTTCCTGTTGCCTCGACTCCGCGAATCTCCCATAATCCTTACTCCACGATGAATCGGTTTCTTCGCGTGCTACTTCTCCTATTCTGGGTCGCATTCGGGCTGGCGCTGATCCTCGTGCCGTGGTCAACGATCTGGGATTCCAACTACTATCTGTACCAATACCCCTCGCTCGGTCTGTTTTTGAAAAATGCCTATCTCCGCGGGGCGGTCTCGGGCCTCGGCTTCATGAACGTTTTGCTCTCGCTCGAAGCCTTCCGCCATGGAACGTCCTCCCTTGCAAAACGCAACTGAAAATCAATCTGCGCGGATCATTTGCTATGTGACCGACGGGAAGGCCCTCGGCGAACTCGATCGCTTTGGCGGCACGGCTACGAAAATTCAAGGAGCGGTCGCGGCAGGCGTTGACTGGGTTCAGCTGCGCGAGAAGGACTTATCCGGCGGCGATCTGCTTTCGCTCGCCCGCTCCGCTGTGCGCCGCGCCGCTGAGTCTCCGTCCGCTAAGACACGAGTGATCGTCAACGATCGCCTCGACGTCGCCTTGGCCGCCGGAGCAGCGGGCGTTCACCTCGGCGGCGAATCCTTTCCGCCACGCGATGTAATTCCCTGGTGTCGCAACGGCAACGCCCCGTCAGAATTCATGATCGGCGTGTCTTGCCACGACCTCGCAGGCGCTCGCGACGCTGAATCCGCTGGCGCCAGTTACATCTTTTTCGGCCCTGTCTTCGATACCCCCGCAAAAAGAAAATTTGGCCAGCCGCAAGGACTCGCGAAACTCGGCGATATTTGCCGCGCAGTCAGGATTCATGTCATCGCCATCGGCGGTGTGGACCAAACGAACGCCCCGGAATGCTTTCGCGCGGGTGCCCATGGCATCGCCGCAATTCGGTTATTTCAGAAGGAAAATGGCCTAGAAGAATTGAAGCGGA
>Ga0335078_10009589_pt1 | contig 14342 bp, 14 predicted proteins | sample Lox_Sample_32_FD_206711 | JGI IMG/M metagenome (GOLD analysis project Ga0335078, IMG submission 206711) | Soil microbial communities from Loxahatchee National Wildlife Refuge, Florida, United States - Lox_Sample_3.2 | ecosystem: Environmental > Terrestrial > Soil > Wetlands | place: USA...
CGGTACATCCGGAATTCCTTCACGTTCTTCGTCCACAACCGCGAGGCGTGCATGCGCAGATCGGCCACCAGCGGGAGGAAGAATTCCCGGTCCCCGATCTTGGTGAAATCGTAATCCAGCGTTTCCTTGCACTGCGTAACCGGGAACGCCGGCGGAATACTGTCGGCCTCCATCGTGATCCGCACGATCGTGTGCAGCTCTTTGTCGACGAAAATCTCCCCGTGGTAACCCACGATCACCCGCGATCCCGGATCCTTCGCATCGCCCGCGTACTCGATCGACCACTTCGAAAACTCCAGCGGCACCCGGTAGCGGAAAACGTGCGTCCACCGCTTCCGCAGCCCGGTCCAGCGCTCCCATTCGAAGGAGGCGCGGCTGGCGGGCTCGAAGATCTCCCGCATGGTGCTGCCGAAGTCGCCCGTGGAGGTAGCTCCGCCAACCGACGTGTACGCCTGGTCCGTGGCCACCCGATCGTTCTGCGAAACCAGCTTGTAATCTTCCCGCTGGTTAAAGTAAGTCAGCCGCGCCGTGATGATGTCGGCCGTGCGCCACGTATCCTGGCCGGTCGTATTGACATAGCGCCGCGTCTGTTCGAGGCAGATGAAATCGGGGAGCATGCGCGAGTAGTTGAGCGCGTACTCCTTCACCTCGGTGAGTAGTTCGCCCTGATCTTCCGATGAGGGCGGCGGAGGAGGAACGTACACCGGCTTGGGCGCCGGCGGCTTAGCCGCGGGAAGACTGGCCGATTCGGTGGCCAGCTCCTTGAGGACCTCAATCGTCTTAGGGCCCGCGCCATCCCCCTGCAGCCCCTCGACCGTGTCCAGATCCAGACGCTCGGACAGCTTCATTTTGCGAAGGGTCGCGGCGACTTCCTTATCCGGATTTTTCAACTGGATGGCGGACTTGACGAACGACTTGATCTGCTCGACGGTGTAGCCCGCCGGCGCTGCCCGGACGCCCAGGCACATCACCAACGCGGCTACGATCGGGCGAGTCCCCATACCTTCTATTGTCGTATAAAACGGGAAAGAGGTTTCGGTTTAGGGCGCTAAAGACGCGCGAACTGAAGTTCGCGCCTGGAGTTTGGACATCTGCGATTGCCGCTCCGGCGCGGCGCAAGCTTAGCTTGCCGGGCGGGACTTCAGCCCCGGCACGGCCCACTGAAGTTCGCCGCGGCACGCTGGAAAGCTTGCGCCGCGCGCTTCCGCCTGCCGGACGGCGGTGCGCCCGCTCCGGCAAATGCCATCGATTGCCAAGAGAGTAAACATCGGGCCCTCCGGCGTCACCTCTTGCCACACAGCGCCTGGCGGGTCGCCTTGAGCGTATTCACCAACGCCTCTTTCGGCAGACTGCGCACCATCGGATCGAGGATCCATTTCAACACCGCGGGGATATCGCGGGTCAACGAAATCGCCCGGCATTCCATGGTCACGCCGCCGTCCCGTTCGTGAAACCGCCAGTAGGTGTTGAGCCGCCAAAGGAACCCATACCCGGTGTCCGGCAACTGCACTTTCTCCTGGGGCTTGCCCGCATCGTCGACCTCGGCGGTGCGGGTCGTGTAGGAGCGGCAGCCGCAGCGCGCGCTGTCCAACCAGAAGTAGTGCACGTCGTGATCGGTGTCCAGCACCACGGTGATAATCCTCTTCTTCACGATCCGCAGGTAGATCTTGAAATCGTTGCCGCTGCGGCCGATCAGCTTGGAGTCCATCACCTCCGGCTTATAGATGTTCTTGTGATTGTTGTAATCCTGGATGAGGGCCAGGGTGCCTTCGACTGTGGCGCCCGGCGCGGCCACGGCGCCGATCCAATCGTGGATCAACCCGGCCGGCACTCTTGCGGGACCCTTGCCCGGCCAGAACTCGGCCACGATTTTCCCCTGGCCGACCATCTTGGCGCGCTTGGGATCGGCGTCCGGCCAAAGAAACGATCCGCCGTGGAGGGTCTGTTCCATCGCGGCTTCCGCGTCGCGGATATAGGCCTCGAATGCCTGCAGCGTCTCCGGCTGCAATTTCACGGGTTGAACTTCTTCCGCCATGGTTCACCGCCACGCCATCCAGCTTAACAGGATTCAGGATTCAGGACCCTTGACTCTTAATCGCACCCGCGCCATAATCTGGTTAGCCGCGCGAAGGAGGTCATTATATGCCGGTCGCAGAGGAAATCGAGTTGGAGGCGCCGCCTCCCGAGGAAGCCGTCGATCGCGAGGAGTTGGCCCGCTTGGCCTATTGGCATTGGGAAATGCGGAACCGGTCCGAGGACCGTCCGGAGGAGGACTGGTTCTGGGCCGAAGAAGAAGAGCTCCGGAGGCATCGGTTGTCGGGCGGAGACGAAACCGACGTGGCATGGTGAAACTCGACAGGTTCGAGGCCGGGGAAGAAGCGCCCCCCAAACACGAGGCCACCAAATGTCCGCGGTGCGGCGCCTGGTCGTGCTTTGCGCGGTGTCCGCAGTGCGGCGCGCACAAGGTGAGCCTGCTCGACCGCATGGAGGAGCCGCCGCCCGGCGAGCTCTGAAGGCGCGGCCGGTATCGCGGTCCTCCGGCCTCGATCTGGGTTTAACTAAAATCCAGGGGGCCGGCGGAAACCGCGTTCCGGGGCCCGAAAGCACGCCCCGGGATCGGCGGCCACGCGGCGACGTCAGCCCGCTTTAGGGCATCTTGGTGGAGTCGTCGAAGGGCAGGTCCACCTCCACGGTCTTCCCTTCGTCGATATTGATAGCCGAGGGCGCGGGCGGCGTTTTCGTGTACAACCCGAGAGAAGAACCCGAGGGCGGCGGACCGGACTGGCCGTCGTAACTTCCGCTCGGGTCCAGAACGGCCGCGGCGTAGACCGGCGACTTGCCTACGTCGGCGAACGTCACCGTGGCGTCTTTGGCATCCCCGCTCTGCATCGTGATGGGCATGGCGTTGCCCTGGACAAAATCCGGCGAATCGAACAGAAACACGCGGATCTGGTGTTTCGCGTCCACGGTTGCGGCTCCCGCGTAATGCAGCTTGACTTTGAGCGTGCGGGTGGTGGACGCTTTCTCCTGCGCGCTTCCGAACTGGAATCCGGCGGCGAGGATGAACATACCGCATGCAACATAAAAACTCTTTTTCATAGCGCTGGTCTCCTTTTGGATCTATCGAGCTATGGGTTCAGCATCTCACAAATTCCAGGCCGATGGATTTGGCGCGCGCCCTGGGCCGCCCTGGCGCCGTCAATTGCTAAGGCCGCCAGCCACGGCCCTCGTTCGTCTTTTCCATCCCGGCGCCGGCTCTAAGATAGAATTGAAAGAGCGTCATGAGCTTCCTCGACAATCTCGAGAGCAACCTGAAAAACCTGGAATCGCGGGAGGAGCGCGGCAGCCGCAACAGCCACAACGCAAGATCGCGCGAGTCCGGCCGCGCCGAGGCGCAAGCCTCCGCCAACTATGCCGCCGAGCTGCGATCCAGCCCGTACACCGCGGAGCTGATCCGGCACGCCACGCGGCTGGGGTTTGCCACGCGCACCAAAATCCACCTGGCGTGGCTGGGCGCCACCCTCCGCCTGGAAGCGCGCGGCCATAAGCTCGAACTCCGGCCCACCCCGGAGGGCATCCTGGCGGCCTTCATCGAGAACAACGCCGAAGTTCGCACCGCGCGCCTGGATCTCGGCGGCAATCCCGAAAGCCTGGCCCGCGACTGGCTCGCCTCCCTGCCGCCGGTTCCGCCTCCTGTCGCGATCGAGGAATTGGAATAAGCGTTACAAATTCGCGTTGGGCTCCAGGCTGCGCCACAAATACCACGCCGCCACCGTGCAGTAGGGATGCCACCGCAGCCCCAGCGCCTCGATTTCGGCCGGCTTCGGCAGCTCTTCCAGACCGTATGCCTTGCGAATCGCCGTGCGAATTCCCAGGTCGCCGCTGGGCAACACGTTCGTGCGCCGCAACGCGAAGATCAGGAACATGTGCGCCGTCCAGACTCCTACGCCCTTCACTTGCGTCAGCCGCTCGATTACCTCTTGATCCGGGAGCCCCGGCAGTTCTTCAAAAGCCACGGCGCCGGAGCGGGTCAGCCGCGCCAGATCCCGAATATAGGCTGTCTTCTGCTTGGAAAGGCCCACCGCCCGCATCTTCGCCGGACGAAGCGCCAGCACGCTTTGCGGCGTCAACACCCCTCCGGATACCGCTCCCGCCAGGCGTTCGAAAATCACCTGCGCGACCCGCCCGCTGAGCTGCTGGTAGACGATGGATTTGACCAGCGTCTCGAATCCCGGCTCGCGAAAGCGTATCCTGTAACCGCCCACCCGCTCGATAATGCCGCCCATCACCGGGTCGGCCGCTTGCAGATGGCGTATCGCTTTTCGCATGATGGAAACAGAGGTAAGGGCGGCTACGTCCCTCATTGTAAACCTATGGCACTTTCGAACGCCTCGCTGGGCCGGGTCCTGGCATCGTTGATCCTGCTGGCGCCGCCGGTCTGGCCCCAGGATAAGCCCGCCGAAGATAAACCGGCCGACGACAAACCCGCCTCCATCTCCGTGGATGTCGCGCTGGTCAACGTCCTGGCTTCGGTACGCGACAAGCACGGCGGCCTCATCGGCAACCTGACCAAGGACGACTTCACGGTCCTCGAGGATGGCAAGCCCCAAACCATCAAGTACTTCACGCGGGAAACCGACCTGCCCTTGACGATCGGGCTGCTGATCGACGTTAGTGCCAGCCAGCGGAACCTGCTCGACATCGAGAGACGCGCCGCCTACCAGTTCTTCGAACAGGTACTGCGCAAAAAGGACGAGGCTTTCCTCATCAGCTTCGGCGAGGAGTCCGAGCTCCTGCAGGATTACACCAACTCCGCCCGCCTGTTGCAGGCCGGCCTGAAGGAGTTGCAGATCAACTCCGGCGCCTCCGGATTCGGTCCCGGTCCTGTACCGACCATCAGCCAACCGCGCGGCACCGTGCTCTACGACGCCGTCTATCTGGCCGCGCACGAGAAGCTGCGGGGCGAAGTCGGCCGCAGAGCCATCGTCCTGATCACCGACGGCATCGACCAGGGCAGCAAGCTCCGCATCGAGGAAGCCATCCAAGCCGCCCAGAAAGCCGACGCGGTCATCTATAGCATCGACTACGCCGACCCCAGCGCCTACAGCAATGGACCCCTCACCTTCGGCCACGTCAGCGATTCCGCGTTGCAAAAAATGTCGGGCGAGACCGGCGGACACGTCTACCGCGTGGACCGCAAGCATACCCTCGAAGACGCCTTCAAAGAGCTTCAGGACGAGATGCGCAGCCAATACTCCATCGCCTATACCTCTACGAAACCGGAGCAGGACGGCAGCTTCCGCCGCCTCGAGATCAAGGTGTCGGATAAGAACCTGAAGGTCCAGGTGCGCAAGGGCTACTACGCCGCTAAGCCTGAACGGAGCTGAGCATCCGCTCGCGCGCCGCGAAATAGAGGCCGAGCGCCTCCTCCAGTGGGGGCATCGGCGCCAACCCCGCGCTTTCCATCTTGGCGTTCGATAGCGCCGAGTACTTCGGGCGCCGCGCGGCGGTGCGGTACTCGCGATCGTCGGCCGGATGCAGCTCCACCGCTTGCCCCGGCAACGCCGCGGCGAAGATCGCCTGCGCGTAGTGAAACCAGGAAATCGGCGCTCCGCCGCCAATATGGAAAACGCCGGCCTGGTCGCGTTCCACCAGGTCGATCGTGCGGGCGGCCAGCAGCGGCGCGTACGTAGGCGACGCTACGTGGTCCTTCACGACCCGGATCGGCTGCGGGGACTGCGCCAGCCGCAGCATCAACTCCACGAAATTGCCGCGCGCCGTCTTCAGCCCGCCCGGCCCGAACAATCCCGACGTCCGCACGATCAGCGGCGCATCCAGGTAGGCCTGCGCATAAAGCTCGCCCGCCAGCTTCGATACTCCGTAGGCGCCCAGCGGATGCGTGGCGTCGCTCTCCGTATAAGGCCGCCCCGCCGTGCCGTCGAACACATAATCGGTCGAGAAGTGCACAAAGCGCGCGTCCAGTTGGCGGCACGCCAGCGCCAGGTTTCGTACCGCCAGCGCATTCACCAGGAACGAGGCGTGCGGCTCGCTCTCCGCTACATCCACCTGGTTGTACGCCACGGCGTTGAACACGATTTCCGGATACCAGGGCGCCAGCACGCTCTCCACCTGTTCGTTATCCGTAATGTCCAGCTTGTCGCGGTCCCAGCCAACCGTCTCGTATCCCCGCTCGTTCAGTTCGCGGACCAACTCGACACCGAGTTGTCCGGCACTTCCGATCACCGCCGCCCTTCGCGCCATAGTAAGTATGAGGATAACATCGCGCCGCGGCGCAAGCCTCGGGGTGGTGAAAAACGCGCGTCCGGGGTGCCGCTGGCTCACGTTTGCGCCCCTGCAGGTTGTTGCGAAATCGAGGCTCCGTTTCAGCGCCGCGCGCCGGCAAGCGGTTCCTTTTCACCGCCTCGCCGGCTCGCCGCGGCGAACTTCCGTTTGCCGGGCGGCGCATGCGTAGACCGCAGCATTTTGGCCGGAATATCGTGCAATTCCTGGTCCCCAAAAGCAATACCGCCCGGCTGCCGGCGCGGGGCTGGAGCCGCGTGTTGTAGGCGATACTGAAAGTTCATGGGTTTTGAGTGCGTCGAAACCAATTTACGGGAGTCGTTTCGCGTACTGGCGGCACATCGGCCGGCGGGGGAGTTGCGGGAGATGGACGGCGTGTCGATCGCATCGGCGGGCGTTACCTTCCAGATGTTCAACGCGGCTTTCCTTTCGTCGCCGGTGACTTCGGAGGTACAGATGGACCAGCGTGTGGCGCAAGCGGCCGTACATTTCGCGGCTCGCCGCCAGCAGTGGGCCTACTGGATCTGCGACGGCTGGCTGGAGCGGCGTACCCGCCAGCGCCTCAAGCACGTTTTCGGCAAGCACAATCTCTACCAAGCCGTGGAACTGCCCGGCATGCTCGCCGAACAGGTGGCGCCTCCGCTGCACGAGCTGCCCAAATTGGACGTGCGAAGGACCGGCGGCGGGCCGGTGAAGGACGCCTTTTGCGCCATCGGAGCGCTGTGCTTCAACGTGCCGCTGGAGTGGTTTCGCGAGGTGTTCGAGGGCGATGCGGTATGGAAGGACTTCGCGGCTTACGTCGGATATGCGGACGGAGAGCCGGTTTCGACGGCGGCCACGGTCGTCGGCGGCAGCGCGGTGGGGATTTACAACGTGGCGACCACTCCAGGCTATCAGCGCCACGGCTACGGCGAGGCCGTGATGCGGCACGCGCTCGAGCAGGCGCGGCTGGAGCACGGCCTCTCGCGAACCGTCCTGCAATCTACGCCGCAAGGGTTTGAGTTGTACGAGCGCATGGGGTACCGGACGGTGACCAGCGTGAAGGTGTTCTGTTCGTGAGCCGGGCCCGCGTTACAGCAGCCCGATGGATCGGCCGTCCGGCCCCAGTAGTCCGGCGATGAGGCCGTCCACGTTGGAGCCGCCGGCGCCGCCGGGCGCCCGCCGGGTAATCTCTTTTGCGCCCCAGTATGGGCGGATCGCGTTCCAGGCGTAGACCTGCGGTTTCACAAAGGAACGGCGGAGGCGATGGAGCGGCTCGCCGCGAATCTCGATCTCCTCCAGCGCAGCAGGCTTGAGGCCAGCCTTGTTCGCCCAATGGAAGACCGGGACCTCCGCCGGCTCGAAGCCCATCAGGCTGGCGGCGGCCATGTCCGCCGCGACCGGATTCGTACCGGCCACGATCACATCCATCTTGAGGGTCTTGCCCAATGAGGGGCCGTTTCCTTCCATCGCCATGGAGCCGTCGATGACCACGAGGCCCAGCTTGTTCGCGCGCACCATATCCACGACCACGGCCGAGGCGGCGGTGGGCTCGACTTGCGCGCCCAAGTCGTGCACGTGGCCGCGCACGGACTGGTACACGGTCCCCGGAAATGCGCCGATCAGGTTCTTCATGCCGAGCGTCACGGTGGCGAGCTGGTGGGTCTTCATCATCGGCACGGAGCACAGCAGGTCGGTTTCGACCAGGCTGTGGTGCAGCGTGAGTTTGTTGAACACGAATCCGCCGGGAACGGCGACTTCCACCAATTCGCCGGAATGCAGGTTGACCAGCGGGACACGCAGAGTCTTGGCCAGGTCCGCGTAACCAAGCTGCTCGAAGACGTACTGCTGCATGGGATCGAGGATTTCGCGTTTGCGCGTGCGATAGACCTGGGGTCCGAGGACGTTGAACTTCGGCGCGGCGGCCGATCCTTCGCCGATGGACACTTCCTTGCCGGCGCGCCGCATGGCTCCCGCAAGCGCGCGCACCACGGCCAGTTTCGTAGTCGCTGCGGGCTCCGGGAAAACGAGGTTGGGCTTCAACATCACGGTGTTGACGCCCTTCGCCACGTGCTTGAGGCCGCCCAGGAGGTCGAGCGCCTCTTCGACGGCCGCGCCGACTCGGTCATTCCGGATACGGACGATGCTCACCACCGGCTTGGGCGCGGTCCTGGCGTGGGCCCGGAGGACGGCCGGCAGGCCGGCGCCGCTGAGAAGGAACTCCCTGCGGCTGACGTGACGCATTTGCATATAATCCTCTCCTAAATTCTCTATCTATGCGGAAGCGCGGTCAACCGCGGCGGCGGAACTAACTCAGATACGTTCGCGCGAGTTCCTCGAAATCGGTCGGCGTGACCAGGTGGAAGCGCACTTCGAGGCGCGAGCACCGCTCCAACTCGCCGGTCATTTCCTCGGACGGAAGCTCGGGCCCGGCCACGAACAGTTGTCCTTCCGCCACGCGGAAGGGCAGGACGCGCCATCGCCGCGAGATCTCCGGCGGCACGGCGCGCACGGCGGATTCGGAGATGTCCGATGCGTCGGGAGCGGCCAGCGGCAGGTTCTGCTGGAGGCTCAAGGCGATGTAGAGATCCGCTTCGGTCAGTTTTCCCGTGCGCACCAGGTATTCGCCGATGCGCTCGCCGGCGGCTTTGGCGGCCAGGGCCTCGTCGACGTCTGCTTGCCGCACATACTGCGAGCCCACCAGGATCTGTCCCAACGGGCGCGTCTCGACGGTCAGCGCGGCCGGGTTCGGATAGGCGTGCTCCGTTTTGATCCACACCAGCGGGCGGCCGCGCACTTTGGCGGCGCAGTAAAGCGCCAGCGCCCGCAACGTGGCGGCGCAATTCAGCCAGTTGCCCAGCAGCGCGCGAAGGGGTACGCCCATGGCGAAACGCCAGCCATAGATGCGCCGGGAGCACAGCAGGCGCACGCCCATCTGAAAGCCTGAAATCGCCAGAGTCGCGGAAAACAGCCACGCCGCCAGGGGATGGCGAACGGCAAACGCCCATGGGCGGCCCGTTACGCGGCTCTCGGCCCAGGTGAGGAATCCATACAGAAACAGCAGGTTCAGCAGGGGCGCGACGAGGTTCCCGATGACGCCCTTGCGGTCCCGCCAGGTCCAGTAGAGTTGCCGCCAGGGCCCCACCCAGCCGCGCCGCTCGCGGGACTGCAGCACGATTCCCATCATCCAACGCGCGCGCTGGCGGACGGCGGTTCGAAAGGTGTGCGGGAAGTATTCCCGGGTGGCGAGCAGGCCGCCGCTCTCGCGCCGCAACGGCACGAACACCTGCCTGCCGCCCATGGCGTGGATGCGCCAGCCATTCTCGTAATCCTCGGTGAGCGATTCCGGATCGAACAGGCGGTTCGAGTGCGCGGCGGCCAGCCTTTCGAGCACCGCGCGAGAGAACCCGGTGCCCACTCCGTTGCCGGGCAGAAAGCTGCCCCACCTCTGGCGCACGGGGATGTCCTTGGTCTGGTACTCGGCGAATTCGTCGCAGTACAAGCCGTGCACCCACTGGCCGAGGGGCGTGGGAAGCGGCAGCACGGGAACCTGCACCATGTCGCAGCGGCCGGCGAAGTAGTTGATCCACCGCAACTCCTCCTGGTGGATCACATCTTCGGCATCGTGCGTGACCACCACGTCGAAGCGCACGCCGTACCGCTGCTCGTGCGCCAGCATCGCCTGATAGATCCAGTTGAGGCAGTCGGCTTTGGAGGTGGGACCGTCATGGGGACAGAGCGCCAGATGCACGCGAGGAAATCTGCGGGAGGCTTCGCGGAGCGCCGCGACCGTCTCGCGATCGTTCGGATACGCGCCGGCAAAAAACTCCGCGGCGTGATACAAAGTGGCGGGTATATTGCGCTCCAGCATACTGCCGATCACGGCGTGCTCGTGCCAGAGCGGCACGAAAATGGCGATGCGCAGGCGGGGAGCTGCATCCACTTCCGGTTGCGTGGGCCAGGGAAACGACGGACGGCCAAACAGGCGGAATGCCAACCAACGATGGACGAAGGCGGCGTCCAGAAACAGATCGTCGAACCCGCTCACCAGGACAAAGACCGCGAGCGGCAGCAGCCACGCGGCGATCCAGGCATCGAGCGCAGGCATTCTCGAAAAAGGTAGTGGTAGGCATGGAGAAAAATCGCAGGTGGCGGGCAAAGCCTCCGGGACTGCCCCGGCGCGCGCGGGACGCCGGAAGCCTCGCGCCGGGACGTGGCGCGGGCTTCAACCTGTCACGGGACTTCAGGAAGCGCCCGTACCCTCGCCTCGCCAGGCTTGTCCGGGGTGGACTCGACTCCGCGGCGGCGGCTCAGTAGTTATCTGAATGAATCGGCATATGCCTGATACCACTATGGAGCTGCACTGTGGACAGTTGGCTGTTGAAATCTCACGAATACCCTCACAAGAGTTTACATCCCCCCACAAATGGGGTATTTGTTTCAGCTATTCCCTAGTATACACATGATAATTACACTAGTTCATCGGGAAAACACCTAACTACGATTAAGGAGCTAGCTTAAACAAACATGTCGCTACAGCGCTCGTCTACTCCCCCGGACGCGGAATTGCTGAAGCTCCACCGCCGCCGCACTGAACTTGACCGGGCCATTCGGCTGCTTGAGGAAATCAGGCTGATCCGTATGAAGAGGCCCCCCGAGCTGGCGAACCTTATCTCCAAGGGCGCCCGCCGCGTCGCCTGATCCCGCACCGGCCCAATCCAACCGCTTTCCATGCCGGGAGCAGAACTGCGTTATTTTAGAGAGACGAGGACTGCTCAAAAATGATGGCATCGGACCACCGCGGCATGGGACTGGAGGGCAAGAACGTCGTCGTGCTCGGCGTTGCGGACGAATCGAGCCTGGCTTGGGCGATCGCCAAGCGATTCGGGGAACACGGGGCCCATGTGTTCATCGGCTACCAACAGAAGTTCTTCAGCCGCGTGCGGCTGCTGCTGAAGGACAACCCGGGGGTCCAGGGAGATCGCTGCGACGTGCTCAACGACGAGGAAGTGACGAACTTCTTCGCCAAGTTCCGGAGCAATCCCATCGACGCGCTGGTGCATGCCATCGCGTTCGCGCCGAACGAGATGTTCACGGAGCCTCCGTCGGACACTACGCTCGAAGGCTTCAGCCAGAGCATGAGCATATCGGCCCACTCCCTGTGCAAAGTGGTGCGCTTCGCCAAGCCGAGCCTGCGCAATTGGAGCAGTGTCATGACGCTCACCTACCAGGCGTCGGAGCGGGCGGAGGCTTCCTACGGCTTGATGGGGGTCGCCAAGTCCGCCCTGGAGAGCGCGGTGCGATACCTGGCGTTGGAGCTCGGCTGCCGCAAGATCCGGGTGAATGCGGTGTCGGCCGGGCCGGTAGAAACCGTCGCCGCCACGGGCATTATGGGCGCCTTCCTGCGCAATCCGGAGGCGCTCGACCGGCAGCGCGCGCGCGTGTTTCAGAAGGCCATCGAGCTGGCGCGCGCGGAGAATCACACCGACGCCATCGAGCTGGCCAAGGCGGCCTGGAAGCATTTCCAGCAACTGGTAGCCGAAAGGTGCGCCATCGAAGAGACCGTATCGAAAGAGGATGTGGCGGATTGCGCCCTCTTCCTGGGCAGCGATTACTCGCGGAAGATCACCGGGCAGGTGATCCACGTCGATTGCGGTCTTTCGACGGCCAACGCCATCTGACGCGCACCATTCAGATCGTCCCTTTCCGTATCCGCCACCTTGCGCGAATCTTGCGGATCGAGCGGGCCTGTTTCGGCCGCGAGGCATGGCCGCGGACGTATTTCCTGGAGCTTTACCGCGATTGCCGCGAGCTGTTTCTGACGGCCAAGTCGCGCGGGCGGATCGCCGGTTACATGGTGACGTGCGTGGAAGCCAAGGAGGCGGAGATCGCCTCCATCGCCGTGCATCCGGATTATCGCAGGCAGGGCGTGGCGGATGCCCTGATGCGGCGCACGCTGCGCTCCCTGAGGGCCGCGGGTGTCCGCCGCGTGAAACTGATGGTGCGGCCGGACAACCCGCCAGGCTTCGCCTTGTATCGTTCGTGGGGATTCCGCCGTGTGCGCCGGGTGCGGCGCTACTACGAGGACGGCGGCGATGGCGTCCTGATGGCGCGGGCGATACAATGAGAGACGAATGGCCGCTCAAGAACATTACGATCTGCTGATGCGGGACGTGGACGCCTGGAACCAGTGGCGCGCGGAGAATCCCGAGGTGAAGCCCGACCTCTCCTATGCGGTGATGCGCGGCGCGAATCTCACGCTCGCCAACCTGGCGGGCGCGGCCCTGCGGGAAGCGGACTTGGTGCTGGCCAATCTACGCGGCGCGGACCTGCGGCACGCCGACTTGAGCGGCGCCAATTTCGTGGGCGCCCGGCTGCTGGGCGTCGATCTGGCGCACGCCAACATCTGCGGCGCGGATCTTTCCACCGCCGAAGACCTGACCGAGGAACAGCTCCGGCACACCAAGGGAGACGCCCGGACCAAGCTGCCCGACGAGTTGCAGGCGCCGGGGAATTGGGTCAAGAAGGGACGCAGCGCAGCGCGGTGACGGGCAGCGCCGCGGGCGCAGCGGCGGGCGGCAAATCAACGATCGTCTCCACCGTGGCGCATCATGGGGACCGGTTGAACGGCCCTACCCAACCCGGCTCTCGATCGTGCGGCGATTTTTGCGGATCGCGCCGGCCATGGCATCACGCACCCGGCCGAGCGCCAGCCGCGCCGTTTCCAATCCTGCCGAGGCGCCCTGGCGGTCCGCGTAGAAACAGCCCAGCGCGTGGCGATCCACGATAATCGGGAAAAGCGCGAAGGCCGCGGGCTCCAAAGCGGTGACCAGCGCGCTGTGATCGTAGCGGCCGTCCCGCGAACAATCCACCAGGACGTCGTTTTTGCGCTGTAACGCGGCGCGAACCGGCCCGTCTCCGCGGTCGACGGGAAACTGAAAGCGGCGCAGGACGTCTTCGACGATTCCGCCGCTGGCCAGCCGGCCCCGGATGACCGTACGCTCCTCGTTCAAGAGCGCGAACACCGCGCGGTCGAAACCGGCTGCCCGCACCGCGTCCAGTAGAAGGGTAATGATGGCAGTCAATTCGAAATCGCCCCGGCGGACGGTTTGGGCCGTGCTTTCGACAACCTCATCGAGCGTCTTGAGCCCGGCCGCATCGATCGCGGGGAGCGCGCCTAGAACGCTGCGGGCGCGTTCGGCCTGCTGCTCCAGACGAAGGCGGTCGGTCGGGATGGCCAGAGCGGCGAAGGTCTCCTGGGTTTCCTTCAGGGCGGAGTCCAGGATCTGGCGCAGAACTCCCGCAGCAACCAGCACCCGGCGCCCCTGCGGGTCGATCACCCAAGGCAGGTGCACCGCGTCTATGCCGGCTCCATCGCGATACACGGCGTGCGTCAGATCGCGCGCATAATCGGTGATCGAGGCGAGACACCGGTCCGTGGGCGACCCCACCGGCGCTCCCGATCCGCGCAGGCACAGGTAAACCTTGGGCGGCATATTCCATCCCGTGGCTACATGCAATCCGACTTCATCCCAGGAAAAATCGAAAACGCGCAGGCATGCGGCGCGTTCCGGGATGTTCTCCTCCTGCATGGTCACGATGACCTTGGAATACTCCTCCGGACAATGGCAGCCGACCAGCACTTCGCCGAGATTCCGGAACAAGCCGCAGATTTGGGCTTCCTCGGGGCGCGGGTAGCGGAGAGCCGCGGCAAGGTTCCGGCTGTGCACGGCGGAAAGCAGCGAAAGCAGCATCAGCTCGCGAAGACCCGGCGAGCGGTTCGCAAAATGCTCGATGTAACGCACGGCGCTGACCAGATTGCGCAGCGCATCCCAACCGAGCAGGGTGATGCCTTGGGGCACGCTCAAGATCGGCCGGCCGGAGTGGTTATACAGGGCGGAATTGGCGGCGCGCAACAGTTGCGAAGTCAGGCCCAAGTCCTTGAGGACCAGGCGGGCCAAGGCGCTGGAGCTGCCCCCGTCGAGATCGAGCGTCCGGGCGATGACTTCGTTGGCATGCTCGCAGAACGGCGGCACACCCTCCTGGCGGGCGATGCGCTCGAC
>Ga0335078_10009590_pt1 | contig 14341 bp, 8 predicted proteins | sample Lox_Sample_32_FD_206711 | JGI IMG/M metagenome (GOLD analysis project Ga0335078, IMG submission 206711) | Soil microbial communities from Loxahatchee National Wildlife Refuge, Florida, United States - Lox_Sample_3.2 | ecosystem: Environmental > Terrestrial > Soil > Wetlands | place: USA: Florida...
CCGGGAACACGAATCCGCCGTCCGACGCCGTGACGGTGCTTTTTTCGATTTTGGTTCCCATGTCCATGAGTTTCACGGTGGCATTGGGGACCACCGCGCCCGACGGATCGTGAACGATGCCGTGGAGCGAAGTTTGGGTGAGTTGGCCAAAAGCCAGTGATGCCATTGCGAGCAATGCAATGGCGCAGAACGATACGCGACCACTTCGGTGGTTCACCTGATACATCGATTACCCCCCTGATTGCCGTGCCTTCAACAGGCAATAATCTATAATTTATAGGGAGGAGTATACGGCTGCGGGGCTTAAGAAGTCAACGCCTGTTTTGTTTGCGGGTTGAACGGAGTTGCTGAAAATCGTTGCCAACCAGTTCCCGAAAACCCGGCAACAACAAGCGAGGCTGGTTCTGGCCGCGCGATAGGTATGCTGCCGGAACACGCTCGAATTGGCGGGCTGGATGTTGGCGGCCGCCGGCCCGGACCCGAAGTATAATCGGCTATGTCAAACCGGGACATTGTGGAGCGCGCTCTTGTGTGTTTCGCTGACCCGCAGCGCCGGGAGCGGTACTTTGACGTGTATTCGGAGGATGTCATCCTGCATGGGTATGGTGGTGTTGAACCGGGACTCGAGAGTGTCCGGAGGTACTATGCAGGGATCTGGTCGGTTTTTCCGGACGCGCGTGTCATTGCGGAGGATTTGATCGAAGCGGGCGACAAAGTAATCCTTCGCTTCACAATGACGGGCACGCACACCCAGCCATTTCTCGGGGTCGGGACGACTGGACGATCGATCCGAATTCCAGGCATGACAATTCTGCGGTTCGAGGATCAAAAGTGCGTCGAACGATGGAGCGTGACCGATTCTCTGTCTCTACTGGCGCAACTCGGGGGGCTCCCGCAGGCAGCGGGCCGGGCGTAAACGTTGCAGGAGACGTATAGTCGCCGGCCGCTCCCGTCGGCCCGGGGGCCAAAGCCGGTCGACGCGACGGGACGGGCGCGATACGGCCGGGCGGCGCATGAGCCATTTCTGAAACCCAACCCGCTCGTAGTCCTCGCAGGTCGCGTTCTGGGGCGGCCGGTCGATATCCGAGTTGCCGGCCACACCCAAAAGCTGGAGATACCGCCTATTGCCGCCGTATTCCGCCCCGGCCGCTGGAGGGCGAGTTGTTGTTGATAGGGCAAGAGATGACGTCCGACCTTGCGGGAGCAGTTCTATCGCCAGCGTCAGGCGGTCCTTTGCCGGCTCAGGGCGGCTGGAGTGAGGGCAGGGCTAGAGATTCGATTTCGACCAGGCGGCTATCGCAGCCAAACCGGTCTTGAGTCGCTCGGAGTCAATTCCCGTCCCTGTCCGGATTGGCGCGGGCCTATAGCTTTTGAATAGACCCGATATGTATCCAAAGGAGTTGACTGCTTCCATGACGACTCCGGGATCGGCGCCGCTACCCTGTGCTATGGCGGCGAGCGCCGGTAGCGCCTCCGGATTCCGGATTCTCCCCAAGCCCCGAACGGCCTGCAGTTGCATCTCTGCGTTTTTTGGTTGAACGGCCGCGGCTAGCAACACGTCCAAGGCTCGCGGGTCTCCGGTTTGTGCCACTGCAAGGAGAGCCATGTCGCGAACGGCCGGATCGTGGTCGGCGAGGGCTGCTTTCAGAAGAGCAGGCACGGCATCCGCGGCCGGAATTTCCGAAAGATTCCAAGCGGCTGACCGGCGGCATTCAGGGTCGGGGGACTCCAGTGCCAGCACCAGGGGCGGAACGCTCCTCGAATCCCCGCTAACCGCGAGAACTCGCAGCGCCCATTTCGCTTTGTCATCGCAGGAATCTCCCACCGCCGCCTCGAGAAGGCCAGTGGCAAGAAATTCGTCTCCGCCTCGCAATCTCGTTTCTATCTGCGCGAATCCCGGCCCCTCTTTCGCTTGCAGAAAGAGCGACAGGATCAACGCTCCAGCAGCTTCCTCGTGACAATTTGCCAATTTGTCGAGAGCCAGCCCTGCCGGTGTCCTCATCCACATGTCCCTCGGTTCCCAAAAAGCCGCCCGGCGAATATCCTCCGAGCACGGGCCTGCGGACTCCAGCGCGTGCGAGGCCGCGGCGCGCTCCTCCACGAATCGGTCGTAGTGCCAATCCGAGGTCAGTAGAGCGATGACGTAGAAGCGATCTCGGAGCGGAACCTGAGAATCCCAAACCAGGCTTTGAATGAGCCGGGGCGCCGGCGGCAAAAACCCTAGGCCATGACAAGCGCCTTCCAGATGGCTCGCGTACCGGATCCACTTGTTGGCCGATCCGTCGAGATGGGCTTCCATTGGAGGGCCGGGCAGAAGATTGCAAGCTGCAATCATCTCGTGATCGCGAATCGCTCCCGAATCGATCCACGCGCGAAAGGCACGCCCGAAGGCAATTTCGTCGTGTTTGCGGAGCGCGTCCATAAGCTGTAACGGCAAGAGTTCAGAAGGCATCTGCAATGATTCCGGAACTGTAGGCCATCGCCGCGTGTTCGACCCGGCATCTGTTGCTCTGGTCCAAGTTCCGGCAGCCTCGTTCCATTGGAGAAAAGCCTCTTCCTTCCGCCACCAATCCAGCCACGCCTCCGACCAGGCTGCCAAGGAGCTGGGGTCGTGTCCTGCCGGCCGCGTGATAGGTGCATTGCTCAGGCGCTTTAGCCGATCCGCAGCTCGCTCACGAGTGATCTCATCTCTTGACTCAAGCAACCCTGCGAACACGCCGACGTCTCTAGGCAAGTCGCGAATCGTACTGACGATGCTCACATATTGAGCGCGCCCGAAATCGGTTCGCCGCAGTTCGCGAGCGCGTTCTGGAAAAAGCAGAGAGTCCAGCACCTGTCTGGAGATTCCAATCTCCTCAGGCGTGCTAGTTTTGATGGCGGTCCGAATCGCCTCGACGCTTACCTCTTCGCGTTCCCCGATGCTGTTTTGAACAAAAGTGTCGCCGGTATCGACAGAACCATCTTCACGGATCACCCAAATCCTGGGCCGGGTATCGCTGTCTTCGTATGCGCCGCGAGTACACGGGAGGAGCAAAACCGCCGTCTGACCCGGCCGCAGCTTTGCCCCACGGATGGTGAAGCCCGGCTGCAGGTATATACCTTTCAATACCTCGCGGACGTACAGGCGCAGCGGACCTTCGGAGTCGGCCGGGTTCGCATCCCGGGAGCCGTCCGCGGCGTTCACAAGCGCGATTACCTGCGCATTGTCGACGTAGCGGTCAAGCCCGATGGGTGTGTCGGCCTCCATCGGAATGACGACCAACAGTGACGCCGCCAATAGCAGTCCAGTGGAACGAAGGAAAACCGCTCGCATACGATCATGCTATCGCCATTGAGAGGCGCGGTATTGCTGCGGTGGCTTGCTAGCGGTCTTCACCGCGCAATTCTCATCGAGCACGTTGAGGAGCTCCTGTTCGGCGGCGCGCGACCGCGCGAGGTCAAGAACGTCGTGATCGGCGAGTTCCGGCAGCCAAAGCCCAGCAGCACATCGGTGGATCACGCCCATAGCCTACAAAACGGATTCTGGCGAAATGAGTACCGCCGCCTAAAACGCCCCTTCCGTGCACTCTGGATAACATGGAGGCGATGCGGGAGCGGGGACGGCACCGAAGGAAACGCCAAGCCAGAAACGCGGCGGGCGTCAGCCTCGGGCGCGCCGTCTGCAGCGTGAGCGAATCGTTCACGACCTGCGTGGAAATCGATTTGTCAGACAAACGGGCAACTCGGCTGCCACGCGGAAAGAGAATTCCGGGTCGCCAGGCGCTTAGCTACGGAAGTTTTCGTTGCATTACGGTTTATTTCGTAGTAAGGTGGCTGCAGATGCCTCCGCCTGGCCGCAAACGCCCCCCGATAGCGCTTCCCACCGCCGCCGAGCTCGATATTCTGGCCGTCCTGTGGACCCTGGGGTTGGCGACGGTCCGGGAGGTCCACGACCAGCTCGGCACGGACAATCGCTATACCACCACCCTGAAGACGATGCAACTGATGACCGAAAAGGGCCTGCTTACCCGCAGCGAGCGTTTCGGATCGCACGTCTACCAGGCCAGCCGGCCGCAGGAACAAACGCAGCGGCAGATCGCGGGCGACATCCTGAAAAGGGCATTCGGCGGCTCTGCCCGCAACTTGTTGATGGGCGCTCTGGCAGCGCAGCCGGCATCGCGTGAAGAACTGGACGAAATCCGCGAGATGCTGGACTCCTTTGCCGGAAAGGAAGGAGGCTCTTCGTGAGTGTCGTGCAAATACTGGTCTCGCAGCCGTGGATGGAACGCCTGGGCGCGACGTTGCTCCACTTTCTCTGGCAAGGGCTGTTGACCGCGCTTCTATACCAGGCCGTGCGGCGAAGCGCGGCGCGCAAGTGGAGCCCGCAGTCGCGATACCTGCTGGCTTGCGGGGCGCTGGCGGCCATGATGGCGGCTCCGATCGTCACTTGGGAATGGCTGCGGCCATCGGACGGAGGGCCGGACGCCGTCTACCGCATCCAAAGCGCTCCCCCGACTTCGCCCTCCGCCACCGGCATCGCGGCCAACGCCAGCTTGCCTGAATACGTCCGCGCAACCGTGTCGGGGGCGGGTTCGGATCAGTTCCTGTTTTGGGTGGTGGTGGTTTGGCTGGCGGGCGTGATGGTGTTTTGGGTGCGCCTGGCGGGAGGCTGGGTAGTTGCCGCGCGCCTGCGAACGAGGCTGGTGCGGCGCGCGCCGCCGGAATGGCAGGATACTCTACAGAGCCTTGGAGCGCGGATTGGACTTTCCCGTCCCGTGCGGCTGCTCGTGTCCGCGCTGGTGCAGGCGCCGACGGTGGTCGGCTGGCTGCGCCCGGTGGTGCTGGTTCCGGTCGGGGCGCTGGGCGGCCTGCCCGCGGAACATCTGGAGGCACTGCTGCTGCACGAGCTGGCGCACATCCGGCGCCACGATTACCTGATCAATCTCGTGCAAAGCGTGGCCGAATCTTTGCTGTTCTACCATCCCGCGGTCTGGTGGGTGTCGGGGCAGATGCGCGCCGAGCGCGAGCTCTGCTGCGACGACCTGGCGATATCGATCAGCGGCGATGCACTCACCTATGCGCGCGCGCTGGCACATCTGGCATCGTACCGCCCCGTTCGTCTGAGCCCGGGAATCGCCGCTAATGGCGGATCTCTGGTGAATCGCATCGCCCGGCTGCTGGGCCAGTCGCGTCCGGCCGTCCGCGGCGGCATCGGGCCGGGTCTGGTCACGGCCGCGATTCTGCTGGCGGTTGTAACCTACGCCCTGTTCGGCCAGGCGGATACGAAAGCCGCGTTCGAGGTGGCTTCGATCAAACGAAGCGCATTCAGCGCCGACGATCCCACCCATCACCCCATGGGCGGCGGCTATCAACCCGGCGGCCGGCTGCACATGGTGAATCTGCCGCTGAAGGGACTCATCGAATTTGCCTATGCGGACCACGACGCTGCTCATTGGCTCCCGCTGCCCTCATCGCAGGTGATCGGAGGTCCGGCCTGGGCCAAGACGGATGGATACGACATCGATGCCAAACCGGCGGGCAATACCGACCCGAAACAGATGTGGCTGATGCTGCGGCGGCTGCTGGCCGACCGGTTCAAGCTGGAGCTGCACCGGGAAACAAGAGAACTTCCAGCCTACGATCTGAAAGTGGCAAACGGCGGTCTGAAACTGCCGGCGGCGAAGGCGGCCGGATGTGTTTCATTCCCGCCGGGCACGCCGCCGCACCCGGTCCCGGGAAAGGTGGACTGCGGCTATGTCTCGGGTCCGTTTTCGTTCGGCGGGCCGCTGCATATCCAGGGACGCAAGGTGCGCGTGGCCGACCTTGCCCGGGAATTGACAAACATACTGGGCCGGCCGGTGGTGGATGAGACGGGATACAACGGTGAATTCGATCTCGATCTGACGTTCGCCCCCGACGAGACGCTGGCCGGATTTCTGGAGTTCGGGCCGGGCGAATCGAGCCTCCCCCCGGCGCCCGACAGTCCGAATATCTTTGCGGCGCTGGAAGAGCAGCTGGGGTTGAAGCTGTCGTCCGCCAAGGCGCCGGTCGAGGTTCTGGTCATCGAGCGTGCCGAGCGGCCAACCGCGAATTAGGTCTCATTCGGACAGGCATAATTTCAATCGCCAAAGCGGCGCGGCTCAATTCGACAGGTACCAGGGAATGTTGACGACGCTGATGTGCTGATTCCCCTTGAGAAACAGCAGGGCCTTCAGGATGGCGGCACGCTGGTTGTGCAGGAAGTAATGATACCAGTGCCGCTCCACCAGCTCCGGAATGAGCACGGTAATGTGGCGGTCGGGATATTTGCTCTCCACCGCGTTCACATATTGCAGAATGGGTCCGAACAGCAGCCGGTAGGGCGATTCGATGACCGTCAGCTTGGGCACCGGCACGCCCAGCTCGAGCGCCGGGCCTTCCACGAAATGCGCCCATTCGTCCCTCAGATCCTCCATATCCTCGCGGGTCTTCACTTGCACGGCATGCACATCGGTGGACAACAGGAGCGCGAAGCGCAATCCTTTCTCGGCGATCCGATTCCAGCTTTGCAGCGGCACGATCACGATGGGCGGGTGCAGGTGGGTCAGCGTCAGCGGCCGGGTGAGCGCAACCTCGCGTCTGATGCCCTCGTAATGGCGGCGCAGGGCAATCATCACGGCGAGCAGCGACGGAATCAGCAGCACCGTGATCCAGGCGCCCTCCAGAAGCTTGGCGGAGAGGACCACCAGCGTGGTGAGGCCCGTGGCGGTGGCGCCCAGGCCGTTGATGATCATGCTGCGCACGGAGCCCTGGCCGCCCTGGCGTTTCCAGTGCATCACCATTCCGGCCTGCGACAGCGTGAACGCCATGAACGCGCCGACCGCGAACAGGGGGATCAGGCGGTCGGTGATGCCGCCGAAAATGATCAGCAGCGCTCCCGCCAGAATCGCCAGCACGAAAATCCCCTGCGAGAAAACCAGCCGGCGTCCGCGCGAGGCAAACCCGTGAGGCAGGTAGCCATCCTGCGACACGATCTGGCAGAGGCGCGGAAAATCGGCGAATGCGGTATTGGCGGAGAGCGCCAGCACCGCCAGGATGGAGCCGATGGAGATGTAGTAAAACAGGCCTCTGCCGGCGATGGCCTGGACTAACTGCGAGAGCAGGCTGTCGTAGCCGGGCTGCGTCGGATCGGTGGCGCCGACGTGATAGACCTGCGCCAGCCAGGCAATTCCGGCGAGCATCAGGATGAGGATGCCGATGATGGCGGTCAAGGTACGCCGCGCGGTCTCGACCGCGGGCTCGCGGAACGCGCGCACTCCATTGCTTACGGCTTCCACGCCGGTCATGGCCGTGCAGCCGCTGGCGAACGATTGCAGGATAATCCACATGCTGACCGACGTCATCGTGGTTTTCAGGGCGTGCGGCGGCACGACGGCGTGCGGATTTCCGCCTTCCACCAGCGTTTTGACCAGGCCCAGGGCGATGGCGCCGAGCAGGCAGAAGATAAACAGATAGGTCGGCACCATGAAGACGGTGCCGGTCTCGCGGAGCCCGCGCAGATTGAGGAGCGTAATGGCCGCCAGGATCCCCAGGCAGATGCTCAAGGTGTGCGGCTGCAAGCGGGGGACGGCCGATACCAGGGCGCCCACGCCGGCCGAAATGCCTACCGCGACCACCAGAATGTAATCCACGATCAAAGCCGCCGCCGCCAGCAGCCCCGCGCGCGCGCCGAGGTTTTCGCGCGCCACGGTGTACGAGCCGCCTCCGCCGGGATAGGCGGCTATGGTCTGGCGATAGGAAATGTAGACGATGATGAGCAGCGCGATGATGCTGAAGCTGATCGGCACGACGTAGGGGACGCCGCGGGTCCCCAGCGGAATCAGAAGCGCCAGCGCGGCTTCCGGACCGTAGGCCGCGGAGCTGAGGGCGTCCAGGCCGAAGACGCCGATGCCTTGCCGCGTGCCGAGGCGTTGCTCGGCGTCTTCGTAATTGGCCAGAGGTTTGCCGAAGAGCAGGTCGCCGATGGACATAAGGAACTATTATCGGCGATTCAGCGGTCCCATCAGCGGTTTGCGGCAATCGTTCGCCGGACTACTTCCCGAAATCCACCTTCGATTCCGCCGTGAACTTGCGGTAATCGCGGAACACGATCTCGTTGCGGGAACAGGTTCCGCTGCCGCTCATGCAGCCCATGGTGTCGCCCCTGGACGGCATCAGATACGACTTCTCGTCGATCTTCACGTAGGCGTACTCGATGGTCGAATCCGCGCGGCTCAGCCACAAATCGCGCGGAAACGCCGACGCGGTCTGTTCGATGCGCAAAGCGCGCCTCGTCTGGCAATCGATCCAGATGGCGCCGGAATACGCCGGGTTGTAGCGCCGTCCGTCGGGCGCCACCATTGTCCAATGCGAATTGGACTGCGCCACGGTGTAATCGAACACCCAGGCCTTGCGGCCGGAGATGGTGTCGTCGCCGCGCCGGTGGAACTGCGCGTTAGTGGCGGGCGACAGGACGTCTTCGAGCGTGGTGGCGAATTCGCCGGTCGACCAGGCGCCGCTGTTTTCGGGACGATCGATCGGCTGGTTGTCGATTTTGAAATCGCGGTAGTCTTCTTTGCCGTTTACGTAGGCGAGTTCCGCCGTCACCACGTCGATGGGCTGCCAGCGCGCCGGGAATCCGCTGGCGAAATATCGGGTGGTGACCTGCTGCGCCAGGTAATTCGGCAGGCTGCTCGAGAACCTGGCCGATTCCAGGCGCGCGTCGGCGAGGATGGCGGCATCGGTTTGCGGGCGGGAATCGGGATAGATGCTGCCGGGTTCGGGACCGGCGGCGGGAACGTCCACGGATTTCTCCTCCGGTTTGTCGCTGGAAGCGCCTGGGGAGCCGGAGGCATCGGCGGCGGCCGGCTCGCCGGTGCGCGCGGTCACGGTGCGAGGCTTTGACAGATCATCGGGGCCGGGCGCGCGAACCGAATCGGGATCGAAGGGCCGTTCGGCGGCGGTGCGTTCCGACGCGGTTCCGTTGCGCAGCAGCATCACCCGCAGCGCCGTCTCCGGGTCGTCGGGATTCACCTGCGCCTGTACCTGGTCGCCGGGGTGCAGCATCGAATCGCGGATGTACTCGCCTTTGGGATCGATGAACCTGGTCTTGGCCAGCAGGCGGAAGTGCAGCAGCGTCTTCTTCACCCCCAGCACCATGTCTTTGTCGCCCAACTTGCGCAGAGTACCGTCCACAGTGGCGATCGTCAGCTTTCCCTCGTCGGTGCCTTTCGACTCCTTTTTGGGCAGCTTGGGATCGGGCACGGGCACGCCGACCGGCACCCCGCCAGGCAGCCGCACCGGAACCGTGTTCGGCGGATATGTTCCCGGCGGATATGTCCCAGGCGGGTAGGTTCCGGGCGGATAGGTCGAAGGCGGGTACTGTCCAGGGGGATAGGTGCCGGGCGGATACTGGCCCGGATACTGCGCGAGTGCTGGAACCGCCAGCACCATCGCGCAGGCTACCGCGGCAACTGAAGTCTTCATTCCGACTCCTGTCTGATGAAGTCCTGGTTCTCCTTGGTTCCGGTGTTTCGACGCGAGCCGGTTCCCCGCCGTTTCGGGAAAGGGGCCGGCTTCGAGTGAAACCCTACTCTCCGCCTCCCGCCGTGGAAGGCGTAATCGCCGAGGAAGCTCCCGCCTCCTTCATTTCGCGCTCCCGTTCGAGGACTGTCACGCCCTTGGTCATCCATTCCTCGGCCGGCGCGCCCTTCAGATAATGATCGAACCAGGCATTGATGCGGCGGTGATAATCGATCTGGTTGGCTTTCTGCGCCACCGAGTGATTCTCGCCCTCGTAGACCAGCATCAGGCAGGGCTTGCCGGCGCGGCGGGCGGCATTGTAGAACTCGATATCCTGGTGCCAGTCCGAGGCGCCATCGTGATCGCCGACTTCCATCAGCAGCGGCGCCGCCAGCTTGTTGGCGACGAAGGTCGAGGAATTGCGGATGTACGAAGCCGGATCCTCGTAGAGCGGCACCTGCATGCGCTCCTGGCCGACTTCCACGTGATTGGTTTCGGGCGCGCCGCTGTTCCAGTAGATCTCGCCCACGCTCGACGAGAGATTGGTCAGCGCTCCGCCGACCGCGGCGGCGGCGAACAGATCGCTGTGCGTCACGATGAACGTGGTTTCGTATCCGCCCCAGGAATGGCCCGTCAGCCCGACGTGTTTGGCGTCGATCATGCCGCTCTCCAGCACCTTTTTCACCGCCGACGTGACGCAATCGAGCGCCGAAATTCCGGGATCGCGCGGCTTGAACACGATGTCCGGCCGCAGCACGAAATATCCGTGCTGGCTCCAGACCGCCGCGTTGTAGGTGTTGCGCTCCGAAGGCGCGCTGAAATTGTGGACCTGGTTGCTTTCGATCTCGTAAATCTGCACGATCATCGGGTATTGCTTGCCTTTTTCGTAGTTCGCCGGATAGTAGAGCGCGGCCTGCAGGCGGTCGCCATGGGAGTTCTTGTAGTCCACCAGCTCGGCTTTTCCCCACCCGTACTGGCTCATGAAAGGATTGGTGTCGCTCACCTGGCGGGCGTCCGCCAGCGTGGCGCCGGCGGCGAAATAGTTGGGCGATTCATCCCAGGCGCCGCGCTGAAAAACAAAGACATCGGCATCTTTGGCTTTCTCCAGCCCGGTCACGCGCTTATCGATAAAGACCAGCCGCTGCTCGTTGCCGTTGTCGAGTCTGGCATATCCCGAGCGCTTGGTCCAGCGGCCTTCCAGGCTCATGTAGACGGGCTTGTCGAGATCGATCCACTCGTTGGCGCCGGCGCCGAAGCCGCCGCGACCACCGCCGCCGCGTCCGCCGGCAACTCCCGATGCCGCCAGGCGCAGGTACCGGTGCCGCACCTCCTCGGCGGCGCCGTCCGTCAATCGCTTTGGCTTGGCCGAGCCGTCGGGTGAGAGCTCCCACAGATCATAGGCGTCGTAGACGATCACGCTGCGGTCGTCGCGGGTCCAGCCGGCCACGCCCCAGGCCGGCTTCTGGCTCACCGGGTAATCGTTCTCGGTATTGGTGAAACCGATCTTCGAGTCCTTGGTGACGTTGTGGCTGGCGCCGGTCTCGAGATCGTAGATGTAGAAATCTCCTTCGCGGAAATTCATCGCATACCGGCCGCCGGGGCTGAACTCGACCGGCGGGATGAGCCGCCTGGCCACCTGCGATCGGGCCCCATTCTCGAGGTTGACCTGGTAAACGTCATCGAAATTGCGGCCGAACATCGCCTCGCCGGCGTAGGGTGTGGCATCCAGCGCAAGCGCGCGGTTGCCGGTTCGCGGCAGGCGCACATCTTCGCGATTGTTGCTGGAGAGCATCGTGAGGCGGCCGCCGGCGATGTGCCAGGCGGCCGTGGAGTTGCGGTCACGATCGCGGTTGGCGGTCAGCTTCTGCTCGCTGACCACGTGCTCGTCCTGCCAGTGCCAGACTTCCACGGTGGGAGGATCGTCGTCGGATTTGCTGACCACGATTTTCCTGGGCCACTCCGCCACTCCGACATACAGAATGGTTCCGTCTTCCGACCATTGCGGAGCGCGCGAGGAGACGATGCGCTGCGGCGCGTCCACCTGGGTCATCCGTTTATCGCCCAGACCCTTCCAGGCCAGCACCTGCCAGCTCTCGCCCTCGTAGGCGCTGTTTTTGACGGAGCGCAGCGCCGCCAGATCGGCCGATTCGCGGCGCCACGTGAGGGCGCTGAAGAGTGCCGGGCCGCTATCCAGCACTTTCAACGATCCCACCCGCGGATCGTAAACCTGGATGGCATTGCCGGTGCGGCCATCCACGCCGATGGCCATGGCAAGATTGCTTCCCTCATCCTGCCAGGAGTAGCTGGTGACGTTGCCGAAGGTCGTGTCGACCCCCGTGGCCAGATTCCGCACGATCAAAGCCGCGCCCGTGGGGTCGCGCTCCGCTTCTTCGGTGGATCCGCCGCCGCGCCCGGCCCGGCCCCCGCGGCCGCCGCCTCCACCGGCCGGGGCTGCGTTGCCTCCGCGGCCGCCCGTGCCCGCCGCCGCCGGAGGATACTTGCGGAACGCCAGATATGGACCCTCGCCGGCAAAGGCGATCGATTGCACTTCCTCGACGGTGACGTTATTCCCGTTGGTCAGATCGAGAATCTCGAGCGAATTCTGATTCGGCCGGCCGGCGCGCGCATTGCGCTGCTGTTCGGCCTCCGATCTGCCGGCTTCGCAGGCCAGCCAGCGCGAATCGGACGAAAACGCCGGGGCCGTGCAGAACGCCAGAACCTGCGGCTTGGCCCCGCCGGAGGTGGCGGCGACGCGCAGCTCATTATTGCCGTCGGTGCGCGTGATGGCGTAAGCCAGCCACTTTCCGTCGGGAGAGAGTGTGGCGGCGCCGGGCGTTTCGAACTTGCCGTAGTCGGCCGGAGTGAGGGTCGGCTTGGTTTGGCTGATGGCGCACCCCGACGCGAGGAGCAGAATCGTGCAGCAGCGATGCAGCATAGTGCAGTCGATTCTATCAACCCTGCGGGTTCCTTGCGGGGCCGGTATGGAAAGCCCAGCGGCGGCGACGGCGGCCTGCAACCCCGGTCGAAATCGACGTAATAAATCGACCGCAAGCGTATCAAAATAGAAGTATGTACGCGTTGGCCTCCTATCGCGAGGCTTTTAAGGTCGCGGCGCGCTCGGTCACATCGAGCAAGCTCAGGAGTTTTCTCACTCTTCTCGGCGTCATCCTGGCCACCACCACCCTCATTGTCGTGATGTCGCTGGTGCACGGGATGGATGTCTACGTGGCCACCACCGTTTCCGATATGGGCACGGACGGCTACCAGGTGCAGCGCATTCCATTGTTGGGCGATTTCGATCCCAAAAAATTCCTCGAGCTGGACAAAAAGAATCCGAAGCTGCGGCCCGATGAATACGAGTACATCAAGTCGAACCTGACGCTCACGCGCGAGTTCGGGATGTCGGCCGGGACCAGCGTGAAAGCGCACTACAAATCGCAGGACGCCGACCAGGTGGATTTGAGCGGCGTAACCGCGAACATTGGCGTGATCAGCGATATCGGCGTGGAGCAGGGGCGCTTCCTCACCGATATCGACGACCGCAGCCGGAGAGATGTGGTGTTCATCGGCCAGGACCTGGCGTCCAAATTCTTTCCCAGCAGCAACCCGATGGGGAAAGTCATCACGCTCGATGGGAGCCCGTTCACGGTGATCGGCGTGGCCACCAAGCGCGGCTCGGTATTCGGTTTTTCGCGCGATAATTTCGCCATGGTTCCGGTGGGCACATTCTTCAAGACCTTTGGGCTGCACCCCGAGATCTCTTTCAACGGGCTGGCGATTTCGCAGGACCGGCTGCAGGACGCGCAGGATGAGGTGCGCGTGCTCTTGCGTTCATTCCGGCGGCTGCGTCCCAACCAGGAGGACAATTTCGGGCTGCTGGCGTCTTCATCGCTGGTGGCGCTGTGGGACCAGCTCACCAAGGTGCTGGCGACCATGGCGGTGGGCATCGTGTCGATCTTCATGGTGGTGGGCGGCGTGGTGATCATGAACATCATGCTGGCGGTAGTGACGGAGCGGACTTATGAAATCGGCATCCGCAAGGCGATCGGCGCGCGGCAGGCCGATATCATGCGGCAGTTCCTGATCGAATCGTCGATGCTCTCGGCCACCGGCGGATTGATCGGCGTCGGGCTGGCATGGGTGCTGGCGGCGGCCATACGCGCGGGCGTCGGAATGCCGATGGCGGTGCCGCCGACGGCGATTCTGACGGGCGTGGGAATCACGGCCGTGGTGGGATTGTTTTTCGGGGTTTACCCGGCGCGCAAAGCGGCGCGGCTGGATCCGATCCACGCACTGAGGTGGGAACGATGACGCTCTTTGAAATCGGCTCGGCAGCCAAAATGGCGCTGGACACGGTGCGCGCGCACAAGACGCGCAGCCTGCTTACCGTGCTGGGCGTGATCATCGGGACGGGCACGGTGATCGCCGTGGGGTCAATTATTACCGGCGTCAACGGCGCCATCACCGATCTGGCTACGGCGTTCGGACCGGAAACGATTTTCTCGTTCCAGTTCAATCTGGGATTCCGCGGCGTCATCTCGGGCGAAGAGATGAAGCGCAGGAAGTTCACCTGGGAAGAGGCGCAGGAGGTGGCGGACCGTTGTCCCTCGGTAGAGACGGTTTCGCCGTACCTTTTCAGTCCCAACACCTTCGGACAGGGAGGGTGGGTGGACACGGCGAAATTCGGGAGCCGCGACCTGTACAACGTGGAAATCGCCGGAACCGACGAGGGCTACGCGCAGGGCGGGGCGCAGAAGGTGCTGTTTGGCAGGTTTTTCACCGACGAAGAGAATCGGCATCATCAGCCCGTGGTGGTGATCGG
>Ga0335078_10009592_pt1 | contig 14339 bp, 16 predicted proteins | sample Lox_Sample_32_FD_206711 | JGI IMG/M metagenome (GOLD analysis project Ga0335078, IMG submission 206711) | Soil microbial communities from Loxahatchee National Wildlife Refuge, Florida, United States - Lox_Sample_3.2 | ecosystem: Environmental > Terrestrial > Soil > Wetlands | place: USA...
CAGCTCGGCGGCGATAAAGGCCGGCGCGTGGCCCGGCTCGATGCCGGCGAACGTGTTGGTGAGCGAGCGCGCGATCGTGACCGCCGGATTCGCGAACGAGGTCGAGGACGTGAACCAATAGGCGCCGGTGATATACGCCGCGACGCCATAGGGCACCGCGGCCGGCGCATGCCGGCTCGCGCTCAGGATCAGGGCGAGGAGGCCGAAGGTGGCGACGAACTCGCCGATCCATTCCCCGGCCGTGCCGCGCGCGTGCGACGACCATTGCAGGATCGGCAGCGCGAACATCAGGTGCGCGATCCAGACGCCGATCACGGCGCCGATCACCTGCGCCAGGATGTAGAAGACGGTGACACGCCCGCGCACGTCTCCGCGCACCGCGAACGCGATCGTGACGACCGGGTTGAAATGGGCGCCGGAAATGGGCGCGAAGGTGACGATCAGCGCAATGAGCGCGCCGCCGGTCGCGATCGCGTTCGCAAGGAGCGCGAGGCCGACATTCCCGCCGCAGAGCCGCTGCGCCATGATGCCGGAACCCACGACCGCCACGAGCAGAAGCGCGGTGCCCACGCCCTCCGCGGCGACGCGCCGTCCCACCGAATTCGCCACGGTTCAGGAGGCGGCGTCGCTGGCCGCATCCGGTCCGATGCGGCCGATCCGGTCGGCTTCGCGCTTCAGCATGAGGCGGTCGAGCTTGTCGAGCGGCAGCGCCACAAAGATCTTGATGCGCGCGTCAAGCCGCCGGTAGGCGTCGTGGAACGCGGCCCGCCGCACCGCTTCCGAGCCTTCGACGGCGGCCGGGTCGGGGATGCCCCAATGCGCGACGATCGGCCGCCCCGGCCAGACCGGGCAGACCTCGTTCGCCGCCTGGTCGCACACCGTGAACACGAAATCCATGACCGGCGCGCCCGGCTTGGCGAACTCGCGCCAGCTTTTCGAGCGCAACCCTTCGGTTGGCAGGCGCAGCGAGCGCAGAAGCTCGAGCGTCATGGGGTGGACCTCGCCCTTCGGCATGCTGCCGGCGCTGAAGCCGTGAAAGCGGCCTTTGCCCCAATGATTGATCAGGACCTCGGCCAGGATGCTGCGCGCCGAATTGCCGGTGCAGAGGAAGAGGACGTTGTAGACGTTCGCCATCGCGGGCCTCACGTCTTCGGGCCGCAGCACGCCGTGGCTTCCCGGTTGAGGGTTTCGAGCGCGGCGCTTCGGCCATAGACCGTCGCTTCGCCCGTGGTCAGGAACGTCTCCCACGCGATGCCCTGCGGATCGGCGATCCACTGCTTGTCCGACCGCGCATAGCAGCAGGTGGCGGCTTTTTCCTCGAGCACCGGCCGCTTGGCGCGCTCGAGCCGCGCATAGATCTCGGCAAGCTCGGCCTCGTCCTCGGCCTGAATGCCGAGATGATCGATGCCGGACGCGCCGCCGCGTTGGGAGATGGCGAAATTGACGCGCGGATCCTCGAGCATCCATTTCGCATAGTCGGGCTTCAAGACGGCGGGCGCGCTCTCGAACAGGGTCGAGTAGAAGCGCACCGATGCGGCCATGTCATCGACCGCCACGTGCACATGCATCCGTTTCATGCCGATCTCCTCTTGGGCTGAGTCGCGCGGGCCGCGATGGCGGGGCGGCACACCGGCGCGCACGCCGCGCCGCCGCAGCAATTCTCGGTCAGGTAGGCCACGACCTCGTTCATCGCCGTGAAATCGGCCGCATAGATGAGCTGCCGGCTGAGCCGCCGCTGGGTGATGAGGCCCGCGTGCGTAAGCTGTTGCAGGTGGAAGGTCAGCGACGAGGGCGGCATCCGCAGCCGGTCGGCGATCGCGCCCGCCGGCAATCCGTCCGGGCCGCGCTCGACCAGCATGCGATAGACCGCAAGCCGCGTCTCATGCGCGAGCGCGCCAAGCGCCGCGATCGTGTCTCTGGCTTGCAACGGCCGATGCTCCTATATTACGACGAATATCGAAATATAGGCCCGGCACGGGACGGTGTCAAGGCGACATGCGCCGCCGGACCGCCGCCCGCCGTTACTTCATCGGGCACTGCTCGTGATAGACGTCGTGCCAGTCGGTGGCCGCGGTGCCGCGCAGCGCCAGGCGCATCGAGCCGTCCGGGTCCTTCACCACCTCGGTGAGATAGATGTTCTGGATCGGGTAGTGGTTGTTGTCGAACTTGAACGGTCCGCGCACGGATTGGAAATCCGCCTTCTTGAGCGCCGCGCGGAACGCGTCCTTGTTGGACAGGTCGCCATGGACCGCGGCCACGGCGCTGTCGATGAGATTGACCGCGTCGTACTGGAGCGCCGAGAAGATGGTCGGGCGGCGGCCGTATTTCGCCTTGAATTCATCGACGAACTTCTTGTTCGCCGGATTGTCGAGCTCGTAGGACCAGCTCGTGCTCTGGATGACGCCCAGCGCCGCATCGCCTTCGGCCTTGAACGTCAGGTCGGTCGCGATCGTGTCCTCGGAATAGATCTTGATCTTGCCGTGGAGCCCGGCCTGCGCGAACTGCTTCAGGAAGGCGATGCCGGCGCCGCCCGGCAGGAACACGAAGATCGCCTCGGGATCGGCCGCGCGCACCTCGGAGATCTGTGGCGCGAGATCGACCTGGCCCATCCACGGCGTGTAAACCGGGCCGATCGCCTTGCCCTTATAGAACTTCATCGCGCCGCCGATCTTCTCCCACCCCGCCTGGTAGTCCGCGCCCATGAAATAGACCGATCTCAGATGCTCGCTGTTCAGGTGCTCGGCGAGCGCGTCGTCCCAGTCCTCGTTCTCGAAGGACGCGAAGAACGCGTTGGCCTTGCAGTCCTTGCCGGCGAATTCCTGCGGCCCCGAAAGCGCGCCCACGATCCAGACGCCGGACTCGAGCAGCGTCGGCACGACCGGGATCGTGGTGTTCGAGCCGAGGAACCCGGTCATGATCTCGACATGGTCCTCGTCGGTGAATTTCGAGGCGAGCTGCACCGCGACCGCGGGATCGCTCTTGTCGTCCTCGCTGAAGACCTTGACCGCGACGCCGCCGAGCTTGCCGCCGTGGTCGGCCATGGCGAGATCGAATCCTTTTTGCATTTCCTCGCCCACGAGCCCGGCCGCGCCGCTCTTGCTGAGCATGAGGCCGAGCTTCAACTCATCGGCCGCTTGCGCCCCGCCCGCAACAGCGGCCAGCGCCGCCGCCAGAATGATCGCCTTCATCCGCATCCTCCCGTTTTCTTGCCGTAAGTGTCGGCGCTCCGTCGGTTTGGCGTCAAGCGCGCAGTCGCTTTTCGCTATGCCGTCGCCGGCGCCGCTTCGCCGCGCAGCTGCTCCTTGAGCAAGTGCCAGAGCCGCCGGCGGTATGCCACGAATTCCGGGCTCGCCTTGATCGCCTCGTCGTTGGTCCAGCGCGGCCGCGGCAGCTCGATGTCGAAGGTCGCGAGCACGCGCCCCGGATTGGCGGAAAAAATCACCACCATGTCGGACAGGAAGATCGCCTCGTCGATCGAATGCGTGACCAGCACGATGGTCTTGCCCTCGGCCTCGAGCAGCTTCAAAAGCTCGATCTGCATGATCTCGCGGATCTGCGGGTCGAGCGCGCCGAACGGCTCGTCCATCAACAGGATCTTCGGATTGGTGCTGAGCGCGCGGGCGAGGCCGACGCGCTGCTTCATCCCGCCCGAAAGCTGGTGCGGATAATAGTCCGCGAACCCTTCGAGCCCGACACGGCGCAGCGCCGCCGCCGCGCGCCCGTGGCGCTCGCCGCGCGCGAGCCCGTGCAGCTCGGGCGCGAACGCGATGTTGCGCAGCGCCGTCCGCCACGGCAGCAGGTTGAACTCCTGGAACACCATGGCGCGGTCGATGCCGGGCCGGCGCACGACCGTGCCGTCGATGCGGATCGCGCCCGCAAGCGGCCGCTCGAGCCCGTCCATTATGCGCAGCAGCGTGGTCTTGCCGCAGCCGGACGGGCCGAGCAGCGAGACGATCGAGCCGTCGCGGATCGAAAAGCTCACATCGCTCAGGACCGGGAAGATGTCGTCGCCGGCCGGCCCGCGCGGAAAGCCGTGGCTGACATGCTCGACCTCGATCATCCCGCGGCCGTTCCGGTCCACGGCGCCACGCGCCGCTCGATCGCGCGCAGGAGCGCGTTCATCAGAACGCCGGCGCCGGCGAGGATAACGACGCCGACGAAGATCATCGACGTGTCGTAGCTGGCGCCCGCCTGGAAGATGAGATAGCCCACGCCCGCGGTCGAGGCGTAAAGCTCGGCCACCACCACCATGATGAGGACGCGCGCCGTCGCCAACCGCATGCCGGCGATGATGTAGGGAAGCGCCGCCGGCAGCACGATCTTGGCGAGGATCGCAAGCTCGGTCGCGGTGAAGGAGCGCGCCGTCTCGATGAGGCGCCGGTCGATGTTCTCGACGCCCGCCTCGGTGCTGATGACGATGACGAAGACGGCGCCGACGAACACCAGGGCGATGCGCGCGCCGCTGCCGATGCCGAGCCAGATGATGAAAAGCGGCAGAAGCGCCACGGTGGGCACCGAGGCCTGCGCCATGACGAACGGCTCGAGCGTGTCGCGCACCGTGCGCGAGCGCCCCATCATGATGCCGAGCGGCACGCCCACGGCGCACGACAAAAGGAAGCCCCAGAACGCGGTCGCCCCGCTGGCCAGCAGATGCGGATAGATCGTGCCGTTGGCGAACACCTGGACGAGCCGCACCGCAACCGCGCTCGGGCTCGATAGGAACAGCGGCTCGACCCAATGGGCGCGCACCGCCAGCTCCCACACGCCGAGGAAGAGCGTCGCCGCGAGCGCGCGCGTCAGCGGCGTGCGCCGGCGACGGAGCCACGCCGAAAAGGCCGGCGGCGCGGCGCGCACTCGCCCCACCGCGACGTCCGCCCGGGCGGAGCGGAGAGGATCGGGGACAGGTGGGGCCTCGTGCACAGCCATGAATTGCTGGTACTAGCATGTTTCCGCGGATTTCGCCTAGGCTTCGCGCCGGGCAAAAGGGAGGCGTCCATGTATCGCGGGACCGACGGGATCGTTCTGCCAACCACCATCATCGGCTCGCTGCCGCGCCCGCACTGGTACACCGAGAACCTGGCCGGGCGCAGCTTCGTCGAGGCGATGATCAACGCGCGCTTCCGCGAGCAATATACCGATGCCGTGTCGTGCTTCCTGCGCGACCAGGAGCTCGCCGGCCTCGACATCGTCACCGACGGCGACGCGCGCTTCGATACCGAGGTCGCGGGCTATAGCTGGTTCTCCTACGCGCTCATCCGGTTGGGCGGCGTCACGCTGCAAAATGCCTATGGGCGGCCCGTGGTGTTCGGCCGCATCCCTTATCCGCGCGGCCATATCCTCAACGAGGGCATGGAGGCGCGCGTCAATCCGACCATCGTCGCCCCCGTCTCGCGCGGCGATCTGCAATACACGCCGCTCTATCTCACGGCGCAGCGCCTCACGACGAAGCCGGTGAAATTCGGCACCATCACCGCCGAGCTGATCGCGCTCACCTTGCGCGACAGCCACTACAAAAGCCGGCGCGAGCGCATCATGGCGGTCGCCGAGGCGCTCCACGAGGAACTTGTGGAGCTCGCCGACGCCGGCTGTCCCGTCATCCAGATGGAGGAGCCGCAGGTTCACCTGATCGGCCCGCGCGGCGGCGTCGATGCCGAGCTGACGCCCGACTTCTTCGTCGATGTGTTCAACGCGACCGTGCGGGGCCTGCGCCAGAAGACCGAGGTGTGGTGCCACACCTGCTGGGGCAATCCGGCGCAGCAGCGCATGTTCGCGCGCCCGCAAAGCTACGAGCCGGCGCTCGAGGCGCTGAACCGCATCGATTGCGACGTCCTCACCTTCGAGACCTGCGCGTCGGGCGGCATGGACCTCGCCGCGATCGGCAAGCGCATCACCGGCAAGAAGGTGGCGATCGGCGTCATCGACCACCACACGCTCCAGGTAGAGACGCCGGACGATGTCGCGGCCATGATCCGCCGCGCGCTCGAGCACATTCCGGCGGAGCGCCTCGTCATCGCGTCCGATTGCGGCATGGGCCGCGAGGGCATGAGCCGTCGCCACGCCTTTTTCAAGATGGTGGCGCTGGTCCAGGGGACCAACCTCGTGCGCCGCGAGCTTGGCGCGAAGGAAGCGCCGGTGCTGGCCGCGGACGAGCGCTTCTCGCTCTATGAGCGGCGCTGAGGAGGCGGCAATGGCCGAGCGCAATCTTCAGGTGCTGCTCGCGGCGCGGCCCAAGGGGGCGCCGCAGGACGGCGATTTCCGCCTCGCCGAAGCGCCGGTGCCGGAGCCCGGGCCGGGCGAGATGCTGCTGCGCACGATCTATCTCTCGCTCGATCCCTACATGCGGCTGCGTATGAACGAGACCTCGCACCTGCCGCCGTTCGAGATCGGCAAGCCGCTCCTTGGCGCGACGGCCAGCGTCGTCGTCAAGTCGAACCTGCCCGATTATCGCGCCGGCGATTTCGTCGCGGCGCTTACCGGCTGGACCACCTACGCGCTCTCGAACGGCAAGGGTCTCTTCGGTCGGCCGCTCGCGAAGCTCGATCCGGCGCGCGGACCCCTCTCGGCGCAGATCTGGATTTTGGGCTCGCCCGGCCTTACCGCCTATAAAGGTCTGCTCGCGGTCGCGCAGCCCAAGGAGGGCGAGACCGTCGTGGTCTCGGGCGCCGCCGGCGCGGTCGGCTCGCTCGTCGGCCAGATCGCGGGCATGAAGGGCTGCCGCGTCGTCGGCATCGCCGGCGGCCCGCAGAAATGCGGCTATGTCACGGGCACGCTGGGCTTCGACGCGGCGGTCGATTACAAGGCGGGTGATCTGCGGGCCGCGCTCACGGCCGCCTGCCCCAAGGGCATCGACATCTATTACGAGAATGTCGGCGGCGCCGTGTTCGAGGCGGTTCTGCCGCTCCTCAACAATTTCGCGCGCGTGCCGGTGTGCGGCAACGTCGCCGAATACAACGCCGTCGAGCGCCGCATCGGCCCCGACCGCGTGCCCGACCTGATGCTGGCGATCCTCGGCCACCGCCTCACGCTCAGGGGATTCGTCGTCTCCGACTTCATGAACGACATGCAGGACTTTTCCCGCGACATGGGCGCGTGGCTCGCGGCCGGCAAGATCCGCTACCGCGAAGACATCGCCGACGGGCTCGAGAACGCGCCCCGCGCCTTTCAGCGCATGCTGCGTGCCGACAATTTCGGCAAGCCCATCGTCCGCGTCTCGCCCGACCCGGCCGCCTAGGGCCAAAACCGACGGCGCGATAGGATGCGGCCATGCGCCAACGCCGCTCGAGATCGCAAGCATCGACGCTCGATGGCGCCGTGCTGGCGGCGATCGCTGTCCTGGCGGAGCGGCGCCGCGAAGGGAAAAACATCACTTACGGCGCCTTGGGCGCGCTGATCGGGCGCCACCACCGGACCTTGACGCCGATCCTCGACCGCGTCGGTGCCTGGTGCTACAGCATCGGCAAGGGGTCGCTGGCCATGCTCGTCGTGAGCAAAAGCGACGGGCTGCCGGGTTGGGGTTTTTTCGAGCCGGGGCCCGGCGAGCCGAACCCGATCACGCCCAGGACCTACCACGCGCGGCGCCGCAAACTCTGCGCCGAAGATTGGTCGCGGGTGAAGATTCCGCCGAGCGCGCATGACGTGGCGCAAGCGTTCGAGCGATACGGGCGGGAGTAGCCCGCGGTCGGGCGGCGAGCGGCGCGGGGACTGTGTTCGGGCCCTAGGGCGGCGGGAAGCCGAACGCCTCGGCGGCGTTCTCGGCGAAGATGCGGTTGCGGACTTTCTCGTCCGGGACCCAGTCGGCCATGATATCGACGAGGTCGGCGTCGTTCGGCATCGGCTTGAAATATTGCGGATGCGGCCAGTCGCTGCACCAGACGATGCGGCCTGGCGCGTGCGCCACGAGTTTCTGCACGAACGGCTTTGTGTCCGCGAACGGGAAATCGTTCTCGGATGAGAAGCGCGGGTTGATCTTGACCCAGCAGCGCCCGGTATCGAGGCATTGCAGCACGAACTTGAATTCCGGGCTGTCGAGCCCCTTGCGCGTCGGCGGATGGCCCGCGTGCTCGATGACGATGCGCCCGGGCGAGGCCAGAATCTTCGGCCGCCAGTCCGGGATATTGCCGAGATAGCTCGCTGACCAGCCGTGCTCGGCGACGCGCGCGACGAGCCGCTCGTCGAGCACGGGGTCGAGCCGGTGCGCGAAGCGCGCGCCCACGACGCCCGCGTTGGTCAGAAGCTCGAGCTCGCGGTCGGTGATCTTCGGCCACGGCGTGATAATGGCGCGGAGCCGGTCGGGAAAGCGTCCGAGCCCGTGCAGCACGATCTCGTAATTGTGGCCGTACATCATCGAATTGACCACGACCCCGCGCGTGAGGCCCATGGCCGCCTGCATGACGAGCCAGTCGTCTTCCGTCGTATCCTCGAATTCGAGCTGGCTGAACACGTGATCGGGCTTCAGCGGGAACTGCTCCTGCGGCCCGATGAAATGGAAATGCGTGTCGCACGCTCCGGGCGGCAGCTTGAGCTTGGGCTTCTTGTAGTTGCGGTCGATCGGCGGCGATTTGGCGCGGTTCATGCTTCCCCCCAGATGTCGCGCGCCACCTCGACGACGCGTGCGAGTTTCCGCCACTGCATCTCGTAGAGCGTGGGATCGGCGTCGCGCGCGCTCGTGGAAAAGCCGCAATGCGGCGAAAGCCCGAGCTGTGACAGCGGCATAAAGCGCGCCGCGTCGTCGATCCGGCGCTTCAGCATGTCGGCATCCTCGAGCGATTTCGCGCGCGAGGAAACGAGGCCGAGCACCACGCGCTTGCCCGAAGGCAGATGCTTGAGCGGCTCGAACGAACCTGCGCGCGGCGTGTCCCATTCGAGGAGATAGGCGCCGATATTGATTTGATTGAACATCGCATCGGCGATCGGCTCATAGCTCGCGGTCGCCTGCCAGCTCGGGTCCTGGCTGCGGCAGACATGGATCGCGATGCGCATGCCCTTGGGCGCGCCGGCCACGACCGCGTTGATCGCCGCGACATAGCGCGGCAGAAGGTCGCGCCAATCGTCGCCCCGCGCCCGCAACAGCTCCTGCGCGCGCGGGTCGCCCAATTTCACGAGCGAGGTCTCGTCGAGCTGGACATAGTTGCATCCCGCCTTGGCCAGCGCGGCAAGCTCGGCGTGGTAGGCCGCGACGAGATCGGCCCAGAATTTATCGAGATCGGGATAGACCGTGCGGCTGATATGCTCGCGCCCGGTGCGGTAGTGAATATAGGCCGGGCCGGGCAGGGTGATCTTGGGCGTGGCGCGCGCAACCGCCTTCAAAAAGGCGAAGTCGCGCGCATTGTCGCCCCCCTTCCAGGCGATGCGCTCCACCACTTTCGGAATGCGGCGCGCCATGCGGTTGCCGTGCGCGTCCGACGCGCGCCACCCTTCCGCCTCGGTTACCGTCACCCTGACGCCGGCGAGGCCCGAGGTGGTGAAGGAATCTGAATAAGTGTCGCGCCGGAACTCGCCGTCGCTCACGACGCCGAGGCCGATGCCCTCCTGCCGCGCCACGACATCGCGAATCGCCTTGTCCTCGGCCGCGCGCAGGGTGGCCGCGTCGCTCCGGCCCGCCTCGAACGCGGTCCGCGCCTCCAGAAGCTCGGGCGGGCGCAGGAGGCTGCCGATATGCTCGGCGCGGAAGGTCGGGGACGGCGGAACGTTTGGCATCCTATAATTATTTGCCGAGGACGCTCCCGGCGCAACCGGCTCGCGCGTCCCGGCATGACGCGCGCGCGCGGGCTTGGTAGAATGCGGGCCAACAACCTGGAGGTTCGAGGATGGGAGAAATTCTGGGCCTGGGCGTCACGCACTCGCCGCTCTTTCCGCAGCCGCCCGAGAACATGGCCTTCATGCTGCGCCGCCGCCTCGACGATCCCGACATCCCGGCCGAAGCGAAGGACCAGTCGAAATGGCCCGATGCGATGCGCCGCGAATGGGGCAATGACGGCGGAGCCGCGGCGGGCGCCAAGCATCGCGAGGAGATGCTGGTGGGCCTGCGCCGCGCGCGTGCCCGGCTCGACGAGTTCAAGCCCGACTTCATCCTGATGTGGGGCGATGACCAGTACGAGAATTTCCGCGAGGACGTGATCCCCGCCTTCTCGCTTCTCGCCTACGAGCAGGTCGTGGCGCGCCCCTGGGCGCAGGCGGCCGAATCCTCGGCCATGAAGGGCAAGCCCAACGTCTGGGGCGAGGGGCCGGATTTCGAGATCACCATCAAGTGCCACCGCGAGGCCGCCAAATATCTCGCCGAGCATCTCCTCGAAGAGGAATTCGACGTCGCCTATGCCTATGAGCCCTTGCACCACAAGAGCCTGTCGCACGCCTTCCTCAACGCGATCCTCTATCTCGATTACGATCGCAAGGGCTTCCCGCACCGCGTCGTGCCGATGCCGATCAACTGCTATGGCCGCGAGGTGATCGGCTATCGCGGCTTCGCCGACGCGCTTGGCCACAAGCCGCCGCCCGATCCGCCGAGCCCAAGCCCCAGGCGCTGCTTCCGCATGGGCGCCGCGGTCGCGCGCATCCTGCGCGACAGCCCCTATCGCGTGGCGCTGATGGCGTCGTCGAGCTGGTCGCATTCGTTCCTCACGAAAAAGACCTGGCGCATGGTGCCCGACATCGAAACCGACACGCGCCTCTACAAGGCGATGCTCGCCGGCGATTTCGAAACCTGGCGCAATTTCACGCTCGCCGAGATCGAGGACAGCGGCGGCCAGGAGACGCTTAACTGGTTCGCGCTGATGGGCGCCATGAACGAGCTCCGTCACAAGGTCGCATGGTCGGATTTCCTGCCGACCTACATCTTCAATGCGACCAAGGTGACGGCAATCTTCGCCCCGCGCTGAACCATGCCGCGCCGTCCGCACTGGACGCTTGCCGACATTCCCTGGGATGCGATCGACCGGACCGCGATCGTCGGGGATCAGCGCCTCTTTTATCTCGTGGCGGCGGCGTCCTTCATCGAGATCACGACCGAGTCCTACACGCGCAATCTCGCCATCTTCTGCGCGGACGAGCCCGAGGTGGTCGATTGGCTCGAAAACGGCTGGCTCCGCGAGGAGATGCAGCACGGCGTGGCGCTCCGCCGCTATGTCGAGACGGTCTGGCCGGAGTTCGACTGGGAGTGCGCCTATCGCGGCTTCATGTCGGAATATGCCGAACTCTGCGCGATCGACCATTACGCGCCCGGCCGCGCGCTCGAGATGGCGGCGCGCTGCGTCGTGGAAACCGGCACGTCGAGCTTCTACCGCATGCTGGCCGACGCCTCGCCCGAGCCGGTGCTGAGCAAGCTCGCCGCCCTCATCAGCGCCGACGAGATCGACCACTACAAGCATTTCTACCGCTACTTCCGCCTTTATGCCGAGCGCGAGCGGCCCGGCCGCTGGGCGGTCATGCGCACGCTTCTGGCGCGCGTCGCCGAGGTCGATGCCGAGGACGCCGCCATCGCCTTCAAGTACGTGCGCCTGCAATCCCAACCCGGCGTCCCCTACAGCAAGGCGGAATTCAAGAAATTCCGCCGCGACATCCGCCCGTGGGCCGCGCGCTACTACCGCTTTGACCGCGCGGTCCGGATGCTGCTAAAGCCGATGGCGCTGCCGGGCACGCTGTCGCGGCTCGCGGTGCAGGTCGGCATCGGCCTCGCGCGGGCGATCCTCTTCGCCTGATCCGCCCGCCGCCTCGACAAGAAGCCCGGCTCCGCACATACTCCGCCTGAACCGGCAGGGGGAGAGGCATGGCGACGCAGCAAAGCTCGGCAACCGGCGCGGGACAGGGTGGGGCGGTGTTCGTCATTCCGCTGCTCGCCCTCATTCTCAACGGCGCGATCATCGCGGCGGCCTCCTACGGCCACAGCCTTGTCTTCCCGGTCAACATCCTGGGCGGCTTCTCGTTCGTCGTAGCCCCGCTCTTCCCGGCGGCGGCGGCGGTCATCATCGCGTTCGGACTGTGGCATTACGGCGGCATGAGCCAGGCCAGCGCCTGGATCACGGCGTTCTTCCTCCTCATCGCGCCCATCATCACCTCGTTTGTGATGAACTACCTGACCGGCATCCTCCTCGCGAACCTGTCCGACGCGGCGGTGACGAATTCGCAGAATTTCTATTTCATCCTGTTCCTGAAGGGCGCGGCCTCGGCGGCGAGCGTGCTCCTGGTCATGGCGATCGCCTCGCCGCTTTTCCGCAGCTGGAAGGTGTGGATTGCGATCATCGTGCTGTGGGCCGGCGGCGACACGCTGCTGTTCGGCCTGTTCCGCAACGCGATGCTGACGCCGTCGAACTATCACTACGTCTATCCCGTGGTGCGGATGCTCGGTTTCATCGTCATCGGCTATGAGCTGCAGCGGCCGGCGCGCCGCGCGGCGTGATGCAAGACGCCCTGACGCTGACCGCGCTCGGCGGCATCGGACTGGTCCGGCCAGGCGACGATCTCGCGTTGCTGCTCGCAACCGCGATCGAGCGCGCAGGCGAGCGGCTGCGCGACCGCGACGTCCTCGTCATCGCGCAGAAGATCGTGTCGAAGGCCGAGGGCCGCTATGTCGATCTCGCTTCCGTCGCGCCCTCGGCGCGCGCGGCGGCGCTTGCGCGCGAGAGCGACAAGGACCCGCGCCTCGTCGAGCTCATCCTCGAGGAATCGCGCCGCGTGCTGCGCCAGAGCCCCGGCGTGCTCGTGGTCGAGCATCGCCTCGGCTACGTGATGGCGAACGCCGGCATCGACCGCTCGAACGTCGATCCCGCGGCGGGCGAGGAGCCCGTGCTGCTTCTGCCGCGTGATCCCGAGGCCTCGGCCGAAGCGCTGCGGGCGCGCCTTGCCGCGCATTTCGTATGTTCGCCGGCCGTCATCGTCGCCGACAGCTTCGGCCGTGCCTGGCGCCGCGGCACGGTCGGCATCGCGCTGGCCGCGGCGGGCTTGCCGGCGCTCCTGGACCTGCGCGGCCGTCCCGATCTCTACGGCCGCGCCCTGCGCGTGAGCGAAACCGGCTTCGCCGACGAGATCGCGGCCGCGGCCTCGCTCCTCATGGGCCAGGCCGACGAGGCGCGGCCCGCGATTCTGGTGCGCGGGCTCGACTGGTCCGAGGCGCCCAACCCAGCGCACACGCTGATCCGCCCCGAGGCGGAGGATCTGTTCCGCTGATGCGCGGCGGCGTGGTCTTGCTTTCGGGCGGGGTGGGCGGCGCGAAGCTTGCTCTCGGGCTCGCGCGCGTGCTGCCGCCTGATGCGCTGACCGTGATCGCCAACACGGGCGATGATTTCGAGCATCTTGGCCTTGCCATCTCGCCCGATCTCGACACGCTCCTCTACACGCTTGGCGGCGTCGATAATCCCGAAACCGGCTGGGGCCGGCGCGACGAGACCTGGAGCTTCATGGCCGCGCTCGCGGCATTGGGCGGCGCCACCTGGTTCCGCCTCGGCGATCGCGATCTCGCAACTCACATCGAGCGCACGCGGCGCTTACGCTCCGGCGAAGCCCTCTCGGCGGTCGCGGGCGATTTCGCGCGGCGGCTCGGCATTTCCGCGCGCATCCTGCCGATGAGCGATGATCCCGTGCGCACGCGACTCAGGACCGACGAAGGCTGGCTCGATTTCCAGGATTATTTCGTGCGGCTCGGCTGCCGCCCGGCGGTGCGCGCGATCGAATATGTAGGCGCGGCCTCGGCCCGGCCGCATCCGGATTTTCTTTCGGCACTGCGCGCGGCAAGCCTGGTCGTCGTCGCGCCCTCGAACCCGTTTCTCAGCATCGAGCCGATCCTGGCGTTGCCGGGCGTGCGCGCGGCGCTGGCCGCGGCACCCGTCATTGCCGTCTCGCCGATCATCGCCGGCGCCGCCGTCAAGGGACCGACCGCGAAGATCATGCGCGAGCTCGGGCCCGAGCCCTCGGCAGCGTCCGTCGCCGCGCGCTACCGCGATTTTCTCGATCTCTACGTGCTCGACCGCGCCGACGAGGCGGAGGCGGCGCGGTGTCCGATGCCATGCGTTGCCGCCAACACATTGATGCGCTCGCTCGCCGACCGCGAAGCCCTGGCGCGCACGGTGCTCGAAGCGGCGAGGGTAACGGCATGAGCGCGCTCTGGGCCGTCGTGCCGGTAAAGGAGCTGCGCCACGCCAAGGCGCGGCTTGCCGGCGCGCTCGACCCGCAGCATCGCCGCGTCCTCATGCTCGCCATGCTCGAGGACGTGCTCGGCGCGCTCGCGCGGGCGCCGGCCCTCGACGGCATCATCGTCGCGACGCTCGATCCCGATGCCGCCGCCGCGGCGCGGCGTTTCGGCGCCGCGATCTTGCGCGACGCGGCGGGCGAGGGGCACACCGCGGCGGTGG
>Ga0335078_10009593_pt1 | contig 14339 bp, 13 predicted proteins | sample Lox_Sample_32_FD_206711 | JGI IMG/M metagenome (GOLD analysis project Ga0335078, IMG submission 206711) | Soil microbial communities from Loxahatchee National Wildlife Refuge, Florida, United States - Lox_Sample_3.2 | ecosystem: Environmental > Terrestrial > Soil > Wetlands | place: USA...
CGCGCCGGCCCCGCACTTCGCGCTCACCGCCCAGATCGCCAGGCGTAACGGCCTCAAACTGCTCTCCATGGGCATGAGCGCGGATTTCGAAACCGCCATCGCCTTCGGCGCCACCCACGTCCGCGTCGGCACCGCCATTTTCGGCTCGCGCTCAATGCCGGTGTGACGGCATTTTTGTCTCCCGCGCGCGAAACGCAGCGGGTTTAAGACTGAATCTCGATTCGCGTATAGCGGGTCAGCCGCGCCGCCAGCAGGAGCACGTCTCGCCGGCGCAGCGCGACGCAACCGGCGGTGGGAGCAAAGCCCGGGCGGGCAACATGGATGAACACCGCACTGCCGCGCCCGGCGATCCGCGGCCGGGTGTTGTGGTCGATTTCGACGACGAGATCGTAGAGCTCGTCGGCGCGGCGCAAGCGATCGCCTGGTTCATTGGCCGAGCGGCGGAAGGCGCGGTTGTAGCGGCGGTCCGCCGGATCCTCGCACCAGGCGTCGGCCGGGCCAATGCGGCGCACTGGCAGCAGGGTGCGGGGACGGACGAGACGGTCGGCACGCCACCACAGCCGTAAGGGGCGGAATGAGCCGCGCGGCGTCCCGCCGTCACCCTCGCGCTTGTCGGCGCGGAGGCCGCCTCGCCCCAGCGCGACCGGCAGCGTCAGCGCGCCCGCAAACATCAGGCCCTGTGCCGGCCGGCCGGGCCGCGGCCGAACGCGGATGCGGCGGAGCGATACTCGCTTGCGTTCGCTGTAGCGATTCCCCACGTGAACTACCCATCCGGCTCGGCTTGGCGAGTAACGACGTTCTTCAAGTGCCGCTTGCTCTTTTGCCCGCCCGTGTTCTACTTCGCCGAAAGTGGCGCGGCAAAGTTGCGGCGGTCCGCAGCCGGCGGGACCGCATGACTTTGGCGCGCGGGGCGCTGCCTCTTGGGGGTTGAATGCCGAATACCCAGAAGATTCTCATCGTCGAGGACGATTCCGAACTGCGCGATGCGCTCTCCGAGCAGCTGTCGCTGCACGAGGAATTCGAAGCCGTCGCGGTGGAGAACGGCAGTAAAGGCGTGCAGACCGCCAAGGCCGGCCAGATCGATCTCGTCATCATGGACGTCGGCCTGCCCGATATCGACGGCCGCGAGGCGGTGCGCATCATGCGCAAGAACGGCTTCAAGGCGCCGATCATTATGCTCACGGCCCATGACACCGATTCGGATACGATCTTGGGGCTCGAATCCGGGGCAAACGATTACGTCACCAAGCCGTTCCGCTTCGCCGTGCTGCTGGCCCGTATCCGCGCCCAGCTGCGCCAGCATGAGGCGAGCGAGGATGCGATCTTCGCCATCGGCCCTTACACGTTCCGGCCGAGCTCTAAGCTTTTGCTGAATCCCAAGGGCAATAAGGTGCGGCTGACCGAAAAAGAGACCTCGATCCTGCGCTACCTTTATCGCGCCGGGCAGCGGCCGGTGTCGCGCGAGACGCTGTTGCAAGAAGTGTGGGGCTACAATTCGGGAGTGACAACCCATACGCTGGAGACCCACATCTACCGCCTGCGCCAGAAGATCGAAAAGGACGCTGCTGCGCCGGCGATCCTGGTCACCGAGGCGGGCGGCTATAAGCTCGTGCCTTAAGGACGCGGGCCGCTCGAAGGCGCTGCAATGACCATCGAGGACGAAATCGCCTTCCTGTCACGGGTGCCGGTATTCGCCCGGCTCGGCAACGGCGCGCTGCGTAGCCTCGCCATCGCCGCCGAGAGCTATGCAATCGACGCCGGCGAGGTCTTGTTTTCCGCCGGGGAGACCGCAGACGGCGCCTATATTATTCAGTATGGCACGGTCGGCTTGCAGGCGGACCATGGCGACGAAATCGTCGTCGGGCCGGGAACGCTGCTCGGCGAATCAGCGCTGCTGGCGGAAACGAAGCGGCCGGCCACCGCCATCGCGCGCGAGGCCTGCCGGGCGATGCGCATCTCGCGCGCGACCTTTCTCAAAGTCCTCGACTCTTATCCGGATGCCGCGCGGCGGCTACGCGATGCGCTCGCTGCCCACACCGATCAATGGGCGCGCGAGATGGAGAATATCCGCTCGACGCTCAAGCGCGGCGACGATGGGCGATAGATACAGAAGGCGCCTCTATTCGTCTTGTCCAAGCACTTTGCCGGTCTTGGGATTGACCAGATGAACGCCGCCGCAGGCCTGGCAATACACGGTGTCGAAGATCTCAGAGTGCTCTTCGTCGGGGTCGTCTGATTCCGTCCAAACCTCGGTCAGCATACGGCTGACCGGGCAGCGATAACGTAAGACAGGCATCCCCCCCATTGGCCCCCGAGTTCAGTGTTCCGGGGCAAACTCACGGCTGCCGATTCGGTTCCAACAATATCGCCGAGCTTCATATCGAGGCTTTGCCGATCACTCCGCCGCTTGCATGTCGGCGGCGTCGAGGAAGCCGCCGGCTTGGCGGCGCCAGAGCGCGGCATAATGGCCGTCATGGGCGAGCAGCTCGCGGTGACTGCCCTGTTCGACGATGCGGCCATGCTCCAGCACGACGAGGCGATCCATCTGGGCGATGGTGGAGAGCCGGTGCGCGATGGCGATCACCGTCTTGCCGGCCATCAGCGTGCCGAGGCTCGATTGGATCGCGGCCTCCACCTCGCTGTCGAGTGCCGAGGTCGCTTCGTCGAACACCAGGATGGGCGCGTCTTTGACAATGACACGGGCGATGGCGATGCGCTGGCGCTGGCCGCCGGACAATTTCACGCCGCGCTCGCCGACATGGGCGTCGTAGCCGCGCCGGCCCTGCCAGTCCTCGAGGTCGAGGACGAATTCGTGCGCGTGGGCGAGCTTGGCGGCGCGCTCGATCTCCTCGTCGGTCGCTTGCGGGCGGCCGTAGCGGATGTTTTCGCGGATCGAGCGGTGCAGCAGCGAGGTATCCTGCGTCACCACCGAGATCTGCGAACGCAGCGATTCGGCCGTCAGGCCGGAAATATCCTCGCCGTCGATCAGGATGGCGCCGCCTTCGAGATGGAAGAAGCGCAGGAGGAGATTGACCACGGTCGATTTGCCCGCCCCGGAGCGGCCGACCAGGCCGACCTTCTCGCCAGGATGGATCGTCAGATTGAAATCCTGCAGCACGCCGGCCTCGCGGCCATAGCCGAAGCTGACGTTCTTAAAATCGATGCGGCCGGCGCGCACGGTGAGCGGCCGCGCGTTTTCCGGATCGGGTAACTGCAGCGGCTGCGCGATGGTCAACATGCCCTCCTGCACCACGCCGACATCCTCGAAAATCTCGGTGATGCGCATGGCGATCTGCCGCGACATGTTGGTGAGCTGCAAGGTCAGCGGCAGAACCATCGCGATGGTGCCGACCTCGACGGCGCCGTACCGCCACAGCGTGACCGCGAGCGCGCCGGCACCGGCGATCAGCAGCACGTTGAGCACGTCGAGCAACGTCACGAACGAGGTGAGCAGGCGCTGCGCTGCCTTGAACAGATCGACATGAGTCTCGACCGCGTCGCGCACATAGTTGTCTTCCTCGCGCGCACGGGCGAAAAGTTTGACCGTGAGGATGTTGGTGTAACTGTCGACGATGCGGCCCATCAGGGTCGAGCGCGCGATCGAGGAGACCTTCGAGCGCTCGCGCATGCGCGGCACGAAATAAACGAGCAGCGCCGCGTAGCCGGCGAACCACAGCACGAGCGGCAAAGCCAGCCAGCGATCTGCCGCCGCCGTCATGGTGATGGCGGAGGCGCCGTACACCGTGATGTACCAGACCGTGGTGATGGTCGCGGTCAAGGTCGAGCGCACCGACGGACCGGTCTGCATCACGCGATTGGAGATGCGGCCGGCGAAATCGTTCTGAAAGAAAGCCCAGCTCTGCCGCACCACGTGCCAGTGGGATTGCCAGCGGATCAGCCCGGTGAACGGCGCCGCAATGGCCTGATTGGAGATGAGGTAGCGGATCAGCGTCACCGCCGGCCGCACGAAGGCGATGAACGCGGCGATGCCGACCAGCAACGGCCAGTCGTCGGCGAACAGCCGATCGGGTGGGGTCTTCGTCACCAGGGTGACGACGCGGCCCATGAACCATGGCACGGCGCTGTCGGTCAGCGCCGACATGCATTCGACCACAAACAAGGCCGCGAACAGCCATTTCGCCTGGCGGGCAAAGTGCCACAGGAAGGCAATCAGCTTAGCCGGCGGCTCAGGGTGCTCCGGCGTTGCCGTCGGGCTCAAGATTCGTTCGAAAAGTGCGAACATTTCCGGATGGTTACAAGCGTCCAAGGGGCAGCGTCAATCGGCCGCCGAGAAGGCTGCACAGCAGATTGCCAATGCCCGACATATAGGTATTGCCGCACATCGTGACAGTGCTGCTGACCTTTCAGGCTGGCGTGAGCCGTGGCATCGTGAGTGCAAGCGCCAGAGACAAGAGCGCGCACAGCAAATGGGGAGCACGATGAAGACAATTACGTTCGCAATTGCGTTGCTCGCCGCCCTGTTCGGGGCAGCTGCCGCGCAAGCCGACAACTATCCTTCGCACCCGATCACGCTGATCGTCGGCTTCCCGCCGGGCGGTCCGACCGACACGCTGGCGCGGCTTCTTGCCAAAGGTATGGAAACAACCCTGCATCAGACCGTCGTCGTCGAGACGGTGAGCGGCGCTAGCGGCACGATCGCCGCCGGTCGGGTCGTTCACGCCGCGCCGGACGGATACACGATTGGCATCGGCAACTGGTCGAGCCATGTCGGTTCGCCGGCGATCTATAAGCTCGATTTCGACGTGCAGAAGGATTTGCAGCCGATTTCGCTGCTTGCCTATTCGCCGCTGTGGATACTCGGCAAGGAATCGATCCCGCCGACCAATGCGACCGAGTTGATCGCTTGGCTGAAGACGCAAAAGTCGCCGGTGACTTTCGGTACGGTCGGTACCGGCAGCGCGGCGCAGCTTGCGGCGGTTTCGTTCGCCAAGGCGATCGGCGCGAAATTCGACTACGTGCCGTACCGCGGCGCCGGACCGGCGATCCAGGACCTGGTGGGCGGCCAGATCGATCTGTCGTGTCTCGAAGCATCGGCGACGCTGCCCTACGTGCAGGCTGGCAAGATCAAGGCTTTTGCCGTCGTGAACGAGAAGCGCTGGTCGAAATCGCCGGATACGCCGACGCTCGCCGAGGCGGGCGCACCCGGCGTGAGCCTGCCGTTCTGGCACGGGCTATGGGCTCCCAAGGGGACATCGAAAGAGACCGTCGACAAGCTCGATGACGCGGTGAAGTCGGCGTTGGCCGAGCCGGCAGTGCACGACCGGATCACACAGCTCGGCCAGGTCATTTTCCCGGCCGATCAACAAAACCCGGCAGCCTTGGCGGCTTATGAGAAGGCCGAGATCGACAAATGGTGGCCGATCATCAAGGCGGCGGGCATCAAGGCAAGCGACTGAGTCATGGGGTCGATCATGCGACGATTCTTTGCAGTCGCCGCCGTCGCGACGCTGACGCTTTCCGGCGCCGCCGCCGCGGCGGAAACTTATCCGTCGCGCGTGATCACCATGGTGGTGCCGTTTCCCGCCGGCGGCGGCACCACGCTTCTCGCCCGTACCGTCGCGGAACAGATGAAGGCCGAGCTTGGCCAGACGGTGATCGTCGAAAACGTGCCCGGCGCCGGCGGCACGATCGGCGTTGCCAAGGTGGCGCGCGCAGCGCCCGACGGCTACACAGTCCTATTCGGCAACTGGGCGAGCAATGTCGGCACCGGCGCGGTCTATCCGGTCGACTACGACTTGCTCAAGGATTTTGCCCCGATCGCGCGCATCGCCGACGCGCCGCTCTGGCTCGTTGCCCGCAAGGACTTTCCGGCCATGGACCTCAAGGAGGCGCTTGCCTGGCTCAAAGCCAATCCCGGCAAGGCCACGATGGCGACGGTCGGCGTCGGCAGCGGCTCGCATCTGTGCGGCATCTATCTGCAGAACGAGACCGGCATCCGCGTGCAGTTCATTCCCTATCACGGCGGCGCGCCGGCCATGCAGGATCTGATCGGCGCACACGTCGACATGATGTGTGATTTTTCGGCGAATTCCCTGCCGTTCTACCGGGCCGGCCAGGTCAAGGCGTTCGGCGTGATGGCCAAGAAGCGCTGGTTCGGTGCGAAGGAAGTCCCGACCTTTGATGAAATGGGCGTGCCGGGAATTTACGTCTCGTTCTGGCACGGGGTGTGGGCGCCCGCGGGCACGCCCGCGGAGGTCATCGCCAAACTCAACGAGGCGGTCGTCAAGACGCTCGCAGATCCGACCGTGCAGAGGCGCTTTGCCGATCAGGGCCAGGAATTGCCGCCGCGCGATCAGCAAACACCGGAAGCGCTGGCCGCCTATCAGAAGGCGGAGATCGACAAGTGGTGGCCGATCATCAAGAACGCCGGCATCAAGGCGCAGTGATGGAGCGCAATTAGCTCGCCGCTTCGCTGCGCCGCTGCCGCAGCAGACCTTCCTGCGCCACCGAGGCGACGAGCGTGCCGTCGCGCGTGAAAATCGATCCGCGGGAAAAGCCGCGCGAGTCGGACAGGTTGGGGCTGTCCTGCGCGTAGAGGAGCCATTCGTCGGCGCGAAACGGACGATGAAACCACAGCGCATGATCGAGGCTTGCCGCCATGATGTCTTCGCTGAACACGCTCTTGCCATGCGGGATAAGCGCGGAATCGAGCAGCATCATATCGGACGCGTAGGCCAGCACGCATTGATGGATCGCCGGCGCGTCGGGCAGTCGCCCGGTGGCGCGAATCCAGACGTCGAACCGGCCCTCCGGGTTCTTCTCCCCGAGATAGCGACCCATTTCGACCGGTCGCAATTCGATCGGCCGCTCGCGCTCGTAATATCGGCGGACCGGCTCCGGCATCATCGGCCAGATGCGCTGTTTCAGTTCGGCTTCAGTCGGCAGCGCGTCTGGCGCCAGCACGTCGGGCATCTTGGCTTCGTGCGACAGGCCGGGTTCGGCGACGTGAAACGACACGGCCATGGTAAAGATCGCGTGGCCGTGCTGGATCGCGACCACGCGGCGCGTGGTGAAACTCTTGCCGTCGCGGATGCGGTCGACCTCGTAGATGATCGGCACTTTGGGATCGCCACCGAGCATGAAATAGGCGTGCAGCGAATGCGGCGGCCGCGCCGACACGTCTTCAACCGTGCGGCAGGCGGCGACCAAAGCCTGGCCGATGACCTGGCCGCCAAACACGCGCTGCCATCGCGATTGCGGCGAGCGGCCGCGGAACAGATTGACCTCCAACGGTTCGAGATCGAGGATTTCAATCAATTCCTCTACGGCGGACATGTGCTTGTTCCTCGCAGGGCGCTGTCCGCCCTTTGCATACGGGATAGCCGGCCGGGTCAAGCCCGGAGCCGCCGGCCGTGCTAAACTTGCGGCCATGACACTTGCCGAAGAGACACGCAGCGAGACGGATGTACTGATTGCCGGCGGCGGCTTTGCCGGTCTCAGCTTGGCGATCGCGCTTAAGAAGGCGCTGGGAACGTCGTTCGCCGTGACAATTGCCGATCCGGCACTGGGCAAAAGTCACGCCGGCGACGAACGCGCCTCGGCCATCGTCGCGGCGGCACGCCGGCTGTTCGAGGCGCTGGGCGTCTGGCAGCGCGTTGCCGACGAGGCGCAGCCGATCCTCGACATGGTCGTCACCGACAGCAAGCTCGGCGACGCGGTACGGCCGGCATTTCTCACCTTCGGCGGCGAGATCGAGCCTGGCGAGCCGTTCGCCCACATGATCGACAACCGGCTTCTAGTCGATGCGCTGGAAGCCGAGGCCGGTGAACTCGGCGTGGAGTTGCGCAAAGCGGCGGTGGCAAGATTTTCGCGCCGTGCTCAACGAATCGATGTTGAATTTGCCGATGGCGGTACGATCTCAGCACGCCTCCTTGTCGCCGCCGACGGTGCGCGCTCGACCATTCGCCAAGCCGCCGGGATCGCCACCCATGGCTGGAATTACGGCCAGTCGGCCATCGTCATCAATGTCGCGCACGAACGCGATCATGGCGGACGCGCGGAGGAGCATTTTCTGCCCGCCGGACCGTTCGCGATTCTGCCGCTCAAAGGCAACCGCTCCTCGATCGTGTGGACCGAGCGCACGGCGGAAGCCGAGCGCATCATGGCGCTGCCGGATGAGGAGTTTCACGCCGAGCTCGAGCAGCGCTTCAAGCTTCATCTCGGCGAGATCAAGGTGATTGGCGCGCGACGCGTGCATCCGCTCGGCTTCTTCGTCGCGCGATCGTTTGTCGCCGAGCGCATCGCGCTTGCCGGCGACGCGGCGCATGTCATCCATCCGATCGCCGGCCAGGGCCTCAATATGGGATTAAAGGACGTCGCCGCGCTCGCCGAGGTGATCGTCGATGCGGCTCGGCTCGGCCTCGATCCCGGCTCGGAAAGCGCGCTTGAACGCTATCAGCGCTGGCGGCGTTTCGACACGATGACGATGGGATTTGCCACCGACGGACTCAACCGTCTGTTTTCCAATCGCTCCGACGCGCTGCGGCTTGCCCGCGATGTCGGGCTCGGCATGGTCGAACGCATGCCGGGATTGAAACGCCTGTTCATTCGCGAAGCGGCCGGACTCGTCGGCGAAACGCCGAAGCTGCTGCGCGGTGAAGCGCTATAGTCGCGGGCATGGCCTTCGATCACATCGCAGTCATCGGTGGCGGCGCCTGGGGAACCGCGCTGGCGCTCACCTGCGCGCGCGCCGGACGAAGCGTCACTTTGTGGGAGCACGACGCCGCTAACGCGGCGAACCTGAAAAGCAAGCGTGAGAGTTTGTTTCTTCCCGGCGTCCGAATCGATGACAGTGTCACCATCGCCGCCGACCTTGCCGACGCCGCTGGCCGAGAGGCAATCCTGCTGGTGGTGCCGGCCCAAGCCGTGCGCAGCGCGGCGACGGCGCTTGCGCGACTGCTCACTGCACCCACGCCTGTCATTGTCTGCGCCAAGGGCATCGAGCGCGTCAGCAAAAAATTCATGACCGAGGTGATCGCCGAATGTGCGCCCAATGCCCTGCCGGCGATTCTCTCCGGCCCAAGCTTTGCTGCCGACGTGGCGCGCGGCCTGCCCACCGCCGTGACCCTCGCCGCCGGTGACGGCAAGCTCGCCGCCGATCTGGCGCGATCGATCGGTTCGGCAAGCTTCCGGCCGTATCATTCCGCCGATGTGCGCGGAGTCGAGATCGGCGGCGCCGCCAAGAACGTGCTTGCCATCGCCGCCGGCATCGTCGCCGGCCGCGGGCTCGGCGCCAGTGCCGCCGCGGCTTTGACAACGCGCGGCTTCGCAGAGCTGTCACGGTTCGCCAAAGCTTATGGGGCCAAGCCTGAGACCATGATGGGCCTTTCCGGACTGGGCGACCTCTTGCTCACCTGTTCGAGTCCGCAATCGCGCAATTTTTCCTTCGGCGTCGCCCTCGGCCGCGGACAAAGGCCGACTGAAATTCATGGCGGACTTGCCGAAGGCGTCTTTACCGCGCCGGTGCTCCTGGAAATGGCGCGTGACCGCAGCATCGAGATGCCGATCTCCGTCGCGGTTGCCGCGGTGCTGGAGGAAAAAACGAGCGTGGACGCAGCCATTGAGTCGTTGCTGACGCGACCGTTGAGAGCGGAGGAATAATCATGGCTTATTGGTTGTTGAAAACCGAACCGGAAGAATTCTCCTGGGACGATCAGGTCAAACGCGGCACCAAGGGCGAGCCGTGGGGCGGCGTGCGCAATTTCACCGCGCGGCGGCATCTCAAAGAAATGAAGAAAGGTGACAAGTTTTTCTTCTATCACACCGGCGCTGAGAAGCAGGTGGTCGGCGTCGGCGAGGTCATCCGCGAGGCGTTTGCCGATCCGACAGCGAAGGAAGGCGAACCATGGGTCGCGGTACAGACCGGCGCGGTCGAACCGGTACCCAAGCCGGTGACGCTCGCGGCCATCAAGGCGGAACCGAAGCTGAAAGACATGGCGCTGGTGAAATATGCCCGCCTTTCGGTGCAGCCGGTGTCGGCCGACGAGTGGAAACTCGTCTGCAAGATGGGCGGTGTGAAGGCATAACGGGTTAGTGCCGGAAATGCCGCGTACCGGTGAACACCATGGCGACGTCGTGATCGTCGGCGGCCTTGATGACCTCATCGTCGCGCACCGAGCCACCCGGCTGAATGACGGCGGTCGCACCGGCTTCAATCGCGACGAGGAGCCCGTCAGCGAACGGAAAAAACGCATCGGAAGCAACCACGGAGCCTTTGGTCGCAGGCTCGGCGAGGCCGGCAGCCTGCGCCGCGTCGGCAGCCTTGCGTGCGGCAATCCGCGCCGCATCGACCCGGCTCATCTGACCGGCGCCAATACCAACCGTTGCCGAATCCTTAGCGTAGACGATGGTATTCGATTTCACGTGCTTGGCGATGCGGAACGCAAAGCGCAGATCGCGGAGTTCGGCATTGGTCGGCGGCCGGTTGGTTACGGGTTTTAGCTCCATATCGTCGATCACCGCGTTGTCGCGCGATTGCACCAGGATGCCGCCGGCGACTGTTTTTGCCAGAAGACCGCCGGCGCGCGGATTGGGCAAGCCGCCGGCCAGAAGTAGGCGCAGATTTTTCTTGGCAGCGACGATGCCGATGGCCTCGTCGGTCGCGTCTGGCGCGATAATGACCTCGGTGAAGATTTCGGTGATGGCGCGCGCCGCTTCAGCGTCGAGCGTCAAGTTGATCGCAACAATGCCGCCGAATGCCGAAACCGGGTCGCAGGCAAGCGCCTTGCGATAGGCGTCGAGCAAATTTTGCCCCTCGGCCACGCCGCATGGATTGGCATGCTTGATGATGGCGCACGCCGCGCTGCGCGCCGGATCGAACTCGGCCACGCATTCGTATGCCGCATCGGTGTCGTTGATGTTATTGTAGGAAAGCTGTTTGCCTTGGACTTGGCGCGCGGTGGCGACGCCGAAGCGCATATCGGGCGTACGATACAACGCTGCCGATTGGTGCGGATTTTCGCCGTAGCGAAGCTTTTCAATCAGCTGGCCGCCGAAGGTGCGATAGTCCGGCGCAGTCTCGGCAAGTTCGCTGGCGAACCAGTTCGCTATCGCCGCATCATAGGCGGCCGTGCGGGCAAACGCCTTGGCGGCCAGCCTTCGCCGCAAACTGAGCGTCGTCATTCCGCCATGGCGCGCTAATTCGTCGAGCAGTGCGGCGTAATCGCCGGACTCGACCAACACCGCGACGTCCTCGTGATTCTTGGCCGCGGCGCGGATCATCGCCGGTCCGCCGATATCGATATTCTCGATGCATGCGGCAAACTCGGCGCCGCGTGTAACGGTTTCCTCGAATGGATAGAGATTGACCACGATGATATCGATCGGCCGGATCTTTTGCGCGCGCATGGCTTCGACGTGCTGTGCGTTGCCGCGGATCGCCAGCAATCCGCCATGCACAGCCGGATGCAGCGTCTTGACACGGCCGTCCATCATTTCGGGGAAGCCGGTCAGTTCGCTCACGTCGAGCACCTGCAAGCCGGCATCGCTCAGCGCTTTGCGCGTGCCGCCGGTCGATACCAGTTCGATGCCATAGTTGGACAGCGCGCGGGCAAATTCGGCAACGCCGGATTTGTCGGAGACGGAAATGAGGGCGCGCGCCGCGCGACGCAGATGCTCGGTCATGCCGTGTTCAAATCATTCTCCGCCGCCTGGCGCAAGCACTGCGAGAGGCGTCGACGACTTACAGCGGCAACTTCGGCTCGTCTGCGCGCGCGCCGCGCGCAGTCGTCGTCCGTGCAAAGGCGGCCGCGTTGGTTTGATGCAGACTCCAGGCGACGCGCGGCATATCACTAGCGTTGCCATAGATGACGAGCTGTACGGTGCGCCGCGGACCCTCGGCGCCAGCCAAATAGACGCTGTCCTCGAGTTCGACTTGGCTATCGTGAACGGTGAAGGTCCACACCTCCTTGTCGGGCGCCATCAGCATGACGCCGCGGCCGTCGCTCAATCGGGTGGTATTGACCGTCGGGTGCACGTGGAAGCGCACCGCGTATTTGTCAAACGTACTGGAGATCTGGTTGCGTCCGTGCGCCGAAAAAAATGTGTCCTCGCCTTCGAGCCGCGTGCCATCGACGGAGATCACGAGCGTGCGTTCGTGCAGGACACCGAAGCGCTTGGCGTAGCCGTCGTGGGTGGCACGCAAAACGAGGGCGTCGTCGCGATCCTCGCGCCTCACCGCGACATTGGTCGGCCCGTCGAGCATGGGCGCGCCACCGAGCACGCGGCGAAAAACCGGCGAAGCAGCAAAGCGCGCCGACGACGCATCGTTGAACGTTACCGTCGAATGTGCCGGCGTTGCGCGGGCCAGTTGACGCCAGTCTTCGCGCGCGGTCGGCGGCATGCCGCAATTGACGATGAGCAGATTTTTCCTTGGCGTGGAAAATTCGAACGAGAGACAGCCGGCATGCGATTCGAGACTGAGTTCAAGCGGCGGCGCGCGGCCGACGTCGACAATCAGCACCCCGCCGCCGGCTTCAAGGCGTTGATAGCCGGAATGCGGCGCGTTCGACAGCGGCGCGCCGCCGGTTTCGTCATAAGCGAGCAGCGTCAGCAACTGATCGGCCGGCGTCGCGCCCATGCCGTTGAAACGCGCGAAACTGCCGTCCGAATGTCGGAAAAACCGCAGCATCGGCATCATGCGGTCGATGGCATTGAGAAGCGCCGGCGGCGGCGCGATGTTGCGCGACGAATAGGTGCGGCGCAGCGGCAGCAGTTCGAGCAAAATTTCGATGATCGCGCCGGGATCGCGACCGACGTGGCCGCCGTCCGGAAGGACCTGCCGCTGCAGCTCCTGGCGCAATTGTTCGGTTGCCGGTTTGATGCGGCGGGCCTGTCCGGCAAGGCAGAGCGCCGAGTCGGTCAGCGCAATGGTCGCTTGCAAGTGCGCCACACCGCGCCGAGCGCCGCGCACCGCGTGACGCAGGTAGCGCACCTGACGAACGAGGCTGCGCAGGAAGCGGCGATAGAACATCGCATCGGTGTCCTGCAGGACGAGCGTCGCCTGGCTCAGCCAGGAAATGACGCGCCGCGAAAGGACGTCCGGCCTCCACGCCAGGGGGTGCCAGGCGCCTTGCAGCGTGATCCATTCGTCGACGAGAGCGCGGCCGTTAGCGCGCGTGATGGCCGATTCGGCCGCGCGGAGATGGCGCAGCCAAGCGAAGCCCAGAAGCTCCGTCGCCCACTCTTCGGAAGGCGGGTCCATTTCGAAAATCGTGCGGCCGTCGCAGATCACCACCTTGCCGGCGAAAGCAAAGCGCCCGGAGTAGATTTCGCTGGCGCGCGTGGCGTCGGCGGTGCGCAAATCGGGTGGCGCGATCAGCAACCGGTCGGCGCGAAATGGAACGAGCGGCCAGAACGAGATCGGAAGGCCGCTCACGCGCCCGGCAAGCTGCCGCGATCCGCTACGCAGCAGCAGCCAGAAAAGCTTCGCATGATTGCCGAAATCAAGGCGCGCCATCGCGGCGCTCGCCCCTTTCTGCCCGCACAAGCGGGCCCGTTGCCGCCGGCGCATGATTAACGGGAGATTGACGGCCAAACGGTGATCTAACACGCTGACGTTAATATAGTTTTTCCAATCGGGCGGCATAGAAGCCATCGAGCCCCGAAAGCCGCGGGTCGCCGTCGGAAAGCTGGCACGGCAACGTGCGCAGATCGCCCTGTTCGCTGATGAATTCGGCTTGCCCAAAAATTTCGTGTGCCGCAACCGGCATTCGGCGAGCTCCAGCGTCACGCGCGAGAAGCGCGGCAATGACGTCCTCGTTCTCCTCCGGTTCGAGCGAGCAGGTGCAATAAACCAGCGTGCCGCCCGTTTTGGTCAGTGCCAGCGCGTGCTCGAGCAATCGGCTTTGCACGCGCGCGAGCGCAGCGATATCGCTCTCGCGCTTGAGCCACGGCACGTCGGGATGGCGGCGAATGGTGCCGGTTGACGAGCACGGTGCATCAAGCAGCACCGCGTCGAATTTTTGCTCAACCGTCCATGTCGTCGCGTCGGCGCAGATGAGCTCAGCCGTAAGCGAAAGCCGCTTCAGGTTGTCGCGCACGCGTTCGAACCGGGCCGGCGCCCGGTCGACGGCGGTGACGAGAGCGCCGGCGGCGGCAAGCTGTGCGGTCTTGCCGCCCGGAGCAGCGCACAGGTCGGCGATGCGCTTTCCTTTCAGCTCGCCGAACAGACGCGCCGGCAGCGCCGCCGCCGCGTCTTGAACCCACCACGCGCCCTCGGCGAAGCCCGGCAGTGCGGTTATCGGACCGTGGCCGATCGTTCGCACCGTGCCGGTCGGCAGCACCCGCCCATTGAGGCGTTCGGCCCATTGGTGGGGGTC
>Ga0335078_10009595_pt1 | contig 14337 bp, 13 predicted proteins | sample Lox_Sample_32_FD_206711 | JGI IMG/M metagenome (GOLD analysis project Ga0335078, IMG submission 206711) | Soil microbial communities from Loxahatchee National Wildlife Refuge, Florida, United States - Lox_Sample_3.2 | ecosystem: Environmental > Terrestrial > Soil > Wetlands | place: USA...
GCGACCGCCGAGCGGCTCGCGACCGAGGTCCGCAACCTGCAGCGCACGGAGATCGCGGAGGTCGCGGAACCGTTCGACGAGGCGACCCAGGTCGGCAGCTCGACGATGGCCCAGAAGCGCAACCCGAAGCAGACGGAGAACGTCACGAGCCTCGCGCGCCTCGTGCGCGCGCTCGCGCTGCCGCCGCTCGAGAACATGGTCCAGTGGCACGAGCGCGACCTCTCGAACTCCGCGAACGAGCGGATCGTCCTCCCCCACGCGGTGCTGCTGCTGGACGATATGCTCGGCAAGCTCGCGGAGGTCTTCGCGGGGCTCGAGGTCGACACCGAGCGCATGGCCCGGGCCGTCGCCGACGGCGGAGGGGCTCCGATGACGGAGAACCTGATGCTCGCGCTCACCGCGAAAGGCCTCGCCCGCCACGAGGCGCACGAGCTGCTGCGCGCGCTCACGCGGGGCGGCTCGAAGGCGGCGCCGCTCATCGAGCGCGCCCGCGCGGACCCGACGATCCGCGGGCTCCTCCCCCCGGCCGAGCTCGAGCGGATCCTGGACCCGGCCAGCTACGTCCGCGCCGCCGCCGAGAAGACGGACCGGGTCCTGGTCGCGGTCGAGCACGACCTGGCGCGATGACGGTCGCGAAGACGCCCTGGACCGCGCGGGTCCACGTCGAACTCGGGCGGAGCGAGGTCGCGCGGTGGCTGGAGCGCGCGCTCGCGCCGGAGGCGAGCCGGGAGGTCCCCCGCGCGCGCACCGAGATCTACCGGAGCGGCTCGGCCCTGGAGCTCGCCGTGAGCGCCTCGGACGCCGGGGCGATGCGGGCGGCGCTGAACACGTTCCTCGGGTGGGTCGCTCTCGCGCTCGCGACGCTGGACGCCGCGCGCGGCGCGCCGCCGCCGGCAGCTCCGGCCGCCGAAGCCGTTATCTCCCGCTCCCGGTGAGCGCGGACGTGGCGCTCCCGGCGAAGCTGCAGAACGACCTCAAGCAGTTCCAGCGGCTGCAACAGGAGCTCGGCTCGGTCCAGCAGCAACGCCTGCAGCTCGACCTGCGCCTCCGCGAGATCACCCATACGCTCGAGGAGCTCCAGACCGTCGCCGAGGAGGCGACGATCTATCGGCCGGTCGGGGGCCTGCTCGTCCGGGCGAAGTCCCGCAAGGAGGTCGTGGAGCTGCTGACCGAGGAGAAGGAGACGCTCGAGGTGCGCCAGAAGGCGGTCGAGCGCCAGGAGAACCACCTCAAGGAGCGCTACACGTCGATGCAGCAGGACCTCTCCGCGCAGCTCCAGGCCGCCGGGGTCACCCCGGAGTCGGGCGACGGGGCCGAGAGCTAGGGCGCGGCCAAGCCTAGCTCGCGCGACGCGTGAGGCGGTCGGCGACCTCTTCGAGCAGCGGCTTGCCCCGCGACGGGATCTGGCGGCTCCGCCGCAACCGCCGAAGGGCTCGCTGCGTCAGCGCCGCGATGCGCCGCTCCGAGTAGTCGAGCGCGCCGCTCGAGCGCAACGCCTCGCGCGCCCGGGCGATCTCCTTCACCGTGGCGGAGGCGCGGCCCAGGACCCGTTCGATCGCCCGTCGCTCCGACGGGGTCCCCTCGCGCCACGCCGCGACGACCAGCAGCGTCCGCTTCCCCTCGACGAGGTCGTTCGCGCTCTTGCCGATGCGGGCCGCGTCGAAGCCGGCCCCGAGGACGTCGTCCCGTAGCTGAAAGGCGACGCCGAGGTCGGTCGCGATCGCCTCGAGGTCTCCGAGCGAGGCGGGCGCGGCGCCCGCGAGGACCGAACCGATCCGCAGCGGCGCGACGACGGTGTAGATCGCCGACTTCAGGCGGTGGACCTCCAGGACGTCCTCCTCCCGGACCCGCCCCGGGGAGAGGGTGCCGTTCCGCAGGTCGAGCAGCTGCCCGTAGGCCGTGAGCCGGGTCATCCGGACCAGCTCGGCGAGCGCGGCGAGCTTTCGATCGGAAGACAGCCGGACGCTGAGGAGGGCGTCCAGGGTGTACGGCTCCTCCAGGTCCCCGAGCGTGATCGCGACGCCGGTGCCGTAGTCGTCGCTCGACCCGACCCCGCCCGACCGGGCGTGGAGGGCGCCGACCTCCCGGTGCACGGTCGGTCCCCCCCGGCGCAGCTCGGCGTGGTCGATGATGTCGTCGTGGACGAGCATCCAGCTCTGGAAGTGCTCGAGCGCGGCGGCGGCGGGGACGGCCGGCGCGGGGGGGCGTCCGGAGGTGACGTGGTAGCCGGCGAGGACGAGCAGGGCGCGGAACCGCTTGCCGCCGCGCAGCGAGAACTCGCGGTTCAGGGCCACGTAGGGCCGGACGGATCGGGGGACCTCGGAGACCCGACGGTCGTAGGCGCCCCCGAGCGCCCGCTCAACGGCGGGCAGGTAACGGGCGAGCGCGGTGAATTCCACGGCGCTGCGTTTGGACGCCATCGGTATTTAACGCGGACCGGTTTCGACCCGACGATGGCCTCCGCGCCGTTCGTCCAGCTCGCCTCCGCGCTCGTGGAGGCGATGGGCCAGCGACTGGACGCTGCCAAGCCGACCGACGAGGGGCTGATCCTCCGGACCGGTGACGGCTTCCTGCTCGCCTTCCTCGAGGACCCATCGAACGTCTCGCTCGGCGTCGTCCGACGGCTGACCGCCGTAGAGAGCGCCGGTCCGAGCCGCCTGGTCGTCCTCACCCCGGGTCGGCTGCCGCCGCTGCTCACCCAGGAGATCGGGCGGGCGGGAGCGACCCTGGTCGAAGGGGCGCGGTTCGCCGAGCTCGCGCGCCAGCTGGGTCTCGGGAGCTGGCTCGGGGAGGAGCCCCGGGCGCGGCCCGCCGAGGAGCGCCGGCTGCTGCCGAGCGCCCTACAGCTGGACGACGTCATGCATCGGGCGCGCGTCTGGCTGGAGTGGGGCGTGCCGGCGCTCGCGCTGCGGTTCTTCCGTCAGGCGATCGACCTGAAACCGGAGTTCCTGCCGGCGAAGGCCGGGGTCGGACGGGCCCTGCTCGCCCTCGGGCTGACCGACGACGCCGATCGGCAGTTCGAGGAGATCCTCGCCACCCATCCGCAGGACGTGGAGGCCCGCCTCGGCAAGGCGGCGGTCCTGGGCGCCCGGGCGCGGCCGAAGGAGGAGGTGGCGCTCTACCGCCAGCTCCTCGAGGAGGACGAAGCCCGCTCGGAGGTCCGCGCGCACCTGGTCGCGGCGCTGGTCGACCTCGGGGACTGGGCAAGCGCCCGCGTCGAGATCGAGGCGATGCTGGCCCGCACCCCGGAGGACCCCCAGCTGCGCTTCCTGCACGGCGTCGCGCTCGAACGGACCGGCGCGACCGCCCTCGGCGCGGCGGACCGGGACGAAGCGCGTCGACTGGGGCTTTCCTACGAGCGGGAGGTCGCGCTCTGCCAGCACCTCGGTCTCGCTCCTCCCCCGCGGCCGGCGCCGGGGGCGTTCGGGGAGCCGAGCGCGGCCCCGAGCGCGCCGTCGGCTCCCTCCCGGACGGGCCGGGCCGTACGCCCCGGTGCGCCACGACCTCCCCCCGCGAAGACCAAGCGGAAGCGTACGACGACCCGCGGCGCCCGCGCCGCCCGCAAACGTAAGTAGGCGCCCCTCGCGTCGAACCGAGAGGGCCCGACCCCGTGCGGATCGTCTCGCTCCTGCCGAGCGCCACCGAGATCGTCTGCGCCCTCGGGGCCGGCGCCGAGCTCGTCGGCCGCAGCGAGGAGTGCGACTACCCGCCGGAGGTCCGCGCGCTCCCGGTGGTGATGCGGGCCCGCACGATCGATGCGAACGGTTCCTCCGCCGCGATCGACCACCGCGTCCGGGAGAGCCGGGCCGCCGGTGAGAGTCTCTACACGCTCGAGGTCGACCGTCTCCGCACGTTGCATCCGGAGCTGCTGCTGACGCAGGACCTGTGCGGGGTCTGCTCGGTCACCGGCGACCAGGTCGCGGCCGCGTGCTCCGCCGCGGGGATCCGGCCGTCGATCCTGTCGGTCTCCCCGAGAACGCTCGAGGAGGTCTGGCAGAGCATCGAGCGGATCGGAGCCGCGATCGGGAAGAGCGACATCGCCGAGCGCCTCGCGACGCGACTGCGCGAGCGTTCGGCCCCCGGGGGCCCCCGGGGTCGAGGCCGCGTCGCCGTCGTGGAGTGGCTCGATCCTCCCATCCTCGCGGGGCTCTGGACCCCGTCGATGATCCGCGCCGCGGGCGCCGAGCCGCTCGGACCACCGCCGGGCGAGGACGGGCGTCGGACCTCCTGGGCCGACCTCGCCGAGCTCGCCCCCGACCTCGTCGTGCTGAGCCCGTGCAGCTTCCCGGTCGAGCGCTCGCTCGCCGAGCTGAGGGACGGCCCCCTCGGCCGAGCGGTCGGCTCGCTCCCGCGCACGACGCGGGTCTGGGTCGCCGACGAGGCGTACTTCAGCCGGCCGGGCCCGCGACTGGCGGACGGCGTCGCGCTGCTGGACGGGCTCCTCGGCGGCGCTCCGCGGGCCTACCCGATGCCCGCGGTCCGATGGACCCCTCCGGAGGTCGCGGCGTGAGCGGAGGCATCCAGTACTACTACTCGACGGTCGCGCCCCGACCCCGCAGCGGCAAGGTCACGACCTCCGCGCGGGAGGTGACCCAGATCGGCATCGCCTACGCCGTCCTGACGTTCGACCTCGTCCTGATCTTTGCGGGGGGCACGTTCCTCTCGGGGGCTCCGGCGACCGGCCTGTTCCAGGGGTTCACGGTCGGCTGGGCGGCGCTCGCCGCGACGGCCGCGTTCACGGGGTTCGTCGCGCACGAGCTCGCGCACAAGATCGTCGCGGAGCGGCGCGGCTACTGGGCGGAGTTCCGGATGTGGCCCTCCGGCCTTCTCCTCTCGCTGCTGATGTCGTTCATCGGGTTCCTCTGGGGCGCCCCGGGCGCCACGATGGTCGGCGGCATGCCCGAGACGAACCGGGCCGACTGGGGACGAACGAGCGTCGCCGGCCCGCTGACGAACGTGGCGTTCGGCCTCGCCTTCCTGGGCGCCGGGCTCGCGGCGTTCCGCCTGGCCTCGTCGCTCGCCCTGCCGCTGCTCTACCTCGGCTGGATCAACGGCTGGTTCGGGACGTTCAACCTGATCCCGGTCGGGCCGCTGGACGGCCGCAAGGTCGTCCGGTGGAGCGTCGGGCTCTGGGCGGCGGCGATCGTCTTCACGGGGGCGGTGACGGTCGTCAGCTTGCTCGCCGTCTTCTCGTTCGAGACGTTCGGGACCCCGTTCCACTACTTCGCGCTGGCTGGCCGGTAGACCGCGAGGCTCGATGACGCGTCCTCGGGTCGTGGACCTCGGTTCGGAGCGCCGGATGCTCGACCTCGACTTTCGGGACACCGAGGGGCTGGTCGCCGCCTACCTTCTTCCCGAGCCGGAAGGCTGGGCGCTGGTCGAGACCGGCCCGACGTCCTGCCGGTCGGCGCTGCTCGCGGCGCTCGACGCGGCCGGGGTCGAGCGGCGGGAGATCCGGGACGTCTTCGTCACCCACATCCACCTCGACCACGCGGGCGGGCTGGGGGCGCTCGCGGCCGACCTGCCCGCCGCCCGGCTCCACGCGCACGAGCTCGGCGTGCCCCATCTCGTGGACCCCACCCGCCTCGTCGAGAGCGCCCGGCGCGCCTGGGGCGCGGCTTCGGACCAGCTGTGGGGACCGGTCCTCCCGGCGCCGGCCGGTCGCCTGCATCCCCTTCGCGGGGGAGAGGTGTTCCCGCTCGCCGGGGGACGGCTCGAGGTGATCGCGACCCCCGGTCACGCACGCCACCATCTCGCCTTCCTTGATACCGGGCTCCAGGGGGTGTTCGCGGGGGACGCCGCGGGGGTCCGTCTCGAGCGCTCGTCGACGATCCGGCCCGCCGTCCCGCCGCCGGACCTCGACCTCGCCGAGCTGTTCGCGAGCCTGGAACGCCTGCACCGCTCCGGCGCGCGCACGGTGCTTCTGAGCCACTTCGGACCGACCCCCCGGGGGCCCGAGGACCTCGGGCGCTACCGGGCGACGGTCGAACGCTGGCGCGACGCGGCCCTGGACGCAGCGAGGGACCGGCCGGACCCGACGTGGATCGCCGAGCGGCTGCGCGTGCTCGACCTGATGGACGCCGGCTCGGCTGACGCCGAGCTCGCGTCGCTCGTCTCCGGTTACGATCTCGCCGCGCAGGGGTTCCTGCGCTACTTCCGGACGCACGGAGATCTCCCGGCGGCGACCTGACCGTGCCGCTCGACCCGCGCCGCCGAGCCGCCGCGGCGTGGACGCTGCTCCTCGCGCGTGCCGCCTACGCCTACAACTGGTACGACATCGGGGGAGTGCTGCCGCTCGTCGGCGGTCGCTTCGGGATCGGCACGGTCGAGCAGGGGGTCGTGCTCGCGAGCTTTCTCGCCGGGGCGGCGGTCTTCCAGCTTCCCGCGGGGTTCGCGGCGATGCGGTGGGGGAATCGCGCGACATCCCTCGGGGCGCTCGCGCTGATGGGGGCGTTCGCGCTCGCCTCGGGGTTCGCTCCCACCTGGGTGGTGCTCGCGGTCCTGCGGTTCGGCGCCGGGGCCGGGGCAGCGTTCTTCTTCGCGCCCGCGCTCGGGCTGGTGACCGAGTACTATCCGAGCGGGAGCCGGGGGCTGATGATCGGGGCCTACAACGCTGCCTTCAGCGTAGGCTCCGGCATCGGCCTCTTCGCGAGCGCCTGGATCGGTCCGGAGCTCGGGTGGAGCTGGACGCTCGTGCTGGGAGGGGCGCTGCTCCTCGCCGTGGCCGCACCGGCCCCGATCCTGGTCCCCCGGGGGGAGGAGACGCGGATCGCGAGACCGAGGGATCTAGCGCGCACCGCCCGACCGGTGCTGACCTCGAGAGGGCTCTGGGCAATCGCGCTCGGGGGGAGCGGCCTGTGGGGCGGCTTCTACATCGCCGCTCAGTTCTTCGTCAACTTCGCGCACGCGGTCCATCCGGCTTGGAGCCTCGCCCTCGCCGCGGCCGCCCCGACCGTCATGATCGCGGTCGAGGTGCTCGGGGGTCCGGTGGGGGGACGGATGGGCGAACGCTCCCGCGACATGCGTCGGCTCCTCGTCGGCTGGGGCGTCGTCTCCGGTGCGATCCTCGCGGTCGTGCCGTTCCTCGACCTCGGGCCCGTGGTCGCCGTGTTCGTCCCGCTCGGGTTCGCGGACGGCCTCACGTTCGCACTCCTGTACCTGCTGCCGACGTATCTCGCCGAGCTCCGCGGCAGCGTCGTCGCGCTCGGCCTCGCGCTCATCAACTTCGTCCAGATCCTGATCGGGTCGGTCCTCGCCCTCGGCTTTGCGCTGGTCGCTTCGGCTTACGGTTACACGGCCGCCTGGCTCTACGCCGGCCTGGCCGCCGTCGCCTTCCTTCCCGCGCTGGCGCTCGTCGGCTCGGGCCCGGCCCGCCGAGGGTCGCTCCCCGCCGCCCCGGCCTAGCGCCGTGCGTCAGCGCCGAAGGTCTTTCTTGTAGGACAGCGCCCTCAGGCACCTAGCCCCGTGGTGTAGTGGCCAAGCATGCTGGCCTTTGGAGCCGGCGACAGCGGTTCGAATCCGCTCGGGGCTATGGTTAGAATGGGGGCATACCCCCCACCCGTACCCACCCCATTCGTAGGGAACGATCCTGGATAGGGAGCAGCGCGGCCGTCGGTACCCTCGAGCGGGGGTAAGAGCGAGAATCCGGTCTCGGCTTACGCGACGATTACACCGAAGCGACCGATTCCGGGCGTAGAGCTGTGGTGTACAGTCTGCGACATTCCGATCCCGCGCGGAGCTGAACTGATCTCAGTGGTCGACCCACCGGGGCCGATTCGAAGTACCCCCGTGCGGGTTCGCCTGCTGTAACAATCTAACCGGGGTGGACTCACGGCGAGGAGGCGAGCCCCTAGGGACGGTCGGAGATGCCCTCGCGTGAACAATTGGTCAACGACGACTGCTAAACCGAGCCGGAGCTTCCGCCGTGCGGGGCCCATGAGAGTTCTCAACGACGCCGAGGTCACGCGTCTGATGGACCGTCGGCGGACGGTGGAACTCATGGCAGAAGGGTACTCGGCGGACGCCCGAGGGGAAATCTTCCCTCTTCCTCGCAGTCGGACGCAGGCGCACGATCTCACGGTGGCCTGGATGGGGGCCGCAATCCCGTCGACGGACGTTCTGGGATTCCGATCTTATCTTTACAACCAGGATGGAGCAGATCGAGGGGACCAGATCGTAGCCCTCTATCGCCACTCGACGATGGAACTGAAAGGACTGTTCCTGGGCTGCCTCATCGGGAACCTCAGGACCGGCGCCGCCATCGCCGCCGCCTTACGTTTCGTTCGACCGAACCTGGAGGCAATCGGACTCCTCGGAACGGGGACCCAGGCCCGCCAGGCCCTCGCCTGCGCGGTGGCGGCTCTTCCGCTCAAGTCGGTGTGGGCTTGGAGCCCGAACTCGGGTCGGAGAGAGGGGTTCCGGCGTTGGGCCGAGGAGGCCCTTCACGTGCATGTTCGACTCGGAGATGATGCCGAGAGCGTAGTTCGCGAGGCAGAGGCGGTGGCTCTCGTGACTTCTTCAGAGACTTCCGTGGTCACTCAAGAAATGCTAGCGAAGCCGAAACTGCTTGTGAGCATCAACTCCTATCGTCGGCCCGAGATAGATCTCCGATTGCTCGAAGAGGCTCCTCTCATCTGGACGGACAGCATCGAGCAGGCCAGCGGTCCGGGAGGTTTGTTTCAAGGCGATGCCATGCGCGGGAAGCTGCGCAAACTGGCCGACCCGGAAGCGCTGAGGGAACTTCGCGATGAGAGTTCCACGCGGATCGTGATCAATACCGGAGCCGCCTGGGAGGAGGTACTGCTGGCCGAAAGTCTCTGGAGGTCGGCCGAAGAACTGGATGTAGGCCTTCAAACGACGCTGCTAAATCAGCCGTGAGACCTCAAAGGGTGTACCAGCCGCCATTCAAACGAATCGAAAGGCTGTCTCGGGTCGGTACGGGTCGTGGCACGGTTGGGCCCATCAAGGGATAGCGGGGGCATCCCCGCTACGGTTCGGATCCGACGGGGGCTATCCCCTTGTCAACCCAACTCGGCAGAGCGGGCGAATGGTGGGATTCAGGGGGTAGGCAAGTAGGTCATTCTTGCATCGGTCCGACGTGAACCTCCCTGCCCGACGGGTTGAGTGCGATGGCGAATCCCGTCGCCTCGGACCTCAGGCAACGTTGAGCACGGCCCTATCTCTCGAGCGAGCGAGATCGCCGCTGCGGGGTCAGGTGGTCCTTGCGGATGACCCGGCGTGTGAGAGGCGATGGAGAAACAGTTTCACGGGCGGGGGGGACATCTGATCGTCCGGAATCTCGGCGGCCAGGAATATTCCGTCCCGGAGGGCAAAGAGTCCATGGGCAATGCGGCGATGGCCCCGAACTCCCACACCGAAGGCCGCCTTGAAGGCGTCGCGACTATCGGCATCGGTTTCCGCGAGCGCGTACCCGGGAGCCCTCAGTTCCGGGTGGTACTGTTCGACCTCTTTCCAGTGGCGCGCCGAATCCGACGCAACATGGACCAGCCGCGGCGGGGGGCTAAACCGCGCGAGCTCCTCCTCGAGGTTGACGATCTGGTAAATGCATGCGTGCTTCTCGATGTTGGGTAGTGTCGAGACCACCGCCGGACCGTGTCGCAGGTCTGCGGCAAGGAGAGGGACGGGGGCAAAGTGCGCCGGGGCAAGGGCGAACTCGCCCACCAGACTCGTTCCGACTCGGGGGGCTGGCCCCTCGAGCTCGATTACGGTCTCGCCAAGGAATGCAGTGCGTGACCCGGTTGGCTCAATCATATCCTCCGGCCAGTCCTTCCACCCCGTTCCCCCGGGGAACTGCGGTCTCTCGATCGAACGGCGTGGTCTTCCGGACGATGAGGCCGCGGCCTTGACTGCAGTGTACTCATAGGGGGACGGTCACTCCTCCTGCCGAGAGCAGAAGCAGTACGTTCAGGGCAAGAATCGTGACGCCGCTGAGCACGGCGAGGATGGTGGTATAGGGTCGATTGACGAAGAAGCTCCCCATGAACTTCTTGCGGCTCGTGTACCAAATCAACGGGACGAGGGGTAGAGGGATGAGCAAGCTCAGAGCCACTTGGCTGTAGATCAGGAGGAGGATGGGGCTCAGCCCGAGAAGAATCGCGACGCTCGCCGGAACGACGTTGATGACCCGGAGTACGATGCGCCGCAGCCAGGGGTTCACCTTAGAGCCGAGCAACCCTTCGAACAGGGCTTGCCCCGCCAGCACACCGACCGTGGAGGCCGAGAGCCCCGAGAACAGGAGCGTGATCGCGAAGATCGTCGCAGCAGCGAACCCGAAGAGGGGAATCAGGGTGTAGTACGCGTCGTTCAGCGTGAGGCCGCCGTTGGCGTTGGTCACCACATAGAATGCCGCGGCCGCCATGACGAGAATCCCGACCTGGATCGCTCCCGCGAATCCCAGATTGACGACCGTGTCCCATCGGTGGTACCGGAGCAGCTTCTGGCGTTGGGCCAGATCCATCCCGGCCACCTTGTTCTTGGTTAGGTAGGATTGCAGGACCAAGGTGTGTGGCATGACCGTGGCCCCGACGATTGCGACGACGACGACCAGCTCGGTCGCGTTCGAGAAGCCGGGTATGAACGCCCCACGCGCGACCGCGCCCCACGACGGTCCCGCCAAGAACATCTCGTACACATACCCCATCGCGACTCCGAGGACCATCGTGCAGACCGCGATCTCGATTCGCCGGAACTTTGAGCCGGCCAGGAAGAACACGAGCACCACGTCGAACGCACCGATCCAGGCCGCGACGAGGAGCGAGATCGCGCCGTTGGAGAGCAGGAAGATGGCGAAGGTCACCCCGAGAAACTCCGCGAGGTCGGTGACGAGCGCAAAGCACTCGCACGCCACCCAATACGTGAGGACTTTCCATCGCGTCTGCAGGCTGTCATGGACCAGCTCGGCGAGCGACTTCCCGGTGGCGATGCCAATCTTGCCCGAAAGGTACTGAAGAAGGATGGCCATGCAGTTCGTAAGCATAACGGCCCAGAGCAGGAGGTACCCGAAGCCGGCTCCGGCATCGAGATCCGCAGCGATGTTTCCGGGATCGATGTACGCCACCGAGGCAAGGATCGCCGGACCAAAGTAGGCAAGATACCGGGTCCAGGCTGTTTCCTTTCCCGACCAAATGTGGAGGAGACCGGGGGAAGGCCGGCCCGTCTCGCCGACGGCTACGCCATCCACCGGACGTTTGCCTCCCGGCGGACAGCCCGACTTTCGAGGACGATTGCGCGCGTCGTGTCGGCCGCAGTGCTGGAGCCATTAATAAGTAGGTTCCAAATTATTAGGTTATGACAAAATAATTCGCAAATTCTTGAGGGGACGCTATCGGACGCGACAGGAACTCATCGTAGATGGGTGCTTCACGACTCGATTGGAAGTACCCCCGAACCTCTACGTCCCTCACGGAGCCGGCGGGGTTTGGGCCTGGTCGGGTCGAGTTATCAACCGCGGACGTGCCGGGTCACTCTGGCCGCAAGGACTGGCCGGAGCGCGCTGACGTCGCCCACCTAACTGTTAGCCCTACCCTTCAAGACCTGCCGCGCCATCGGCAACTGAGGACCGGATATGCCCGGAGATCACAAGGAAATCGACGCGCTGCATCGAGAGCTCGACGCACTGCACAAGGAAGTCGACACCATCCACAAGAAGGTTCACGCCGAGGTCGACAAGCTCCACGCGATCGTGGATGTCCTTCACAAGGAGATCCACCGAAAGAAGAAGTGATTCTCGCGAGCTTAACCCGACTCGAACCCTCTCCTTGTCCATCGTGCGGATGACGCCCCGGGGGCGCCGACCGTTCTCGAACTGGGGGTTCTCTAACGGCTCCCCGCACGCCCTCGGGCGGGGTACCGCCCATGGCAACGGGCCCCTGCCACCAAGCTAGGCTCAGCCCCTTGCTCCAATCTTCGAGACGACAAAGTGGCCCCACCTCCGATGGCGATGATACCCGGTTCACTGGAAAACCGGTGTGGCCCCGTTCGGGGCGATGATCAGGGTCTCCCGTTCGAGCCGCGTGGTCCCAAGGTCTCTGCTCCCAGATCCTCGGGGGAGAAGGATCCTCGCCTACGGCGCGGCCGACCCCCGACCCAAGAGCTCCCCCACGCGCGGACGTCGCCTGGCGGCACCCGGGGCCGGGACCTCGGATGTCGACGCACGGCAGGCGGCCTGTCGAAGGCTACCCCAGGGTTCTGCCGCGTCCGGCGGTGCGCGCCGGACTTGGGGAGGAGTTAAGCCCGCGAAGGCCATGCCCCGGGGGGAGCGTCGATGCTCTCGCCGCGTCGCCCCGGTCAGTCGAGCGCCCACCGTCGGATCGTCACGGCGCGCCGGGGGCTCCTTCTCCTCCTCGTACTCTCTTCCCTCGTCGGGGGCGCCGTAGGGTTGGCCGCTGCCCATGCTCCGCGGCTCTTGCCGGCGACCGTCATGGTCCGCTTCGTCGAGGTAGGGCCCGCGAGCGGGCCGGTCTGGGGCGTAAGCATCCTTGCGACCAACGGAAGCGTGGTGAACGTCACGACCTCCAATCAGTCGATCTTCCGGCTGGCGCTACCTCCGGGATCGTACTCGGTCCGGCCGATCGCCGCGAACGGCTGGAGCCCGAAGTCGTCGACGCCCATTCCCCTTGTCGTGCATCGTAGCCCCAAGACCGTCCGGGTGCCGTTCGTAGTGGCGCACGGCTACTCCCGCCTCACCTTCTCCGAGCACGGACTGACCCACCGGCCAACCTGGACCGTGCGGATCAACTGGTCCGCCGGCGGCAACGCCTCGCTCGCCTACAACGCGACGGAGTCGACCGACAAGGCGACCCTGACATTCGCGGTGGAGATGAACACGACCTACTTCTACGATGTCAGCTCGGTTCCCGGGTTCGTCAGCAGCCCGATCACGGGCTACCCGACGATCTGGCACCCGCACGTCGTGATCCACGTGCACTTCGAACCGGTGTAGGGCCCTGGGCGGACTCGCCGAGAGAGGGGGTCCCCCCCCTGGGCAGGCCCCCGGACGCGGCCCCGGAGCTCAGGAGTGCGTAGCCCTCGGGACGACGGCGCCGTCGCTCCGCGGGAGCTGTGCCCGGCCTCCGCTCAGTCGGAGAACGGCACGGCGACGGCGACGTCCGAGCCGTCGACCGTGAACGAGCCCTGGGGAGAGGAGTAGCCGGCCCGCGCCGTCGTGACGCTGTAGTAGTACGTCCCGTTCGTGACGCGGAAGACCTCGGAGGCTCCGCGCGTGCAGTGCGTACCGGTCCCGGGGATCAGCAGGCACCATCGGGCCCCGTGCGGCAGTCCGGTTTCGGTCGCGGTGACCGCGAACCGCAGCGGGTGGAAACCGGCGCCGCGCTGCACCGGCGCGTGGCGGACGTTGAACGTCCCGCCTATCGAGAAGAGCGACTTGTCGGTCGTGCCGACCGTATAGTGGTACGTCCCCGGGCTCTCCCAGAACCGTAGCTTGGAGCTCGTCGAGCTCGTGCTCGGACCGCCGGTGACGTTGACCCACCACTCGGTCTCGTACGGGAGGTTGTGTTGGTGGAACGCGACGGCGTAGAACGTCGTGAACGTCGCTGCGACCTCCAGTGGCGAGGCGGCGACCGTGAACGAGCCGCCGGGCGCCCGGTGCTGTTGGCTCGACCCGTTCACCGCACCGAACGAGTAGAGGTACGTGCCGTTCGGTTCCTGGACCGTCAGGCTAGCGTGGGTCGTGTGGAACGATGGTCCCCCGGTGAGGTTCGCCCACCACTCCTTGCCTCGGGCGAGCCCGGTCTCGAGGAACGTGACACCGTAGGTGAAAGGCGCGAAGACGACGGTCGCGGTGAGGTCCGCCCCGGCGATCGTCACGGAACCGGGGGCTGCCCGATAGCCGCTCGGCGAACCCGCGGTGTAGGCGTACGTCCCGTTCGGCTCGGTGAAGTTGAGCGAGAGGCCGCCGGTCGTCTCCCGGTTCCCAAGGATCGTCGCCCACCAGCTCGTCCCGTGGGGGAGGCCGCTCTCGTTCAGCTCGAGCGTGTAGACGAGCTCGGTGAAGACCACCGAGACCTCGAGCGGCGCGCCGCTCACCGTCAGCATCCCCGAGCGCGGACTGACCGTGAACCCCGGGATCGGGCTGACGGCGTAGGAGGCGGTGCCGTTCTGGAGGTCCGCCTGGACCTCGTTCGGTGTCGCGACCGTCCCGACCGTCCCGCCGACCGTGACCGTCCAGCTCTTCCCCGCCGGTAGCCCGCTCTCCCCGAACGTCACCAGCTCGCCCCCCGTCAGCGTCGACCCCGCGTTCGTCGGATACGTCGCCGTCCAGTACGCCCCGCTCGTCCCCTCGAACACGTTCGCGTTCAG
>Ga0335078_10009596_pt1 | contig 14336 bp, 7 predicted proteins | sample Lox_Sample_32_FD_206711 | JGI IMG/M metagenome (GOLD analysis project Ga0335078, IMG submission 206711) | Soil microbial communities from Loxahatchee National Wildlife Refuge, Florida, United States - Lox_Sample_3.2 | ecosystem: Environmental > Terrestrial > Soil > Wetlands | place: USA: Florida...
AATTACTAGCAATGCTTAGTCGGCCGTTCCAAAAGCATCGGAGGCACCTTTCTTTCGCTTTACAAGAGACCAGTTGACAATCCAATTCCAGTGGTGGTACCAATACGCCAAACTGCGTTGCGCAATCGATTGCGCAAAGGGACTTTTCAGCCCCCTTCTTCCATTAGTCAATCAACTGACGACAAGCAAGTCAGCAAGCGGTTCGGTTTTTGAGGAGAAAGTGATGCAATCGCACGACCGAGAAAGTTCTGAACGGCCCAAGCCGGGCCGTCGGGGAGATCTTTTTGCAAAGAGCGCCAGGTGGGAAGCCGTCCTCCTACTGCTGTGGTTCGTTGTCCTGCCGGCAAAAGCCCAATACAGTGCCAGCCTGCACGGGACAGTTGTAGATACCCAGGGCGCGGTCGTTCCCGGAGCGCAACTCGTCCTCACCGATAAGGAAACGAGTCACTCGATTGCCGCGACGAGCGGCGACACGGGAGAGTTCGCGTTCAATCAGCTGGCGCCGAGCACCTACTCGTTGGTGGTAACGCGCGACGGATTCAAGAAGAAAGAACTCGACAATATCAGCATCATTGCCGAGCAGGCCAACGGCCTGAATGTGACTCTGGAAGTGGGCACCTCGACAGAGACCGTGACGGTGAATGCCTCGGAAACGCCGACCATCGACACGGAGACCGGGAGCATCAGCGGTACGATCACGCAGAACGACCTGGCCAAGATGCCGGACTTCGGCCGCGACCCGCTGCAGTTGGCACAGCTGGCGCCGGGTATGTTCGGCGACTCGTCGCAAAACGCCGGGGGTGGCACATTCAGCCTGCCTGGCAACCAGGGCGACGGCAGCGCAGGGTCAAGTTCGGGCCCGTACATGACCGAAAACAAGCCTCAGGTTTTTGGTAACGGCGGCCGCAATGACACCAACGGCATCACCATCGACGGTGTGCAGGTCACCAGTGTGACATGGGGTTCCGCAGCGGTCGTTACGCCAAATCCAGACACCATCAAGGAAATGAAGGTCGTCACCAACCCCTATGATGCTGAGCTGGGCCGATTCAGCGGGGCGCAGGTCCAGATCATCTCGGAGAACGGCACCAATCAGTTTCACGGCACCGCGCTTTTCAAGCTCGATCGCCCGGGCCTCGACGCCTTTCAGCGTTACGACCCCAATAACAACCCGCAGCGCGATAACGCCAGATACAACGAACTTGGGGGAACGGTCGGCGGACCGATTCTACACAATCGAATCTTCTTTTTCTTCGGTTACGACACCATCCGGAACACGGGAACCTTGACCGGCGGCAGCTGGTACGAGACCTCCAGCCTCGACGGCGAAGCTTCTTCCGGCTCCATCGCCAGCAAGTTTCTCGGGATCAAGGGCGCCGGTGTCGTGTACCAGAGCGTTTTGGAGGGCCCATCTGACCACCACCTGTGCGCCGACATCGGACTCGTCCAGGGAGGGAACTGCAACTGGATCCAGGGTAAGGGCCTCGATCTCGGCAAGCCGCTGACGATCGGTCTCGGCAAGCACGATCCGTCGTACGCGAATCCGGTCACCACGTCTTCCGGCACTGTGTACACGCCGGGCCTGGGCGGCGACGGCACTGGCAACTACGCGAGGAACATGGATGGCAACGCCGACCTGTTTTATGTCTCGACGGTGGGCCCCAACAACAACATCAACTCGCAATATAACGGCCGGCTCGACTATCAGGTAACCGACAAGGACCTGGTCGCGTACGACATTTACTACGTGCCGGTAAACAACACCGGCTATTCCGGCCCGCAGCGCGCGTCCAACATCTTCTACCACAATGCTCTGAACTACTCGACGGGGCTCTTGTACAACCACACATTCTCAAGCAGCCTGCTGAATGAGGCGCGTGCGGACATGGCTGGCTGGAAGTGGAACGAGCTTGCGGACAATCCGCAATCGCCGCTGGGCTTGCCGAACGACTACATCGCGCTCAACAACGGCGTGTCCTTTTCCAACCTGACCAGCATTTCAGGAAATGGTCCGGCGGCCTTTGGCCCTTCGATTGGGAGCGTCTTCGACCAATGGACACTCAACTTCAAAGACGTTGTCACCAAGGTCTACAAGAGCCACAACCTGAAGTTCGGGGGACAGTACACTCGCCTGGCCTATCTGGACTCCGCAACCTGGGCAGCCAGCGAGAACTTCTATTTCAACAACTATTGGGATTTCCTGAACGATGCACCCCAGACGGAGAGCGTCTCCGGCGCCAATCCGCTCACGGGTGTTCCCACCATGTCACGCAAGGATGACCGGCAATACATTCCGGCCGTGTTCGCGCAGGATGACTGGAAGATCAAGCCAAACGTAACTCTCAACCTCGGCCTGCGCTGGGAGTACTTTGCCGGCATGACGGAGAAGAACGGCAACAATCCGCGACTGAATCTCGGCGGCGGATCGGCCACGTTCTCCGCTCTGGCGATCGTCTTGAACAAGGCGCAGGTCGATGCGCCCGCCAGTAACTTCGGGCCGCAGCTCGGTTTCGCGTGGAGCCCAGCAAGGGACGGCGGCAGACTGGTGCTGCGTGGCGGCTTCGGCATCGGATTCAACGGTCTGGAAGAGGCGATCACCACCAACACGCGCTTTGATCCCCCCTTCCTGACCAACAGCAACACGCTGACAGGAAAGGAAATCGTCTACGGCACCGCATCCAATATCAATCAATATGGAGCGTTGCCGCCGAATCCCGAGCTGATCTCGAAGTTCAACTCAGCCAATCTGCCGACCAGCGGCGTTGCCGTTGGCATTACCGGCATCGACAACAAGCTGAAGACGAGCTACGTCTACCATTACTCGCTGGAGGGTCAGTACGACCTCGGAAGGGAATGGGTGGCGACGCTGGGATACTCCGCCAGTTTGGGCCGCCATCTGCCGCTTCAATACAACCTGTACGACAAGTACGCTGCAGGGATCCTGAGCGGCAACCTGGCCTTCAATCCGGCCGTCAACTCCATCGACTGGTACGAAGATTCGGGTAGGTCGAGCTTCCACTCGATGCTGGCCGATTTGCGGCATCAATTTGCTCATACTTTCGAAGCGGATGTGGAGTATCGTTGGGGACACTCGCTCGACGACGGCTCCGGTCCGTACACGGAACCCGATTATCAGTTCCTGCCCGGCTACAACTGGGGATCGTCGGACTTCGACTCACGGAACATGATCAAGATGTTCGGTGTATGGAGCCCCGTGATCTTCCACAACAACACCTGGGCCGAGAAACTGGCCGGCGGCTGGACGCTAAGCCCGATCTTCAATTACCACTCGGGCTTCCCGTTCAATCCAACCTATGGCGGAATCTCGTGCAATGCGTTCTATCCCAACAACGGCGATTGCAACCTGCGGCCGGCCGCTTACGTGGGCGGCGCCGGCACCAGCCAGTCCAACGACTCGTTCAAATCGGGCACCAGTCACTTCCCGAAGGGCGGCACGGCCTACTTCAAGGCGCCCACCGTGGTGAGCAACACGGGCCCCGGGTGGAGTACCACATCGACAGTTCCCAAGCCGTCGGCGCTTCCGCAAGCTCCGGGCCTGGGCCGTAACGCCTTCGTAGGGCCGCGCTATTCGGATCTGGACTTCGCCATGACAAAGTCTTTCGGGCTGCCGGCGATGAAGGTGCTGGGCGAAGGCGCGGTCATCGAAATCCGCGCCAATGCATTCAACCTCTTCAACAAGACGAACCTTGCGAACATCGATGCCAATATACCCGACGCCAACTTCGGACGCGCTAATCAGGCGCTGGGCGCGCGCACGATCGAAGGCGAATTCCACTTCAAGTTCTGACCAGAAGATCAAACAAGGAGCCGCAACCTTCGGGCAGCCGGGATCGAAGAAATCCCGGCGCCCGAAATGACCGATTCTCAACCGAGCCGCCGGGATTCGCGAGATACAGCGCGATTCCGGCGGCTCTCTTTATGATGAGAAGTGGACAAGAAGGTCGAGGAATAAGGATTCGTTGCGAGACAGGATGCCTGGTCAAATGCCAAGGCGCGCCGGAGCTGCGGTGGCAGCGATCGCGATCGTAGCCGCTGGATTATATGCATCGCTCTCAACAGCGGCGCTGGCGCAGACGGCTCGGCCGGCGACGAACAAGTCTCAGGCAGGCTCGTCTTCCTTTCAAGCACTCGCGGAAGAGGCGGCGAAGGCACGCGATGCCGACCGGCTTGACGAGGCGGTGCAACTCTATGGCCGTGCGCTGGCTCTGAACCCGAAATGGGCCGAAGGCTGGTGGTCACTGGGGACGCTTCACTATGACAGCAATCGCTATGCCGAGGCAGAATTGGCGTTTGAAAAAGTAGTCGCGCTGGACCCGAAACAGGGGACAGCGCGTGCGATGCTGGGGCTTTGCGAGTTCGAAATGGGGCAATCCGATCGCGCGCTCAAGGACATCGAAGCCAGCAAGACCTTGGGAGTGCTCGAGGACAAGCAGCTGCGGGATGTCGTGATCTATCACGAGGGGGTCCTGTTGCAGCGGGCGGGCCAATTCGAGGCTGCGAAAGCTGCGCTCGCATCTTTGTGCCTGAACGGTGTGCGCATCAATCAAGTGGTGGAAGCGTTTGGTTTGGTGGCGCTGCGCCTGCGCGATGATTCGCCGCCAGACCCGGGCACGGAAGCCGGCTGGGTGGTGCAGCATGTGGGCCGTGCGGCCTGTCTGACCGGAGCCAAGGAATACGATGCCGCCAAGGCGGAATTCGAACAGGTGCTTGCGCGTGCGCCTGACTTCCCCCTGGTGCACTTTGCCTATGGTTGTGCGCTGATCGACGCTCACGATGTCGATGGAGCGGTCAAGGAATTCGAGGCGGAGATTGCGCAGCAACCGAAGAGCGTTCTGCCGCGGCTGCGCATTGCGGTCGCCGAGTACAAGGTGGATTCGGCGGCGGGGCTCAAGTTTGCCGAGGAGGCAGTTGCGCTGCGGCCAGACCTTCCGCTGGGGCACTACCTTTTGGGGCTGCTGCTGCTAGACACGGGCACGTATGATCGCGCCGTACCGGAGCTGGAGACGGCCCGCGCGGCGTTTCCCAACGAGGCGCGAATCGACCTGGCGTTGGCAAGCGCCTACGCGCACGTGGGTCGTGCACAGGATGCATCGAAGGCGCGTGCCGAATTCGCACGCAAAAAACAGACGGAGCAGGCAGCCGCTCAGGGCGCACTGGAGATTACCGATGCGATGGATGCGCGTTCGAAGCCATGAAGCTGACGCCCGGACTTCCCCGCATGGCCGAGCTGAGCGCGTTTCAGGATTTTGGCTCTTCAATGGTCAGGATCTGGTCCGCGGAAACACTCGTGAGTTGCTGGACCGTGCGGCTTGGCCATGTGATTCGAATCTCTTTGACGACGGTGTTGGCGCCGAGACCGAAGTGAACGCGCGGATCGCTGGAACAGGCATAGCCCACGGCAGTAGTCGCCTCGTTCCATTGGGAGCGGCCGTCGGGAGTGACGATGCGGATTTGCGCGCCGAGACCCATGCGGTTGCTGCGTGTGCCGACAAGGCGCAAGACCAGCCAGTGCTGGCCGGCGGCACCGACGTTGCGGAATAGCTTGACCGGTTCGTTGAGGCTGGAAACGACGGCGTCAATGCGGCCCGTGTTGAAAATATCGCCAAAGGCCGCACCGCGATGCGCACCGGGAAATTGGAATGACGGGCCGGCATCGGGGCTCACGTCCTGGAATCTTCCGTTGCCAAGGTTGCGGAAGACGGAGTTAGGCTCAGGATAGCTCTCAGCCGGGATGGCTTGCTGGATATTGTCCATGACGTTGGCACGAACTACGAACAAGTCTTTCCATCCGTCGTTGTCAAAGTCGTAAATGCCATTGCTCCAGCCAGTCATGCGATTGGTGAGCGGGCCCAGGCCACTGGATGAGTTGGCATCCACGAAGGTGCTGCCTCCCTGATTGATGTAAAGAGGAAACTCCTCGTGCTCGACTGCGGTATGCCAGATGTCGGGCAGCCCGTCATTGTTGACATCGCGGAAATCGGCTCCCATGCCGGAGAGAGCGTTGCCGTCGGGCGAATAGGCAACTCCCGCGGAAACGGCGATCTCCTCAAACTTCTTCCCTCCAAGGTTCCGAAAAAGGAAGTTGGGCATGGTGTCATTGGTGACGAAAGCGTCGAGAAAGCCATCGCCGTCGATATCTGCGAAGACCACGGCCATCCCCTTTCCGAAGAAGGCGTCGATCCCGGTTTCGTGCGAAACATCGGTGAACGTGCCGTCGCCGTTGTTGCGAAAGAGGCTGTTGTGCAGCGGTCCGTATAGATTGGGGTGGCAATAGGCACGCAGCCCTTCCTTCAGCAGGCAGACGGGGTCCTTGTTGACCTCCCACTGACAGTAGTTCACCACGAACAGATCAAGCAGGCCGTCATTGTTGAAGTCGAACCAGCCCCCGCCGACCGACCACATCTTCGTGCCGTTGAACTTTGCCCCCGAGAGACCGGCTTTCAGTGTGACGTCAGTAAACGTGCCGTCGCCATTGTTGCGAAGAAGCTGGTTTCCGGTGACGTTGGCGAGAAAGATGTCAGGACGGCCGTCGTTGTCAAAATCGCCCACGGCAACGCCCATGCCGTATCCCGCTCCCGCAACGCCGGCCTTTTCGGTCACGTCAGTGAACGTACCGTCGCGGTTGTTGTGAAAGAGGCGATTCCAATAAGCGGGCGAAGTCTTTTTGAGCGAAGGAATCTCAGCGCCGTTGACGAGATAGATGTCGAGGAAGCCGTCTCCGTCATAGTCGAGAAGCGCCACGCCCGCCACCATGGTCTCAGGCTGGTTCTTATTGGGCGTGGCGCAGTTATGCGTTGTGAAATGCAGGCCGGACTTTGCGGCGACCTCCTCGAATCGAATCCCGGGATATGCGTTCGATGGCGCCGGAGTCCTGGGCGGACTCTTAGCTTGTCCGGCAGCTTGAATTCCGCGAGCAGCCCACACCTTGCTCGGCGCCAGCATGCAGCCCGCGGCTCCGAAGAGCCGTGAGAGCAGGAGACGGCGAGTAAGTGACTTTGAGCGGAAACGGTCCAACATCAGCTAGTCTATGCGCGCTGCTCGTCAAGGAGCAATTTCGAAGTCGGCGTGTTCGGTGGCCAGGGAACTGCCTCCGATCCATACTGTGTAATGCGTTGGTTCAATCACAGCCGTGCCGGCGTTGTTATAGAAGGAGAGCTCGGCAAATCCCAGATCGAATGAAACCTGTTTCGATTCGCCCGGCGCGAGCGAGACGCGCGTGAACCCCTCGAGACTGCGCACGGGCTGCTCAAGGCTGGCGCCGAGATTGCGGATGTAGCACTGCACGATTTCGGTCGCGGCGCGGTCGCCGGTGTTCTTCACAGTGGCCGTTGCCGTGATGAGCCTGCGGCCATCGTTGCGCTGCGCGTCGCGAAGGGGAAGCGACGTTGCCGAAAGAGCGACGTTCGAGTAGGCGAACTGTGTGTAGCTCAGTCCGAAACCGAATGGGAAGAGGGCGTCGTTGGGCACGTCAATATATTTCGACACGAATCTCGGATCGGGCCCCTGGGGTGGCGTGACTTCGGTGATCCATGTCGGCCTTCCGGTCGGAAACTGGTTGTAGTAGAGGGGCTCCTGGCCGACATTGCGTGGGAAGCTCATGGGAAGCTTTCCGCTGGGAACAACATCTCCATAGAGCACATCGGCGATGGCCGAGCCGGCTTCGGTGCCTGGAAACCAGGCCTCGACGATGGCGGGAATGTGCTGTGCAGCCCAGCCGAGGACGAGGGGGCGCCCGGAAAAGACAAGAAGAACGATGGGGCGGCCGGTTGCGGCGACAGCCTCGAGCAGCTTTTCCTGATTGCCGGGAAGATCGAGATTCGAACGTGAGCCGGCTTCGCCGCTCATTTCGCTCGACTCGCCCAGGGCGAGCACAACCACATCGGCTTTGCGGGCCGCTTCCACAGCAGCAGCAAAGCCCGATTCAGAGTCGCCGGCGATCTCCGTGCCTCTTTCATAGTCCACAGAACCGCCAGTCTCGCGGGCTCGTGCTTCCAGCGCGTCCTTCACGGTGACGGTGTCGGGATTCTTTTCCGGCCCGCCCCAGGCGCCAATCATCTCGGAGCCGGCGTCGGACAGCGGTCCGATGAGGGCGATGTGCGCGGCTGTCTTTGCCAGAGGCAGCAGCGGCTTGCCATCAATGGGCTGGTTCCGCAGAAGCACCAGAGACTCTTCGGCGGCTTTTCGGACCAGCGGTCGGTGCTCCGCAACGGCTGCGGTCACTTCGGCGCCCTCCGCGTAGGGATGCTCGAAGAGGCCGAGGGCGAACTTGACCCGCAGGACGCGGCGAACGGACTCGTCGATGACAGACAGGGGAACGCGGCCCGACTTGACCAGCGCGGGCAACTCGGCGTCGTAGTAATGCGACATCATGTCGACGTCGACGCCGGCGAACAACGCCTTGCTGGCAGCCGTCGCCGCGTCGCGTGCGATGCCATGGTTGCGCAGTTCCATGACGGCGGTGTAGTCGCTGACGACGAAGCCGTTGAATCGCCAAGAATCACGAAGAACATCCTGAAGCAGGAAGGCGCTGGCTGTCGAAGGGACGCCATTGAGCGCGTTGAATGCACTCATGAACGTTGCAGCGCCAGCGGCTGCCGCGGCCTTGTAGGGTGGCAGGTAGAACTGCTGCAGGCGGCTTAGCGACATATCAGTGGTGTTGTATTCGCGACCCGCTTCTGCGGCTCCGTATGCAGCGAAGTGCTTTACCGAGGCCGCTACGCTCGATGGGTTGGAGAGATCGTCACCCTGGTATCCGCGAATGTAAGCCCGCGCCATGGCCGCACCAAGATATGCGTCTTCGCCGGCGCCTTCCTGAGTCCGGCCCCAGCGTGGATCGCGGGAGATGTCGACCATGGGCGAGTAAAACCAGCGGATGCCGGCAGTAGTTGCCTCTTCGGCGGAAAGGCGCGATAAAGATACGACGAGATCCGGGTCGAATGTGGCGGCGAGGCCCAGTGGGATGGGGTAGACGGTGCGGTAGCCGTGGAGGATGTCGGCCCCGAAAAGCAGTGGTATGTGCAGCCGGCTTTTCTCGACCGCTGCATGCTGGAAGGCATTGGTGTGATCTTTGCCGACCGTATTGAGCATGGAGCCCATGTGACCGGAGGCTGCGAGCTGCATGGCATCCACGCGATTGCGAGCCTCTGGGTTCTTGCCGGGGGCGAGCTGACCGTTGTCCGGTGCTGCTTCATATCCGGCGTCATTGTATTGGACGAGCTGGCCGAGCTTCTCCTCGAGCGTCATCTGCTTGAGCAGATCGTTGACGCGGCGCTCGATTTGAGGAGACGCGAGCTGCGCATTGGAGGGTTCGGCGGATTGCGGAACCAGAGCGGGCGCGGCAAAGGGCGCGGTACTCTGCGCATACGCAGGGGGAGCACCGAGTATGAGGGCGGCTCCCACCGTTGCGGTGGCGCAGAACAAAACAACGGAATGCGGTGCGAGGAACTTCACGGAGATTCTCACATTCTTCCTCACGCTCAGCTCAAGTTCATTACCGCGGCGGTATCCACCTGACCGGTCCTGGTGGGTGCGGCATGAGCGGTGGACCTTCGAATAACGAGCTTTGGATGAACGGTGATGACCGGCGGAGCAGGTGCGGCAGAGTCATTGCGAATGAGCGCAAGCAGCGTTTTCGCTGCGGCCTTTCCCATGGCCCGCAAAGGCTGCTGAATGGTGGTGAGAGCAGGATTGTTGGTCGACGCGGCAAGAACATCGTCGAAGCCGAGGACAGATACGTCCCGGGGAACTCGCAGGCCGGCGTCGCGAAGAGCAACAATCGCGCCGATCGCGGTAACGTCATTGAAAGCAAAAATTGCAGTAAACGGGAGGCCGGTTTGAAGAAGCGTGCGCGTGACCTCGATTCCGGGACCCGGGCCGGGTTCGGGGCTCGTAAGTTGAACAACAAGCCTCATGTCGATCTCGATTCCCAGAGACGCCGCAGAGCGAGCAATTGAGTTCCAGCGCCGTTTCGTATCCGAACTGAAGGCCTGCCCTTTGATGAAGGCAACCCTCTTGTGTCCGTGCTCTTTCAGATGCGACAAAGCCAGCTGAGCGGCTTCGTCGTGATCCAGTTCGATGCTCACTCCGCCCTTGATGTGCCTGTGCCCCGACACCGCCACGAGCGGCACGGGGAGTTCTTCTTTGATGTGCGTGTCGACGGCAATGATGCCTTCCACAGAGCGCGCGAGCATCATGCGCGGATAACCGGTTAAAAGCTCAGGCCGGTGACGATGGCTGGCAACGAAATAAAAATACCCGTCGTCGAGAAGCTCATCCTCGATGCCGCTGAGCACCGCTGTCGAATAGCCCTCGCTGATCTCCGGCACCATCACGCCGACGGTATAGGTGCGCTTCTTGCGCAGGCTTCGGGCAACCGAATTCGCCGTGTAGCCATAGAGGGCGGTCGCGTGCTGCACGCGGCGTTGTGTTTCTTCCGCAATCCGGTATCGGGCTGCGTGGCCATTCACCACGCGCGAAACCGTGGCCTGCGAAAGATCGAGCTTGCCGGCGAGCTCTTTCAACGTGATCGACTTGATTGGCTTTTCGGTCACTATAGTTTTCGTTCCTTCTCCGCGAAGGTCTCGAATCTCAACTTCAATCCTTGCGTTGCACTGCCCGATCGCGAGAGGCAGACTGAAGGCGCGAACGCAGCTCTTACCGCGATTTTCCTTCGCTGCTCGAATTCTCGGTTGCAGGCTTCCTAGGCGAAACTTGCTTCTTCAAACCAACCAAATCCATGGCGCGCGCATACTCCTCGTTTTTCCTGAAAGTATCCCAGACCATCCCGGTGCGCAGGTTTTCGGCCATCAGCACCGAGATGCCCTGGTCAATCCCGATGACGTCCGGGTCATACCAGTTGGCGGCAGGGTGAAACGCATCGACAAAGCCGTAGCGGCCCCAGGCCCACTTTCCCCACCGGGCTCGCATGGCGCGAAGCACGGCAAGGCAATCGGCGGGCAGAAAGGCCAGTGACCCGGCCGCCGCGCAGGGGACTACACTCCCATCGAGATCTCCCTGGGGCGGCGGTCCGCCCCACGCCGTGTATCCCGCGACCGAATCCGAAGACGAAATGCCCCAGTAGTTTTCGTTGTACCACTGGGGATACGACAGGCAAAACTCTTTATGTGCTCGCGTGGCGGTCACTGAGTTGGCAAAGTAGTCGGCGTAAACATCGTGCCGGTTGCGGAAGTCATACCATGCGTGAGAATACTGATGCGTAAAGAGCGGGTCGTTGCCGCCGATATAGCTGTAGCCCTTGTAATGGATGACGGGACGAGTGAAGTGATCCCAATACGAGGGCGCAACCGGATGTGTTGGCGATCCGATGGCCAGCAGATAGATCATCATCAGTTCGCAGTAGTGTTCCCACCGCGCTGTGAGGAAACCTGAGTCCGGCTGCCAGCCCATCGAAAACGTCGTTCCTCCGTTCAACAACCATGGCCAATCGAGACGCTCATAGATCTGCTGCGCCATCGACCGGATCTGCGGATCATCAAAGTAAGCCTTCGCCGTGAGCATCCCGCACACAAGAATCGATGTGTCGATGGAAGAAAGCTCCGACCCGCCGTAACGAGCGCCGGTTTCGATGTCGGTGAAGTGATAGAAGAATCCGTGAAGTTCCGGCATGCTGTTCAAGTGCCAGTGCAGCGCCGTCTTCACTCGCTCGAGAACCTGGTCGTGAGGCAGATAGCCGCGCCGGTCTGCGATACAGAGGGCCGTGAGGCCAAAGCCGGTCGATGCGATGCTGGCCATTCGCCGCGAGTCGCGCTCGCCCGTCAGATCGTTGCGCGCGCGATCGAGGATCTGGCCGGTATTGGGGCTGCCCTGCTCCCAGAAGAAGAGGCATCCCTGCCGCTCGAGATTGTCGAGAAACGCTTCGTCCTCCTTCGAGAGGATCGAGGTTTCGGTGGAAAACCCCAACGAAGGCGGGAGCAGAGCGCAACCCGCCGCCGCAGCCATCGCCTTGAGGACCCTTCGGCGGCTGATCAAAGGCAACGTGTCAAAGTCTTGCAAAAGTCTTGCCAATCCTTTCAGTACTTCTTCGTCCGTGCCTCTCGGCGTGCTGCGTATCTCGGGTGCTCGTTGACTCGTGATACGAGGTCAGGACTTCCCTTCTTCAGCGTACTGTGTTCGGGCAGGCGCAACATCGTATCGTTCGGACAGGAAACTGCGCCTGCCCGGTTCTGCCGGAAGGGTTCGGAATCTCCTGTGCGCAATCGATTGTGCACGAAAACGAATAGCACCCGGACGCAACGCAGTCAAGGCCGCATCGATGGACGCATGACGCGGCAGTGGCGAAGATTCCTCGGATTCACATGGAACGGGCTTAGACATATCTGCAGCTGGCTGGCGATGGCCGGCTCCAGCACCATCGAGATCAAAGAAGCAGCCGGCCATAGGACGCAGAGTCAGGCCGCTCGATGCGCGCGCCTCTCACCCCAGCACAAACATGCGGTCGTCAACCGCATTGCCGGCACAAGCACTGAATTCTCCAACATGCACCAGAACATGCGCCAGCCGGCCAAAGGCAAGAAAGAGCCGAAGGGGGATCGCCGAAAGGATTCAGCTTAATCTATTGAATCTGCTTGGCCTAGATTGGTGCCGGGAGGGGGGGTCGAACCCCCATGACCGCAAGGGTCGGCGGATTTTGAGTCCGCTGCGTCTGCCAGTTCCGCCATCCCGGCCCGGAGAGGCAACGATATCATCATATCGCGGCCTGGCCCAACGCGCCGCACGCCGGGGAGCCGGTTTCGCCAGTAAATTCAACAAGAAAGGAGCCGACGAATGCCGACGCGCGAATGGAATTGGTCGCACGCGGAAAAGCAGACTGCTCGAAGAGCCTTCGATCGGGCCCTGGACGAAGAGAAAGAGGCCGCCATTCGCGAGTTGAAAGAGCGGGTCGCGCGAATCCGCAGCGCCGAGGACATCGACGATCTCTGGGCGCTCGAAGACTGGCTCAGACGCCGCCGCAAAGGCATCGACGACAAATTCGATTACCGCTATTCCGTCTTGCCTGAAGTATTCGCGCGCCTGCTTTTTGAAGGCGCAATCGAAGAGGCGGACCTGTCCGGGCTGGCCAGGGAAAAGGTCGACGAGATTCGCCGGATCGCAGGCATTTACCGGGACTTGGCGTCGCGACGCGGTTGAATTGCTCATCGACGCCGGCTTTGCGCTATGCACGATTCTCGAACCGGGAACCTGCGACAATATCGGCATGGCGACGACTCCATTCTCCTCCGCAGTTGTACCCGCGCCCGTAGACGTGACTCCCGAGTTGCTGGCCCAGCACGGTATTACCGCCGAAGAGTACCAGCGCATTCTCGATGCTCTGGGGCGAGTCCCGTCTCTTACCGAACTCGGCATTTACAGCGTGATGTGGAGCGAGCACTGCTCCTATAAGTCGAGCCGCGTGCATTTGAAGCGCCTGCCGACCAGGAGCGATCGCGTGGTGCAGGGGCCGGGCGAAAACGCAGGCATTATCGACGTGGGCGACGGCTGGGCCTGCGCTTTCAAGATCGAGAGCCACAACCACCCCAGCTACATTGAGCCCTACCAGGGCGCGGCCACCGGCGTGGGCGGTATTCTGCGCGACATTTTCACCATGGGCGCGCGGCCGCTGGCGGTAATGGACTCGCTGCGCTTCGGGCCAATCGTCGACGAAGCCGGAGAAGCCACGGAGAATCGTGCGCTCGTGCACAAGAACCACACGATCGTCGAGGGCGTGGTGAGCGGCATCGCCGGCTACGGCAACTGTTTTGGCGTGCCCAACCTGGGCGGGGAAACCAAGTTCGAGCCGTGTTATAGCGGCAATCCGCTGGTCAATGCGTTTGCGCTGGGCCTGGTGCGCAAGGACGAGATTTTCTATGCGAAGGCGGCCGGCGTGGGCAATCCGGTGATCTATGTCGGCGCGAAGACGGGGCGCGACGGAATCCACGGCGCGACGATGGCCAGCGAGGAGTTCAAGGAGGGCTCGGAGCAGAAACGGCCGAACGTGCAGGTGGGCGACCCGTTCATGGAGAAGCTGCTGCTCGAAGCGTGCCTGGAGGCGATGAAGACCGGCGCGATCGTCGGCATCCAGGACATGGGCGCGGCGGGGCTGACCTGCTCGACATGCGAGATGGGCGCGCGGGGCGGCGTGGGCCTGGATGTAGAGCTCGATCGCGTACCGCAGCGCGAGACCGGCATGAGCGCCTACGAGATCATGCTCAGCGAAAGCCAGGAGCGCATGCTGCTGGTGGCGGAAAAAGGCCGCGAAGACGAGGTGCTGCGCGTCTTTTCGAAGTGGGGACTCGACGCGGTGATCGTGGGCGCGGTGC